>Ga0070707_100000565_pt1 | contig 37208 bp, 22 predicted proteins | sample KBSK5502metaG_FD_65468 | JGI IMG/M metagenome (GOLD analysis project Ga0070707, IMG submission 65468) | Corn, switchgrass and miscanthus rhizosphere microbial communities from Kellogg Biological Station, Michigan, USA - KBS K5-50-2 metaG | ecosystem: Host-associated > Plants > Roots >... | reverse complement strand
CTTTTCTGGTTTACAACCTAACCGGAAAAAAGAACAATGGTCCGCCTTTCTACGCAACCGATAAGAACAATTTTGCTCCGAGGCTCGGGTTTGCTTACAATCCTTCGTTTAAAAGCGGAGTATTGGGAACCCTCTTTGGTGATAAGAAGACCGTTCTTCGCGGAAACTACTCAATGGTCTATGACCGTATTGCCGGAGCCGTTACGTTTATTGAGAATCAGGTGGATTATCTGTTCGCTCAAAACGTAGCAAAGAACTTCGGCGTTACTGGAAACCCGGCTGCTGCGTTACTGAACGATCCCCGGTTTACCGGCATAGCAACTGCTCCGGCCGCGGTTAGTAATACTCCGCCGTCGGCCGCTCGTCCCCTTACTCCGTTTGTAACGGGCGGGGTCGGTATCGGTCTGAGAACCGGCACGTTTAACTACACAATCGACCATAACTTCAAGATTCCATATGCACACACCTGGAATTTTGGTTTCCAGCGAGAGCTTCCCGGAAATATGCTGCTCGACGCGGCATATGTCGGACGCATGGGCAGGTCGTTGTTTGTCCAGTCTGATGTCGCTCAGATATTAGACTTTAAGGATACCGCCTCGGGTCAATTCCTGATACCGGCCCTGAACGCCATGCAGGCCCAGGTCCAGGCAGGAGTTCCGGTTACTAACCAGCCCTGGTTTGAGAATCAAATAAATGCCGCTCTCGGTACGACTTGTGCGGCGGTATTTGGGGGCAGTTGCACGGCGGTGGTTATCGCCAATTTTAGTAATCTCGTGCGAATTGGAGACACCTCAGATCTGGTTCAGGTGCTCTATGCCAACCAATTGCTCAGGCCTAATGTCGGAATGAGCAGCCAGTTTGGAGCCAACCTGTATATTTCAAACCAGGGAAGTTCCGATTACCACGCAGCTCTCGTGAGTCTGCAGAAACGGTTCTCGCGTGGGTTGGAATTCGAGGTTAACTACACGTTCTCCAAGTCGCTGGATAACAACTCAACCGTCGCCAATACCGTAAGCGGCGGCATAGTTTGTGATGTCCGCGACCCGGATATTTGCCGCGGACCATCTGACTTTGACATTACACATCTGTTCAATGCCAACTTCATCTATGACCTTCCATTTGGGCGCGGCAAGCGTTTTGGAGGTGGCGTTAATAAGTGGGCAGATGCCCTCCTTGGCGGATGGACACTATCAGGGATCGTCAGTGCAAGATCCGGTCTGACGATCAACGGCACCACCGGTGCCTTCCCGCTCGCGTTTAACCTGGCGAGTCCGGCGATCGTTTCCGGTGACAAGTCTGCCTTTGCGGTAGACATTCACAATGTCGGCACGACAATTCAGTATTTTAAGGACCCGGTTGCCGCAAATGCTGCGTTTCGTTTCCCACATCACGGCGAGCTAGGCTCGCGAAATGTGTTGCGTGGACCAATGTTCTGGGGCGCCGATATGGGCCTGGCGAAGAGGTTCACCGCGCCGTGGAACGAAAATCACCGGTTTACGTTGCGGGTTGATGCATTTAATGTAACCAACACTAATGCATTTTCCACCCCGAATCTCGCTAAAGATGGAGCGTCGTTTGGACTTATTACTTCGTCCGCGAACAATCCCAGAGAGATTCAATTTGCGCTTCGTTATGACTTCTAGGTTGGCCTTCAGCGGGTAACAACTTGGTCTATGTTCGTTAGACTTCAGGGCCCCTCGGATATCCGGGGGGCCTTTTTGTATAAATCAGCTGTCAGGTACGACCCTCAACAACAGAGCGATGGTTAAAAGACTAAATAGCTGCAACCGCCCACCAGGCTGGAAGGTGTAGATTCTACTGGTCGCAACCTTGCGATACGGGATTGATTCCCGCCGTCTCCATTACTTCAATTTGGATTGCGGATTTGGGATTCAAAAGACTGATTTCAGGTTTGATTGATTCTGCGCGGCTCAAAAGGACGCTCTTTTTACTAGCGGATTAATAAGCTTTATGGAGGACATGTAGGTCTATGAGAAAACTACTTTTGTTTCTTGCTTTCATTTTGATTTCGAATATTGCTGTCAGCGCGCAACAAGAAAAAAACTCGGATAAGAAACCGGCAAAGATAACCGTAGACGAACTTATCGCAAAGCACATCGCTTCGATAGGTCCGGCGGACGTCATTGCGGGAATCAAATCGCGCGTAATGGTCGGTGATTCGCAGGCCGAAGCGAAATTGGGTTCAGCATCCATTATATATGGTAAAGGGCAGATAGCTTCACAAGGACAAAGTGTTCTGTACGCGATGATTTATAACTCGCCAGTATATCCGTACGAAAAAGCGGCTTTCGATGGAAAGGATCAGTCGGTGGGGCTACCCAATGGAGAGAGAACTTTATTGTCCGAGTTCCTTAAATCTCAAAGTTTAATATTGAAAGATGGATTATTTACCGGAGCATTATCTACGGCCTGGCCGTTGCTCGACCTCAAATCCAGAAAATCCGCAAAACTCGAATACGCCGGAACGTCCAAGATTGATGACCGTCAGTGTTACAAGCTCAAATACTCATCGGCGCGTAGCGGAAGTCTTAAGACGACGCTTTACTTCGACGCCGAAACGTACAGGCACGTACGGACCACATATGAATATACGACCGAACCCAGCATTGGAAGAAGTTCGACCGACGTGAGGTCGTCCTCCAGAGTTGAACGATATTCGCTCAGCGAAGATTTTTCGGATTTTAAGATGGCGGGCAAGCTGACTCTCCCATTCATGCACACCCTAAACATCACGAACGAAGGGCAAATTACTACCGAAACAAATCATGTGCAATGGACCTTCAAGATTCTGCAGGTTTATTACGACGAACCGTTGGAGGCCTCTGTATTCAAGGTTTCGTGAGAATCATTTGCGTGGGATTTTAGAGATGACCAGGATATCTGTCGTGGCAAAGACCTGCAATGCAGCCCTTCATATCCGTATGACCGCTATCCGATTATGCGGTCTGCTTCTGTTGTCTGCTTGCCTGGCGACGATACCTGCGCAATCAGTATTGGCCCAGGCAAGAGGTTATATGATCTGGGGAGACGTCAACGTACATGTTAGTAGACCCGAAGACCAGCCGGGTCCCGCGCGCCTCAATCTGATGCTTTACAATCGAGTTGGCCGGCTCGTTGCCAGGCAAACGGTCACACCCCATGGCCGCTATCGTTTCACTAATCTATCCGCCGGGGAATATGAATTAGCAATTGAAGTAGAAAACAGTGAAGTGACTCGCATCTATTTTAACCTGGGCGGTTCGCTTGGAGCAGACTATCGGCAAGATCTTCAATTTGAGTGGAAGGCCAGGCGCTCTCAGGCAAAAACCAAACCGGGAACAATCTCGGCGGCTGACGCATACAGTCGTTCGTCAGCCAACCAGACGCTTTTCGAAAAGGCCGAAGAAGCTACCGACAAGAAAAAGTATGATCAGGCCGTGATGTATCTGAGGCAGATTGTTGACAACGACGCGCTCGATTTTCAGGCCTGGGCTCTGCTGGGGGCAGTCTATACCGTTCAGCAAAGACCGTCGGATGCTGAAAGTGCATACGCTGGTGCTCTAAGTGCAAAGCCCGCATTTGTTATGGCATTAATAGCTCTCGGCAGATTGCATTCAAATCAAAAAAAGTTCGCAGAGGCCATCGACCCACTCACCAAGGCCGTCGAAGTTCAACCCAAGTCCGGCGAGGCTAACCTTTTGCTGGGAGAGGCTTACATTCAACTCAAGAAAGGCTCGACAGCAGTTCCGTATCTGAACGAAGCGGCAAAGAACGGTCGGCCGGAAGCTCATCTCCGTCTGGGCTGGCTCTACAACGCCGCGGGTATGAAAGACAAAGCGGCCGCCGAGTACGAAGAATTCCTAAAAAAGAAGCCGGACTATTCCGATCGGAAGAAGCTTGAGGAATATATTAGCGCTAACAAGAAGGGCTAGATTCCAGGCACGGGCGCCCCCGGTTACCGCTAGTCGCGTGAAAGCTTTAATCCGAGAAATTGGAAGAAAACCAAAATTTCCATTCATTCATAGCTTCTCACTTATCCTCGCAGCGCAGAAACGCCCGTGTTATCGGGCTGAATGAGTTACCGCTAAAGTGTTAATCGCGGAACATTGCTTGCTTACTCGAAAACAAAGCTTTAGTGTCTCGAGCCCCGAACTTCGGGGGCGCCAATCGGAATCGGTTCAGTATCGTCAAAAGGAGGTAGCAGCGATGCGTAGCGTTCTTCGCTTTCTAGCAATCGGGTTGCTGGTGGGGTTGTGTGTGGTGATCGTCTCTGGCCAGGCGATTCAAACCGGGGGCATCACCGGCACCGTCACGGACAAGGCTGGTGCATTGGTGGCGGGCGCCACTGTGAACGTTATAAGCGAGACCACCGGACAGACGGAGCGTACCGTAACGACCGGGGATGATGGCGGTTTCAGCGTCACGCTGCTGAGTCCCGGCCTTTATAAGTTAGAGGTTTCGGCTGCTAACTTTAAGAAGTCCAGTGTAACCGGAGTACGGGTAGAGACTACCAAGACTGCACGGCAAGACGTTACGCTGGAGGCAGGGAGCATTCAGGAGACAGTTAACATCGAGGCCGCTCCCTCATTGATCAATACCGCCAGTGCAACGACGGGCCAGGGACTTGATTCCCAGACATTGAGAAGCCTGCCGTTGGCTTCGCCCAACTTCTTGTTCCTGCTGAGTCTTTCCACCGGCGTTACCGGAGAGCCGACCGATGTAAGAAGCGCCGGCCGCGGTACCGCGGATGTTACGGTGAATGGTCAGCGTACCAGCAATAACAGCGTGTCGCTGCAGGGCATAAACGTGAACGACTTTAACCTTGCTCACTTCGACACCGTACCGCTGCCCAATCCAAATACGTTGCAAGAGATGAAAGTCTCAACCTCGCTGTATGACGCGTCACAGGGAAGCAAGGGCGGGGGCGCCCTGGGCCTGGTGATCAAATCCGGTGAGAAGAATTTTCACTGGGACGCTTATTGGCAGCACCGCAATGATGTATTCAATGCTAATGAATGGTTTTTCAATCACGATGGAAAGCCAAGAGGCCGCCTGCTGCAAAATGTTGTCGGCGGTAGCGTAAGTGGTCCGCTGCCAAAGCTCGGTGGATTCTGGTTCTTTAACCTGCAGGGAGTGCGCGCTCGAAACGGCATCGACCCGAACGGATCTTCACTGCGTCCTACAATTCAGGCGTTTCCGAGAAATGTCGACGGCACCACTTCGGCGGCCTTGATTGCGCCGGCGTTTGGGTTGACCGCGGCGCAGATTGATCCGGTGGCCGTCAACATTCTCAATCTAAAGAGCACAATTTTCGGTGGAGCGTTTCTAATCCCGCGTCCGGGAACCGGTGGATGCGGCGGCACGGCTGCAACCATTAGCGGATCGTTCAACTGCACCATTAGCGGCATTGCGCCAATCAAGGATAACCAGTACACGATTAGCTACGATCGCGATATGCGCGGTGGTAAAGATAAGATTTCCGGCCGTTGGTTTTGGGACGAGGGCGACGTTTCCAAGCCCTATGGAACAGCCGCCAGCCTGGCCTTTCCAAGGAAAGACACGCAGTGGAATCGTTTCTTTGCCCTTACTGAGACGCACACCTTTAGCTCTACAAAGGTGAACGAGCTGCGATTGGGCTTCAGCCGCTTTCTGTTTGCCAACATCCCGACCGATCAGATCAATGTCGCGGATATCGGCGCCACCCGCGCTAACAGCTCTCAGTTTCCGGGAGTTTACTTTTTCTCTATTACCGGACTGTTTTCGCTGGGCACGGGTGTTAACGATGAAAGAGGAACAGTATCGAATCAATTTAACCTCGTCGACACATTCTCGTGGGTGCGCGGCAAGCACAGCCTGCGGATGGGCGGCGAAGGTGTTCAGTACCAGTTGAACCGCTTCAATAACTTCGCCGTGCGTGGGTCGCTGACCACCGGCGCTACTGGTAATCAGACTTTGGCTCTCGCTAATTGCACTTTGAATACCAACGATTGTACGGCGTTCCAGAATTTCCTCCGCGGACGGATAACTGCGATTCAATCAGCTTTTGGGGATCCGGCGCGAAACTTTATCGCCACCGATTTTTCAGGATTCGTTCAGGATGACTATCGCTGGTCGCCGCGTATGACTTTCAACGTCGGCCTGCGTTGGGAAGGAATGAGCTTTGGGCACGACAAACTGTATCGTGCGGGAATCTTCGATCCTTCGCTGGCAGCCGCGGGCAAGAACCCGTTCCTGATTCCTGAAAAGGTTGATCTCGCCGGCTTCAAGGGGACGCCGGGAGTTAAGGACTGCGCTTTAGCCAGTTGTTTTGACGGCAACAATTTCGCGCCCCGAGTTGGTTTCGCCTGGGACCTGAAGGGCGATCAGAAAACAGTAGTTCGTGGTGGCTATGGCCTGTACTACCAGCGGCTGTCGAACCAGAACATTTTGCAGAATTCGCTGGCGGCGCCGTTTACAGTGCAACCGCTCTCGACTAATGCTAATCCCAGTTCGCTGCAACTCGCGAATCCGTTCGGGACAATTCCTCCACCGTCGGCGGTGGCCAGCGCATTTATCCCGGACGCCACCTTCTTTGCAGGTTTGTTCAATTCGGTAACAGGCGCAATCTCAGTTAGTCCGGCCGACGTGAACAATGCGGATTTCAAGCCGATCTTCGTCAACTCTGCCGGGCAACGTTGTTTGAACTATGCCAGCCACATTGCAGCTACTGATGCGCTGATCGGCGCGACCAATTGCTCGATCAATCTGGCCTCGTTCACCAGCGTTCCCCAGCAGGCTTATACGCCGTACACGCAGCAATGGAACCTGACCATCCAACGCGAATTGTGGAAAGGCTGGGCGGGTGAGATTGGCTACGTGGGCTCACATTATGTCGGCGGTTTGGGAATCTGGGATCCGTTCCTGGCCCCACTCGCCAGCCCCACGACCCCAATTACCGTTCGTGACAAGAACGGCGTCGCCTATACCATCACTACCAATACTGCCAACAACGAAGAGTTGCGGCATCAGATCCTCGGACTGTCGCGCAAACGCGGCGCTCGGTATTCCGGCAACGTTGGCTTTGCAACTTACAACTCGCTGCAGACCACCTTATCGCGACGGTTGTCTAAGGGGATGTATTTCCAGGCGGCTTATACCTTCTCCAAGACCATTGACAATGTCAGTGGATCGCAGAGTACGGATGAGCTCAACGCCACCCGTGCCGGACAGGGTGGTGGTAACATTCTCAATAATCAATCTAACGTGCAGCAAAACAAGGCTCGCGGTGATTTCGATCGTCCGCATCGCCTGGTGGTCAGCTACTCGTACGATCTTCCGGTACCAAGCAACAGCTTCTTCCAGAATCAGTTTTTCAAAGGATGGAGCATCAGCGGGATCGTCACTTACCAGAGTGGCTTACCGTTCTCGGTTACCGACAGCACCAGCGGCGGTATTTTTGGCCAATTGGGCGGCGGCACGGCAACGCTTACCGGCACCTGCAATCCGTCGCAGTTTTACACCACCGGCACTCGGCAACAGATTCTGGATCACTACCTGAATACCAGTTGCTTTACGACGGCAGCCAATGCGCCTAACTCCGCGGGAGGCGGCAGAACAGTATTCGGAGACGTCCCGCGAAATGCTTTCCGCGGGCCGATGCAGCAAAACTGGGACTTCTCTTTGGCCAAGCGTTTCACGGTTAAGGAAAGCCACCAATTCCAGGTCCGCATGGATGTGTTCAATCTTTGGAACCACCCGGTCTTTGGTTTCCCGTCGGCGGTGAACATCGGCACCACGTCAACCTTTGCTCAGATTACCACTACGGTTGTACCGGCCAGGTTGATCCAGTTCGGTGTGAACTATAGACACTGAGGCGCCTCCGGCCTTTTCGGATAACTCACGATTCGGCCGGGCAGTTGGTTACTGTCCGGCCGGTTTCGTTACCCGCTTGCAGAAACGGCCGCGCGCAGCGCATGATCCTTCAGACAACCGTCGTCAGCTTGAGCCAATGACTCGCCTGGTCCACTGTGCACTCAGCTACTTGGTGCTTACTCTGCTCGCCACCTCCGTCTGCGCTCAGCGTGATCGCGACACCTATAACCCCAATAATCAATCAGCCGAAGTCTCTGGCCAGGTGAATCTGGCGAACACCAATGATCCGGCGCGCGACGTGCCCGTGCGATTAGAGAGATTCAGCGGCGGGATAGTCGATCAAATCAACACCGACGCTCGTGGCCGGTTTCGCTTCGCGAATCTGCAGCGCGGTTACTACAAAGTCATTATCAACACGCCTGGCTTTGGACCCGTCCAGCAAGAGGCCGACGTCTCCTTACTGTTCAAAACTTATTTGGTTTTCGCGCTGACGAGCACTGCCGAAACAAACTCTGGCCTCAGTTACCTCGGTGTAATCGACGCGCGAGTTCCCGCGACCGCTCGCGCCGAGTTTGTTCGGGGCCGCGATGCGCTCGCGAAAAAAAGTACGCAAGAAGCAATCAGCCATTTTGAGAAGGCCCTGTCCATTCATCCTGAGTTCTTTGCTGCCCAATTGCTTTTCGCGACTGCCCTGATGGATCTCCGTGAGTGGCAAAAAGCTGAGACCACCATCTTGCGAGCCTTACAGATTGAGCCGGACAACCCCACGGCGGTCATAGCGCTGGGCGAGGTCTATTGGCGAGAGAAGCGGTACGACGAGGCAGAGAAAACGCTGTCGTCGGGACTCAAACTCGACGATAAGAACTGGCACGGTCACTTCACTCTGAGCCGGCTGTATTGGGACAAGGGCGAGGTAATGAAAGCCGGTCCGTCGATTGGTCGTACACTACAACTGAAACCCGACTTTGCCGAAGCGCACCTGCTCGCCGGAAACATACTGCTCCGTCTTAATCAGCCGCAGCGCGCGCAGAGTGAGTACCAGGAATACCTGCGCCTGGCTCCCAAGGGTGAGTACGCCGATGAAGCTCGCAACCTCTTGCGAAGGCTTCAGAGCCCTCAACCAGAACAGAAGTAGCGCCCAACCCTGGTTCCGCATTGTCAGCCAATCTGACTCCCCAGTTTTCCTCCAATAATTTGAATGGAAATTCAAATTCGTGTATCATCCGCGCGTTTCCAACTTTGGACGGCTCAAGAAGTTTCCCAAAACACAGTGGTTTGTTGATTTGGTTCAAGTGGCGCGATGCTTGCGTTTCGTTGGAACCCTTCATTTGTATATTGGTTATTGGCTTGATTCTTCCCGATAAAATAGCAACCTAGGTCTCAACCGCTCTCAGTGCTCAGAATGTTATTCCAATGAGCACTTGCAAAAAAACTTACTGGAGGAGCCCCTGCGATGAAAAACCTGCCGAAATTCCTGCTTGCTTCGTTAGTACTGGCCCTATTCGCTTTGCCGGCCTTCGGGCAATTCTCAACCGTCGGCTCAATCACCGGCAACGTGACGGATCCTCATGGAGCCGTAGTGCCCAACGCCAGCGTCGTGGTCAAAAACAATGCGACCGGTTTGGAAAGAACCACCACGACTTCAGACGATGGGATATTTAGTGTTCCGCAGCTCCCCGCGGGCGTGTACACGGTGACAATTCAGACCACTTCTGGCTTCAAGAAAGCCCAGGTGACCAACGTCAAGGTGGACGTTGGACAGACTGCGACAGTCAAAGTGGCACTCGAGCTGGGCACTTCGCAGGAAACCGTCACCATCATGGGCGGCGCTGAAGTACTACAGACACAAACGGCCAACATCGGCAATACCATCACGGGTCGTCAGATCACCGAGTTGCCTTTCAGCTCGCGTGACGCTCTGGACCTCGTGCTTGCGCTACCGGGCACGCAGACGCCGGCGCGGCCTCGTTCTTCGACCATTAATGGCTTGCCCAGAGGTTCGCTGACGATCACGCTGGACGGCTTGCCTGACCAGGCTGAGGACTCGAAGTCCAGTGATGGCTTCTTTACTTTCGTCCGTCCACGTATCGACGCGATCGAAGAAGTCTCGCTGTCTTCGGCGGTACCGGGGGCAGAGAGTTCCGGTGACGGAGCGGTCCAAATCAAGTTCACCACCCGCGGCGGCACCAGCGAATACCATGGCGGTGGTTACTGGTATCACCGTAACACGGCGCTTAATGCCAACTACTACTTCAACAATATTGCCGGCCAGCCCCGACAAGTCATGGTACTTAACCAGTACGGCTTTAAGATCGGCGGACCAATACTCCTGCCGAAGTTGATCAAGAGTCGCGATAAGGCTTTCTTCTTTGTGAATTACGAAGAATTTCGTCTTCCGGGTTCGACTGCTCGACAGCGGAACGTTTTGACCACGGACGCAGCCACTGGAATCTTCAAGTACGGAACCGGCGGAGCGGTGAATCTCCTGACGCTAGCGGCGACTAAGGACTGCGATCCAGTTGCCGCCGGCATTCAGCCCTGTACTTCGACGATCGATCCCACGATCGGAGCCATGATCGGAAAGATCCGCTCCTCGTTAACGGGTGGCGGCTTAGCAGCTTTGAGTGACCCCAACTTGCAGCGTTTCACCTGGAATAGTCCGGCCAGCGCCCTCCGTAAGTTCAGTTCGGTTCGTCTGGACTTTAACCTTACGTCCAAGCATCACCTGGAGAATGTCTGGAATTACAACGTGTTCATATCTTCTCCGGACCAACTCAACAGCAGGGACTCCATCTTCCCGGGCATAGATATCGGGGTCGGCGGACAGTATTCAGACCGATTCTCCGATGCTATGGCCTTGCGCTCGACGCTTAGGCCGAACCTCGTAAATGAGCTGCGAGCCGGAATAAGCGGCGGAGGCACAGTGCTCTTCTTTCCTGAGACGGATGCCGGCGCTTTCGCACAACTGGGCGGTTTTAATCCGTCGTTCGGAGTATTCGCGCCAGGCGGCAACACCCTTAGCAGCCCGGCCTCGGGCAGCAGCTCTTCCCGAAACCACGCGCCCTCGAAGATCTTAAGTGATACCCTCTCGTACGTGAGGGGAAACCACTCGTTCAATTTCGGAGTGGACTATGCCCAGTACAACTCCTACTCGTTCAGCATCAGCCGAGTCGTCCCGGCAATTACCTTTGCTAATAACTCGAACGATCCGGCAAATGCAATGTTCGTGGGCGCTAATTTCCCCGGCGCTTCGTCGACTGATTTGACCAACGCCGGCAATCTCTACGCGCTTTTGACCGGTCGCGTTAGCGCGATCACTGCCAGCGCGTTTACCAGCGAAGAAACGGGGAAATATACTTACCTTGGTGACTTCACGCAGCGGGTCCGCCAGCGCACGCTGGGATTTTACGGTCAGGACTCGTGGCGTTTCAGACCGAACCTGACAATCAATGCCGGTCTTCGCTATGAACTTCAGTTCCCATTCGTGGTACTGAACAACAACTATACGCAGGCCGCCGGAGGCTATGCCGGTGTTTGGGGTGTGTCCGGTGAGGGCAATCTGTTCAAGCCTGGCACGTTGCCGGGTGCCGTGACCTCATTTGTTCCATTCCCGCAAAAGACGCATGCCTACAACACGGACTGGAACAATTTCGGACCCAGCATTGGTTTTGCCTGGAGTCCAAATTCCAAGGGAGGTTTGCTTCGACGCCTGATGGGTGAATCAGGAAAGACGGTGCTGCGCGGTGGTTACTCGATTGCCTTTGTCCGTGAGGGTTCGGATGTGATGAATTCCGTCATCGGAGGCAATCCCGGCGGCACGCTCAGTGCAACCCGCAGCATTGCGCTGGGCACCCTGACCGCGGGAACGCTCTTCCGCACGCCGGCCCTTCTCGGTCCACCGACGATTCCCTCCGCGCCAACTTTCCCGATCACCCCAACGTCGGTGCCTCCGTATGCGACAACCGATGGTGTAAATGCGTTCACACCAAACCTGAAAGTTGGCTATGTGCAGTCGTGGTCGTTTGGCGTCCAGCGCGAGCTCACCAAAGACACAGTCCTCGAGGCGCGCTATGTTGCTAATCGCGGCACGGATCTCTGGAGGCAGATCGACCTTAACGAGACCAACATAATCGAGAACGGGTTCCTGGCCGAGTACAAATTGGCGCAAAAGAATCTGGCGAACAACGGCGGCGCTAATTTCCGTTACCTTGGTGCGGGAACGGGGACCTTCCCTTTACCGATCCTGGCCGCGTATGCCGGCGGCTTCACTGCTGCTCAGGCCACTAACTGCGGCACGGCGGGTTTTCCGACCTGCGCCACGGTGTATGCTTCCACAGCGGTTTTTACCAGCTCGACGTTCATCAACAACCTCGGGCCGAATAACTCAAACGCTCGCGCTTTTGCCCAGAGTCTCTATGGAGACGCCGGGCGTCGTGCAAACGCGATTACTGCTGGGTATGCTTCGAATCTCTTTGTCGTTAATCCCAACACTATTGGGAATGGCGCGTTCATCGTGGATAACGGCGGCAAGACCTGGTACGACTCGTTCCAACTCGAGCTACGCCGCCGGCTCTCGCGTGGCTTACTGGTGCAGGGCAGCTACGTATTCTCGAAGTCACTCAGCAATATGTACGCGACCAGCGGCGTGGTCTTTTATCAGCCGTTTACACTACGCAACCAGGAGTTGGACAAGGGCCTGTCGCCGTTCGATCTGACGCATGGCCTCAAGGCCAACTGGATCTGGGAGCTGCCCGTTGGCAGAGGTCAGTCATTCCTCGGCAATGCCAACGGATTGGTTGACCGATTGGCTGGCGGCTGGGCGATTCACGGTCAGGCTCGCATCCAAAGCGGATCGACCTTCAGCTTCGGCAATGTCCAGCTGGTCGGTATGACCAGAAACGAACTCCAGAAAGCCGTCAAGATCCGCAAGACTACCGATCCTGTAACCGGGGCCGGTGTAGTCTTCTTTTTGCCGGATGACATAATCCTGAACACCCGGAGGGCAAACAACACCACCGCCACAGGCTTCTCAACCCTGGGCGCACCCACTGGCAGATACATCTCTCCCGCGAACAGTAACGGCTGTGTCCAGGCTACTGTGGGCCAGTGCGGATTCGGCCGGCTTATCCTTCACGGACCTTCCTTGACGCGGTTCGATATCAGCCTGGTTAAGAAGACCAAGATCACGGAAACGGTCAACCTCGAGTTGCGGGCTGAGTTCCTGAATGCCTTTAACAACATCAATTTCAAGATCGGCAGTCAGACCGCCGCGGATACCGCCGTAACCAATTTCAGCGGGGCGACCTTTGGTCAAACCGCGGCCGCTTATCAGGATCTGTCGACCACCAACGATGTCGGTGGACGCATGATCCAGATAGTCATGAGGCTTAACTTCTAAAACCCGACGCTGACAGCGTCATCCGGGGGGAGGAACAGGATTTTAGTTCCTCTCCCCTTTTTGATATAAGACGCCGGCTTCCTTAAGTCGCTCTAAACCGCACGAAAAACCAATCATGTGGTCAATCGACCGGCGCGAGTTTCTCTCGCGCTTATCCCAATCAATGACAGCCCTGATTGCGGTGCCCTCGATTTCCGCCCAACATCCGCTTCTCTTCAGCAACATACAGGGACAAACACCGAGTAATCCCGCTTCGACTAATGGAACGTGTTGGCTGGATGTGTGCGCTCCCTTCATCGTGGAAGACGACGAGCGCGGCATTCACACGGAAATCGTTCTGACCTCGGACACATTTGTGGGCGCGCAGGGCCATCAGGACGGCGCCGATGCCACCGAGTATGAGATCTATCTGTACGACGCCACAGGCCGCGCCATTGGCGACGGTGGCATAGCCCGACGGCTGACAGTTCCGTCGATGCGCACTACCGTGCTCAACGCCCGCGACTTAATTAGCAGCAGCGGAAACTTCTGGGGTGGTATGAAGATTCGCCTGCGCCCAAAAGCGCGCGAGCCAATGCCCGCCAGCGATCTTTTTAGCTCGGCATTTGTGCGCTGGCGGACCGAAAACTCCTTTGACAACGTTCACGCTAATCCCGACCCGCTGCAATGGCAGAAGGCTGAGAGCTTTTATTACTCAATGCCGTTTCCACCTTTGGTTGAATACTCCTGCACCTTCGCGTTGTTCAATCCTTATGGTGTGCCCAGCACCGGCCAGATTGTGCTGTTCGATCACCTGGCTACCAAGGTCCTGACAAAGCGTTACGAGTTGAAGCCATTTCAGTCGCTCCTGCTGTCCCTGAATAAGGGCGAGTTTGTAATGCAGCCGAACGAGGCGCTGGTTCCCTCAGCCAGTCAGCCCGTGACCAAGCCGGCTCAATTGACGACGGCCGGCGCGGGCCACCTGGTGGTAACGAACGATCAGAAAAGTGTGAAGAGCTTTGGCTATCTGCTCATCAGGCAACCCGGTAGGCCGCGCTTTAGCGTTGAGCATCCCATTCATCAGGGCATTGCTGCCCGGGGTCCCGAGATTTCGCCTATTGATTCGAGTGGCAATTTCAAAGCGAAGAACGTGTTGTATTCGCCGCTGCTGTTCCGGGCCAAAAAGGTTGGTTCGATTACTCTTGAGTCGCGCTGCTTTCTCGGCACCGGACGATGCGCGGAACCTGCGATGTGGTTCGCGCCATTTGCCACCGACGTTGATGGCAAAGTCCATTGGAATGCCCGGAGCGATCCGAAACTGGCTCTTCATCTGCCGGCCGAACAATTCCGCCAGGGCACGATTCGACTCGCCGCGGAGCAAAGCTGCGTGCTTGATTTTCAGCAGCTAAGCTTTAACGAGAACTTTTCCGGAGGCTTGTCCCTCGCGGTCTCTCCGGACACCACGCACACACTAATGAAAATGGAAGTGCGCGTGCCCGAATGGAAGGCGCACGCTTTCACACACCTCCGGCCGGGCTTTCGTTCCGCCCGCTCTTACCAAAGACCCAAACAACGCGGGGGGCTGGCGACGGATTACATTGCCTCCGGAGCACGACTTGAGCGGCGGGAGAACACGCTCCTGCTTGATGAGTTGATCGGCGTTCTGAATATCGACGGGCAGGGTGTTGAAGGCCGGCCCGTGCTGGAACTGTTCGGCACCACAGGTTTTCTCTCCCGATTTACCTTAGGCGCAGTGCCCGGGTTCGCGGGCCGGCACTATCTGTTGTCTGATCTGGCTCCAGGCATCAACAAATATGGACCGCTTACCTTACGACTGGTTGATCAAGAGGCCACCTTGCTGATGTCAATTCTGCATATCGACTATCAGCGCCGTGACATTGCGCTCGATCATGGTTCTGATCGTTTTTCTACGCTGCTCGAGTACAACTGTAATCAGACTACGTGAATCCAGGAACAGCGTGCTGAGGATTGAATCACCTAATGGTCTGATGATAGATTCCGTAAGCGATGGTTCCTCAGATTCGGCAATCGATTGAATTTCTTTACAGAGGTATCACTATGAACAAATTAGCCGTAGCTTTTCTTCTTGCCATATTGATCGCGGGCACGGCCGCCGCGCAAAAACAACTCAAGCCCTGGACCGAGTGGAGTAAAAAAGACGCCGAAAAGATCCTTGCGGACTCTCCCTGGAGCCAGACCCAGACTGAAACCGATACTACTGAAATGGTCTACAAGCCCACGACCATGGGTGACACCCGCTCGCGCGAGACACAGGGAGCGACAAATGAGGCTGTCAGTGTGAAGTTTCACATACGTCTCTTCTCTGCCAGGCCCGTCCGTCAGGCATACGTGCGATTGCTGGATCTGAACAAGCCGGAGACCGAACAAAGTGCAGTTGATCGAAGACATGCGTGGGCGAACCTGGCGGCGAGCGACTCGATAATCGTGACCGTAGCCTGTGAAAGCGGTGACCGCCGGTACCTGGGCAGGGTGACGCAGGCGTTCAGCAGCGCGGTTACTGGGGTCCTGAAAAACAACGTCTATCTCGAACGCAAGGACGGCAAGCGAGTTTTTCTCGGCGAGTACGTGCCCCCCGGCAAAGATGTATTCGGGGCCCGCTTTATTTTTCCGCGCATCCTGGACGGGCAACCTTTCATCACCGGCGAGGAAGGCAGCCTGAGATTTCACGCCGAGTACGAGAATAAGACCTCGGTCGACTCAGCCAATAATCCGGACGGACAAACCAGCCGCAGCGCCACCCAGTCATCATCAGGCAACTCCGGCAGTTCCATTCAGGCAGAAAGCAAACTCAAGCTCAAGCTCGACATGAGATTCAAAGTAGCCGACTTGACCTACAACGGAACGCTTGAGTATTAAACTTGAGCGGACGATTTCGCTGATCCGGCTCTGGGTAAAATCTCGCCAACGCGGATCTTTTCCGCGATGTACTGTCCATGCCTTGCCCGGTTAGCGCATGCCTTATCTCAGTCTCTTAAGGATTCGCAAGTGGCCTGGTCCTCTGATCTTGATTGGCCTGGGCGCTTTGCTTCTCCGGCTGACATATCTCGTCGAACTGCGCGGGACTCCCTTGCTTGCGGTAATCATCGGCGACGCCAAGCAGTACGACTTGTGGGCCGGGCAAATCGTCGGTGGCCAATGGATTGGTGCAGAAATTTTCTACCAGACGCCGCTATACCCATACCTGCTAGCGGTCATCTTCAAACTAACCGGGCACCATCTCTTTACAGTGCAAGTGGTGCAGACGATTCTGGGCGCGAGCTCCTGCGTCTTTTTGGGTCTGGCCGGTCGTCGATTTTTTGATCAGCGAGTTGGCCTGATCGCTGCGATCTTGTTGGCAATCTATCCACCAGCGATCTTCTTTGATGGCCTGATTCAAAAGGCGTCACTTGATCTTTTTCTAATGACCTTGCTGCTGGTCTTGCTCGGTGAGTTTTATCACCGGCCGCATTGGAAGTGGCTGATATTTGCTGGCGCCACCCTGGGCGCATTTACGCTGAACCGCGAAAACGCGCGGGTGCTCTATCCCATAATCGCCGTTTGGCTGCTGATCTGTTTTCGCAGCGCACCATTAAAACAGCGCGCATTCCGGGCCGCTATCTTCACCGCCGCAATCATAATGGTTCTCTTGCCGGTCGGGATTCGCAACTATCACGTCGGCGGAGAGTTCATGATCTCGACGTCTCAGCTGGGACCAAATCTTTACATCGGAAATCATCCCGGCGCCGAGGGTGCTTACGAGCCGTTAGTGCCCGGCCACGGCAACGCCGCTTACGAACGCGACGATGCGACGCGCCTGGCTGAGGACGCGATGGGTCGAAAGCTCACGCCCGGTCAGGTCTCGGATTACTGGGTCCGCCGGTCACTTGGTTATGTCCGCGGCCAGCCTGGGGATTGGCTGCGGCTGATGGGTCGAAAAGCTTTGCTCGTTTTCAGTGCGACCGAAGCCGCGGACACCGAATCGATCGAAAGCTATTCGGATTACTCTCGCATCTTGCGTTTGCTCTTCTGGATCAACTTTGGCGTCATTCTGCCACTGGGAGTCCTGGGCGTTTGGCTGACCAGAAGCGATTGGCGGCGACTGCTGCTGCTGTCCGGGATGTTGTTGGCGATGGCCGCCGCCGTGGCCATCTTCTATGTGGTGGCCCGTTATCGCTATCCTATTGTGCCAATCGTAATTCTGTTTGCGGCTGCTGCACTGTCCGCTATTCCCAGCCTCCGCGGTCAAAGCTGGCGGCGTTGGATTCCCGGCGTGTTGCTGGCTTTGATGGTCGCGATTCCATCCAATTTCCTTTTGAGAAATTCTCATGACGAGACCTGGCTGAACGTAGGCCAGGAGCTAATCCGAATGGAAAGACCGGCCGAAGCGGTTCCGCTGTTGCAGAAAGCCGTAAACGCGTCGCCGGGTTATGCGCCGGCGCATTTCAATTTGGGCGTCGCATTCAATCAAGCAGGTCAGAAAGAACCGGCTCTCGACGAATTCGCGGCGGCGATCAAATTGCAGCCGGATTATTTTGAAGCTCATGCGGCGATGGGTCTGACGTTGCTGGAAACGGGCAGGCCTATCGGAGCAGTCGAGCACTTTCGTGAAGCTGTGCGGATTAGACCGAACCTGGTGGGTGCTCATATCAACCTGGGCAATGCGCTGGTGCAGGCCGGCAATCGAGCGGAAGCAATTAAGGAATATCAGGAAGCGTTGCGACTTGAGCCGAACAATCCCGCCACCCACAACAGTCTGGCAGTTGCGCTGCAACAGGAAGGCAAGCTAGACGATGCGATCCGGCATTACCAGGCGGCCCTCGTGCTGAAACCCGATGACGCCGGCGCTCACAGCAATCTCGCGTTGGCGCTGGATGCAAAGGGCGACCACGCCGCCGCCATCCAGCACTTCAACCAGGCCTTACAACTCCAACCGGCGAACGCCGGCATTCACGTTAACTTTGGCGATTTATTGGTTCGTTTGGGCCGCACACCGGAAGCCATTACTCAGTATGAACAAGCGGCAGTGCTGGCCAATGACTCTTTGGAAATGCATGTTCAGTTGGCGCAAGTCTATGCTCATGCAGGCCGTTTGAGTGAAGCCATTGTCAGTTTTGAGAGAGCATTGGCCATCGCGCAGGCGGCTGGACGCATGGACGAGGCGCAACAAATAGAAGCAGCTATTAACACTTGCCGTGCAGCGATGACAAAGGGCACACGAGGATCGCCGCTACCTGGAACGACGAAATAATCAAAAGTTCAGCTTGATTAGCTTTCACAAAACGAGGATCATTCCCGGCAGATGAACCCAATTAGCGGTGAACTTGCTCTGGCTCCGCTGGGCGCAGGCGATTTGATTGATCGCGCAGTGCGATTGTATCGCCGCCATTTCCTGACACTGATTCGCATTGCCGCGCCGCCGGTGCTGGTCTCCGCCCTCGGCTTGACCATTACTACGATTGCCTTTCGCGAACTAACCGCGACGTCTGAAGACTTGCGCGTGGCTCTTTACCTGCTGATGTTCTTAGCCGGCGGCGCAATCATGATCTGTGGCTCGCTGTTTAGCTTGATCGTCATGGGCGGCGCGACCCGCAATCTCGTCTCTCATCTGCTCTGGAACGAACCGGTCACTTTTCGCACAACCTACCGGGCGGTCAAATCCCGGTTCTGGGGATTGCTCGGGGCCAGCATCCTGGTGGGCTTGTGGTTAGCGCTGGCTGCAATGGTCGCCTTCATGGCTTTCTACATGATTATTGCCATCGTAACTTTGGGGGCTATCGGGTTTGCGTCAGCGCTATCAGGATGGGTCGCCGCCATCCTCGGTGGCCTGGGTACAATTACTGCCATCGTCATCGCCCTGATCCTGTTTTTTCTGCTCGCGGGCCGGATGGCCTATGTACCGCAGGCGATGCTGGTTGAAGGCCGAGGCGTATTCTCCGCAGTTGGCCGCAGCTTCTCTCTGGCCGGTGGCAATGTCCGCCGGTTAATGGCCATGACGTTGTTCACGTTTTTTGCCACCTATTCCGCGCTGATGCTGTTGATGATTCCTTTGGGCTGGTATGGCTATCTTAACGGTGTCGACCTTTCGCCGTTTGGCAGCGCTTCGCCCGCCTGGTACTCGATCGCTTATCAGGTGATTTTGCAATGCAGCCACATCATGCTGGCTCCGATTTGGATGCTCTGTCTTTCGTTGCTGTATGTTGATGAACGCGTCCGTCACGAAGGTTACGACATCGAATTGATGGCCGCGCGACAACTTCCGGAAATGCCCGAACTCGCGGGAGTCGTGTCGCCGTTTGCTCCCGCATTGGTCACCGGCAAAGCGCCGAGATTCGTGCCGCCGCCGGGTCCGATGCCGACCGGATCGGTCCTGGGGCTGAGATAGATTGAGTAAGTACATGTTTGCGCGCCGCAAATTGAACCAAACGATCAGCATCACTTTCGCTGTCCTGGTGGTGCTTGCATGCTTTTGCTGTGTCCAGGGCGCCACGCTCTCCGAATATCGACACAGAGTTTCTGAAGCAATCGTCACCCTTCAGCAGTTACAACCCGCCGGTCACGGCGAGCCTTCGTCACGTGAACAGTCCCGGCAGGCAAGCCTGGCGCGGCTCCGCGAACTGCTGCCTGCTAAAGAAACGGTTTTGCACGAGGGCCAAACGATCGCAATCGACAACACCTGGCTTCATAAGGGGCTGGACGAATACGAAAAAAGTTTTGTTAGTCAGACGCTGAACAACGAAGTGCTCGTTCATATTGGCGAACGCCTTCTGTCCCTCGGACAGCAGCTCGATGAGATGCAGAAAGGTACAGCCGCTGCCAACAACAAGGATGAAGACAAGGGGCGGTTGGCAGAGATTCTGCGCCGGCCCGAGTATCAACAAAAGCCGGCGGAAGGCAGCGCTATCGAGCGTTTGTTACAGCGATTTCTCCGCTGGCTTAGCGGCCTATTCCCCAAGAGTCCCCAAATACAGCCGGGGAGCTCACGCGTATTTTCCGGAATCGCGCAACTCATTGTAGTGGCCGTCAGTCTGGCGGTAATTGCCTTTCTGGTTTGGAAATTTGTGCCAGGCTATCTGCGCAACCGCACCAGGAAGAAACCAAAGCGTGAAGCTCGAATTGTGCTCGGTGAGCGGCTGGAGCCGGATCAAACTGCAGCCGACCTGCTGGCCCAGGCCGAAGCGCTGGCCCGCAACGGAGATCTGCGCGCAGCGATTCGGAAAGCTTACATAGCTTTCCTATGCGAGCTCGGCGATCGCAAAGTTATCAGCCTGGCTCAGCACAAAACCAATCGCGATTATCTGAATTCAGTGCGCGAACGAGCTTCGCTGCATTCATCGATGCGCGGACTCACAAATAGTTTCGAAGTTCACTGGTATGGTTTTGTCCCGGCCGGCGAAAACGACTGGAATGATTTTCGTCAACGATATCAGCAGGCGCTGAGGACACCGTCGGTATAGACGTTCTTTCCCTCTCCCCGTTCCGGAGAAGGAATCAAAATTAATGCGGCAACGCCTTTTCATAATTATTACCCTGGTGATCGTAGTCGGCGTATTGATACTTATTAACGCCGCGTCGTACATCAAGGTCGAACAGGCTTTGGATTCCGAAGGCTGGCCGAATCGTTCCACCTTTAACTCAGGCGCTACGGGCACGCGCGCACTTTACGATTTTCTCCACGAGTCGGGCTATCAGGTAGCCCGTTGGCGCGAATCAACCGCATCACTTCTAAGTTTCAGCGGCCCAAAGCCGGCAACTATCGTAATTGTCGGCCGTACTGCGGTTCCTTTTTCAAAGACTGACAGCAAAGAGCTACTGCGTTGGGTCGAAAAAGGTGGCCGGCTGGTCATTATCGATCGTAATCCCAGCCCGAGCCTGTTGCCCCGGTCCGGTGATTGGAAGATCACCACGCAGGTCGGCAGTTATCCCTGGTCAGACGTAGACCCGAACAATTTGGAGCAGATCACCAAGGACGTGAAGCCGATCAGCGGGTCGCAACCCACCTTACTGGCGCGCAACGTTCAGACAGTGCTGCCGTCGCGCTTTGCGGCCGCGATTACAATTGCTCCTGAGAAGAAGAGCAATGACAATCAGAAGAAAACCGCCAACGCTGCCGCTGAAGATAGCCCCGGCGACAGCGACGATGATGAAGGATCATCTGACGACCCGGGCGAACGAGAGTCGCACGACGGCCCGATTGTGACCGCGACCGCCGTAGATCCCCTGAAGGAGAATTCACCCGCGCCGGTCATTAACTTTGCCACCGAGCGGGGAGGCTTGCTGGTCGATTACCCTCACGGCGAGGGTCGCATCGTGCTGCTGGCGGATCCATTCATCGTAGCCAATAACGGAATTAGTCGCGCCGATAATTTGCAGTTGGCCATCAACGTCGTGATCGGCAACGGCGGCATCGTAGCGTTCGATGAATTCCATCAGGGGCACGGCGCTTCTCATAATGCGCTGATTCAATACTTTGAGGGCACGCCAATCCTGGCTCTTTGTGGACAGTTCGCGCTGATTGGGCTGGCGGTGGTCTGGTCTCGAGGACGACGCTTCGGACGGCCTTTGCCTCTGCCACAAGTTGACCGGCGATCGAGTCTGGAATTTGTGGCTTCGATGGCTGAACTGCAACAACGCGCAAAGGCGCATGACCTGGCGCTCGAAAATATCTATGGCCGCGTGCGTCGTGTTTTGGTGCGTCACGCGGGTTTAAGTAATAGCAGTCCGCGCGCTGAAATTGCGGCGCGCGTGGCGGTTCGATCCGGTCTCAACCGGCAAGAGCTTGAAACGCTGATGCGAAATTGTGAAGATACCATCAACGGCGCGCCCACAAACGCAAGAGAATCCCTGCGGCTGGCAAAGCGGCTGCGGGAGCTCGAATCGAAACTCGGCCTCGGAACGCGCGCTCGTGACGATCGGCAGCGCGCCGAAAGCAGCGATCTTTAAGTCAGAACCGCCTGCGGTAGCGGGCGGTTGATCTTGGAAAACTCAGCGGGGTGCTTATCAAGGCCCTAACCGCCAGCTACCGCAGGCGGCTCTGATTTCAAATCTCAAAAACGGAAAACCGAAAACAATGCCTGAACTTGTCTCTCCAACCATCGCACATATTCAAAACGAACTGCGCAAGGTCATCGTTGGCCAGGACGGCCCCATCGAACAGATCCTCGTGGCTCTGCTGGCCGAAGGCCATGCCCTGATCGAAGGCGTGCCGGGGACCGCCAAGACGCTGACCGTAAAGACTTTGGCGCGCATCGTCAACTCCGGGTTTGGCCGCATTCAGTTCACGCCCGATCTGATGCCTTCAGATATTACCGGCACCAATGTCTTCAACATGGGCTCATCAAGCTTCAGCCTGCGGCGCGGCCCGATCTTTACCGACATTCTGCTGGCTGACGAAATCAATCGCACGCCGCCAAAAACTCAGGCTGCTTTGCTCGAAGCAATGGAAGAACGTCAGGTTACGATCGACGGCGAGCGCTATCAGCTTTCACCGATGTTCACGGTGCTGGCGACCGAGAATCCGATTGAGTACGAAGGCACTTATCCTTTGCCTGAGGCTCAGCTCGATCGCTTTCTGTTAAAGATCCTGCTGCCTTATCCATCGGCTGAAGAGGAACAGCAGGTCGTGGCGCGTTGGGATGCTGGATTTAATGCGCGGCGCTTGAATCAAGTGGACGTTCAACCGCTGACTGACGCCGACACGATCATCCGTTGCCGCGCCGAGGTGAACAATATGCGCATGGAGCCCGGCGTTCAGCGATACGTAGTCGATATCGTGCGGCGCACGCGCGATCATCCGGCCCTGCACTATGGCGCCAGCCCACGCGCTGCGGTGGCTCTGCTGTTGTGTGCAAAAGCGCTCTCGGCGATTCGCGGCCGCGACTTTTCCACGCCCGACGACGTGCGCGACATTGCGCGACCGGTGCTGCGTCATCGCTTGACGTTACGCGCCGAAGCCGAACTGGACGGCGCCACTCCCGATTCGGTGATTACGGACATTCTGCAAAGCGCGGAAGTGCCGAGATAATGCGTTTCGTTTTCTCAAAACTTTTCTACATCCTCCTCGCTGTCGGCTTTGTGCCGCTCTCACTCTCCTGGGGCCGACCCATGCTGCGCTGGGTAGCGCTCGCTTTTGACCTGACGCTAATCGCGATCGCGGTTTTCGATGCCTGGAACAGCAAGCTGCCGGCGAAAGTCCGTATCGAACGGCATTTTGGTGGGCGCTTTGCCGTCGGCGCGGAAACCGAGGTGCGCATTGAAGTCGCCAATCACACTCCGCGCGATATTTCGCTGATCGTCAAAGATGAGTATCCGGCCCAGATGAAACTCTCGGGCGCGCGTGAAGCTCAGCTCAACATTGAGGCCCAGACCACCGCCGCGCTCGCTTACGGACTGACGCCGCCAAAACGAGGCCGCTTCGAATTTGGTCTGATCGCGGTGCGTTATCTGTCCCGTTGGCGTCTGGCGTGGCGGCAGGATCGCCTGGGTCAGCCTGTCGCCGTTAAGGTCTATCCCAACATGAGGCGCGCTCGCGAGGCCGAATTGAAAGCCCTCGGGGCCCGTTCGTTTGTCGCGGCCCGGCGCAAGTCTCAGTGGCGCGGCGAAGGGCGCGATTTTGAATCGCTGCGTGATTACGTGCGCGGCGATGAGATGCGTCATATTTCGTGGACCGCGACCGCGCGGCGCGGCAAGCTGGTCACCCGCCAGTATCAAATGGAACGTGACCAGACGATTCTGATTGCGTTGGACGCCGGGCGCTTAATGACCGCGCGCATCGAAAACGAGACGAAACTGGACTCGGCGGTTCATGCCGCGCTCGCTTTGATGTCCGCAGCCGCACGCGCTGGAGACAATGCCGGGCTGCTCGTCTTCGGCCGCCGCATTAAGGCCTATCTGCCACCGAAACGAGGTGCGGAACATCTGGACGCGGCCCTGGAAGCCTTGCACGCGATTGAACCGGAAATGATCGAGCCGAGTTACTCGCGAGCTTTTGAATTCGTCGCTGCCAACAGCCGGCGCCGCTCGCTGGTGGTCGTGCTCACCGACCTGGTCGATGAAGAAGGTTCGCGCGAATTACTCACTTCATTAAAGCTCCTGCGTCCGCGCCACCTGCCGCTGGTGGTCACCATTGCCGATCGCGATCTCAAAGCGGTCGTGCGCGAAAGCCCTGAGAATGAACGAGAGATGTTCACGCAATCCGTCGCCGAAGAAATCATTTACTTGCGAGAGGCTGCTCTGCGTTTGGTTGAATCGCAGGGCGGACTGGCGTTGGACGTGACGGCGGCGATACTCGCGCCGAAGTTACTGGAGACTTATTTGAGAGTGAAAGAACGCGGGATGCTTTAGGAAGTTTTGAGTTCTGAGTTTTTAGTTTTGAGTTCAACGGCATCTTCTAACTCGAAACTCGAAACTAGGAACTCGAAACTGTCTCTCTTCCCGCCAGCAACAGATACGAATACAACGCAATTCCGGTAATCGCTCCGATACTGAACTTGATCACCGGACTAATCGGCGCGGGTGAAATGAAGCCTTCGATGATTCCGGCAACGACCAGCAACGGCACACAACCAACAATCAGACGCACCGCCGCCAGGCCACGCGATTTTAAGGCATCGCCGCGCGAAAGATCGCCGGGCATTAACAGGGCCGTGCCGATCAACAGACCCGCGCCGCCGGCAATAAAGATGCACGACAACTCAATTACCCCGTGCCCTACCACGAAACTCAACAGATCGTTTCCGAAACCCGCCCGGTAAGTAAGCGCCATGATGGCCCCGAACATGGCGCCGTTGAATGCCAGCACGTAAAGCGTGCCCAGCCCGACAATGGCCCCGAGCGCGAAGGCGTAGAAGGTGACCCGAATGTTGTTCGTGAAAATCTGGCTCGAGCCAATCTGATTGGCGTCGTTCAGCTGTTCCCACCAGCGAGTCCGATTATTGATTACAGCTTCGCGAAAGAAAGGACTGATGCCTGCGAACTCAGAAAAATCCGGGTCGTGCCGAGTGCCAACAAAGGCGATCAGGCCAAACAGCCAAAAGACGCCAAAGGCCACGGCGGTATAGCGCCACGTGCGCCGGAACGTGGCCGGAAAATCACGAGCGAAAAAGTCACGAATCCGGCGGCCGCCCTGTGCATCAGCCCGGTAAATACGGCCATGCGCGCGTATCACCAGGCTGTTCAGGTAGTTAATCAGGCGCGGATCACGCGATTCTGCGCGGGCAATTGCCAGGTCCGAAGCGGTCCGTCGATAGATCCGGCCCAGCTCTTTAACCTCTTCACGATGCAAGCGTCGCAGCGTCATTCGATCCAGAAGCTGCAGCAACTCTTCCAGTCTCTGCCAGACGGTCTTGCGTTCTTTGATGAAACGATCGATGGGCATAAATCAGTAGGCAGTAGGCAGCATGCAGTAGGCAGTGTTAATCTCTGGCTGAGTTGATTGTCGAATTCGCATCAATCTAAGTACGATCGTTTTTCTGCCTTCTGCCTGGTGCCTACTGCCTTCTCATGCATTCTATCGTCGAGTGTGTACCAAACTTCAGCGAAGGCCGCAAGGTTGAAACTGTCGAAAGCATTGCCCAGGCGATCGAGTCGGTCGCGGGCGCCACGGTTCTCAACCGGCATCTGGATGCCGATCACAACCGATCAGTAATCACCTTCGTCGCTGCGCCGGACGTGGTGGTCGAGGCAGCGCTGCGCGCGGTAGCCAGGGCCGCGGAGCTAATCGACCTGCGACAACACACGGGGGAGCATCCGCGAATTGGCGCCACCGACGTGCTTCCCTTTGTACCGGTCAGCGGCGTGACCATCGATGAATGTGTGGCGATGGCACGTGCCGCCGGCCGTCGCATCTGGGAAGAACTTTCCATTCCGATCTACTTTTACGAACGCGCTGCGTTGCGACCTGAGCGACTAAGACTTGAAAACGTGCGCGGCAAAGGCTTTGAACAACTGCGCGCCGACATTGCCACGAATCCGGAACGCGCTCCGGACATTGGTGAAAACAGAGTTCATCCGACAGCGGGAGCAATCGCGGTCGGAGCGCGGCCGTTTTTGATTGCCTTCAATGTGAACTTGCGCACGGATGACCTTCGGATTGCGAGAGACATTGCCCGGGTCGTGCGTGAACGAGATGGCGGCTTGCCCTTCGTCAAAGCCCTCGGCTTTGAACTGAAATCGCGTGGAGTGGTTCAGGTTTCGATGAACCTGATCGACTATGAGCAAACGTCCATCGCCAGGGCTTTTGCCGCCGTCGAGAGTGAGGCGAGGCGGCAGGGCATTGAGATCGCCGGAACTGAGATTGTCGGCCTGCTGCCGCGGTCAGCGCTCGATCGGAGCGCTCCTTATTTTCCCCGGTTGGAAAACTTTCGCGAGACACTGGTGCTCGAGAACCTGCTGGAATCAGCGACATCTGACCGGTAACTTACTCTGCCCTGACACCTCCAATAGGCGGCGGCGACACCCTCCCAGCCATCCCGAACTGGCAACTGAAAGTATAGCTGGACAGTCTGCCCTCCTTTGTTTATTATTGTCGCCCCGCTCCCGAGCGGTTCTCCACTTAAGATTGGCCGCCGCGGCCAGTTTCCAGGTTAGCCAACGGATCGAGTGACTACTTGTCGCCAACTGCCCCCGGCGTCAGTGACGACTTCTCGCCGATTCAATCACGGAGGTTATTTATGCTCAGAATGGGAAAGAATCCAAACGAAGACAAGAGCCAGACCCAACCGGAAGACTATTCAACCCGCAGTTATTCACCCTACCAAAGCGGCGAAACCTATACGCGGCCCCCAACCGAAACAGCGGCGGCGTCACCAAAGGCTTTGACCGAAAGCGAGACAATCGCCCGCGAGATCAAAGACGGATCTCTCAGCGGTTTCGTTGGCAGCGGCACGGTTATTACCGGAGAGTCGTCCTTCAAGTCGATGTTGCGCGTTGATGGCCGCTTTTCTGGACGCATAACGTCCAGCACCGGCACCTTGATCGTTGGCGCCGGCGGCCAGGTCGATGCGAACGTCGAAGTCTCTGTGGCCACGATTCATGGAATCGTAAATGGCGACATCATCGCCGGCCAACGCATCGAGTTGGGCCGGGCTGCGAAACTGAATGGCAACATTCAGACGCCTTCCCTGGTGATCGAGCAGGGCGCGGTCTTTGAAGGTAGCTGTAAGATGGTGCAGCCAAAGGCTGCGGCCGACAAACCGCCCAAGGTCGAACGCAAAGAGAATGTTCTGGACGCTTCCAGGCTGGATGCCCTCAAGGTGGACACGACGGCCAGGAAGCCTGAGGACAGCAAACCCATCGCGAGCGTTACTGCGGCGGCAAGCTGATTTTCTTTCTTCACGAATCGAAGCGCCGATATCATCACGAATAGACGCGGCTTCGACTTTGCAACAACTAAGGTGAGCGCGGCGTGGACTGAATTGTTCGCGCCGCGCCTAACTAAATTTGGGTGGACTTTGGTCCGCCCTTTTTGTTTTGCAGCAGCACGGGGCCGTGTCAGAAGCCCGACCGTGAGGGAGGGCAAGATGAGCGACCACGCAAGACGTCGGTCCGGCGATGACTTACCGTCATCAAGCTAGCCCTCCCTCACAGTCGGGCTTCTGACACACCGCGAGCTCGACCACCTGCGCGACAATTTGGCCCCTCACGCGGTACAATTCCCAAAACCCTAACGAATCTGATGTTTCAGATGAAAAGCTATCGAAACCTGATCTGTGCTTCGCTTCTTCTGTCCGCATCTTTGACTGCAGCGGTCGCCCAGCGATCTCGTCCCGGCAGGTCTGCGCCCGAGATTTCCCCAAACATCCTGGTGCGTATCCTTCGCGCCGAAGATGAGCGACGCTGGGATGACAGCCTGAAATCGCTGCTGTCAGACAAAGACGCAAAAGTGCGAAAGCGTGCAGCGTTGGCTGCGGGCCGCATCGGCGACGAGCATGCCGTGCCGACGTTGGTTGATCTGCTAAAGACCGATACGGACAACGACGTGCGCCAGATGGCGGCGTTCGCTATCGGGGAGGTCGAATCCTTTGCTGGTGCGGAGGCCCTGTATCGCATTCTGGTGGACACGAGTGTGCCCCGCGCAATAAGCGCTCGCGCGCTTGAGGCGGTGGGAAAGATTGCCGCGGCGCTACCCGACTCAGACAAGGAACATAAACAGGAGATAGGCAAAGGGATTCTGGGCGTGCTCAACTTTGAAGCTGATCCGCGCGTGTCAATGGATCGTTTGACTGTCCTGCTTGGCCTTACTGCCGCGCTGCGTGCCAAGCCTGAGGGGGCTGGCCCGGTAGTGGTGAAGTTTTTGAAGTCTGGCGATCCGCGTATTGTCGCTGCTGCCTTGAATACCATGGCGCGTCTGCGCCTGAAAGATAACAATGAAGAAGTGCGAGCGTTACTGAAGCACGCCGATCCTATCGTGCGTGCCAACGCCGCGCGAGTAATCGGCGTAGCTGAAGATAAAGGCGCGTTCGACGCCGTGCTCGATCGCGCGTTGCATGATGAAGACTTGCGGGTGCGCGTCAGCGCGATTCGGGCGTTGGGAGCATTGAAGGATGAGCGGGCGGCGGAACCTCTCATCGCACAAGGAAGCGCTCTGCTGACAAGTGCTGCAGCAAGCCGTCTCGAACGTCCTGGCGAGCTAAATGAAATTCTCGAGATCTCAACGACGCTGGGACTTGTTCTGAAGAATGCAAAAACCGAAAAGGCACTAATCTGGCTAAAGAAAGTGCGGGCGACAGTTAATGAGACATCTCCTGCGGTCGAGGTATCCCTGGTCCGAATTTCTCCTCAGGACTATGTCGCTGGCGGCCCTTTCCTGCGCGATGCGAGGGGTGGCCCCACGTACATTGGCGCGTTAAGGCAGATGAGTCAGGCTCAGGGCCTTACCGAACTCGCGGCGGCAAAGACCGGCGAACCTATGCTGGACAACAGCAACAAGGAAGTCGCGACCAAACTGATTCAAAACGCTCTCGAATGTCGCCAGGTCAGGACACCGCGGGATTCGGTAAAGCCGGGGTTGGATCTGGTTTTGGTTGGCACGTGTGCTCCGCTTGAGTCCCTGGCTGTGCCGGACTTTCTTCGGGCTTATGCTGCCTTCAAACGCCAAGATTTAGGTGAGACTCTCACGCCTCGACTCAAGGACAAAGATGTCATTATCCGCGCCACGGCGGCTGAGTTACTGGGTGAAATGACACCTGGTGAGGCAAACTCGCGCGCTTTGATTCAGGCTTTGCCGGTGGCTCTGCGCGACAAGGATCTCAACGATGCGGCGCTCGCGATCCTTGACGCACTCGGAAAACAGAAGAGCCCGGCGGCGAATGAAGCCATCAAAGCGGGACTCGATTCATCCGATCATTTGATTCGGCGCAAGGCAGTCGCGGTTTTGAAAGCGAACGGCGCCGGCGACTTTTCCAATCGCATCGGTTACGTGCAGACAACTAACAGGGAAGCCGACTATCGCCGCGCGATTGCACGCATTGGAAGGAAAGTCACTGCGACAGTGGTGACCAGCAAAGGCCAATTCGTAATCGAGTTCTTACCTGAAGAGGCCCCGCTGACGGTTGATAACTTTGTCATGTTGGCGCGCCGCGGCTACTTCAACGGTCAGACCGTTCCGCGGGTAGTTCCTAACTTTGTGATTCAGACGGGCGATCCGCGCGGCGATCAAAATGGCGGGCCGGGTTATTCCATTCGCTGTGAAATTAACGAAGCTCCTTACGATCGAGCGGCAGTAGGTATGGCATTGTCAGGTAAAGATACGGGCGGCTCGCAATGGTTCGTGACGCACTCGCCGCAGCCGCATTTGGATGGCGGCTACACAGTCTTTGGCCACGTCGTTTCGGGAATGGACGTTGTTGATAGGATTGCACGGGGCGATACTATTCGCCGGGTAATCGTGAATGAAAGATAGAATTCACCACAGAGGACACAGAGAAGTCAGAAGAAGGGCCAACCCATTTGTTTTGTGTCCGGAATTCCTCTGTGTCCTCTGTGGTAGATACTTGTTCGTCTTTACCCTGATCGGGTTATTCACTCTAACCAGCCTGGCCCAAACTCAAACCCGTCAGCCACTCACGCCCGAACAACGAAATCGCTATCAAATCAAACTGACGCTCGATTTTGAAAACCGGACCTACACTGGAACTGAGCGCGTGCGTTGGATTAATCGCGGCGAGCATCCCACGTCGACTCTCTTCTTTCATCTGTATCCGAACGTGCGCGTGCCGGGGTACGTACCCCCACCCTCTGAAAAGAAAACATCAGAGCAAGCAGCGTCAGACGAACCGCGTCTGGAAATAGCCGAGGTGCGGGCCATCAGCGGAAACGCTCCGCTGGTCTTTGCGCTGGACGACATGGAGACGACCTTGCGCGTGCATCTGCGCGATGCCGTTGCGCCAAACGCCGCCGTCGAGATCTCGATCAAATTTAAGGGCTCGGTGCCCGAGATTGATCCTGATGAGACCGGACTGGTAACGCACGTATTCCAGCAAGTCAGTGCCGCCATTCGCAGTACTCGCGAGATCCGTCGTGCCCGGGACACGAACTTTCGCTGTCGCGGAGTGATGATGCTCGGCTCTGCTTATCCGATTCTGGCTGCGCGCGAAGGGGATGACTGGTTCCGCAAAGTTGAGCCCAGCATCGGCGATGCTTTGACGACGGACGCCTCCGACTATGACGTGACGGTGGTCGCGGCGCGCGAACTGGCCGTCTATGCGGCGGCGCCGGCGCGAGTGACATCCACCGAGAAAAACAATTCCAGCAGCTTTCTCGCCGAAAACATGCGCGACTTTGCCATCGTCGCCGGCAACAATCTGCGCGCTGAGGAGCGTCTGGTCGGCGAGGTCACGGTGCGCTCGATCTTCCGACCCGATCACGAGGCCGCAGCCCGGCGCGTGTTGAATGTTTCTGCCGAAGCTCTACGCGTTTACACCGCGCGTTTTGGCCAGCTACCGCTCAAGACGGTCAGTCTGGTTGACGCACCGCTGGTGGCGACCATGGGCAGCGCCGAGTTTGCCGGGCTGAGCGCGATTGCCAGCGCCTTCTATCTGGATTTTGATTCGCCCACGATGCGCAACATGCCCGACGTGATTCGCGAACAGCGCGCGGCTGTCGAAGACAGTCTGGAATGGACCGTCGCGCATGTCGTCGCTCATCAATGGTGGGGCGCGGCCGTGGGCAACGACCCAGCGCGCGAGCCGGTCCTGGACGAATCGCTGGCCAACTGGTCGGCGCTGCTTTATTACCGCGAAACCCATGGCGAGCAACAACTCGCGACTGCGCTCGACGAACAGCTGCGCGGCGTTTACCAGCTCTATCGCACATTTGGCGGCGAGGACATGGAGGCCAGCCGCGCGGCCCGCGAGTATCGCAACTCGTTTCAGTACGCGGCGATCGTAGCCAGCAAGGGCGCGCTGATGTTCGAGGCTTTGCGGAAACTTCTCGGGGACGAAAAATTTCTCGCGGCACTGCGCGACTATTACAGCGCCAACGTGCTTGAAGTTGCGGACATGGATGACCTGCGCGGCGCCTTCATCGCCGGGGCGCCGGTCGAACAAAGACGCGCAGTTAATCGTACTTTTGATCGCTGGCTTTCCAGCAAGCGCGGCGACGAAGATATTGGGCCGCCCGATGCCAAGCTGGCCGCGGAACTGGGCCTGCCGGCAAAGCAAAACGCCAAGGGCGATAAGACTATTTTCACAGCCTTTGCAAAGGTCGGTAAGTTTTTCTGGCAGCAGATGACTCGAATTAGATAGGATTTACGATTGCCAATTTGTGATTGCCAATTGGCTTCAGGTGGAAGGAGATTTCTGAATCGGCAATTGGAAATTGGCAATCGGAAATAACTTAATGCGCGCCTACAAAGATCTCGAACCATCAGATAAGAAGCACCATCCGGTGTTGCGGCCCACGTCTATCCAGGTCGAGCGCGAATTGGAAGTTTTCAGTCAGTTGATGGACAACCGGTTTCGCGTACCCGTCCTGGGCTGGCGTTTTGGCCTCAATGCGATCATCGATCTGATCCCTGAGTTCGGGGATCTCATCACGGCGATCATTGCGCTCTACGTTTTAGTTTCCGCAGTTCGTTATCGGGTGCCAAAGATCACGCTGCTCAGAATGGGCCTCAACATTGCGATCTATTTTGTCGGTGGGCTGGTGCCTCTGGCCGGAGATGTGTTTGCGATTTGGTGGAAGCCGAACATTCGCAACCTGAATCTGCTCCGCGAGCGGGCGACCGTTTCCGCCGCGGAAGCGAAAAACGGAAGGGCCAGTGACTGGGCGTTTGTCGCAGTCATTGTGGGCGGACTCCTGGGGCTCCTGTTTACCTCGATCGCGGTGACGTTCTTTATCTTCTGGTATATCGCCACTCACCTACGCTTTGGGCTTTGACCTCTGGGTCGTTTTTGTTCTGGAAAAGGACGAATCCTGAGGCTTTCGCAACCACTTTCCTTGCGCCCATTAGCGGCCTTTGCTATAGTCGCGAACAGCCATCATCCGGACAATTTGAGAAACACTGGCAGATCCTTACGGGGATTCGCCTCTAAAAAAGAAAGGATTATTTCAATGGGACACGACCGTGATTCTGGAGACAATATTTCGACGAAACTAACGTTTTTCCTGGTCGGAGCGGGAATTGGCGCGGTGCTGGCGCTATTGTTTGCGCCCAAGTCGGGCGAAGAACTGCGCAGCGACATTGCCGACGCCACTCGCAAAGGCATTGATCGATCGAGAGAAGCTGCTCAGCAGTTAGGCGTCAAAGCGAATGAGTACTACGACAGCGCGCGCGAGACCGCCGGCGAGTATTATGAAGCGACTCGCGAAAAGGCGACTGAACTCTACGACACGGCCACGGCCAAAGCCGGCGAAGTAGTGACAAAGACGCGCGACGCTGCGACCCGTCAGGCAGGTTCGATCCAGGCGGCAGTAGAAGCGGGAAAGAAGGCTTATGTTGAAGAGAAGCGTAAGACCGAACTTTCTGGGCGCACCGAAGCCGCGCCGACTTACAAGCCTGAAAAGACAATGTAACTCAGGACGTGCTTGCTTTAGTAAAAACTGAGTTGCGCGGTAAGGACAGCACTAAGTACAAAGAGCAAAGTTCCTTTCTGACATGAACGCAAACGAACCACTCTTCTGGCTGGTGATTATTACCGCAATCATCGCCCTGTCATTCATCCTGATTGCCGGGGCAATGATCGCGATTGCGGTCTTCGTTAATCGCGCGGTGAAGTCAGTTAACCGGCTTGAAGTTCGCCTGGAGCCCTTAATGGTCCGGGCCACTGCTTTGAGCGAACAAGGCACCGCGATCGCCGTGCAGGGCCGGCAAATCGCCGAGCAGTTCAATGTGATGTCGGGGCACCTGTCCACCGCCACCATGCACTTGTCGGAATCGGCGGCGCTGATTAAAGATGAAGTGCGCGGGATCATGGCGCTGGCTGACGAAACCGCCGAGATGGCGCACGAGAAAGTACATCTCGTCAGCCGCGCGATCGACACCACACACGAACGGGTAATGGACACGACTGAGTTCATTCAGCGAAAAGTGATTGAACCGGCGCGCGAGATGGCAGCGGTTCTCGCCGGCGTTAAAAGGGGCCTGGAAGTGTTGGTGGCGCCTTCGCCGAGCCCAATTAACAGCAGCTATGGAGACGACGAGATGTTTATCGGCTGAAAGCGAAAACATCAAAGGCTTTGCAAGCCTGAACCATCGTCTCAAAAAGGGAAAAGATGGTTCAGGCTTTTTGATTTTAGAGTTTCCGTGTCAGAAGCCCGACCGTAAGGGAGGGCAACATGCCCTTTAAGGGATCAGGCGACGAAACTCGCCCTTGCTAACGCGCGGGCTTCTGACACGCTCACGCGGGCTTTTGGAGACCGGTGAAACATGCTGTTACTATTTCGCATTTGATACTTGAGAGTTTATGGCTACTGAAGCAACCACACTCGATCTGAAGAAGACCATCAATCTGCCGAAGACTCGCTTCGCGCAGAAGGCGAACCTGCCGCAAACCGAACCGGCTCGTTTGAAAAAATGGGCCGACATGAATCTTTATGAACAGATTCGTCAGGCGCGCTCGGGCGCTGAAAAATTTATCTTGCATGACGGCCCGCCGTACGCGAACGCCGACATTCATCTGGGCACCGCTCTTAACAAGATTCTGAAAGACTTCATAGTCAAATCGCGCACCATGCTGGGCTATGACGCGCCTTACGTGCCGGGCTATGACTGCCATGGCTTGCCGATCGAGTTGCACGTCGAACGGAAACTCGGGGCGAAAAAAGCGGACATGCCGCTCTTGAGCATCCGACGCGCCTGTCGTGAATTCGCGGCCAACGCCTTAAAGCGACAGACGCGCGATTTTCAACGGCTCGGCATCCTTGGTGAATGGGAAAATCCCTACAGCACCATGTCGGACCATTACGAAGCCGAAACAGCGCGCCTGTTCGCGCGGTTCGTCGAACGCGGTTTCGTTTACAAAGGCGCGCGGCCCGTTTATTGGTGCATACATGATCAGACCGCTCTGGCTGAGGCCGAAGTCGAATACGATCAACACACCAGTCCATCGGTCTATGTGAAGTTTCCGCTGGCCAGTGATCCGGCCCTGATCGATCCGGCTCTCGCGGGACGCAAGGTGTTCGTGCTGATCTGGACCACAACGCCCTGGACTTTGCCCGCCAACCTCGGCATCGCCGTGCATCCGGGTTTTGATTACGTGGCGTTTGAGAGCGGCGAGGAAGTTTACGTTGTGGCCGCTGAACTGCTGGAAGCTGTCGCGGCCAAATGCAGTCTTGCAAACCCGAAAGTACTGGCGCGCTTCCCCGGCAGCAAACTCGATCGCCTCGAGTGCCGGCACGCCTGGCTCGATCGGCCATCGCTCTTGATGGTGGGCGAGCACGTTACGCTTGGCGGCGAAGCTGACGCCGAAACCGAGCTCGACGTTAGCGAAGCTCGTGACAAATCCGCGACCAGCAAGGCCGGTACCGGTTGTGTGCATACCGCGCCAGGTCACGGCCACGACGATTTCGTGATCGGGAAAAAGTACGGGCTCGAGATTTATTGTCCGGTAGATCACGCCGGCCTATTTACCGCGGAGGTCGAGCACTTTGCCGGCATGAGTGTCTTCGAAGCAAATCCGGCGATTGTCGATTTCATGCGCGAGCGCGGGGTGCTCCTGTTCAGTGAAGAGTACCAGCACCGCTATCCGCACTGCTGGCGCTGTAAAAACCCGGTCATCTTTCGCGCCACGCCTCAGTGGTTCATCTCGATGGATCGGGTGGGTGCCTCTGATCCCGGTGAGAAGGATGAAGACGGACGCGACGTTTCAAACTTTACCAGTAACTTTAATGACGGCGAGGCCCTCGACGGCCACAGCTTGCGCGCGATGGCTCTGCGTGAAGTGGACGGGCGGGTCAGATGGATTCCCGCGTGGGGACGGGACCGCATGCGCAACATGCTCAAGGGACGGCCTGACTGGTGTGTCTCGCGCCAGCGCGTTTGGGGCGTGCCGATTCCGGCGTTCTATTGCGGACAGTGTGAGGAAATTGTTGCCGAAGCCGCGGTGATCCGGCGCGTGGCTGACATTTTTGAGAGGGAATCAGCGGACGCCTGGTACAAACGCGAAGCGCGCGAGTTGCTGCCCGAAGGATTCAAGTGCCGCAAGTGCGGCGGCAGTGATTTCACTAAAGAAACCGACATCCTCGATGTCTGGTTTGACAGCGGCTCGTCCTCGATTGCCGTGCTCGAGGCCCGCGATAACCTGCGTTGGCCGGCTGACGTTTACATCGAAGGTGGCGATCAGTTTCGCGGCTGGTTCAATTCATCGTTGTTCGTCGGTCTGGCCGTTCACGATCGGGCTCCGTACGACGCGGTAATCTGTCATGGCTGGACCCTCGACGCGCAGGGGAAAGCCATGCACAAGTCGACCGGCAACGCCGTCTCTCCCGATGAAGTTATTCCTCATCTGGGCGCCGAAGTCCTGCGCTTGTGGTGTGTGTCGTCGGACTATATGGAGGACATGCGCTGCTCTGACGATATCCTGCAACGCGTCAGTGAAGGTTATCGCAAGTTGCGCAACACCGCGCGCTATGCGCTCGGCAATCTTGACGGCTTCGATCCCGGCCGGGATAGCGTGGCCGAAGGCGACTTGCTTGAAATTGATCGTTGGGCGCTGGCGGAACTTGATGCGGTAATCGAAAGAGTTCGGGCCGCATATGAGGCCTATGAATTTCATCTTGTCTATCACACGCTCTATGAATTCTGTACGGTAACGCTTTCAGCTCGCTACTTTGACATCCTGAAGGACCGGCTATACACGTTTGCGCCGCGGAATCCGGCGCGCCGATCGGCCCAGACTGCTTTGTACCGGATCACCGACGCTCTTGCTCGAACGCTCGCGACTATTCTGGTATTTACTGCCGACGAGATTTGGGAGAGCCTGCCGGTTAACGGTTCGCGCGAGGATTCCGTGCACCTGGTGGAGCTTCCAAGGGCCGCGGGCCCGCGCGACGAAATCCTCTCATCCCGATGGGGGCAGCTATTCGAAGTTCGCGATGTAGTGCTGCGCGTGTTGGAAGAAGCCCGTGTGGCCAAGACGATTGGCAGTTCTCTGGAGGCTGCGGTCGAAATCGCTGCGTCGGGAAAGACCTATGAACTGCTCGAGAGTTATCGCGATGATTTGCGGTATCTCTTCATCGTCTCGCAGGTATCGCTGACTAAGACTGAAGTTGGCGAACCTGTCGTCAAGGTGCGGCGCGCCGATGGTCAGAAATGCGAGCGCTGCTGGAATTATTCCACGCAGGTGGGCGAATCCGCGCGCTATCCTACCGTGTGTGAGCGTTGCGCTAAAGCGCTGCAAGAGATTGAAGCTAACGGTTGAAGTTCTTCTTGAGTTTGGCGGCCACTGTTTTCAGTGCCGTTAGGCACGCAATGTTTATAGCTACGAGCGCTGTTAGGTTTGTGAGCCCATTTATGGGCGACAGA
>Ga0070707_100000564_pt1 | contig 37210 bp, 36 predicted proteins | sample KBSK5502metaG_FD_65468 | JGI IMG/M metagenome (GOLD analysis project Ga0070707, IMG submission 65468) | Corn, switchgrass and miscanthus rhizosphere microbial communities from Kellogg Biological Station, Michigan, USA - KBS K5-50-2 metaG | ecosystem: Host-associated > Plants > Roots >... | reverse complement strand
CCCGTGGCCGACCTCGAGAAAGCGAGGGCTACGACATGAGATTCAGCATCTACTCGGAGCTGCAGAGCTGGCCGGGGAAGTCGTACGACCAGCTCTACGGCGAGGTGCTCGAGCAGATCGAGAACGCCGACCGGCTCGGCTACGACGCCTACGCCGCGATCGAGCACTTCTTCTTCCCGAAGTTCTCGGCCTCGGCGAACCCGTTCGGTCTGTTCGGGATGGCCGCTGCGCGGACGCGACGGATCAACTTCCGGACGATGCTCCACGTCCTGCCGTACCACAACCCGCTCGTCCTCGCGGCCATGGTCCACGAGTTCTCGCTGCTCACCGGCGGGCGCTACGAGTTCGGTGTCGGTCGCGGCCACGGCTGGATCCCGCTGCCGGCGGGGATGCCGCTCGACGAGACCGCGCGGCCGCGGTACGAGGAGGCGCTCGACCTCTTCGTCGAGGCGTTGCACTCCGATGTTGTCAGCTTCGCGGGCGAGTACTGGAACGTGAAGGACAGCCAGGTGATCCCGTTCAGCGGGCACAGGTTCCGTGTCGTCCTCGGCGGCACGTCCGACCGCACGTACGACCTCGCCGCGAAGCACGGCTGGGCCGTTGCGGTGCCGCCGCTCCTGCCGTACGCGGCGCTCAAGGAGCAGCTCGACCTCTATCGCGCAAAGTGCGTGGAGTACGGCACGACGCCCGACATCATCTGGATCCACGCCTGTTACATCGACGACGACACCGACCTGGCGCGGCGCGAGGCCGAGCGGCACATGCGCGGCTTCCTCGAGGGCAATGCGTCGCCGCTGACGGACTATCCGCCGCTCCCGGCCGACGCGCTCAATGCGGCCGGCTACGGCTTTTACGCCGCCGGGATCATGGAGAAGCTCGCGGCGACGCCCTACGACGAGATGATCGCCGGCGACATCGTCTGGGTCGGCACACCGGAGGACGTGATCGAGCGGATCCGCGAGACGGTCGAGGTCTGCGAGGGGCTGACGGAGATCGCGATCACGACGAATCCGGGCGGGGTCGAGCACTGGAAGGCGATCAAGGCGCAGGAGCTGTTCGCGGAACACGTCATCCCGGTGATCCAGCGCGAGACCGGAGCGGTAGCGGTCGAAGCGTGACCTCCGTTGTCGTAGCGGGGGCCGGCTCGATCGGTTCCCTTCTCGCGGCGCACCTCGCGAAGGTCGCCGACGTCACCGTGCTGACCCGGCGGGAGGAGCACGCCGCCGCGCTGCGCGAATGGGGCCTGCGCGTCTCGGGGCGTTCCGACTTCACCGCGCGGCTCGATGCGACCGCCGATCCTGCCGCGCTGCCCGACGCGGAGCTGGCGATCCTCGCGTGCAAAGGCACGGATCTCGAGCCGCTCGCGGTCCGGCTCGAGGGGACGTTGTCGCGTGCCACGTTGATGACGATCCAGAACGGGCTCGGGGCCGAGGATGTCGTTGCGGCGCATGGCGACTGGCCGCTCCTCTCCTCGGTGACGTTCATGAGCGGCACGCGGCACGGTGACGCGCACGTCGAGTACGTCCTCGACACGGCGACCTGGATCGGGCCGTATCGCGGCACCTCGGAGGAGGACGCGCGCAGGGTCGCCGAGCTGGTCGAGGCGGGCGGGCTCAAGGCCGAGGCGTTCGCCGACCTCCGTCCCGCGCAGTGGTCCAAGCTCATCTTCAACGCGACGGTGAACGGCGTCGCGGCGCTGACGGGTCTCCCGCACGACTTTCACTTCGCGCAGACCGACGAGCCGTCCGACCTGGGGATTCTGGTTCGCGACCTCGTGGACGAAGGCAAAGCAGTCGCCGCCGCCGCAGGCGTCGAGCTGCACGACGACCCGTGGGCGATGAACGTCCTCGCGACCGAGCGCGGGCATCGACACTTTCCCTCGATGCTCGAGGACGTCGAGGCCCGGCGGCCGACCGAGCTCGAGTCGATCAACGGCGCCCTCGTGCGCGAGGCCTGGCGACTCGGAGTGGACGTCCCGCTCCAGACCGCCGTCTATAGGCTCGTCAAGGCGAGGGAGGCGAGCTACTCGGAGTGAGGATCTGCGTCGTGGGGTGCGGTGCTGTGGGGTCGCTGTTCGCGGCGCACCTGTCGCTGCTCGACGACGCCGAGGTCTGGGCTTTCGACCTGAACGAGCTGCATATCGCGGCGATGAACCGGGACGGCCTGCGCCTCTCCGGCGCCGGGGAGCTCGTCGGCAGTCCGCGGGGTACGAGCGATGCTGCGGCGATTCCTCCCTGCGACTTCGGCATCGTGGCGACGAAGGCGATGCATACCGAGGCGGCGATAGCCGCGACCGCGCATGCGTTCACCGACGGTTACGTGGCGACGGTGCAGAACGGACTTGGCAACGAGGAGACGATCGCGGGGCACGTCGATCGCGTGATCCGCGGGACGACGTTTCCGGCGGGGAAGCTGCTCGCGCCGGGACACGTGCAGTGGGACGTGAAGGGCGACACGACGTTCGGTCCCTACGACGAGCGGACGCCGCTCGAGGAGGTGGAGCAGCTCGCCGACGCATGCACGCGGGCCGGGATGCCGGCCGCCGCGGTCGAGGACGCGCGCGGGCCGCAATGGCGCAAGGTCATCTTCAACGCCTCCACGAACCCGATCGGCGCGCTCACTGGCCTCACGCACGGCCGCGTCTGCGAGCGGCCCGACCTGCGGGCGCTCGTCACCGGGTTGGTGGACGAAGGAAAGGCCGTCGCCGCCGCGCAGGGCATCGAGCTCGACGCGGATCCCGAGGAGTTGATCGACCACGCGGCGAAGCCCGAGGTCGCGTACGACCACAAGGCGTCGATGCTCCAGGACGTCGAGGCGCGGCGGCCGACCGAGGTCGACTACCTCAACGGCGGCATCGTCCGCTTCGGCGCAGAGCACGGTGTTCCGACGCCGCTCAACGCCGCGATCCAGGCGCTGGTGAAAGGAGTGGAGGCCTCGTGGATGCAGAGCTGACCGCACGCCACGTGCGGGTGCGCGAGGCGCTCGAGCGCGACGGGCTCGACGCGGCGCTGGTGTGCGGGTCCGAATACACCGGATTCGAGGGCGCCGTCACGTATCTCTCAGGCTTCCAGATCGTCCATCGCTACGCCTACGTCCTCGTTCCGCGGGACGGTGAGCCGGCGATCGTCTTCCCGGCCGAGGCGCGTTATGTCGGTGAGCATGGCGACTCGCAGATCGACGACCAGGTTTTCGCCGACCGTCCGGGTGAGTGGCTCGCCGACCGGCTGGGCGGACAGCGGGTCGGCGTCTACGGCCTCGACTACGTGATGACCGTGCGGGATCACGCGGCGCTCGCCGGCGCGGCCGAACTCGTTCCCTGGGACGAGCAGTTCGATCTCGCCCGTGCAGTCAAGTCCGACGCCGAGCTCGAGTCGGTGCGCGAGAGCGTGGACATCAACAGGGCGGGGTTCCACGCCTTCCATCGAGCTTGGGCCCCCGGCCGGACCGCAGCCGACGTACTGGCGCCGGCCGAGGAGCTGTTCGTCGAGCGCGGCTGCGGCCGGCTGACGATGAACATGGTGCTCGTCGGCGCCGAGTTCGCCATTGCCCGCGACGACACCATCTTCGGCGACTTCACGATCCCCTCGCTCGAGATCGCCGGTCCCGGCGGGCACTGGGTCGAGGTCTCGCGCGCGCTCGGCACGCCGAGCGACGAGGTGAAGCGGATGCTCGAGGCGTACGAGGAGTACTACGAGGTCGCGCAGACCGCACTCCGGGCGGGGGCGACTGCACACGACGTCCATCGCGCGGTCTCCACCGGGTTCACGCAGCGCGGCTACCACCTAGGCCACGTCACCGGGCACTCGATCGGCATGACGATGATCGAGCATCCCCGAATCGGCGAGGGAATCGAGACCGAGCTCGCGGCCAACATGGTCTTCTCCATGCACCCGCACGCGATCGCAGCGGACGGCGTGGAGTGCCTCTACATGCAGGACACGTGGCTCGTCACCGAGGACGGCGGCGTCCCGCTCGCGGGCCTCGAGATGAAGGTCTTCGACTAGGCTCGCCGCCGTGGAAGCGCCGCACGGCCAAGAGGACGAATTCCAGCCGATCCTGCCGGGCGACGCCCCGAGCGACTACGAGCGCTACCTCCGGACCGACGAGCTGCTCGCGCTCCAGAAAGGGCCGGACGAGTGGGTGCACCGCGACGAGTTGCTGTTCCAGACCGTCCACCAGTCGTCGGAGCTGTGGCTCAAGCACGCCTGGACGGAGGTCGAGGAGGCGACGCGGCTGATCGAGGCGCGCGACCTCGCCGGAGCGCTCCGGCTGCTGAGACGCGCGAACCAGGCCGTCCGCTACGTCGTCTCGTTCCTCGAGCACCTCGAGCTGATGTCGCCGTGGGAGTACCAGGAGGTGCGCCGCGTGCTCGGCCACGGCTCAGGCTTCGACTCGCCAGGGTTCCGCGGGATCCGTCAGGTCTCGCCGGGTCTATATGCAGCGTTCGACGCCCTGCGGCGCGAGCGCGGGCTGACGCTGCTCGAGGTGTACACGCAAGGCCGCGAGCACGAAGACCTCTACCAGCTCGCCGAGGCGCTGATGGACTGGGACGAGCAGGTGGGCATCTGGCGCTTCCGGCACGTGAAGATGGTCGGCCGCGTGATCGGCGAGGACGTGGTGGGGACGCAGGGCACGCCGGTCGAGCTGCTCGCCGGGCTGATCAAGCACAAGATGTTCCCGGAGCTCTGGACGGTGCGCACCGACCTGACCGAGCTCGCCAAAGAGTCGGATTGATCCCGCTCGAGGAGATTCGCCGGGCGCGCGAGCGGATCGGCGACGACGTCTTACGCACGCCGCTCGTCCCGCTCGGTGCGGACGACCGGATCCTGCTGAAGCTCGAGTGCCTCCATCCGATCGGCTCCTTCAAGCTGCGCGGTGCCTTCTCGGCGATCCGTGCGGCGTCGGCGAAAGAGCTTGCGAACGGAGTCGTCACGGCGAGTGCCGGGAACATGGCTCAGGGGCTCGCCTGGGCGGCCCGGGAGGCAGGCGTGCCGGCGCGCGTGATCGCTCCCGCCGATGCTCCACGCGCGAAACTCGACCGCGTCGCCGCCCTCGGTGCCGAGCTCATTCCGGTCACGCACGAGGAGTGGTGGGAGGCCATGGTCGATCGCGGCCGCGAGGGTGTCGACGGGCTGTTCGTCGCTCCCGCCGCCGAGGAGGCGGTGATCGCGGGCAACGGGACGATCGGCCTCGAACTCGTGGAGGACGCACCCGAGTTCGACACCGTCGTCATCCCCTGGGGCGGCGGCGGGCTGACGACGGGCATCGCAAGTGCCGTGAAGGCGTTGCGGCCGAAGGTTCGGGTAGTCACTGCCGAGCCCGAGACGGGAGCTCCGCTTGCCGCGGCCTTTGCAGCAGGCGAGCCGCGCGAGATCGAGTTCACACCGTCGTGGGTGGACGGCGCCGGCGGCCGTGCGCTGCTCCCGGGGATGTGGGAGCCGGCGCGCGAGCTGGTCGACGAGGCAGTCGCGGTACCGCTCGACGACGTCGCCGAGGCCGTACGGCTCCTTGCCTCCCGGGCTCACGTGGTGGCGGAGGGTGCTGGGGCGCTCGCGCTCGCGGCTGCGCTCCGCCGGGACGACCGTTGCATCTGCATCGTGAGCGGCGGGAACATCGATCCCGACGTCTACGCCGGGATCCTCAGTCCGGCAGCAGCGGCATAGAGAAGCCGGGGTCGCGTCCGAGCAGGACGGCGCGCGTGATCGCGGAGCTGCCGTAGCGATCGCGAATCACGTCGACCGTGGCGTCCAGCGCCTCCTCCGGTCCGAGGAGCAGCTGGCTCGGCGGGTCGGCGGTCAGCATGGCAACCGAGCAGCCGATCAGGGTGATCCCCCGTCGTTCGATCAGGGGCATTGCGGTCGCGAGCAGCGCCCGCGCCGTGATCAGGATCGCCTGCGTGCTTGCGGTTGCGAACGGGAGTGTGTGCGAGCGGGTCGCACGTTCGAAGTCCCCGAAGCGAAGGCGGAGCACGACCGTTCGCCCGACGCGCCGCGCCGCCCGCAGGCGACGCGTGATCCGGTCGACGATGCCGACCAGGGTTGCATCGATCTTCTCCGCGGAGTGTGGCCCGCGTCCGATCGCGCGCTGCGAGCCGATCGACCCGCGTCGACGCCCGGGCTCGACACGACGGAAGTCGCGGTTGCGTGCCAACGCGTGTAGCTGGCGACCCATCGCCTGACCGAGCATCGCCACGAGCGTCGATTCCGACAACGCGGCGAGCTCGCCGACAGTCCGCACGTGCCACGCTTGCAGGCGCCGCGCGGTCGCCGGGCCTACGCCCCACACGCACTCGACCGGCAGCGGATGGAGGAACGCGAGCTCGCGGTCGGTGGGCACGACGAGCAGGCCATCCGGCTTCGCGACACCGCTCGCGACCTTCGCCAGGAATTTCGTGCGTGCCACGCCGACGGTGACGGGCAACCCGACGCGCTCGCGCACCGCAGCGCGCAACCGTACGGCGATCTGCGCCGGCGTGCCCGCGATCCGCTCCATCCCGCGCACGTCGAGAAACGCCTCGTCGATGGACAGCCCTTCGACGACGGGCGACGTGTCCTCGAAGACCGCGAACATGGCCCGGCTCGCCTCGGTGTAGGCCGAGAAGCGGGGCGGGACGACGATCGCATCGGGGCAGAGGCGACGCGCCTGCCGGCCGCCCATCGCGGTGCGGATCCCGTACGCCTTCGCCTCGTAGCTCGCGGCCAGCACCACCCCGCCGCCGACGATCACCGGCCGGCCGCGGAGCCGCGGGTTGTCCCGCTGCTCGACCGACGCGAAGAACGCGTCGGCGTCCGCGTGCAATACGAACATATGTTCGTAGATATTAGAGCTGCGCGAGCGCGGCGTTGAAGCGGTCGATCTCGTCCGGACTGTTGTAGTGGATGAGACCGACGCGGATCGCGCTGTCCGGGTACGCGAGCTTCTCGCGCAGACCGAGCGAGTACCAGTTGTCGTGCGCCCACACGCCGAACCCCTCGTCCGAGAGGCGCTTCACCGCGTCAACCGCATCGACGCCCTCGAGGTTGATGAGGAACGTGGGTACACGGCCGTCCATCGTCTGCAGCCCGTAGACCGTCGAGCCGTCGGGTAGGCCGTCGAGGAAGCGCTGCCCGAGCTCGCGCTCGTAGGCGGCGATCGCCTCCATGCCGCCGATCGACTCGAGGTACGCGATCGTCGCGGAGAAGCCGGCGAGGAGCTCATAGGGCGCTGTCCCGACCTCGAAGCGTCGGCCGACCGGCTCGGACGCGGCAGGACGGGCCTTGTACGGGCGCCAGGACTCGAGCAGTTCGTGCCGGCCGTAGGCCACCCCGACGTGCGGTCCGCAGAACTTGTACGCGGAGGCGATGAAGACATCGCAGCCGAGCGCCTGTACGTCGACCGGAACGTGCGCGGCGTACTGCACGGCGTCGACCCAGCACAGCGCGCCGGCCTCGTGCGCCAGCTCCGACACCCGCGCGACGTTGACGATCGTCCCGACGGCGTTCGACGAGCCGACACATGCGACGACGCGTACGCGCTCGTCGAGCCGGTTCGCGAGGTCGTCGTAGTCGAGACGCAGGTCTTCCGTGACGTTCACCCACTCGACCACGAAGCCGCGGTCGGTGGCGAGCTCGACCCACGGCGCGACTCCGCCGTCGTGGTCGAGGCGCGAGACGAGGATCCGGTCGCCCTCGCGCCAGTCGCGCGCGGCGGTGCGCGAAAGCGCGAAGTCGAGCCACGTCATGTTGGTGCCGAAGATGACGTCGTCGGACGAGCAGCCGAGGAAGCGGGCAGCGTCGTCACGCGCCGTTCCGAGGATTCCCTCGACCCGCTTGCTCGTCTCGTAGTTCGCGCCGATGTTCGCGCTTCCCTCGCGCAGCGTCCGCGCGATCGCTTCGCCGACCTCGTCCGGGACCTGTGAGCCGCCCGGTGCGTCGAGGAAGACGAAGCCGTCTTCGCGCAGCGACGAGAATCGGGCCCGGACCGCCTCGACGTCCAATAGGGTCGCTGCCATGGAGCGAGCCTACCCACGCTTGATCCTCGGTTGTGGCAACTTCGGAGGGATCGGCTCGGCGCCCGCCTTCTTCGAGCAAGGCGAGACGCTGGAGCAGGCGCTCGAGCTCATGGACGCGGCCTGGGAGGCGGGTCTCACGTGGTTCGACACCGCCGACGCCTACGGCGGCGGGCGCAGCGAGACCTATATCGGCGAATGGATTCGCACCCGGAAGCCCGACGGGCTCCGGATCACGACGAAGACCTTCAACCCGATGGCCGAGGGCGAAGATCGCGGGCTGGCGCCGGCTCGGGTGCGGCGGCAGATCGACACGAGCCTCCAGCGGCTCGGCGTCGAGCGTGTCGACCTCTATCTCTCGCACGCCTGGGACGACGACGTGCCGGCGGCGGAGCTCGCGGGCGTGTTCGAAGAGCTCGTCGCGGCGGGCAAGATCGGCGCGTACGGCCTGAGCAACGTCGATGGCGCCCGGCTCTTGGAGGCGCTCGAGGCGGGCGCCTTCGCCGCCGTCCAGGACTCGTACTCGCTCCTCGACCGAGAGGTAGAGGAGGCGGTTCTGCCGCTCTGCGCAGAGCACGGGCTCTGGTTCCAGGTGCACTCCCCGCTCATGGGTGGCTGGCTCACGGGGAAGTACCGACGCGATACGCCGGCGCCGGAGGGCTCGCGCATGGCGCTTCGCTCGGCTCCGTACGAACACCTGCGCAACGACGCCGTCTACGACGCACTAGAGGCGCTCGAGCGCCGCGGCGATCCCGCGACCCTGGCATTCGCGTGGCTGCTCGCGGACGAACGCGTCTCCGTCGTCCTCGGTCCGCGTCGCCCTGCGCAACTCGAGCCCGCGCTCGCCGCCCTGCAGAATCCGCTTTCACACGACGAGCGCGACGCCATCGCCGATGAGTTTCGACTCATCCCGCAGTCGTAAGGACAACCACGAGAGGAGTCCGCATGGAAGAGATGCTGACTGCGTACGCCGCCGCTGTGCGCGCGAAGGACGTCGACGCGTTCGTCGGCCTGTACGAGGACGACATCCGCACCTTCGACCTCTGGAGCGTGTGGGCGTACGACGGTAAGCCGGAGTTCCACGAGATGGTCAGAGAGTGGTTCATCTCGCTCCCCGAGGACGAAGTCGTGGAGGTCGAGTTCGACGAGGTCCGCACGCAGGGCGGAGACGATCTCGGTGGGCTGAGCGCGTATACGACCTTCCGGGCCGTGTCATCTGACGGCAAGGAGCTGCGCTCGATGAACAACCGGCTCACGTGGGTGCTCCGGAGGAATGTCGACGGCGCCTGGAAGATTGCCCACGAGCACACCTCCGCGCCGGCGGGCGAAGGAGGAAAGGTTCAGCTCCAGCGGCGCTAGCGGCTTGCGAGCGGGACGAACTCGCGCTCGTCGTACCCGGTGTAGATCTGGCGCGGTCGCGCGATCTTCTGCTCGGAGTCGGAGAGCATCTCCTCCCACTGGGCGAGCCAGCCGGGTAGCCGGCCGAGCGCGAACAGCACCGTGAAGTAGTCGGTCGGGTAGCCCATCGCCCGGTAGATGATCCCGGAGTAGAAGTCGACGTTCGGGTAGAGCTTGCGGGAGATGAAGTAGTCGTCCTCGAGCGCGATCCGCTCGAGCTCGAGCGCGATCTCGAGCTTCGGATCGATCCCGGTCTGGGCGAATACGTCGTCCGCGACGCGCTTGATGAGCTTCGCGCGCGGGTCGTAGTTCTTGTAAACGCGGTGCCCGAATCCCATCAGCAGGCGCTCGTGGTTCTTCACGCCCTCGATGAACGCCGGGACGTTCTTCACATCGCCGATCTCGTCGAGCATCCGCAGGACAGCCTCGTTCGCGCCGCCGTGCAGGGGCCCGTAGAGCGCTGCGATCCCCGCAGACACGGCCGAGAACGGATCGACCTGAGTCGAGCCGACGCCGCGGACGGCGTTCGTCGAGGCGTTCTGCTCGTGGTCGGCGTGTAGGACGAGGAGGATCTCGAGCGCCCGCTGGAGGACGGGATTAGGCTCGTGGACGCCTCCGATCTCGAACGTCATGTTCACGAAGTTGCCGATGTAGTCGAGATCGTTGCGCGGGAACACGTACGGCAGCCCGCGGCTGTGGCGGAACACCCAGGCAGCGATCGTGGGGAACTTCGCGATCAGCCGCACGCGCTGCAGGCGGCGGCTCTCCTCGTCGCCGATCTCCTTCGCGTCGGGGTAGAAGGTCGAGAGCGCGGCGACGGCGCCGAGCAGCATCCCCATCGGATGCGCGTCGTGGCGGAACCCGTCGAGGAACTGCATCACGTTCGTATGTACGTACGTGTGGAGGCGCACTTCCTCCTCCCACGCCTCGAGCTCGTCCCGCGTCGGCAGCTCGCCCTCGAACAGAAGCCACACCGTTTCGAGGAAGCTCGCGTGCTCGGCGAGCTGCTCGATCGGGTAGCCGCGGTAGCGCAGGATGCCCGCGTCGCCGTCGATGTACGTGATCCCGCTCCGCGTAGAGGCGGTGTTGAGAAAGGCCGGGTCGTACGACGTCAGCCCGAGCTGGCGGAGGTCGGTGGCGTGGATCGTGCCGTCCGAAATCGGGATCTCGACCTCGTTTCCCGTGCGGTTGTCCCGGATCGTCAGCGTCTCTTCGGCCACCCGAGGCACCTTAGCGCCGTCATCTAGCATCGCTTCGATGGAGCCGCCGATCGTCTGGACGCCGAGCCCGGAGCGGATCGCGTCCGCGACGATCACGCGTTACCGCAAGTGGCTCAACGAAACGCGTGGACTCGCCCTGACGGATTACGCTGATCTCTGGCGGTGGTCGGTCGACGAGCTCGAGGACTTCTGGGTCTCCATCTGGGAGTTCTTCGAGGTCGATGCCGGTGAGCCGTACGAGCGCGTGCTCACCGCGCGGAAGATGCCCGGAGCCGAGTGGTTCCCGGGCGCGCGGCTCAGCTACGCGGAGCACGTCTTTCGCGGCCGTGCCGAGGGCGAGGTGGCCGTTCGCCACGCCTCCGAGCTGCGGCCGCTCGGTGAGTGGACGTGGGGCGAGCTGCGTTCGCGGGCGGGTGCCGTCGCCGGGGCGCTACGCGAGGCGGGCGTCGTCGCGGGCGACCGGGTCGCTGCCTATCTCCCCAACATCCCCGAGACGATCGCGGCCTTCCTCGGCTGCGCGAGCATCGGCGCGACCTGGTCGAGCTGTGCGCCGGAATTCGGAGTCCGCAGCGTCGTCGACCGTTTCGCGCAGATCGAGCCGAAGGTGCTGCTCGCCGTCGACGGCTACCGCTACAGCGGCAGGGACTTCGATCGGAGCGAGACGATCGCGGCGCTGCAGCAGAAGCTGCCGACGGTCCAGCGGACGCTCGTCCTGCCTTACCTCGCGGGCGGCGACTGGGAGCTCCCGCCAGCGGACCTCGAGTTCGCCCAGCTCCCCTTCGACCACCCGCTCTGGGTGCTCTACAGCTCGGGCACGACCGGTCTGCCGAAGGCGATCGTCCACGGCCAGGGTGGGATCCTGCTCGAACATCTGAAGAAGCTCCGCCTCCATCTCGACGCGCGGGCCGGTGATCGGCTCTTCTGGTTCACGACCACCGGCTGGATGATGTGGAACTTCCTCGTCGGCGGCCTGCTCTCGGAGGCGTCGATTGTCCTCTTCGACGGGAACCCGGCGTACCCGGACCTCGGGACACTGTGGGATCTCGCCGACGCGGCGGGCATCACGAGCTTCGGCACCAGCGCCGGGTACATCGCGGCCTGCCAGAAAGAGGACGTGCACCCGCGCGCGGGCCGAGACCTTTCGCGCCTCGACAGCGTCGGCTCGACCGGCTCGCCACTCTCGCCCGAGGGTTTCGACTGGGTGCGCGAACGGCTCGGCGAGGATGTCTGGCTCTTCTCCACCTCGGGCGGCACCGACGTGTGCACGGCCTTCGTCGGCGGCGTCCCGACGCTCCCGGTCTACCGCGGCGAGCTGCAGGCGCGGGCGCTCGGCGCGAAGGTCGAGGCGTGGAGCGAGGACGGGCGCCCGCTCGTGGGCGAGGTCGGCGAGCTCGTCATCACCGAGCCGATGCCGTCGATGCCTCTCTATCTCTGGGGCGACGAGGACGGCTCACGCTATCGCGAGAGTTACTTCTCCACCTTCCCGGGGGTCTGGCGTCACGGCGACTGGATCGAGATCACCGAGCGCGGCACGGCGATCATCACCGGCCGCTCCGACGCGACGATCAACCGGGGCGGTGTGCGGATGGGGACGAGCGAGCTCTACCGCAGCGTCCTCGCGCTCACGGACGTCCTCGATGCGCTCGTCGTCGACGTCCCCGAGGGCGAAAACAGCGGGATGACGCTGTTTGTCGTTCTGCGGAACGGCGTCGTCCTCGACGACGGGCTCGAAGCGGAGATCCGCCGCAGCATCCGGGAGGACTGCTCACCGCGGCACATTCCCGACGCAGTGGTCGCCGCCCCGGAGATCCCGCGCACGCTCTCGGGGAAGATCCTGGAGGTCCCGGTGAAGCGGCTGCTGATGGGAGCGCCCCCCGACGAGGTTGCGAGCCGCGATTCGCTCGCAAATCCGGAGGCGCTCGACTGGTTCTCGGGTCTGACAACCCGTCGCGGCTAACTTTCTTAACAACGTCCCGTCAGAACATCTGAGGAGAAGGTGCAGCTTCCTGAGACAAATTGTGCTCGCACGCGCGAGTCCGTTTCCGCTCAGCTCGACAACGAGCTAGCGGAATCGGAGTTCGACCGCCTCGAGGCCCACCTCCTGGTGTGCCCGGAATGCTCGGCGTGGGCGGAACAGGCACGCGACCTGACAGCACTGATCCGGGCAACGAGCCTCGAGGAGCCGATGGAGCGCCTCGTCCTGCCGGGGCGCCAGCGCGGCTGGAGGGTGAGCTCTGCCGTGGCAATCGCGTCGGCAGCAGCCGTCGTCGCGACGATGTTCTTCGCTCAAGGGCAGCGCGGATCGGGGGCGCAGGGTGTGCCGCACGTAGGGGTTACCGGGCAGTACTTCGGCATCAGTCGCGTGGTCCGGCTCGCGGACGGCACGGTCTGGCCCGTGAGATCCCCGCAGACCGACTTCCGGCACGTGTGACCCACTCGGGCTAGTTCTCTAGCGCCTTCTAACTAATGCTCGCGGGTGGTCGTCTAAGCACCTGACGGGCGCTCCCTGCGGAGCGTTGGAGCGAGTTGGCGCCGCCGTCCAGGGCTCCGGGCGCGCACCGAACGGAGGGTACATCTAATGCACAGACGGGTCTGGTTCCTCGTGGCAGTGGCCGCCGCCCTTCTTGGGGTGGTTGGTTCCGCTGGCGCGATGACGGCCGCGAAGAGCTCGAGCTCGAGTGCTCGGTCTCCGTATGCGACCTCGTTTGCCAAGGCGTCGGCGAGCATTCCTCGCACTCCCGCCGCCCGCCAGGCGAAGAAGGCCATGGTCTTCGGTCTCGAGCAGGGCGTCACCGGCTTCAACACCGGCGAGGCGGACGAGAACGCGTTCTACGCCGCCATCGTCGCCGGCACGCCGATCCTGCGCGGCACCTACATCATCGATCAAAAGGGCAACTACCACCTCGACATGGCGTCGAAGGTCGTTGCCACGAAGAAGATCCTGAAGATCTGGATCCGCAAGGACGCGAACTGGTACTGGGTCGGCCACAAGGCGAAGCCGGTCACTGCTGCTGACTACATCTACACGTGGAAGCAGTTCATCGACCCGGCCAACAACGTCTCGTCGAACGTTGGCTACGCCAACATCGCGTCGGCGAGTGGGCACGGCAAGGTCGTCACGTTCCATTGGAAGCCCGGCCAGGCGTTCGCTGACTACCGCGACCTGTTTGGCCTCATCTACCCGGGCTTCGCGCTCAAGGGTTCGGCCAGCGGCTGCGGTGGTGGCTGCACGTTCAACCAGTATTGGCACACCGGCGTGGTCGGCAGCGACAACAAGCCGATCTCGGACGGCCCGTTCTACATGCAGAGCTACACGCCGAACCAGGGCATGCTGCTGAAGAAGAACCCGCACTGGTACGGCAAGAAGGCGGGTCTCAGCTCGATCTCGTTCAAGATCATCACCGACACCAACTCGGAGATTCAGGCCATGCGTGGCGGCGAGGTCGACGCGATCGCTCCGTCTCCTGAGACTGCTCTGTCGCAGCTGGTGCATCAGAAGAACCTCGTCTACAGCGCGATCCCGAGCTTCACGCAGGAGCACTGGGACATCCAGGTCAACCCGACGGCGCAGTTCCGGAACGCCTGGAACCCGCTGCTGACGAAGCAGTACATCCGGGCGGCGATCTCGGAGGGCATGAACCGGCAGTCGCTGATCAAGGCGCTGTACGGCCCGATCGCTCCCGGCCTGAAGCCGCTCAACAACACCTTCTACGAGATCGGCACGAACGCCAACGGCAAGTTCGCCTACTTCAACAAGTACAACTTCAACCCGAAGAAGGCGATCGCCCTGCTCAAGAAGCACGGGTGCACCGGTGGTCCCTCGTCGCCGAGCGCCAGCAACCAGAAGGTGTGGTCGTGCGGCGGTCAGAAGACGGAGTTCCGCTTCGACACGACGACCAGGGCTTCCCGTGTCACGAGCAGCCAGATCTTCCAGCAGCAGCTCATGGCTATCGGGATCAAGCTCGATGTGACCATCCACCAGGCGGCCGACTTCTTCGGTACGACGCTGCCGAACACGAACTTCGACCTCGGCGAGTACGCCTGGATCGGTGGCGCGGATCCTTCCGGATTCGACGCCATCTACCAGTGCTACAACGCTCAGAAGAACCTCGGTGGATCGAACTACAAGCGCTACTGCAACAAGAAGGTCGATGCCCTGATCAAGAAGGGTGAGGTCAACTTCAACGCCACCAAGCGCACCGCGCAGTACCAGCAGGCTGCGAAGCTCACCTCGAACCAGATCGCGGTCATCCCGCTCTACGCGAGCCCCCAGATCTTCGTCTACAAGAAGGCTCTGAAGGGCGCGTCCAAGTCGAACAACCCGACGCTGGAAGGCCCGACCTGGAACCTCGAGCAATGGCACTGGGGCTAACCCACGAAGGGCAGTAAGATCAGCAGTTGAATAAACCGGGATCCGCGCTCACCATCAGGTGGGCGCGGATCCCAACTTTCTTCACCGACAGTTAGAGAGAAGCGATGCTCACGTACATCGTCAGGCGGATTCTCTACAGCATCCCCGTACTGTTCCTCGCGACCTTTGTAAGCTTCATCTTCGTCTCGTACGCCGGCAACCCCGTATCGCTCCTGCGGCAAAACCCGCGCGTTCCGAAGAGCACGATCGAGAACCTGATTCACCAGCAGCACCTGGACGTGTCGCCTTTCGTGCGCTACTTCTACTGGCTCGACTCCGTGTTCCTCCACGGGTTCGGCAAGTCGCTGCAGACGCTGCAGCCGATCTGGCCCCAGATGACGCGGACGATGGGCCACACGCTGCAGTTCATCGTCATCTCCGAGGTTCTCGCGCTCGTCCTCGGCATCGCCGTCGGCATCTACTCGGCGATCCGCCAGTACTCGGTCTTCGACTACTCCTTCACGACGATCGGGTTCCTCGGTTTCGCGATGCCGACCTTCTGGCTCGCGCTCCTGCTGCAGATCGCCTTCACCGACATCTTCCTGCACTGGAACATCCGGATCTTCTACACGTCGGGCCTGAACACGCTTCCCGGCGGGCCGGCATGGTCGCTCGACCGGATGCAGCATCTAGCGTTGCCGGTCCTGACGCTCCTCATCATTAGCTTCGCGCTGTACAGCCGCTACATGCGCGCCTCGATGCTGGACGTGATCAACAGCGATTACGTGCGCACGGCACGTGCGAAGGGCGTGTCGGAGTGGCGTGTGATCATGAAGCACGTCTTCCGCAACGCGCTGATTCCGATCACGACGGTCGCCGCCCTGAACTTCGGCGCCCTGATCGGCGGGGCAATCGTGACCGAGACCGTGTTCTCACTCGACGGTTTCGGGTACTGGTTCATTCAGGCCCTGAACAGCCTCGACATCTACGAGATGATGGCGTACATCTTCATCACGGCCGTCGCGGTCGTCGTCTTCAACCTGATCGCCGACATCATGTACGGCTTCCTCGACCCGCGCATCCGTTATGACTGAGAGCCTCAGGCCCTCCGACGACTCCCTCTACCCGTCCGGGCAGATGGAGGGGAACGCGGTTCTGCCAGAGGGAGATCCCGGCACGGGCTTTCTCGAGACACGGGGAGGCCCGGAGACCACCGAGCAGGCCGGCCTCGACCTCAAGGTCCGTGGCCAGTGGGCGTACGCGCGCATGCGCTTCTTCCGCCACCGCCTGGCGGTCGCAGGCCTGATCGGCATCGTGATCATCTTCGGCGCCGGAATCCTCGCCGGCGTGGTCGCGCCGTACGGGTACTTCCAGATCGACCTGACTCACATCCTCGCCGGCCCGTCGAGCACGCACCTCTTCGGCACGGACGGACTGGGGCGCGACGAGTTCAGCCGCGTCATCTGGGGAATCCGTACTTCGATGGAGGTCGGCGTCTTCGTCGCCGTCGTCTCGACGTTCATCGGTCTCGTGATCGGGGCGGTTGCCGGCTATTACGGCGGCTGGATGGACAACCTCCTCATGCGGATCACCGACCTCGTGCTGACGCTTCCCCTCCTCGTCATCCTGCTCACCGCGGCGACGCTGCTCGGGCAGGGCAACCAGTGGCGCGTCTCGATCATTCTCGTCCTCTTCTTCTGGACGGGGATCGCCCGCGTCGTGCGGGGGGTCTTCCTCTCCCTGCGTGAGAAGGAGTACGTCGAGGCTGCGAAGGCGTCCGGCGCCGGCGACGCCCGACTGATGTTCCGGCACATGCTCCCGAACACCCTCGGGCCGGTCGTCGTCAACGCCACGCTCGCCGTCGGCTTTGCGATCCTGATCGAGTCTGCACTCTCCTTCCTCGGCTTCGGCATCAAGCCGCCTACGCCGTCCCTCGGTGGACTCGTCGCCGACGCGCAGCAGTACTCGCAGCAGTGGTGGCTGACGGTCTTCCCGGGCCTCACGATCGTCCTGATCGTCCTGTGCGTCAACTTCGTCGGCGACGGCCTTCGGGATGCGCTCGATCCGCAGCAGAGGAGAATGCGTGCCTGACCCGATTCTCTCGATCAAGGATCTGGTCGTTGAGTTCAAGACCGAGGACGGGATCGTCCATGCGGTGGACGGCGTCTCCTACGACATCTTTCCGGGTGAGACGGTGGGGATAGTCGGGGAGTCGGGTTCCGGCAAGAGCGTCTCGACGCTCGCTCTCCTCGGCCTGATCCCGCTTCCGCCGGGACGGATCGTCAGCGGTACCGCGATGTTCAAGGACAAGGACCTGCTCAGGCTCAGGAAGAAGGAGCTGCGAAGGGTCCGCGGCAACGAGGTCGCGATGATCTTCCAGGACCCGATGACGTCGCTCAACCCGGTGCTGACGGTCGGCTCCCAGCTCGCCGAGGCGATCAAGACGCACTATCCGGACGAGAAGGACGACGCGGTGAAGGCGCGTGTCATCGAGATGCTGCGCCTCGTGGGCGTCCCCAACGCAGAGGTGCGCTACGGCCAGTACCCGCACGAGTTCTCGGGCGGCATGCGCCAGCGGGTGATGATCGCAATGGCAATCACAAACTCGCCATCTCTCCTGATCGCCGACGAGCCGACCACCGCGCTCGACGTGACCATTCAGGCGCAGGTGCTCGAGGTCATGAAGCGCGTGCAAGCGGAGACCCACGCAGCCACGATCATGATCACGCACGACCTGGGCATCGTGGCCGAGATGTGCGATCGCGTCCTTGTCATGTACGCAGGACACATCGTCGAGTCCGGCGATGTCGGGACGATCTTCAAGTCGCCGCGGCATCCGTACACGATCGGGCTGATGAACAGCCTGCCGAAGCTGACCGAGGACGAGGAATGGCTCGAGCCGATCACCGGCTCGCCACCTTCGCTGATCGACCTTCCACCGGGCTGCCCGTTTCACCCCCGCTGCTTCCTCGCGCGCGAGAAGTGCCGGCAGGAGAACCCGCCGCTCGTTCAGGTCGAGGGCGCCGGGCCCACCTCTGCGCACCTGAGCGCCTGTCACTTCTCGGATGAGCTGATCGGCCGCAAGACCAAGTTCTCGGAGGAGGCGGTCGCGTGAGTGCCGAGGCGGCCCCGGCGGTTAACGAGCGCGCAGACACCGGCGACGAGATTCTCCGCATCGAGAACCTCGTCAAGTACTTCCCCATTCGCGCCGGGCTCTTCAAGCGCACGGTCGGGCACATCCACGCTGTCGACGGCGTCGATCTGTCCATCACTGCGGGGGAGACGGTCGGGCTGGTGGGCGAGTCCGGCTGCGGCAAGACGACTCTCTCGCGCACGCTGATCAAGCTGACGGAGCCCACGTCCGGGAAGATCATCTTCAACGGCCGTGACATCACCGGCCTGAAGCGCAGCCAGATGCGCGAGGTTCGCCGTGAGATGCAGATCGTCTTCCAGGACCCATACGCATCGCTCAACCCGCGCATGACCGTCCGTGACATCGTGAGCGAGCCGCTCGTGATCCATGGGCGCTCCCGCGGCAAGCAGGGCCGTGCCCGTGTGGACGAGCTGCTGCGCGTCGTCGGGCTTTCGCCCGAGCACGCGAACCGCTTCCCCCACGAGTTCTCGGGTGGCCAGCGGCAGCGCATCGGTGTCGCACGGGCACTCGCACTCAACCCGCAGCTGATCATTCTCGACGAGCCTGTCTCGGCGCTCGACGTCTCGATCCGCGCGCAGGTGGTCAACCTGCTCGAGTCGCTGCAGCGCGACTTCGGCCTCACCTACATCTTCGTCGCGCACGACCTGTCCGTCGTGCGGCACGTCTCCGACCGCGTCGCCGTGATGTACCTCGGCAAGGTGGTCGAGATCGGCTTGAAGCACGACATCTACGAGCGTCCGTCCCATCCGTACACGCAGGCGCTGCTGTCGGCGGTGCCGATCGAGGAGCCGGGTCAGCGCGGGAAGCGCGAGCGGATCGTGCTGGAGGGCGACGTGCCGAGTCCCGCTAACCCTCCGTCGGGCTGCCGGTTCCGTACGCGCTGCTGGAAGGCGCAGGACATTTGCGCGGAGCAGGAGCCTGAGCTCGTCGACCGCGGCACCGGGCACCCGACCGCATGTCACTTCGCCGAAGTCGTCAAGCCTCTCGACCTCACGACGGCATCAGCTGCGGCCGGCGCCCCGACCGAGACCGTTTAGCTCAGGAGGCGGCCGCTTCGGGCGCCGCGACCGTCAATGCGGCGTCCGCCGTCAGAGCGGCGTCAGCGGCAAGAGATTCGTCCGCAGCGTGTGTGCGCTCGGACTCTTTCATGGCCCGGACGAGCAACTCGTGCTCGACGCAATAGGTGCTCAACGTGAAGGTCGAGCACCCCGTGAACGCACAGCCATGAAGCATCGGCATTAACAACAGCTTAACGACTTTCGAGCAGCACTGGGAGGCTACGCGGGACCGGATTTCGGGTAAGGAAGCAGAGTGTTGAGGGTCCTTCCGGTGGCAGCTCTCCTGGTGGTCATGGCGGCCGGCTGCGGCGGCAGCTCGCGTCCCCAAGAAGCTGCGATCCATCAGATTCCACGAGCTCTCGCCCAGAACTGGGAGGGCCAGGCATCGGAGATTGCCGCGGTTGCTGCCGGCCGGGATTCCTGCCGGGCGCTGCAGCTCGCGAGCTCTCTCCGCAACGAGGTAGTCGCGTCGCGGGCCAAGCTGCCGATTCGGCTTCGCGCTCCGCTCCTCTCCGGCGTGAACTCTCTCGCCAATCGGATCACCTGCACGCCGCCGGTCACCACCGTCCCCAAGAAGCCGCCGAAGCCACCCCACGAGCCGCACGGCCACCACGAGCACCACGGTCACGGACCGGGGGGCGGCAAGGGTGGCGGCGACGCCGGCGGGAACGACCAATGAGCACGCTGACGCGCGTTGCGGGCCGCTACGAGCTCATCCGGCCACTCGGGCACGGCGCGATGGCGACCGTCGATCTCGCTCACGACACAGAGCTCGATCGGCGCATCGCGCTCAAGCGGCTCGCCGAGAATCTCGCGCGTGACGAGGACCTGCAGCGGCGCTTCAGCCGGGAGGCGCGCCTGGCCGCGCGGCTCGCGCACCCGAATGTCGTGCGGGTCTTCGACGTGGGCGAGGACGACGGGCGTCGGTTCATCGCCATGGAGTACGTCGAGGGCGAGACGCTCGCCGAGCTCGTCGCACGGCGCGGGTCGCTGCCGGTCTCCGAGGCCGCGACGCTCGGTATGCAGATGTGCGCCGGGCTCGCTGCCGCCCACGCCGCCGGTCTCGTTCACCGTGACGTGAAGCCGCAGAACCTCCTGCTGGGCAGCGACGGTGTGCTCAAGCTGGGCGACTTCGGTATCGCGGCCGGACACGAGGGAACACGTCTCACGCTCGCCGGCACCGTGCTCGGCACCGCCGGGTATCTGGCTCCCGAGCAGGCGCGCGGCGAGCAGGTCACGGCCGCGGCGGACATCTACGCCGTCGGCGCCGTGATCTACGAGCTGCTCACGGGACAGCCCGCGCGCACGGCCGGGTCGCTCGCCGAGATCGGTGCGGCCGGCGGCTTCGATCCTCACGAGCTCGCCTCTCGCGTTCCGGCTGCCCCACCCGAGCTGGTCGCGGCGGTGACCGCGTGCCTGTCGGTCAGGCCCGAGGACCGACCTCCGTCCGCCGCAGCCCTCGCGCGCCTGCTCGCCCCCGTCGCCGCCGAGACCGAGACGCTGTCGCTGCCTCCCGACCCGGCGCAGCGCGCGACCGAGATCCTTGCGCGGCCCGGAAAGGCACGCCGGTGGTGGACGGGGCGGCGTGTGGCTGTGGTCGCGGCGCTCGTGGCGGCCGGGATCGCCGGCCTCGCGACCGCCGTGACTTTGAACACCGGCGGGCACGCGTCGCCGCCGAGCCGATCACCGCACGCCGTCGCTCCGCCGTCAACCGGAGCGAGCGTCGTCGACCAGGCACGCAATCTCGCGTCCTGGCTCCGGCAGCACCAGGGCTGAGCGGTTCTACGCGAGAGGTTGTGTACCGCCGCTGCGGCAGAATTGCAGCGGATGGGCCACGCATTGATCGCATATCTGGCCGCGGCGGTCGCGGCCACCTCGCACGCCGCCGCGCCTCCCAACGGCGCGTCAGCCGCCCTCGCCGCCCACCCGCTGCACGGCAGCGTCGTCCTTCGCGCGCGGCCCGACGGGCCGCGTCTCGTTCGCGTCGGCCCGCGCGGTCCTCTCGGGGGTCCGCTCGTCTTCGGCGTCGTCGGCGTCCGCGGCCGCTGGGTCGAGGTGACAGCTGAAGCGTTGCCGAACGGTCACTACGGCTGGGTCGAGTTCGGCCGTGACGTCTCCGTCCAGCCCGTCCAGTGGAAGCTGCGCGCGTCGCTCTCCCGACGAGAGCTCGAGGTACTCCGAGACGGCCGGCTCATGCGGACGATTCCGGTCGGGATCGGTGCGCCCGGCTCGCCGACTCCCACCGGCCGCTTCGCCGTCGCCGAGAAGGTGACGGGTCCCTTCGGTCCCGCCTACGGTTGCTGCATCCTCGCGCTGACCGCGCGTCAGCCACACCTCCCGCCCGGCTGGAACACGAACATCACGTACTACGTCGCGATCCACGCGGGGTCCGGGCAAGGCTCGGCGGTGTCGGCCGGTTGCCTCCACACCACTGAGGCCGACGTCCGCTACCTGATGCGGACCATTCCACTTGGGACTGCGGTACAGATCCTGCGATGATCGGCGTGCGATGAGCGCGGCGATCGACTCTCACGACCACGAGGAGGAGGACCTCCCGGCCTGGAGCCTGCCGGCGGAGGCTGTCGACCGGATCCGCGTGCCGGTAGCGCTGCCCGAACAGGTGACGCGGGAGTGGGCGTGGGGCGGCTCGACCGGCGCCGGTGTGCGGGTCTGCATCCTCGACAGCGGTGTCGAGCTCGACCATCCGCTCGTTGGTCACGTTGACCGCTCGGTTGCAGTGCAGCGGAACGAGGAGGGCGAGCTGGAAGTCCTCGATGACGAAGCAGGCGACCTCTGCGGACACGGAACTGCTTGCGCCGGAGTCGTGCGCTCGCTCGCGCCCGACGTCGAGCTGACGAGCGTCCGCGTTCTCGGGGCCGGTTACAAGGGCGGCGGCGAGATCCTGCTGCGCGGACTGGAGTGGGCCGTCGAGCAGGAGTTCCAGGTTGTGAACATGAGCCTCTCGACGACGCGCACGAAGTACGTGGATCGGCTCCACGTGCTCGCCGATCGCGCCTACTTCAAGCGCGTTCTTCTCGTCGCCTCGGCCCACAACATGCCGGTGGAGAGCTTCCCGTGGCGCTTCGCGAGTGTCATCTCGGTCGGGAGCCACGAGGAGGCCGACGGACTGACCTTCTACTACAACCCCACGCCGCCGGTCGAGTTCTTCGGGCGCGGCCTCGACCTCGACGTCGCCTGGCTCGACGGCGGCACGCTGCGGTGCACCGGCAACAGCTTCGCGACGCCGCACATCGCGGGCATCTGCGCGCTCATCCTCGGCAAGCACCCCAACCTGACCCCGTTCCAGCTCAAGAGCGTCCTCTACCAGACGGCCTCGAACGCAAAGGAAGCAGCATGAGTGATCTTGAAGCGGCTGTCGCCGCGGGTGTGATCGGGGCAGAGGACGCGCACCGCGCGCTCCTGCAGGCGACCGTCGAGGTGGCGCGCGCGATCTTCGGCGCCAAGGCTGCGTCCGTCTTCCTCCTCGACGAGGAGACGGAAGAGCTCGTCTTCGAGGCGGTGGCCGGCGAAGGCGAGGGTGAGCTGATCGGGATGCGGTTCCCGGCAGGCACCGGGATCGCCGGCTGGGTCCTCACCACCCGCCAGCCGCTGATCGTTGACGACCTGAGCGCCGACACGCGCTGGTCGCGCACGGCGGCGGAGTCGACCGGCTACGTGCCTAAGAGCATGATGGCGGTGCCGCTGCTCGCCGAGGAGCGGGTGCTCGGCGTCCTCAACGTGCTCGACCGGCCCGAGGAGTCGAGGGTCAGGCTCTCGGAGGTCGACTTGCTCGGGCTGTTCGCGAACCAGGCTGCGATTGCGCTCGATCTCCTGCAGCGCGCTCGCCTGGCACGCGCGGCGCTCGCCGGCGAGGGTCGCCTCGGGCCGCTTGCGAGGGTGGCGGCGCGCCTCGAGGGCGATGATCACGAAGCTGCGTTCGATCTGCTCCGCGCGCTCGAGCGCCTGCTCCGAGAGACGGACTAGCCGGCGAGCGCGCCCGCCGGAAGGCGTGCGATCACGACGTTCTCGGTGGCGGAGAGTGTCGCTTCGTGACCGGTCACGGCGGCGATGAACTCTTCCCGCTCTACTGCGAAGAGCCGGAGCGGCTCGAGCGCGCGCACCGTCGCCGTCCGCGGCACGTCCCGCAGGAGGGCGATCTCTCCGAAGAAGTCTCCCGGCCCGAGCTCTCGAATCTTGCCGTCGTCGAGGTCGACGGCGGCTTTACCGGCGGCGATCACATAGAAGTGGTTGCCCACCTCGCCGCGCGAGACGACGATCTGATCGCCCGAGACCGAGATGGCCGTGGCTCCGGACGCGAGGCGCTCGAGCACGGGCTCGGGCAGCTCCGTGAAAATCGCGATTCTCCGCAGTAGCTCGAGCGGCTCCTCCGCGATCACTGTCTCGTCGTCGATCCGGCGGAGACTCGGCCAGAGCGCGACGGTGACAACGGGCACGAAGCATCCGGCCGCGATCAGCGCGCCTCGCGCTCCCAGCCAGCTGACGATTGCCGGCGTCACGACGGAGCCGATCGCCATCCCACCCAGAACGAGCATGCCGAGGAAGGCGAACACGCGGCCCATCACCTCGTTTTCGGCGGAGCGCTGAACGAGCGTCACCCCGTTGACCTGGCAGAAGATCGCACCGACCCCGAGGGCGCCGACGAGGACGAGTGCCGGTGCGAGGGACGAAACCGCCGCGGTGAGCGCGAGCGGTATCCCCGAGAGCAAGAGGCCGATTGCGAAGCCGCCGGCGAGGCGGCGCCGGGTGGCCAGGGCGGCGACGACGAACGCGCCCGCGATGCTGCCGATGCCGACGGCGGTATTCAGCCAGCCCAGGGTGGCGTTGCTGCCGTTCAGCAGCTGCAGCGCGAGTACGACCAGCAGAACCTCGAGCGCTCCGTCGACGATCGCCTGAGCGCCGCTCAACCCGACCACGACGCGCAGCGCGGGCCGATGAACCACGGCCCTCAACCCGGCCGTCAATTCGGCAACCACGTCTGGGTGTTCCGTCGGCTCCGGCGGCGGGTCGGCCGGCACCCGGAGGACGAACAGTGCCGACCAGAGGGTGAGCGCGGCGGTGAACGCAAAGACGGCCGATGGGCCGCTGAGTGCAAGGAGGACGCCGCCGAGGGCTGGGCCGGCGAACATCCCGACGCTCGAGATCGTGTTGCCCACGACGTTCGCGGCAGTGAGCTCGTCGGGCGAGTCCACGAGGGACGGCATCAGTGCGGCCTCTGCGGGGGCCCAGGAGACGGCGACGACGGTCGAGATGACCGCGAGCACGTAGACGATGTAGGGGCTGCCGCCCGAGCTCGCGACCACCGTCATCGCGACCATGATGGCCGCGCGCAGGAGGTCCGACGTCAGCATCACCCGGCGGCGAGACCAGCGATCGGCGAGGAGGCCGATCCATGGGCTCGCAAGCGCTGCCAGCACGAAGCGGGCGAAGAACACCAGACCGACGGCGCGTGCGCCGCCGGCGTCGTATGCGTAGACCGGAAGCGCCACTCCGTACGCCCAGATGCCGAGTGTCGAACCGGCACCTGCGATCTGGACGTTGCGGACGCGGGGGTTTGCGAAGACCCTTCCGAATGCCTGCAGCGATGCCGCGACGCCACCCACGCGAGGCAGGATCGCAGGCGCGCTTGCGAATTTGAAGGGCCGGTGGGAAGATTTGTCCTCCCAGGCACGTCTTGAGAGATAACAGCGTCCAAACGAGGCGCAACGGACTTCCCCAAGGAGGAGCAATGTCGGACGAGCAGCGCGGCCACTACGGCGCCAACGACGAAGGTGACGAGGTCGAGGGCCATGGCCATTTCGGCGCCAACGACGAGCAGCGCGGCCATTACGGCGCCAATGACGAGCAGCGCGGCCACTTCGGCGCCAACGATGAGAGTGACGAGGTCGAGGGTCACGGTCACTTCGGTGCCAACGACGAGCAGCGCGGCCACTTCGGCGCGAACGACGAGCAGCGGGGCCACTTTGGCGCCAACGACGAGGACGACGAGGTCGAAGGGCACGCACGGTTCGGCTGAGTCGAGGAGCGCGACTCTTTGAAGGGCCCGGCGGACGCTGGGCCCTTCGTTTGTGCGCATGCGCTGAGGCATGGAAGATCTCAGCAGCCGGGCGCGTCTAGAGGATGAGAGCTTGATCCGGGCCGAAGGAGGAGCGAGATGTCGGACGAAGAGCGCAGAGACGACGAGATCGAGGTCGAAGGCCACGGCGCCAGGCCGGGCGAGAACGACGAGCCCGTCGAGGACGCCGACGACGAGTTCGAAGCGCACGTACAGCGCTTCTCGAACGTACGAATGGATTAGCCCCGCAACACGAAGTTGACCTGACCCGTCACGCACGAAGGCCCGGCTCGAGCGCCGGGCCTTCTTGCGGTCCGATCGCTACAACGACCTGGCTATGGCTTCGGCTGCGGCGACGAGGCGATCGGCCTCCTCGACCCGCGTATCGCCGTCGAGCGCCGTGAGGTTCGTCGCTACGAGCTCTCGCGCCCCTCGTGCCACGGCGGCTGCCAGTGCGGCCGCTGCCGCGACGTCGGCATGCACGCGTGGCTCGACACGCGCACCTGCCGCGGCGCAGAGCTCGGCCAGGTCGGCGGCCAGGCGGGCCAGTCTGAGCGGCGGCTCGGCGGCCGCGGCGGTGATCTGCCCCAGCGCCCAGTCGCGCTGCTCGGGCCGTGCCTTCTCGTCGGCGGCTGCGCGCGCCTCGAGCGCTCGCCGGTACGCCTCTGCGTCCTCGTCGACGATCTGCACCGCGCGCTCTCGCAGAGCCTCGGCCTGGGCGGCTACCCCGGTTGCGTCCGCCCAGGTCTCGGGGGAGAGCCGCGCGGCCATCTGCACGACCGCTGCGGCTGTCGCGAGTGCGGCCGCAAGCGCCGAACCCGCGCCCGGAACCTCGCGGGGCGCGGCCAGCTCCTCGAGTAGCGCGGGAAGGGTGAGACCGGTGAGCACTGCCGCAGTGTCTCAACCGGCGACGTCCCGCGTGAGTTAGACCGCCTCGAGGAGCCGGCGCAGCTCTGAGACGATGAACGGCGAGGGCTCGTAACCGGCGTTGGCAACCGCACGCTCGAGGTCGGCCCGGAGCTGGAGCCGGAAAGCGGCGTCCTGCTCGGCACGCGCGACGAGCTCGTCGAGCATCGCCCGCGCAACCGGCAGCTCCTGCGCCGCACGCACCCACCCTTCGGGTGCAGGCGGAAGGAGGCGTAGTAGCCGTCCGATCTGTTCCTCGTCGAAACCGTTCATCTCAATCTTCATGACGGGCGAGAGGCCCGACCTCTTCCATCGAGTTCTGTACGAACTTTTTCAAGACAGCGCGAGATCCGGCTGGCGATGGTTCCGGCCGGGATCTCGAGCCGTTCGCCGATCGTCCGGTAGCTCTCGTCCTGGCAGAAGAAGCGATCGAGGATCTCCCGGCACGGGTCGCCCACCTTGTCGAGTGCGGTGCGTACGGACATTGCGTCGTCGAGCTGGGAAAGCACATCGTCGACCTCGCGCTCGTCGGGCTCGGAGTCGGAGGGCATGTCGCGCGCGTTCAGGCGCAGCCGGTCGATGCAGAGCCTGCGCGTGAGCTGGGCGAGCCAGGGCCGGACGGCGTCGTCACTCCGCAACTCCGGCAGCCTCTCATACGCGCGGGCGAAGACCTCCTGGAACACGTCCTCCGCGTCGTGCTGCGGAAGACGGAAGCCGCGGCCGCAGATCGCGTAGACGTAACGCGAGAAGCGCTCGACGAACTCGTTCCAGGCATCGGGGTCGCCCGCCCGACAGCGGGAGACGAGTTGCGCATCGGTCTGTTCGACGGCCATCCGGTCGGAAGATACGACTTTGCGGCGAAAAGATCAGCCCAGAGTCCGGTCGAGCGCCGCCACGACCAGCTCGGCGTGTTCATCTGTGAACGCCAGCGGCGGCCGGATCTTGAGCACGTCGTCCTGCTTCCCGGTGAGTCCCACGAGGACGCCGGCTTCCCGGAGCTCGTCGGCGACGCGGGCCGCCAGTTCCCCGTTCGAGAGCTGGACGCCGGCGAGGAGGCCGACGCCTCTGACCTCGACGATATCCGGCTTGCGAAGGCTCTCGACGGCGGCGCGCAGCCGCTCGCCGACGCCCGCTGCGCGCTCGGGCAGCCGCTCGTCCTCGAGCACGTCGAGTACCGCAAGCGCGGCGCTCGCAGCCACCGGGTTGCCGCCGAACGTCGAGAAGGTACGTCCCGCGTAGGGGAACCGCTCGGCAAGCTCACGCCGTGTGACCACGGCCGCGACCGGATAGCCGTTGCCCATCGGCTTGCCGATCGTGACGACGTCGGGGGCGATGCCGTGGCGCGCGAATGACCAGAGCTCTGGGCCGCACCTGCCATGACCGGCCTGCACCTCGTCCGCGACGTAGAGGCCGCCTGCGGTGTGCGTCTGGTCCACCAGCAGCCGGAGCTCTGCGGACTCGGGCACATGGATCCCGTCGCTCATGAGTGCCCCGTCGAGGAACGTCGCGGCGAGATCGCCGCCCAGCACCTCGATCGCGGCGTCCAGCGCGCCGGCGAGATCCGCGCCGCTCCCCGGTGCGGGTATGCGGGCGACGCGGGCGGCTGGGTGGGGCGTCGGCCAATCCTCCGGTGAGAGCAGGGTCGCCGCGGCAGTGACGCCGTGGTAGGCGTTCTCCGTCACGATCGCTCCGCCTCGTTCCGTCGCGCCGGCTGCGAGACGCCAGGCGAGGTCGTTCGCTTCGCTGCCGGAGTTGACGAGCAGCACGGTGTCGAGGCCCGAGTCCGGCGGGAAGGTGGCGAGCAGTCTCTCGGCGAGCTCGACCAGCGGTTCGGCCAGGTACCTCGCGTTCGTCGCGCCGAGCCTCGTCTGGCGGACGACCGCTTCGGTCACGCGGGGGTGGCAATGCCCGACGACCGGGACGTTGTTGTAGGCGTCGAGAAGCCGTCCTCCGTCCGGCTCGTAGATCCAGACGCCCTCGGCGCGGACCGCATGAACCGGGCTTGCATAGGTGAGCGGGGTCAGGAGCGCGCCGAGCGCCTTGTTCCGGCGCCCGGCGAGCGCCGGACTCGCGGTCGAGCTTCGCGTCGCGCCGAGCTCGTGGGCGATCTGCGCCGGGTCGAGTCCGTCGAACAGTTCGAGCAGCTGCCACGAATCCTCGTCCCAGGCTTCGATGTACTCGGCGTTCCCGGGGAAGCGGCGCGAGCGCCAGGCGCTGATCGAGACGATCGCCGCGAGCCGCGCCGCCACCAGATCGCCCATCAGCTCCAGCTCGAGCGGCTCGAGCGGAAGCCGCGCCGAGAAGCCGTCGAGCGAGATCCGAGCGACCCGGAACACATCCTCGATCGGCCGGCCGCGCAGAACCGACGCAAGCGCAACGGCGACGTCGGCCGCGAGCGCCGAATGGCAGCAGTCACCGAAGTCGAGAATCCCGGTGACCCGGCCGCGCTCGTCGAGCAGGAGGTTGTCGAGGTTGAAGTCCCCGTGCACGACCTGGCCGCGCAGGCGTTCCCACCGCGGCTGCACCCGCTCTTCGTACCGGTCGAGGACGCGGGCGACGAGTGCCTCCCGCGCCGGGTCGCCGATCTCGCCGAGCAGCGGCCGGAGCTGCGGCGTGGAGCTGACGTTCCAGAGCAGCTCGCGGCCAGCCGCCGGGTGGAAGAACGAACGGAGGGCGAGGCAGAGACGAGCGTGGACGCCGGCGAGCTCGCGCACGGCGGCATCGTCGAGCTCGGGTCCACCCTTGTGGCCGTGCCGCCGCTCGAACAGCCGCACCTGATGTCCGTCGAATTTCGCCCGTGGAGCCAACGAGCGGGCCAGCGGCAACTCCGGATCGACGGCGCCAGCGTGGGCGATCACGGCCTCCTCGAAGTCGAGCACGGTCGCGTCCTCGCTGGGGTTCGAGATCTTGAGGACCCCGCCGCGGGCCCCGTCGTCCAGGAGGAACGCCTGGTCGCGCTCGCTGCCGAGTGCCGACGCGGTTCCCCGGAGGCCGAACAGGTCTGCCGCGATCCGTGCAGCCTCGTCCGGAGTGAACTGCGGAAGCGCAGAGTCGAGTACGGAACTCACGGCGAACGGATGGTATTCCGCCGGAGGTCGGAGCGACCGGCTATTCGACACGAGCCGGGGCGTTCAAAGATCCCTCGTCCGAGCGAATCGGCTCCCCCTTTCGCGGGAGGAGCGCTCCCCGGCCAGCACCTACGTTGCGCCCACTGATTCGGCGGCTACTGCGGCTCGTTCTGCGGCACAGAGCGGTCGCGACAAGGAGGTACACGTGGGGGCAAACCTCACCGTACGCGACGCATCTCGGCTCAAGGCCTGGCATGCCGGCTTGATTGCGCTCCTGCTGGCCATGGCGCTGGGCGGGATCCGCTCCGGCGCCTCGTGGGGCGCTTCGGCCTACGACCCCGCGAGCGACCCGTACTCGATGCAGAACATCACCGCCGGCGACGGCACGCAGGCGTGGTGGAACGCCGGCGACACCGGCAAGGGGGTCGACGTCGCTGTCATCGACACCGGAGTTTCTCCGGTACCAGGGTTGAACGCGCCCGGCAAGGTGATCAACGGACCTGACCTGTCCCTCGAATCGCAGAGCCCGAACCTGCAGAACCTCGATGCGAACGGCCACGGGACGTTCATGGCCGGCCTCATCGCCGGCAACGACGGCCAGCCCGGGGGCTACCGCGGCGTCGCCCCTGACGCGCGCATCGTCTCCCTCAAGGTCGGAGTGGCGGACGGCGGCACCGACGTGAGCCAGGTGATCGCTGCCATCGACTGGGTCGTGCAGCACCGCCACGACAACGGGATGAACATCCGGGTCCTCAACCTCTCGTACGGCACGAACTCGACCCAGCCGTACGCAATCGACCCGCTCGCCTACGCGGTCGAGCAGGCGTGGAAGGCGGGGATCGTCGTCGTCGCGGCGGCCGGGAACTCGGGCTTCCAGAAGGGCGTGAACGCCCAGGGTCTCGCCGATCCCGCATACGACCCGCAGATCCTCGCGGTCGGCGCTGCGGACACGGCCGGGACCGCGGTCCCCTGGGACGACAGTGTCGCGCCGTTCTCGGCGAGCTGCAACAACGGTTGCAGCGCACCCGACCTGGTTGCGCCGGGCTCGCACATGCAGGGCCTCCGCGTGCCGGGCTCGTACATCGACCAGAACTACCCTGCTGGCGCAATCAGCGACCAGTACTTCCGCGGCAGCGGCACCTCCGAGGCGGCCGCGTTCGTCTCCGGCGCGGTGGCGGATCTCCTGCAGCGTTATCCGCAGCTGACGCCGGATCAGGTGAAGGAGATGCTCACCACCACCTGCGACAAGCTGAACGCGAACAACTGGAAGCAGGAGGGGTGCGGCGAACTCGACATGAACAGGCTGCTGGGGGCATCGATCCCCTCCGTATCCGCCTCGCTGCAGTACAACGCGCTGTCGACGGGAACAGGGAGCCTCGAGGCCGCGCGCGGCAGCGACCACATCTCGATGAACGGCGTCGTGCTCCAGGGCGAGCAGGACATCTTCGGCCAGAGCTTCAACTCGGCGGGCATGGCGGCGCTCGAGGCGGCCGGTTCGAGCTGGTCGGGCGGGATGTGGAACGGTTCCCTCTGGACGGGTAGCTCGTGGAGCGGGTCGAGCTGGAGCGGCTCGAGCTGGTCGGGTAGCTCGTGGAGCGGTTCCTCGTGGTCGGGCAGCTCGTGGAGCGGAAGCTCCTGGAGCGGCTCGTCCTGGTCCGGAAGCTCGTGGAGTGGCTCGAGCTGGAGTGGCTCGAGCTGGAGCGGCAGCAGCTGGTCAGGTGGGTCATGGCTTGGAGCGAGCTGGGGCCGATAGTTAGCGGGAGAGGCCGGTGATCGCCCGGCCTCTTTCCCCGCGACCCGCGCCGAGCGAGCCACCGCGCCCGCTCGGCGTTGCCGTGCGTGAGGCCCTTCGCGCGCCGCTCAGAGTCTGGGCCTTCAACGGCTTCCTGGCGCTCGCCTGCGCGGTCGTGTGGAGGTTCGCGATCGACAACTTCGGCCCCCCGTCGTTCGTGCACGGCCCGTACCTGTCCTGGTGGGCCCTCGCGCTCGCGTTCTTCTTCGCCGAGGTCTTCGTGGTCCACTTGCAGTTCCGCAAGCAGGCGCACACGCTCTCGCTGACGGAGATCGGGCTGACGCTCGGCCTTTTGCTCGGCGCCCCTGCCGGGCTCTTGATCGGGCAGCTCGTAGGCACGCTGGTCGCCCTCATCGTCACCCGCTGGAAGAGCCAGCGCCAGCTCGTCAAGTTCGCCTTCAATCTTGCCGAACTCCCGCTGTGCAGCGGAGTCGCGCTCGTCATCTTCCGCTCGCTCGCCGAGCCGGGGGACTCGGCACCGCACATCTGGGTGCTCGTTCTCTTCGCCTGCGCCGTGGCGCACGTGCTCGGCATCCTGCTCGTCTCCGCCGTCATCGCGATCGCCGAGGAGCGATTCCACGCTCCGCAGCTCCTTCGCACTCTCCTCACCTCGACCGTCGGTGCGCTCGCGACGGCATCGCTCGGCCTCGCCGTCGTCGAGCTGCTCGGGGCCCGCCCTCTCGCGGTCGTCCTGCTCATCATCCCGGTCCTGGCGTGCGTCGCGGCCTTCCGCGGGTACATGGAGCAGCGCGAGCAGCGGGAGCATGTGGAGTTCCTCTACGAGTCGATGCGGGCTACTCAAGGCGCGCCGGAGTTCGGGCTCGCCGTCGGGCAGCTCCTCGTCGCCGCGCGCCGGCTGCTCCGCGCCGAGTACGCCGAGATCCTGCTTCTACCGGCCTCAGAGGGTGACGGGCCGCTGCGGAGCGTGAGCGGCGCGGAGGGTGAACTGCTCATGCATCCGGAGGAGCGCTTCAGTCCGGCGGATGCCACGGCTTTCAGAGCGGTCGCCTCCACGAGCTCCGCGATGCTGCTCACCCAGCGGCGCGCGGCCAAGGCCTTCGACTCGTTCCTCCGGTCGCGCGGGCTCGAGGACGCGATCGTTGCACCCCTAAACGGAGAGAATCGAACGTTCGGATTGCTCGTGGTCGGAGAGCGCCTCGGCGACGTCAGCACGTTCGTCGACTCCGACGTCGAGCTACTCGAGACCTTCGCCGGCCATGCGAGCATCCTGCTCGAGAACGGCCGGCTCGAGCACTCGCTCGCCGAGGTGACGCAGCTCAAGGAGCAGCTGCGCCATCAGGCGTATCACGACGGGCTCACTGGCCTGCCCAACCGCCTCAACCTGCTCGAAGCAGTGGAGCACGAACTCACGCGCGGCGCGGTCTCCACGGCACTCCTCTATCTCGATCTCGACCGGTTCAAGGCGGTCAACGACACGTGGGGACACAGCGCCGGCGACGAATTGCTCGCGGAGTTCGCACAGCGTCTCGCCGAGGCGGTTCGTGCGCAAGATCTTGCCGCCCGCATCGGCGGCGACGAGTTCGCCGTGCTCGTCCGCGAGGCCGACGCAGAGGCCGCGGTCTCCACGGCGCGGCGGATGCTCGAGAAGATCGATGGCACGTACGCGCTCGGGTGTGGCGATGTCGCGTGCCACGTCAGCGTGGGAATCGCCGTGGGCGCCGCGGGCACGACCACCGGCGAGGACCTCATCCGCAACGCGGATATCGCCATGTACAGCGTGAAGCGGTCGGAGCGTCCGTACACGCTCTACGAGGCGGATCTGCACGAGAAGCTCCGCGCCCAGAGGCAGCTCGGACTCGACCTCGAGGCGGCGCTCGAGCGCCGCGAGATCAAGGTCCACTACCAGCCAGTCGTGCGGTTGGTGGACGGCGAGATCGAGGGCTTCGAGGTGCTGGCCCGGTGGCCGCATCCGACCCGCGGGCTGCTCAGCGCGGCCGACTTTCTGCCGGCCGCGGAGGAGGCCGGGCTGACGATCGACCTCGGGCGGCTCGTCCTCCACCAGGCTCTGGAAGCCGCCCGCCGCTGGCCGAAGCGGTTGAGCATCTGGCTCAACCTCGCTGCTGCGGAGCTCGCCAACGAGCGGCTGGTCGAGACCCTCGCCGAGGCACTAAAGGGCTACGGCGTCGAGCCGAACAGGCTCGTGATCGAGGTGACCGAGTCGGGCGTGATCCAGGGAAGCGACGGCGCGCTCATTGCGATGCAGCGCCTGCGAGAGCTCGGCGTGGGGTTGACGATCGACGACTTCGGCACCGGCTACTCGTCGCTGAGCCGCCTGGCCGAGTTCCCGATCGAGTCGCTGAAGATTCCGAAGCCGTTCGTCGACAAGCTGGTCGGCGAGGAGGCGGACGAGGCGTTCGTCGACGCGATCCTGCGGCTCGCCGACTCGCTTGGCCTCGCGGCCGTGGCCGAGGGGATCGAGCATCCTACGCAGGCCGAGCGTCTGAGGCAGATGGGCTGTCGCTTCGGTCAGGGGTATCTCTTCGGCCGCCCGGTACCGGCCGAGGAGGTGGAGCAGCGGCTCTTCAAGGAACCGCCCGCGAGGCCGCAGCTCTCGCTCGTGAGGGCCTCGCGCACTGCCTGATCGAGCGGGGTTTAGAGATCCCCCGAAAGGGGGAGGCCGATCAGGACTAACAGGCGAGATGATCGGTTTGACTCCCGCTCGGGGCTGACGGCAACAACTCTGTGGCGGAGTATTTGAAGCGGCGGGCTTGGCCCGCCGCTTCGGCTTTTCAGGGGACTCTCAGCCGCCTTTGCCGACCTTGAGGATCGGGGCGTTGAGCACGATGTGCGCGTCCTTCATCGTGAGCTTCCCGTTCTTCGCAAGCGACTTGATCTGGTCGTCCTGGCCGAGGAGCACGGGCTTCACGCCCTTCTTCCAGGTGACCCACACCTCTTCCCAGAGCGGGTTGTAGTCGGACTTGCCGGGCTCGGAGCCGAAGACCGTGAGCTGCCCGTGAGCGGCCCGCCCGCGCACGAAGTACTGGTCGGGCGCCCCCTTGACTCCCTTCAGTTCGGCGGAGTAGTTGATGTGCATCGCGTTCGCCTGGGACTTCGAGGAGACGTCGGTGATGAGGTACGTGTCGATGTGATGGTCGTAGTAGCCCTTGTACACGGGCTGACCCTTCATCGACGGCGTTCCGATGTTCGGCAACCCGCCCGTCGACGCGGCGGCGACGGCAGCCGTTGCTGCGAGCAGCCCAAGTGCAACGAGAACGATCCTGCGCACCTGCTCCTCCTTGACTAGAGTGACGGCAATGGCTACGCGGAAGACCTCGGTGCGGATTGGCGTTGTCGCCGCTGTGGCGGCGACGGTTGCGGTCGTGGCGACGGGCTGGATCGGGTCGGCCAGCTCCAAGGCAGCTGCTCAGCGCGTTGCGGCGGGGGCGACGGTGCAGACGAAGAAGGTCAAGAAGTACGGCGTCATCCTCGTGAACAGCAAGGGCATGACGCTCTACATGTTCGTGCCCGACCACCGGAAGAGCGTGACGTGCAGGGGCTCGTGCGCGGTCATCTGGCCGCCGTTGAAGGTCAAGAAGGGACAGAAGCCGACCGCCGGCGGTGCCGCGAGGAAGAAGCTCCTCGGCACCTACGGCCGCGTCGTCTCGTACAACAGGTGGCCGCTCTACACGTACATCAGCGACCACAAGCCGGGCCAGACGACGGGTCAGGCCGTCAACAACAGCGGCGGCAAGTGGTACGTCCTCTCGCCCTCCGGCAAAGTCATCAAGTAGCCGTAGCGCCGCCGCGCTAGCCAGCCGCGCGACGCGCTAGTGGACGACGCGGAAGAAGCCCTTCGTCCGTACCTGCTTGAGCGCGGAGGTGACGACGATCTGGCCGCTCTTTGCATGACGGGGAACGGTCGTCACGAGCTTTCCGTCGCTGAGGATCTTGAAGCGGGCCTTGACCCCGCCGCCGAAGCTGACACCCGTCGCCGCGGCGAGACCCTTGCCCTGCAGCGTGACGCGCGAGCCGACGGTCCCCTTGGCCGGCGCCATCTTCCTCAGGAGGAGCGGCTCGACGAAGTGGTACACGTGGACGTCCCACTGGGAGAAGCGGTCCTTGAAGGATCCCTTGGAAGCAATGACGGTGCGGTTCTCGGTGTAGACGCTGGCCCGATGCGTCCAGCTCGGGAGCCCTTTGAACGTCACCGTTCTCGTGCCGGCGCCGTTGCGAGCTGCGATCAACCACAGGTCGTCTATCGACGTTCCTTGCCGCACCAGCGTCTCGGTGCCCGCGCCCGGGGTCGTCACCGTCGGGGTCTTCGCGGGGTTCACGAGTGCGGGCGCGATCGGGCTGGCGGCCGAAAGCTGCTGCACGAGGGGCTCGAGGACGCTCTGCCAGAAGCTCCAGTTCCAACCGTAGGTGGCGTCGCTGCCGCTGAAGCACCCGGCGTTGTTGCCGCCGAAGAAGGTGAGTGCCTTGGCGCCGTTCAGGATCGCGTCGTAGGCCATGTAGCGCTCTTGCTGGAAGGTCGGGACGACGTAGTTGCCGGTCGTCTTGTCGACGCTGCCGCTCGAGCAGATCTGGATGGTGGTCCAGACCGGAGCCAGGGGCGTGATGGACTCCAGCGTTGCCGTCCATTTTCCGACGTTCTGCAGGTTGGGCGACGTGTGTGCGAGCGTGACCGGGTAGATGTCGACGCCGTGGACGTCGGTGACGCTCGTATACGGAGCGAGATCGGCGGCGGTGCCACGCGGAGCCTCGATGGTCACCCAGAGCTGGCTCGGGTCGAGCGGGTTCTCGCCGTTGCACCATGAGGGGTCGCCGCGGGAGGTGACGCGGCAGTAGGCGAACTGGAGCGCCGAGGGAATGATGTCGCTGTACCAGGGCTCGTCACGGCCCTTCCAGAAGGCGATCGCGCTCCCGCTTGGGGCGTCCGTGAGGGTCTGGACGACGTTCGCCAGTCCCTCGTCTCCCGACGAGCCCGGGAGCGCCTGCGAGTAGCCGCCCAGGTTCGGCCAGGTGTAGACGTGGAGAGCCGCGGCGGCGCGGTTCCACGCGAGCGCCGCGTTGATGTCGCTCTGGCTCCAGATCCCGCCGGTACCGGTTCGGTAGACGTTCACGCCGGCCGCCGAGGTGTCGGCAAGGCCGTTCGTGCCCCACGGCGTACTCGCGCCGAGCGGCGGGCCGGGCGACAGCACAATCGGAAACGTCGGCTCACCGTTGAACGTGATCGTCCGCGTGCCGTCGAACGAGGTCGTCGCAGCCCGTGCGGCGCCCGCGAACCAGACCAGTAAGGCGCTGGTCGCCAGTACGAGCACGAGCGTTATCCCGATTCGTCTTCCCACCGACGACACTTTCGTTCCAGTCCCCCCCGAAGCCTCTTTCGAGGAGGGTATCCGGGCATCGGCGTGAGCGCCCAGGACCTTTACGGGATGCTTACCGCGGCTGCCGCGACCGCTTCAGCCCCCCGAGAGGCGTCGCAGGAGCGGAACCGCCGCCAGCAAAGTCCGCTGCTCCTCCGGGCTCAGCTCGGCTGCGATCGCCGTGGCGAGCCAATCCTCGCGCCGTCCGCGTGCCTCGAGAACCCGCTCGTGGCCCTCCTCGGTTAGCTCGATCTGGATGCGCCGCCCGTCGCCCGGGTCTGGCCGCCGCGTGATCAGGCCGGCTGTCTCGAGCTCGGCGAGCGTCTGCGCCATCGACTGAGGGCGGACGCGCTCGGCAGTGGCCAGCGCGCTCGTCGTCTGCGCGCCCTCGCGATCGAGGCGGCTGAGTACGCTCGCCTGGGCAACCGGGAACGAGTACTCGGCGCGGAGTCTCCTGACGAGCTGGCCGAGCACGAGCCGCAGCTCGCTCGCGCCCTTCACGACCTGGGTCGAGGGGTGGGGCATGGAGAGATTGTAGACAGGTAATCTGAACAGGTTGCCTGTCAATCCGAGGAAGCTGGACTACAAGTGGGTCGCGCTCTCGAACACGACGCTCGGAGTGCTGCTGGCGACGATCGACGGGTCGATCGTCCTGATCGCGATGCCCGCGATCTTCCGCGGCATCCATCTCGACCCCCTCCGGCCCGGGAACAGCTTCTACCTGCTGTGGATGATCCTCGGGTTCCTGGTCGTCTCGAGCGTGCTCGTCGTCAGCCTCGGCCGGCTCGGCGACCAGTTCGGGCGCGTGCGGATGTACAACCTCGGCTTCGTCGTCTACACCCTGGCGTCGCTGCTGCTCACGATCGACTGGCTCCA
>Ga0070707_100000562_pt1 | contig 37302 bp, 30 predicted proteins | sample KBSK5502metaG_FD_65468 | JGI IMG/M metagenome (GOLD analysis project Ga0070707, IMG submission 65468) | Corn, switchgrass and miscanthus rhizosphere microbial communities from Kellogg Biological Station, Michigan, USA - KBS K5-50-2 metaG | ecosystem: Host-associated > Plants > Roots >... | reverse complement strand
TCTTACCTGGGCTGGCGAGGGCGCCCATTTGAATGTTGAAGCACTGCGTGCTGGAGCAGAAGCCAGGAACATTACTTTTACCGTGCGCGCAGGTTCGGAACTAAGGAGCTTAATGCCCGGTCATCAAAACAATGCCGAATGGACAATCGCGTCGCAGCGCGTGGACCTGGCGATAGCGATCGCCGCGTTAGCACTGGATGAATACAAGCACGGGCGAACCATCAGCGCTGAAGCGCTGCGAGCGATTTACGTGCGGCCTTCGGACGCCGAAATCAATGAACGATGGCAACGAGAGCAGTCTCAAACAATAGCGCCGCTCCGCGAGTCCTGATCTCGCCGATGACCGAGCACGATCTGCTCGAAGTGGTTGAGATCGAGGATCTTTCCGGATTGAGTCCCTGGGGATGGGACGCCTACCATAAAGAATTACAGTCGGCCGGTGATGTAATCATGCTGGTGGCCAGAATTGAGGCCATGGGAAGTGATACGCCCGGAAATCCTGCTCTGGCGGGGTTTGTGGTTTCTCGTCTGGTGGCTGACGAACTGCATGTTAATAATGTGGCGGTACGAACCGAGTTTCGGCAGCAGGGCATCGCCGTTAAGCTTCTGGAGGCCGTGCTTCTTTGGGCCCGCCGCCGGGGCGCGCGGCTGGCCGTACTGGAAGTCCGCGCCGGGAACATTGCCGCGCAGGGACTGTATGCACGTTGCGGTTTCAAGCACGTAGGCCGGCGCCGCCACTATTACAGTCGGCCCGTTGAAGACGCGCTGCTGATGACGCTTTATTTGGAAAGTTCACCTTGATTTAACCCGACCGGTTGGGCTAACATTTTGCGCATGACGAACTGCCCCAGGCACTTCTCACCGCAGAAACTTTCTTTCCGACCAACACACTCGAGAGGAGATAAACTGATATGGAAATGACTAAGGCGGACAGCCTGAAGGAACTACTGATGACCAGCAATCCCGAATTTCGCGAACTCGTCCGCGAACACGGTCGTTACGAAGAGCGTTTGAGCGAATTGTCCGCACTTGCATATCCGAGCGATGAAGAGCAGTTGGAAGAGGTTACGCTGAAGAAAAAGAAGCTTGCCATAAAAGATCAAATGTATTCATTGATGCTCCAGCACGAGAAGACTTCGAGCACCGAGCACTGATTTTTGCTGCCGGCTGGGCGTCCTGCTTTGGCAGGCGTGCTCACAGTTGGTTTCTAAATTCAACTAAAAACGGGGACGACAGAACCGCTGTTGCGCCCCGTTTTGTTCTTACAGGGACGATACGAAAACCTTCCCCATGGTTCGTGATGGCATTCCATTCGTAGTGACACCGATACTGCTGGCAGCGGTGCCGGCTGTTTTTGGCTACTGGGTGTGGTCGCTACCGTTGTTGGTGATCGCCGGGTTCATGGCGTTCTTTTTTCGCGACCCGCATCGCACGCCGCCCGACGAGCCGGGGATTGTCGTCGCTCCGGCGGATGGGCGGGTGACGATTGTGAGGCGAGCGGATGACGAGCATCCTGAGTCGTTGGTCAGCATTTTTCTATCTCCCCTTGACGTGCACATAAACCGGGCGCCAATCGCGGGCGAAATCACGGAAATCGCTTACAAAACCGGGAAATTCCGAATGGCAACCAGGGACGATTCCCGCTTGCTAAACGAGCAAAATGCCTTGACAATTGAGGCCAACGGGTTGACCGTAAGGTGCACTCAAATCGCCGGCATCCTGGCGCGCCGCATTGTCTGTTGGAAACGAAGCGGCGACCGCGTGAAATGCGGCGAGCGTTTTGGCATGATAAAGTTTGGCTCGCGAACGGATTTGCTCCTGCCGCCCAATGTCGATGTGATCATAAGTGTGGGCATGCACGTGCGTGGCGGAGAAACCATAGTCGGACGAATCAGATGAGCTTACCTCGTTTGCAGTCAGGGAATCGCCTTGGGGCTGCGCCCGCGCATTCCGGACACAAGGGTCTGAAGAAGGGCGTATATGTCATTCCGTCACTCTTCACCACCCTCAATATCCTGGCCGGCTTCTACTCACTGATGGCCTCGATGAGTGGCTTTCGACTGCTGGGAATTGGCGGAGCGCAGGCGGTAAAGGAAGCAGCCGAGCGATTCGACTATGCAGCCATGGCCATCGGGTGGGCTGTCGTGTGCGACACGCTTGACGGGCGCATCGCGCGCATGACCAAGAGCACGAGTGAGATTGGTATTCAGCTGGACTCGCTCGCGGATATCGTTTCATTTGGATTGGCGCCCGCGGTGCTTGCCTACGCGTGGGGTTATGGAACGGCGCTGCAAGACTGGACCAATGTCCGGCAACTCGCCTGGTTTCTCTCGTTCATGTTTGTCATCTGCGGCGGATTTCGCCTGGCCAGGTTCAATGTCCAGGCCTCACGCCCGCGCCCGCTGGCCGAAGGAACACAGAAAGTCGACAAGAAGAGTTTCGTTGGCTTGCCGATTCCCGTCGCCGGTTGTTTGATTGCCGCCATCGTGCACTTTGCGCCGGTGCCGCTCAAATACGCCCCACATCGGGCTGAGCTGCTGGCGATCCTGATGATGGTGTTGGTGGCATTCTTGAGCGTGCTGATGGTAAGCACGATGCGATTTACCAGCCTCAAATCAGTTGGCACAGGCCGGCGTAACGCGCGGCTGGTGATTGGAATGATCGCCCTGGCTGGTTTGATCTACCTGTACTCGCGATGGGTCCTGTTGATTCTGGTAATTGCCTACATAGTTCATGGCCTGCTATCACGCGGCCTGACTTCACTCTCTCGCTCATCACCCGAAGGCCAGGCAACTGAGATTCGAGAAGCCTGAAGTCCTCCTCGACCTTCACTCATCAAAACGTCGTTAAGGTTTTTGTTGGGGAGCTGCGAACGCCAGCAGCCCGCGCGGTGTAGTGATCATGACCAGACCATCGGCCGTGATCGGAGCCGCGCTGCTGCTGTTTTCTTCGCCGAGGGCCAGCGCGTTGACGGGCTTACCATCACGCAGACCCAGAACAATTGCATTGTCGGTTGAGAGCGGGGTAAATAGGGCGCCGTCCGCCGCGGTAACAGGTCGGGCAGCGATTCGTCCGGGAAGCAGGCGGCGCCAGATTAGGGACCCTTTGTTCATCGATAGGAGATAGGCAAAGTTATCCAACGAAGCTGCGAGCAAACCGTTATCAACGACTGCTACCGCCTGAACCGCAGCGCCAGTTCGCCGGCGCCAGAGTAGTTTCGCTCGCGACTCGCTGAACGCGTAGATATATCCATCCCCCGAACCAAAATAGACAGTGCCGTTGGCAACCGCGATCGGTCCCTGGATCCTGGCGCGCGCGCGATAACGCCAAGCGAGTACTCCCGTTGCTTGATTGAGGGCCAGCAAAGTCCCGCCGTCGCTTCCCAGGTAAACAAGATTTCCCGCCAGAGTTGGTTGGCTCGAAAAACCTTCCTCATATTGATTGATCCACAAGGTCAGGCCAGTGCGCTTGTCGAAAGCATAAACGCGCCCATCAACACTGCCGGCAAACAAGGCGTTGGAAGCTGCGACCAAACTGCCGGCGAGCGGTGCCGGCAGCGTTCTCATCCACAGCGTGACGCCCGTTATCTTGCTGATCGCCCGTAGCGTGCCGGGAACGTGGCCCGGTTCAGATGCTGCGTAACGTGTGGCGACGTAAACCGCGCGATCGTCCGCTTCGGGCGCGGCGGAAAACTCTCCGCCGGCTTCTGCTTTCCAGATCAGCTTTCCGTCTGCAGCATTGAGAGCGACCAGAACGCCGTCGCCCAGAGGTAGATACACAGTCCGGCCGTCGGTAGCGGGGGTGAAGTTCGAAGTTCGGTCAGATTCGTAGCGCCACCTGATGACCAGCGGTTGCGACAATGCGACCTGCGCCCGCGCGGGCCGGTTCAACGCGCCGGTCAGTATCGTCATAACCAGGAGCAGGAGACAACAGATTCTGGAAATGAGGCTCAATCGATGGTAACGGGAGGTTGGCCTATTCATGCGTAGTCAGTCTGTATTGCCGTGACCTGCTTTGCGGGTTCGCCAACTGCCAACCTATAATTCAAGCTCAATTACTCGTTCGACATGTTTGACGCACAATCTGGCACGGAGGTTTTCCTTTTTTGCAAAGGACAAGTCACGAAAGAATCATCATACTCGACTTTGGTTCGCAGTACACTCAGCTGATCGCTCGCCGTGTACGCGAAGCGGGCGTTTACTGTGAGATCCTTCCTTACCACGTCTCAGTTAAGGAAATTCAATCGCACGCTCCGCGCGGACTGATTCTCTCTGGCGGCCCGTCGTCCGTCTACGACGATGCTGCGCCCCGTCCGAATCCTGATCTCCTGGCTGGCGCCAACTGCCCGGTGCTGGGTATCTGCTATGGCCTGCAGCTAATCGCGCACGGGCTGGGCGGAAAAGTGCAACCTTCAAAGAATAGAGAATATGGCTATGCCCGGCTGAACGTGGTCGACCCGACCAGTAAGTTATTTGTCGGCCTGCCAGTCGAGATGGACGTCTGGATGAGTCACGGCGATCACGTCACGATGCTGCCTGATGGCTTTCGCATGACGGCCAGGACCAGGGACGCCGTTAATGCTTTTGAAAATCCTGAGCTCGGCATTTTCGGATTACAGTTTCACCCCGAAGTCGCGCACACACCGCTGGGCGCGCAGATTCTACGGAACTTTCTTTTCGAAATTTGCAGTTGCAAAGGGGACTGGACGCCTACCGCGGCGATTGCCGAGCAGACGGAGATGATCAAAGAACGCCTGGGAGAAAATGGCCGGGCAGTGTGCGGACTTTCCGGTGGGGTGGACTCTTCGGTGGCTGCCGCCCTGGTGCATCGAGCTGTTGGTGACCGGCAAACCTGCCTGTTCATCAACAATGGTCTGCTGCGTGAAGGTGAGTTCGAATCGACGCTGGCTTTGCTGAAGCAGAAATTGCACCTCAATATCCAGGGTGTTGATGCCAGCTCGCGCTTTCTCGCCGCTTTGAAAGACGTCGTCGATCCTGAAACCAAACGCAAACGGATCGGGGCTCTTTTCATTGAAGTATTTGAGGAAGAGGCAAACCGCATTGGTGATGTCGGTTTCCTGGTGCAGGGGACGCTCTATCCGGATGTGATCGAATCCATGTCGGTGCGCGGACCGTCGGCCAGCATCAAGAGTCATCATAATGTGGGCGGCCTGCCCGAGAAGATGAATCTCAAGTTAATTGAACCGCTGCGAGAGCTCTTCAAAGACGAAGTCAGACTGATCGGAAGAGAACTGGGCGTGCCCGAAGAGATTCTCGCACGCCATCCATTCCCGGGCCCGGGTCTGGCGGTGAGGATCGTGGGTGATGTCACCGAAGAGCGCCTGCGGATGTTGCGCGCAGCGGATCGCATATTTGACGAGGAGTTGCGGCGCAACAACCTGTATGGATACGTCTGGCAGGCGTTCGCGGTGCTCTTGCCAATCTCGACCGTGGGCGTCATGGGAGATGAACGCACCTATGAAAAGGTGATCGCAATTCGCGCTGTCACCAGCGTTGATGGCATGACAGCCGACTGGGCACGTCTGCCGCACGATATGCTGGCTCGCGTCTCAACGCGCATTGTTTCGGAAGTTAAGGGCGTCAATCGTGTGGTTTACGATATTAGTTCGAAACCGCCCAGCACGATCGAGTGGGAATAAGTGGACTGGCGAAACATATTTCTCCCGCGTCAGATAAAAGCAAACTGCAACATGTTGTTTGGTTGATTCGCCAATGCCACGTGATATAGTGTGCACCTGAAGCGATACAGATTCACGCGCGTAGAACTCTTAGGCACTTAATTTAGATCATGCAGGACAAGGAATTCGTCCATCTTCATCTTCACACTGACTACAGCCTCTTAGACGGCGCCATTCAAATCAAACCTCTGGCCGAGCGTGCAGAAAAGCTGGGCATGAAGGCTTGTGCCATGACCGATCATGGCAACATGTTTGGAGCTATCACTTTCTACAACACCATGAAAGCGCAGGGGATCAAACCCATCATTGGGTGTGAAACCTACCTGGCGCGCGGAAGCCGAAAAGACCGGGCCGGTCGTGCTGCTCCGGGAGAAAAGACCAATCATCATCTCATCCTGCTGGCCAAAGATTTCGAAGGTTATCGCAATCTATCGCGGCTGACTTCAAAAGCATTTACCGAAGGCTTCTATTACAAACCTCGCATCGATAAGGAACTGCTGGCTCAGCATAGCAAAGGTCTGATTGCGCTCTCTTCCTGTATGTCCGGTGTCCCTTCGGCATTGCTCGCGCGTGATTGTTTTGATGAAGCCGCCACGGCGGCGCTCGAGTTCGAAGAGATCATGGGGAAGGGAAATTACTTTCTCGAAATCCAGGAACACGGTCTGGAAGCCCAGGCCCGCATCCGTAAACCCCTGGTGGAACTCTCAAAGCGAACCGGCATCCCGCTGGTGGCGACAAATGACGCGCATTACCTGATGCCCGACGACTCGCGCGCCCACGACATTCTGCTTTGCATCGGATCCGGAAAGAGCGTCAACGACCAGAATCGGCTGCGTTATGGCACTCCGAACTTTTACGTGAGATCAGCCGACGAGATGTGGCAGATTTTCGGCAGCGAGCTACCGGAGGCGCTGCAACGAACTGTCGAGATTGCCGAGCGATGCGATCTGACTCTGCCGCACGGCGTAAACTATCTGCCCAACTATCCCATCCCGGCATCAGATGCCGGATTGACCGCCAACGAGTTCTTTGAAAAGACAGTGCGCAACGGTTATCAGACGCGCAAAGCTCAGGTCTGGGACGGAGAGTCCGCCCGAGGGGAACTAACACATACCTTCGAGGAGTACGAAAAGCGTCTCTGGCATGAGATCGAAGTCATTAAGCGCATGGGCTACGCCGGTTATTTCCTCATCGTTTGGGACTTTGTTGCCTATGCGAAGGATCACGGCATTCCGGTGGGCCCTGGCCGCGGCTCATCTGCGGGTTCGTTGGTGGCTTACTGCCTCGGCATTACGGACATCGATCCTTTGAAGTACAACCTGTTCTTCGAGCGCTTTCTCAACCCGGAAAGAGTCTCGATGCCGGACATCGACATCGATTTCTGCGTTCGAGGACGGGCAGAAGTTATTAACCACGTCGCCAATCTTTACGGGCGCGAATCCGTCTGCCAAATCGTCACGTTCGGGACGCTGGCGTCGCGAGCCGCGATCAAAGACGTAGGCCGGGCCCTGGATATGCCTTATGCAGAGGTCGAACGCATCTCGAAAATGATTCCGCCGCCGGTTCGCGGCCGCAATGTCAGCATCGGGCAGGCAATTGAACAAGTACCTGAACTACGCAAGGCGATGGAGTCGACCGAACAGGTGCGCGATCTGATCGACCTCGCCCGGCGGCTCGAAGGTTGTGCCCGCCACGTCTCAGTCCACGCGGCCGGGGTCGTAATCACTCCTGAACCGCTCGAGGAGCTGATTCCAATTGCGGTTTCCGCCAAGGACGAAGTCACCACCCAGTACGAGATGTCCGATCTCGAGAAGGTGGGGGTCTTAAAGATGGACTTCCTGGCGCTTAACACGCTTACGATAATAAGCGACTGCTTAAAGAGCATAAAGCGACTGCTTAGCGAGGACGTGGTTTGGTCCAAGGTTCTGCTTAACGACGAGAAGACTATGCAACTGTTTGCCGAGGGGAGAACGGACGCTATCTTTCAATTCGAATCCTCGGGGATGCAGGACATATGTCGAAAGCTCAGACCGAAAGGGATCGAGGACCTTTCGGCGCTTAACGCCTTGTATCGTCCAGGCCCGATCGACGGCGGCATGGTCGATGATTTCATTCTGCGGCATCACGGGAAAAAGAGTGTTCGCTACATCGTGCCCGAGATGAAGGAGATTCTCGACACCACTCAAGGCGTGATCGTGTATCAGGAACAGGCGATGCAGCTGGCGCAGAAGCTGGCCGGGTACACGATGGCTGAGGCCGACAGCCTGAGAAAGGCCATGGGCAAGAAGAACCGCGAAGAGATGGCTCAGCAGGAACAGAAGTTCATTCTCGGAGCCGTCGCCCGAGGGATTAAGCGGGATAAGGCGCAGCAGATTTTCTCGCTCATGGCGCAGTTCGCTGATTACGGATTCCCGAAGGCGCATAGCGTGGCATATGCCTATCTGGCCTTTCAGACTGGTTATCTCAAGGCTCATTACCCGGAACATTTCTATGCCGCGGTTCTTTCAAATGAAATCGACGACACCGCAAAGGTGTTTCGCTATACGAAAGAGATGCGCGGGCAGGGAATCGCTCTGCTGCCTCCTGACGTAAACGACAGCGATGTCGGTTTCACTCCTTTGAAAGGCGCGATCCGTTATGGTCTGGCGGCGATCAAGGGAATCGGATTCGCCAGCGTCAACGCGATCATGAAGGCCCGCGCGAACGGACCTTTTCTCTCGCTATTCGATTTTGCGGAGAGAGTTGAAGAAGGCGCCATCAACAAGCGAGTCCTGGAAGGACTGGTTTGCAGCGGCGCGTTCGACTCTCTGAAACCCGAAGATTGTCCGGCGAACCATTGGCGAGCGAGGCATTTTGCGGCGATTGATATCGCCCTGGCACGGTCGGCGAGAGTTCGACGCGACAAAGCGCAGGGTCAGAACGACCTATTTGCCGGCGAGCAGGCACAGGCATGTAACGCCGCGGCGGATTTGCCGGAAGCCGTGGCCTGGACGGCGACCGAAATGCTCGCGGCTGAGAAAAAGGCTTTGGGCTTCTACATTACCGGCCACCCGCTGGATGCGCATTTTGAGATCGTTTCGAAACTTGGCGCCATGACCTCCATTGACCTGGCGCTTCAGGAAAGTGGTTCACGCGCGACAGTCGCCGGCCTGGTTACCGACCTTCAGCTTCGCACTACCAAAAAGGGGGATCGTTTTGCGATCTTCCGTTTGGAAGATCAAGCCGGATCAGTAAAATGCGTGTTGTGGCCGGAACCGTTCAGGCGTCATAGCGCGATGGTTACTGACGAGGCCACGGTTCTGGTGAGCGGCAGAGCGGAGATCAGCGACGAAGGAACCATTACCATCATTGCCGACAGGCTTACCGAGCTTACTCGGGCAATTCAACAGAAGGCCCGGGAGCTGGTAATTCGGTTTCCCAGCAGTGCTGATTCCACCCAACTCTACGACGCCGTGCGGGGCTTGCTGGAACAGTCAAAAGGAGACTGCGACGTCTTCCTCGAGGTGCTTTCCGAAGGGATGTTAGTGCGCATGCGCGCGCATCCCACTCTGAAGGTGCAAGGGAGTGTTGAAATAGAAAGCGCCCTGCGAAATTTGGGCTGTGAAGTGAGCTGGGACGGGTTTGCTTCATCGACGCGCGCAGCGGCAGCCGGCAACGGCGGATAACTTTGTCGAAGTCGAAACAAAACAAAGTGACCAGCAAGCATTCAGCAACTGCTTTCGAGCGGGTTCAACTGGCGCGCCATCCGGAACGGCCACACACGCTCGACTTCATCGAGCGGTTATTTGAAGACTTCACCGAAATCCACGGCGACCGGCGCTATGCCGACGATCCCGCGATCGTCTGTGGCTTCGCGCGGTTTCATGGCATGCCGGTTCTCGTCGTCGGTCATCAGAAAGGCCGAGACACAAAACAACGTCAGTTTCGAAACTTCGGCATGCCCAAGCCCGAAGGTTATCGCAAGGCAATCCGGGCGATGAAACTCGGCGAGAAATTCGAACGGCCGGTTTTTTGTCTGATCGATACTCCGGGCGCCTACCCCGGCATCGACGCGGAAGAGCGCGGGCAAGCCGAAGCCATCGCGTACAATTTGCGCGAGATGGCCAAGCTCACTGTTCCGGTGATCGTGACGGTGATCGGCGAGGGAGGCTCCGGCGGCGCGCTGGCGATCGGTGTTGGTGACCAACTGCTGATGCTGGAGAATGCTATCTACTCGGTGATTTCGCCTGAAGGCTGCGCCGCGATTCTGTGGAAGGACTCGAGTCAGGCTGCGCGCGCAGCGGAAGAGTTGCGACTAACTGCCGAGGATTTGCATAGCGAAGGAATTGTGGATCAAGTTGTAGACGAACCCGAGGGAGGCGCGCAGAACTCGTATGATGAAGCAGCGCGCCTACTCGATGCAGTATTGTGTGCGAAGCTGGCTGAGTCGGTGACCAGTAAAGTGGACGAACGCCTCGAGCGGCGCTATAGCAAACTAAGGCAGTTCGGCAAGTGGGGAACCAGCGAGGCGGGCGACGGCGCTCAATGAAAACCGGACGCAGCTGCGGCAATCAACTTCCAGGATCAAAACGGAATGTCGTCATCGCTTAGATCTGTAGGTTCTGGCGCTGAGTCGCTTGCGGCAGCGGCGGCTTTGGCCGGTGGAGCGGCGCCCGCGTCTTCGCCTCTGCCACCACCGATGAACTGCATGTCTGTCGCGTGGACTTCCAGCGTATGTCTCGGCTTTCCGTCCCGGTCGGTCCATTCTTCAACGCGCAAACGCCCTTCGATATAGACCGGCCGGCCGCGGGTTAGATATTGAGATGCTGTTTCGGCTTGCCGGCCCCACAGGGTGACTCGAAACCAGGTAGTGATGTCGTTGTTCTCACCGGTAGTACGATCTTTGCGCCGTTCGTTGGTGGCCAAACTAAAACTGCAAACCGGAGTACCCTGCGGCGTATATCGCAACTCAGGATCACGTCCGAGGTTACCAACCAAAGTAATCTTGTTGAAAGACATTTACGTTCTCCGTTGATCTTAATCCTTCATGGAAGTCAGGAGTGATAGAACGAGAGGGCGATACTACTCGGAGCAATGCGGTGCGTCAAGCAAGATTCCTGCTAAGAATGTTGCTATCGCGTTGATAGGAACGAGGCCACTAAATCTGTTAGACTTTGCGCTGTCGTTGAAAGTATCTCGATGAGCACGACGGTTTACCTGGAAACATTTGGCTGCCAAATGAATGTCGCTGATAGTGAGCGTGCTGGCATCCGCTTGCGCGAGGCTGGATTCGGTTTCTCACCCTCGGCAGAGACAGCGGACGTCGTCATCTTTAATACTTGCTCAGTCCGGGAAAGGGCTGCGCACAAAGTATTCACACGGATCGGCGAGGTTCGACGACTCAGGTTGGGAAGGGAACCGGTCATAGGCGTCATGGGTTGCGTCGCGCAACTAGAAGGGTCCTCTCTTTTCGATAACAACCCGTCCGTAAGCTTGATCGCGGGGACACGGGCCACGGACCGGCTGCCCGAATTGATCGGCCGTGTGCTTGAAGGTGAACAGCGAGTCATCGATCTTGACGAGCGTGGTGCGGATGAGAAGTGGGAAGTGCCGGCAACCGCGCGCACTTCAAAATACGTCGCCTTTGTTCCGATCATTGAAGGCTGCAATAAGTTCTGTACCTACTGCATCGTTCCTTATTCCCGCGGCCGCGAGAAGAGTCGTGCGGCGAACGAGATTATCGCCGAGATCAGAGAGCTGCGTGACTACGGCTATCGCGAGATCCATCTGATCGGTCAGAACGTGAATAGCTATCGACCGGTGACAGAGTCTGGACTGGCAGGCTTCAGAGGCGCGACACCTTTCTGTCGTTTGCTGCGCGCAGTAGCGGCAACCGGAATGGAGCGGATCAAGTTTGCGACTTCCTTTCCGCGCGACTTTCATTCGGACATCGTGGCCGCCATCGATGAAAACCAAAATCTCTGCGAGTGGATACACCTGCCCGTGCAATCCGGCAGCGATCGGGTTTTGAGAGCGATGCGCCGCGGGCATACCGCCAGCGACTATCTGGCCAGGATCGAAGCGATCAAAAAAGCGCAGCGCCGAATGGCCATAACCAGTGATATCATTGTCGGCTTTCCCGGTGAGACCGAAGCGGATTTTCGCGACACAGTAAAGTTGGTCGAACAGGTGAGGTACGACGCGCTCTACATTTTCAAATACTCTGAACGGCCCCACACTCCGGCAGCCAAACTTGTCGACGATGTAAGCCAGAGCGAAAAGACCGCGCGGTTTCTCGAACTCGATGCGGTACATAGACGGCTGCAGCGGAAAATTCACAGCGGCTGCGTCGGTCGCGAGATGAAAGTTTTAGTCGAGCGGCCCAGTTCCAAATCAGACGACGACATGGCCGGCCACTCGACCTGTCACAAGGTGGTAAATTTTCCCGGGAGTACCGCCACGTTGGGTCAGGTGGCTACCGTGCAGGTAACTGAAGCAAAGGTAAACAGTCTTTACGGACAGGTATTATCGGTGTCATAGCGTCCAGATGGGTTTAGAATAAGCGGGGTAAGCGGAACATGGAAATCGAAGTCAGAATTCGCGCGTTGATGATGGATCCGAATAGCGGAACGCCCATTATCATTCTCAAGGACGTTAACAGCGAAACCATGCTCCCGATCTGGGTGGGGGCTTACGAGGCAAACGCGATCGCCCTCGAGATAGAAAAAATTGCTCCGCCGCGACCGATGACCCACGATCTGCTGCGAAACTTGATCGTTGAACTGGGTTTGAAAGTAGATCGCGTAGTCGTAACCTCTCTGCGCGACAATACCTTCTATGCGGTAATTGAAATGACCGGAGAAGAGGGCGAGGCCATGCGGCTTGATTCGCGCCCATCTGATGCGATTGCTTTGGCGCTGCGAGCGGACTGTCCTATCTTTGTCGACCTCGAAGTCATTCAGGCCTCACGAAATACAATTGCGACGGACGAAGAAGGCGAAGCCGAGACAGACACCACTGAGGAAGAATGGCCGGAAGTGATCGGCGATGCCAGCGATTTGCCGATGTAAAAGGAGATTGATTTCTGAATTGTGATAATAGCGATTACTAATCAAAAAGGCGGGGTAGGGAAGACTACCACCGCGATCAATCTGGCCGCGGCTTTCGCCCGGCGCGGCACCAGGACTCTGCTCCTGGATCTCGATCCTCAGGCTAACAGTTCGATCTCGTTTCTCGATCCTCTGGGAATCGATCGCTCAGCTTACGATCTGATGATGGATGGGCAGGGAACTGCCGAGATGCCGATTTACAAGACCACGGTCGAGAACCTGGACCTGGTTCCGGCGCGAATCAGCCTGGCCAAGCTCGAATCAAAACTGGTAGGCGATTTCGATGCTCCGTTTCGCTTGAAAGATCGAATCGAGCCACTGAAAAAGCAATACAAGGTAATAGTCATTGATACGCCGCCGACGCTCGGGCTGATTACGGTTAACGCGCTGGTCGCTTCCAGTCATGTGCTGATTCCGATTCAATCGTCTTATTTCGCGCTGGAAGGCACTGACGACTTGCTCGAGACTATCGAGAAGGTTAAGGCGCGACCGAATCCGAAACTGGAGATGCTGGGCGTTCTGGTCACGCTCCACGACAAGCGCACGACCCTGGGTAAGGAAGTTTACGAGCAGATTCGCCGTGTCTTTGGCGTGAAGCTCTTTGACACCGTAATCACCAAAAGCGTTCGCCTGGAAGAATCGCCCGCCTACAAAGAGTCGATTTTTACTTTTGCCCCGCAATCATCGGGCGCCATCGAGTACGAAAAACTTTGCAACGAGGTAATGAGCCGTGTCTAGAAGAGGCCTGCCCACTGGTTTAAGCATGCGCCACGATGCGCATTACGTTGAGGAATTGACGCAGTCCAGCACCACGCATGTGGGGCGTATGATTCCCATCGATAAACTGGATCCGAATCCCGATCAACCACGCACTGAAATTGGCGATCTGACGGAACTCACCGCTTCGATTCGTGAGAAGGGCGTGCTTGAACCGTTGTTGGTCAGGCCGACCATGATGGGCCGCTGGATGATCATCGCCGGCGAACGTCGCTGGCGATCGGCGACTGCCGCGGGCTTGACGGAAGTTCCGTGTATCGAGATGGATGTTGACGACAGCGGGGTCGCAGAGATTGCGCTGATCGAAAACATGCAGCGCAAGGACCTCACTCCCTGGGAAGAAGCCGACGGATTGCGTGCGCTGTGCGAACGTTTTGGCTATACGCACGAAGATGTCGCGAGAAAGGTCGGCAAGAGCCGCAGCACGGTAACCGAAGCGCTTTCGATCGCCTCGATCCCTGACTCGATACGACAAATCTGTCGCGAGTCGGAAATCACCTCGAAATCTCTGCTATTGCAAATTGTTCGACAGCCCGACGACGAATCGATGCGGGCGATGGCCGAGCAGATCGGATCCGAAGGGCTCACTCGCGATGGGGCACGCAAAGCGCGCCGCGCGTTCATCGATCCGACTGGGGCCTCAGAGCCGTTTGTTTATCGTTACGAGGCGCCGGGAAGGGAATTCAGAGTTGAGGTGAAATTCAAGAAGGCGAACATCTCTGCCGAAGAACTTTTCGAAGCCCTTAACGCCGCCGCCCAAAACATCGACGAAGCGACCTGAAGTGGCAGTTCAGAGTTCAAACTTCAGTTTGCTTCCTCTGAAAGAAGCTAAAGCTTGAACTCTGAACGCGGGAAGCATTAGCCTTTCTTTTTCTTTTCTGCCGCCGCTCGCTTTGCCAGGGACTTACTCCAACGCTCAAACGTAGGCTGTAATGGCTTGAACAGCTTCGCGCGAATTTTGTGCTGCTGCTCGTTCCAGGCTTTCAACTGTTTCTCGACGTACGCGCGTACCGCGGGTTCCACGGCGCCGCGCTTAACCGAGTGACGCAGGGTGAGATGGTAGTGCTGAGCGACCAGCGAGAAGATGACCGCCGCCAGGTTACCCTTGAATGAAAGCCGGGGAATGATCCGCTTGTGAAAAGGCTTGGTGGCTGAGAGCAGGGGAGTAAGTGCTACTTCAAACCATGGGCCCTGCGTTCCCTGGCGTGGATGATACAGCCCCGGCAGGTCAGTGCCCTTTGCCGCCATCCGCGCCCTTGGCTCAGTGATCACGCTGACCACCCGCAGCCGCTCAATCCCACGCAGGTGCTCGCGCGGGACGCTTCCCAAAGCGCTCTCAATGTTCGCCAGAGTATTCCTTGGCAGCCTGCCCTCGTATTGGTTCTCGATCTTAACGGCCATCTATGCTTAAGCCTTCCCAAGTCCTCGATTGGTGAGCAAAGCACTCTAGGAGACCGAACTATGGTTCGTCAACCGACGCGGCGAATAAGTAGTTGGTCAGTTTGAAGGTGGCACGCGCATCTTGCGCGTGATTCACGGGCGGGACGCCCGTGCCACTTTCGCAAACTGACCAACCACCGGCGCATCAAGAGCGCGCCCTCGCACACTTCCGACTATCCAAGCCACGGCAAGACAAGCTTAAGCGCCTGTCAGGACCACTGCTACCGACAGGCGCTCCACGCACTGGAGTCATGCCGTTCAGACAGTCAAAGGGCAGCGAAACCAGCGGCCGAGAGACCGAGAAGACAACTGACTACGCCTTATTACGCCTTTCCATCCCAGCTATACCAAGTGCGTCTGATAATACATATTATGTTATCCCAGGGAGGGGGTTGCCTTAAGGCTAGCTTGTGAACGATTCGTTATTCTGATTTTTGCTGGGGATAGATCGCGTCAAACGCGCGGGTTGTGTGCTCAGTCACGCTGGGCATGGAGTCCGGTAGAAATGGCGCCTGGGCTGCGGCTAGCTCTCTGGTTGCTTGGCCCTTCAATACCACAGGGTCGCCTGCGTCAGCGCCACGCCGGGGACGCAACAACAGTCGAATGAACACAGCTTCGAGTGAAAGCATTATGAGAAAGCTCAGCAGCGTGAACACGAGAATCGGCCCGAGCCCCAAATCAAGCACGGCTTTCATCACTCCCATGAGCACCGTGATAGCTCCAAGGCCGAAGACGAAGGCAAACACCATCGCCCGTACAAGCGTTTCAGGTTTCAGTTCAGGCGACTCGGCAAGGCTATCGCGCTTGGGCCCGCTCAACTTTTCGCCGCAATAGTTACAGTAGCTCAAGCCCGGCGGGACCGCCACACCGCAAGATGAACAATACATTCTCCTTCACCTCCGCTTTCATCCCCCTTATGCCACTACGATATTGAGTGATGGTAAGTTCACGCACTCGGGTTCGAATCGAGCGGCGTCGTGGGCCCGCCGCGACGCGAGCCCATGCCCTGGCGGAATGTTTCCCGCTCCTCCGGCGTCATCTGTTCCCAGCGCTCGTTCATTCGTTCGCTTACTCGCTCGCGTATTTTCCTGTCCATTCGTGACCGCGAATTGCGATGCCCACCACCGCCCATACCAAAGCCTCCGAACAGAATCCGGCACAGGGCCAGTAGGCCGAGAGCCTGCCAGAAGGTAATCTGACGGAAGCCGAACAGGGCCGGCGCCAGCCAGTTCCACAAGTGCATCACTACTTCCCCGCCGATCCAGGCGAAGATCAACATCCCCAGGATCGCCAGTGGCGCTATCAAGATCATTTTCGTCAGTCTCGACATGTCCGTTAGTCTCTTAGTCATGTTTCAGGTTCCTCACTTATTCGTAAACTGGTGGCACGCGCATCTTGCGCGTGATTTCACGGGCGGGACGCCCGTGCCACTCTCTCCAACCACTACTTATTCACAAAGTCCTCATAAATCCTCTGCAGCCGTTCGCGCAGATGTAGCACCGCGTATCGCTTGCGCGAGAGTAAAGTGTTGACGTTGACACCGCTTTCTGCCGACAGCTCTTTGAAGCTGCGCCCTTCCAGTTCGTGAAGGATGAACACTTCACGCTGTTCATCGGGCAATTCATTCAGAGCAATTTCCAGCTCATCAATCAGCACGCTGCGGACATAGAGCGCTTCCGGCCCGGCATCCGGCGATGGCAACAGATCTTCGATCCGCAACAGTTCCCCGTCTTCGTCCTCGACTGCTGCGTCGCTGAAGTTCCCTGCCCTCTGCTTGCGGAAAAGATCCGTGATGCGATTGCGCGCAACGCGAAACAGCCACCCCGTAACATGATCAATCGGCATCAGCAGCCGGTTGGCTTCCACCAACTCGTAGAAGACTTCCTGCACGATGTCCTCAACGTCCGACGGGTCAGGCACCCGCCGGCGGATGAAATTGCGCAGCCGGGATCGTTCTTCCGCGACGATCTCAGAGATTTGCCGATCTTGTTCGAAACCTTGCTGGGTCATTGATGCGATGCTTGCCGCCTCATTCATCCCTCACTGTAGACGAACGAGGGCCGGAAATATTGTAAGGCTGATCGGCGGAGCTTGGTTTGTTTTCCTGACGTGTACCTGGGGCTCACACCCCAGGCCTTATTGTGACATCCGCTTCGCGGGTTGAAAGCGCGCCTGGATCGTTAATGCATCTCCACGACTCCATGGATTGATTGGTGTCCATTGACAGCGGGATTGGAGAAGGTTCAAAATGCGCCACAACCAACCTAAGAAAGTAAGAGGAGAGACCCTATGCCTTCTATTTCAGGATCTTTTTCGGGAAAAATCACTCAGCAGTTTGGGCTGCCCCTTAATGACCAATCCGATCACCTGCTCGCGATCGCCGAGGTTAACGGTACGCAGAACTCGGCTGATCCGTTGTGGAACAACTCGAAGATTGCGTACTGGGGTATTAACGACTTGCTCAACGGCGAGGGCACGCAAACCGGTTACTTCAACAACCTCCATCCTGACGGGGGCCGAGACTTTGGAACATTCGAGGGCAAAGTCTCCGCGGCCGGCGGCACGATGACCGTCGAAGGCACGTTCACATTCACCGGCGGCGATGGTCAGTACCGCGGCATCACGGGCGGTGGCACGTTCAAGACTGTGGCGAAATCGGAGACCGACGTCGAAGCCACGTGGACCGGTGCTTACGAACTGGCCAAAGCGCAGGCGGGCTGAGTAGAGCGCGCGAGAGAGTCGCCCCAAGAACAAATTGAAGCCCGAAGGGCCGCTGCGCCATGGCTCCGCCACGCCGATGCGCGGCAAGTCTCTGACTTGCCGGAAAGGCCTCATAGAACCCGCCGGTCTATGACCGGAAAAGAAACTTCGTCCCAAGCTTTCGCTCACCAGAAACGCTTGCTGCAGAGATCGCACTCTTTGCTTCAATTCTGCATAATCGATTCGTAAATTCATTGAGCCCGAGGCCCTCCGGTCTCATCTTGCGATCATGAATCGTGAAGTGCGGCGATATTTACTCCTTATCCTGGCGAGCGCAGCGTTCGGTGTCGGCGTGTGGGCCCTGCTTCGATTCACCTCCCCGGGACGTCACCCAAACCACGCGGTCGACCTTTCCAACGCTGCCAGTCTGCGCCCCGCCGATCCTGAGCTGTGGGCGCGCAGCATGGAAAAGGTAAAGGAAGTTCGAGCGGAAACCGAGAACGTCGCCCTCGAGATTCCTACCCAACTTCGTCACTACGAAGATCGGCATTGGTTTTTGGCGACACAGGTTGCCGAAGTCAAGAAGTTCAACGTTCAATCCGTCCAGGACTTTGTCGATCTCGCGGCGATGCTTCAGCGCGGCGAACTGACTTCGGTGCCGGCGGTCACCGATACCTACATCCTTTTCGGCGTCGGCGCCAGAGCGGACAATGGCGCGTTCACCCGTTGGGTGGACGATCACAACGTCGAACTCTACGGCGACACGGAACTGCGCGATGCCTACGCCAATCTCGACTCTGCGCGCGCGAAGCTGCAAAAGGAAATATCGGGTTTGCAGACGCAGTTGGGTGCGCCAAAGAAAGGCCAAGGTACAAAACAAAACGCGCTGCAAAAAGAGATCGCTGCGCGACAGCAGCAATTGAAGTCGAACGATGAAGAGAAAGCCCTGCTGGATAAGTCTTACGGCTCGCCGGAGACCAGGCTGAAACTCCTGGGCGATTACGCGTCGCTGCAAACGCTGGCAAAGAATTTCGGCGGGCGTTCATTTAATCTCGATAACTCAAACGATCGCCAGGCGTTTAAGGTGAATCTGCTTAGCTCGCTCAGACCGCAGGCGCTGAAGCTGCTCGAAGAAGTAGCGAAGGCCTATCACGACAAGTTTGCACGCCCGTTGCCGGTCAGCTCTCTGGTCAGACCGGAGCAATACCAGCACGTTCTGCGCAGATTCAACCGAGCCGCGGTAATCATTGATACGCCGCCGCATTCGACCGGCCTGGCCTTCGACATCGATTACCGCTACATGAGTGGCGCCGAACAGAATTTTCTGATGAGTGAACTCGCGCGCCTGAAGGACGCCGGGCGCATAGAGGTACTCCGCGAGCGCAACGCCAACTATCATGTCTTTGTTTTTCTCGACGGCGCCCGCCCGAGCGATGATCTAATCACCGCATCTTTGCAGGAAGCCGGCGCGCCTGATGCAGAAGCGACTTCTGCTGAGAAGGCCGAAGCGAAGAAACCAACGTCGAAGAAGACTGGTGCGAAGAAGACTACGCCCGCGAAGGCAAAGCCCAAATCGCGCAAGGCGAAGAGCACCAGGACGAATCCCAAAGCGAAGCCTCGTAGCGCCAGGTCAAAAGCAAAAAAGCGTCGTTAACTGGAATCCGCAGATTACGCAGATTACACAGATAGAAAAGGGTTAAGGAAAGTAGTTGATCGGTGAGATACAGTCCCATCGCTTTGCACAAGAAGGTGCCGGCTGGATCGAAACGGATCGCTGAGAGCGACTAAGATCAGCTTGGTTCGCGTTTGCTTCGTAAGATTTCGTGTAATTTCGTGGATCGTGTGCCGAAGATTCGCAGCCATACGATCCACGAAATCACACTAGGCTATACGAAAGGACACGAAATAAGAGTTTTTGTGCAAAGCTGGGCCCACCTATATCCTTTTCTGTAAGTCTGTGTTTGAATCTGTGTCATCTGCGTAATCTGTGGATGTGACTTTCTTACCATGAAGACCGCCGCCAATACTTCCCTTCACTATCGCAACTGCAATCTCACCGAAGCTATGTGTGGGATCGAGATCACTGTGCTGCCGGACCAACGTCTGGACATCCGCGGCGACAAAGACGACCCCTTCAGCCGCGGATACATTTGTCCCAAAGCCTCTGCATTGCAGGACATTTACTATGATAAAGATCGGCTGAAATATCCTGTGCGCCGCACCAAGGATGGCTGGGAACGTATCGGGTGGAACGAAGCCTTTGACGAAGTAGCGCAGAACCTCAAGCGCATTAACGCGAAGTACGGCCGGAATTCCGTCGCCACCTATCTTGGTAATCCCACCGTTCACAGTTATGGCGCTATGCTATTCGCACCAGGCTTTATTAAAAGCCTGCCTACGCGGAACAGGTTTTCCGCAACCTCGGTTGACCAACTGGCGCATCATCTCGCAGCTTACTTGATGTTCGGTCATCAACTCCTGCTTCCGGTACCGGATATCGATCGCACAGACTTCTTTCTGATCCTGGGCGCGAACCCGGCGGTCTCAAATGGCAGCATGATGACTGCTCCCGGCATGCCTCGAAGATTGCAGGAAGTTCGCCAACGGGGCGGCAAAGTGATTCTCATCGATCCGCGTTCGAACGAAACTGCCCGCCTCGCAGACCGTCACATCTTTATCCGCCCCGGTACCGACGTTCTTCTTCTGCTGGCGCTGCTCCACGTTGTTTTTGAAGAAGGCCTAACTGCCGTAGGGACTCTGGCTGCATTTACTAAAGGTGTGGAAACGATCAGCAGGCTGGCCGCCGAATTTCCGCCTGAGAGAGTTGCGTCGACTACCGGAATTGATTCTGATCAAATACGCCGGCTGGCGAGAGAGTTTGCTTCCGCCGAATCCGCTGTGTGCTATGGAAGAATCGGTGTCAGCACGCAGGAGTTCGGCGGCGTTTGTCAGTGGTTGATTAATTGTTTGAACACGGTGTCCGGCAATTTAGATAGCCCGGGCGGCGCCATGTTTGCCCTTCCGGCGTTTGATCCGGTGACTGCGCCTGAGTCTGTGGCGCCCCGAGGTAGTTTTGCCCGTTGGCACAGCCGTGTACGAAAGCTGCCTGAATTTGCCGGAGAGTTACCGGTAGCCGCACTTGGTGAAGAGATTCTGACCGAAGGGCCGGGACAGATTAAGGCTCTGGTAACCCATGCGGGCAACCCCGTGCTGTCGACGCCGAACGGGCGCCAGTTGGATCGCGCGCTCGCCGGTCTTGAGTTCATGGCCGCCATCGATTTCTACATAAATGAAACGACCAGGCACGCGCACATCATCCTGCCTCCGACCTCTTCGCTCGAGCGTGGACACTATGATCTGGCCTTTCATCTATTGGCAGTCCGCAACACGGCCAAATTCTCACCGGCTTTATTTCAAACCGACGGAGAGACGCGACCCGACTGGGAGATCTTCCTCGAGTTGCAAACACGTATGGAGCACGATGGCGTTGTCGGCAATCTCTTAGGTGGCTTGAAGCGTAAGGTCGTGAAACTATTCTTCGGGCCTGAAAGACTTCTTGATTTGGGTTTGCGCTTTGGACCTTACGGCGGCAAGCTCAACCCTTTCTCCAGGGGGTTGACGCTGCGAAAGCTCAAAGCGGCACCCCACGGAATCGATCTTGGTCCGCTGATTCCCTGCTTACCTGAACGTCTGCGTACTTCTGATAAACAGATTGATTTAGCGCCGGACGTGCTGGTGCAAGACGTCGAACGCGTGAAAGCAAAATTCGATCGTTCTTCTCTTCCTTCCAACGGCAATCTTCTCTTGATTGGACGGCGACAGCTTCGCAGTAACAACTCCTGGATGCATAACAGTCAAAGATTAGTTAAGGAGCAGCTAGGAAAATCCCGATGCACAATTCTCATGCACCCGGCGGACGCTGCGCAGCGCGATCTGAGCCAGGGTCAAAACGTCTCGGTGCGATCAAGAGTAGGAAGCGTTGTCGTGCCCATCGAGATCTCCGAAGAAATGATGCCCGGTGTGGTAAGCATTCCGCATGGCTGGGGGCATGATCGTGATGGGGTTCAGCTAGAGGTGGCCCAACAACACGCCGGCGGGAGCCTCAACGATGTCACGGATGATGTAACCATTGACGCTCTCTGTGGGACCGCAGCCTTCAATGGAACATGGGTAGAGGTTGAGGCCGATGGGTTACAGAATCATTGATCCATTGGTTCATTGAATCAATGAGTCAATAAGATAAGTCTTTCAGGTGAGCCGAAGTGGGGTGCTAAGGTCGGCGGCAGACTGTTTTTAGTATCACTACACCAGCGGTACCTGGTGCTACGTCTTGCCATGGATCGCCATCATGATTGGTGGTCTCTAAGACTCCGCCGGTTTTGTCATATTCAATTACTGTCTTAACTCGCAGTTGATTCGTCTTGCATTTAAACTCATACAGGACGAGCGCAAAATTCGAATCTGTATTCTTGTGCTCTTCTTTTATCCAGGATTTGAGCACACTGGTTTTCGTATCACAGGAAGTTTTGCGCGGGTTGTACCAGAAATGCTTATTCGCGGATTCGCCCAGAGAGAACCACTTATCATCCAGGCTGGACTCTCCGATCATGTCCGCGCGGTTTTTGTAGTAAACGCCGCAAGGCGAATACCAGGGTTTATCTTGATTGGGAGTTGGTTTCGGAACGGTCTTTTTCTTAGCAGGCGCTGGTTTGTCCTCACTCACTTTGCCACCTGACGGTCCGCTATTGCTGTTTTGGCCGAATGATGGAGACAACATCAAGAGGAGGGCTAGAACCGGGATTGCCTTACGCATAGAGCGGCCTTATATCACCGATCCTAAAAAGAAAGCTACTGTTTGACCGTATTGGCTCATTGTTCAATGGATCAATGATTCAATGGATCAATGAACCAATGAATCAATCCAGTTACTGATGACTGGTTTCGCGCTCTGTGATAGTGTGTTGCGCCATCAGAGGAGGAAGAACCGTAGATGGCTGAATACCTGCTCATCGAATCTCGCGATCCGTTTGAATCCAACGACGTCGGTTACTACTACGACCTGGCCAGGGGGCTGGTCGAGAGCGGTAATCAGGTGACTCTGTTCCTCGCCCAGAACGGGGTGTTATCAGCACGCCCGTCCGCGCACTCGGCCGCGCTCAGCGCCCTGGTGCGGAGCGGCGTGACGGTGCTCGCCGATGACTTCTCGTTGCAGGAACGCGGCATTGCCAAGTTGGCTGAGGGCGTAACCGCAGCCCCCATCGACGTGGTCGTGGACCATCTCGCGGCCGGTCACAAGACCCTCTGGCACTAGGAGACGAAGCATGTCCAAAAAGACATTGACCATCGCGCTCATGGATCCTCCCTACGAGTCTGAGAACCTGACCACGGCGTTTCGCATTCTCGACGTCGCCGCCCGGCGCGGATACGACATAAACGTATTCGCCTACGAGGGGGCCTCCGGTCTTGCGTTCGTGCGGCAGACGCCGCACCCGAACCCGGTCCACGGCAAGGACGTGGCCGAAGAGAACCACCCCACCACAAAGGACCAGGTCGCAGCCCTGCTCGCCGAAGCTGAGAAGAACGGCGGCAAGGTGGACTGGGTCAACTGTGGCATGTGTGTCGACGAGCGAGGAGTCAACGAGTTCGTGCCGGGCACGCGGCGCGGCTCGCCGGCTGACTTTCACGCCTTCGCCGAGGCATCGGACAACGTCCTCGTCATCCCAACCAAGTGAGGTGAAGATATGGCCAAGAAGACGCTGAACATCGTGGAGTCGGCTTATCGGGCCGTGATGGAAGAGCAGGATGACACCATCCTCTGGCTGCTGGCGGCAATGCAGGGTGCAGGTGCGGACCACACCGTGGTTCTGCGCGGCAACGCAGTAAACTACGCGGTCGCCGGCCAGGGCGCCCCGGGCCTTACGGTCGGCGAGTGGAAGCAAACCCAGGCCCCGAAGATGGATCGCGACGTCCTGGATCTGATCGAGAAGCGGAAGGTTCCCGTGTACGTAATCGCGGAGGACCTTGCCGACCGCGGGATCGAGCAGAGCGAGCTGGTGCCGGGCGTACAGTTGCTGCCACGGACGGCGCTGCCCGGGCTCTTTAACGAGTACGCGATGGTCGCCCACTGGTAACACGGAAAAACCGGGGTCAGGCCTTCGATTCTGCGATTCTCAATAATCAATGTTCCGAAGTCCCGGCATTGATCCATTGATTCATTGAGTCAATGAGATAAGGAGTAAGATCGCAGATTCCTAAATGAAAACAACTTACCGCGTTCTGTTGATGGTTGCTGTGTTCGGGATCGCTTTGTTCACGGCAGCGGTTAGCCCTCATCGTAGTGTCAAGGCCAATATGGCTCCGGGCGACGACCTCTTTGGCGGTCTCCGCTGGCGCAACATCGGCCCGTTTCACGGCGGGCGCATCTCGGCCGTCACGGGCGCGATCGGTCAGCCCGGCGTGTTCTATTTGGGCACGCCCGCGGGCGGTATCTGGAAAACGACGAGCGCGGGCGTGAAGTGGACGCCGATCTTTGATCAGTTCACTAACGTCGACAGCATCGGCGCGATCCAGGTGGCGCCTTCCGATCCAAACATTGTGTACGCCGGGACGGGTGACTCGGTACAGGGTTCGCTTGGCGACGGCATGTACAAGTCGATCGACGCCGGCAAGACGTGGACACACATTGGCCTCGAGGAGACGACCAAGATCAACAAGATGGTCGTCGATCCAAAAGATCCCGATCTGGTCGTCGCGTCAACGCAGGGCGACGCGCGGCACGCCGGCCAGGGCATCTACCGGACGACCGACGGCGGCAAGACATGGCAGAACACGCTGCGGACGGAAAACGCAAACGGTACGCGCGATGTCGAGTACGCTTTCGACAAACCAAACGTGATCTTCGCGACGAGCCAGAGCCTTGGCGGCGGGTTTGGCGGCGGAGGCGGCACAGCCCAGCAAGGACCAAACGGCACTGCGCTCTATAAATCGACCGACTCGGGCAAGACGTGGAAGAAGATCGACACCCTGCCACCGTACACCGGCCGCATTAGCGTGGCGGTCGCGATGCACACGGACGGCAAGCGCGTCTACGTCATTGGCACTGGAGTCCAGGGCGGCTCCGGACTCTATCGCTCTGACGATCAAGGCGCCACGTGGCAGCACATGGCCACCGGCGACACGCGCATTGCGAATGGCCAGGGCGCCTTCAGCTCCGGCGTGTGGGTCGACTCTCAAAACCCCGATCTGCTCTACACGATCGCCACCACCATTTATCGATCGACCGATGGAGGCAAGACGTTCGCAGCCTTCAAGGGCGCACCTGGCGGCGAGGACCCGCATAACGCCTGGGTCGACCCCACGAACGGCCAGCGCATGATATTCGGCTTTGATCAGGGACCGGCGGTCACTCTCGACGGCGGTCAGACCTGGAGCGGCTATTACCAGATCCCGGTCGCGCAGATCTATCACATCAGCACCGATACTCGTTACCCGTACTGGGTGATGGGGTCACAGCAGGACACCGGCGCGATCATGACTCGCAGCCGCAGCGATCAGGGTCAGATCACGACCGTCGATTGGTTGCCGCTGCCGTCATCCGAGTTCGGCACTGTCGTAGCGGATCCGCTCAAGCCCACGACTGTGTACGGTGTCGGCTATGGCGCCGGACAAGGCAACGGGATGATCAAGATCGATCTCGCGACGGGACAGTGGGGGAACGTCGCTCCGAATTTTGGAACGGACGCGAACCTGTACGTCGCGGGCCGCGATTTCTGGAAACGGTTCGACACCGCGTTCGATCCGAAGGCGTTGTACGTCGGCTACAACTGCATTCTGGTAACGCGTGACGGCGCACAGACGTGGAAGGCGTTCAGTCCCGACCTCACCACGCCGAAAGGTCAGCCGATGGTGCCGTGTGGTATCGCGCCCGCACCCACTCCGACGCCTACGCCTACGCCTACGCCGACTCCGATGGAGGCTCCAGCCCTGAATGGCCCGTTCCGCATCTTGACCACCACAACCGGCCAGACCGTACCGGTGGCCCCGCGCGGATCGATCTCCGATTTCTCGCTCTCAACCGTCAAGCAGGGCGTCGTTTGGTCAGGCAGCAACACGGGACAAATCTACAACACGATGGACGGCGGCAAGACGTGGAACAACGTGACAAACTTCACCGATCTGCCGCGGGGCGCTAACTTCGTTACCGTGGAAGCCGGACACAGCGATGTCAATACGGCCTACGTGCTTGTCTACCTCGGCTTCAATCGCGGCGGCCCCGCATCGGCGGCGGCGGAGCAGCAGCATTACATCTATCGCACGCACGACGGCGGCAAGAGCTGGACGCGCATCGTCAATGGATTGCCGGTCAATGAGCGCACGGGCAGTCAGGTAAACGTCATTCGCGAGGATCCCAAACAGAAGGGCTTGCTCTTCGCCGGCACCGAGACGACCGTTTACGTTTCATTTGACGACGGCGATCACTGGCAGTCGCTGCGGCTGAATCTGCCGAGCACGTCGATTCGCGATATGGTGTTTCATACCCACGATCACATGAACGATCTGGTGATTGGCACCTACGGCCGAGGATTCTGGGTGCTCGACGACATGAGTCCGTTGCGCGACATCGCGGCGAATGCGCAGCGGATCACGGCGGCGCCCGCGTATTTGTTCAAACCGGGTGACGCTATACGCTCGCGGATGAACTCGAATTGGGATCAACCGATGGGCGTGGAGCTGCCGCGCATGCCCAACCCGCCGTTCGGCGCGCTTCTCTATTACCACTTGAGCAAGCCGCCCGCCGGCGAGATCAAGCTGCAGATCTTCGACTCGGCGAATAAGTTGGTGCGGACGATCACGAGCACGCCGCCACCGATTTACCAGCGGCCGCCGTATCCCGATTATTGGCTGATGCCTCCGCCTGATCGCGCGCTCTCGACCAACGTCGGGACCAGTCGCATCAATTGGGATCTGCGTTATGACGATCCCCCGGGCTACAATCCAGACATCAATAACCAGATGAACTCGGTGCCGGCCTCAGTAACGCCCGGGCCGCACGGGCCGCTTGCGTTGCCGGGCACGTACACCGTCAAGCTGCTGGTGGACGGCGCCACGTACACTCAGACCCTCGTCCTACACAACGATCCGCGCATCGGCGAGAGCCCGGCGGTGATGTCGGCGCTGCGGACACATAACAAACTGGCGATGGCCGCCGTGCAGGGCATGAAGGACAGCTACACCGCCAACGAGGAAGTAGCCGCGGTGCGTGCACAGCTGGCCGCGATCATGAAAGGCTCGCTGCCTGCCGATGTCGCGACGGCCGCGACCGCACTCGATGCGAAACTGGCGACGATCGGCGGCGCTCCGGTCCCCGGACGCGGCGGCGGTGGGGGAGGTGGGTTCGGCGCACCCGCACGTGCTCCTGGCAGCGTGCTCACGTTCAGGTCAATCAACGCACTCTTTAACACGGTCCTCGCGCCCCTCTCGCAGAACGGCCTCGACATGGCGCCTACCAAAGCGGAGGTCGATACGTGGCAATCCGGTTGCAGGGAGTTCGCCGCGACGGTGGGCGCGTGGAAGACGATGCTGGGCGTGGATCTGGTCGGCTTCAACAGCCTGCTCACGAAGAACAACCTAACGCCGCTGAAGATCACGCCGACGGCGCAGGCGGAACCGGCGTCGTGCACGTTCGTGTGGCCCACGGCGAAGGCCGGCCGGGGCAAATAGAGAAGCAGATCGGAGTTGGGACGTGCGGCGTTGCGATCTTGACTTGCCCCTTCAGAATTGAATCATTGAATCAATGGATCAATCGGAGCGAATAGTCCTTGACTCAATCCAGGAGGCCGAGGCCAAAAGCGAGCTGCTTACGCGGTGGCTTTGCCGCGCATCGGAGTGGCAGAGCCATATCGAAAGTAACGCGATAACGAGTGACGTGTGACAACGTGACCACGACCTGACGAGGGCTATTCAAATTAATGAGAGAATGATTCAATTCTCAAATCAGGAGACCATTTGATGCAACGTGCCAAAATTTGTGGCACGCGCATCCTGCGCGTGATCTCGCGGGCGGGACGCCTGTGCCACTTCGCATTTTGTATTTCGGTTTTGTTTCTTGCTCTTAATACAAAAACACTCGCCCAAAACGACGGCCAACCAAAATCGCGCGCTGAGTTAACCAACTACGAAGAGACAACTCGTTACGAAGAAGTTCTTCGGTTTATCGCCGAGCTGCAAAAGCGCAGTCCCCTTCTTCGGCTTGAATCTTTCGGCAAATCTGAAGAAGGACGTATGTTGCCGCTCATGATTCTCTCGGATTCGCCGATTTCAAATCCGCGTGATGCCCGCGCTTCGGGCAAGCCAATTGTCTTCATCATGGCAAACATTCACGCGGGTGAAGTCGAAGGCAAAGAGGCTATGTTGCACCTTTCCAGACGCATTCTGTTTGGCGACCTCCGGCCTCTGCTCAGCAAGTTGATAATTCTGATCGCGCCGATTTACAACGCCGACGGCAACGAGAAAATCAACCTCAATAACCGCACGGCGCAGAATGGTCCAATCGGCGGAGTCGGCGTGCGCGAAAACTCGAAAGGCTATGACCTCAACCGCGATTACATGAAACTCGATTCGCCCGAAGCACAGGCGCTCGTCAATTTAAGCAACCGTTGGGACCCGCACCTGACAGTTGATTTGCACACGACCAATGGCTCGTATCACGGCTATCATCTGACCTACTCGCAGCCGCTTAATCCAAACACAAACCCGGTGATTCTGAGTTACCACCGTGACAAGATGCTGCCGGCAATTACCCGAGCGATGCTGCAACGTCATAAGTTTCGCAGTTACTACTACGGCAACTTTCCGCGCTTTACTAATCTGCCCACACCGGGAGAGAAGACCAGATGGGAGGCGTTCACGCATCAGCCGCGTATCGGACAAAACTATCACGGTCTGCGCAATCGCCTGACGATTCTTTCCGAAGCTTACAGCTATCTCACGTTCAAACGCCGCGTTGAAGTTACCGAAGCTTTTGTAGAGGAGATTTTCAAGTACGCCGCCGCCAACGCCGCCGAGATTTACCAACTGACAAAACGCGCCGACGAAGAAACCGTGCGTAAGTTCTTAAGCAGCGAAACAGTTCAGCGAGGCGTCGCCTTTGAAATGCGTCCCCTGCCAAGGCCCGTGGACATCCTGATCGGCGAAGTCGTGAAGGTGAAAAACCCGCGCAACGGCAAAGACATGACCGCCGCGGTCGAAGATAAATTCAAGCCGGTGCGCATGGATGACTACGGAATCTTCGCCGCGACCAAAAGCGTCACGGCGCCACGCGCTTACCTCTTCAAACCCGAGAAAGATTTGCAAAGCGTAATTGAAAAGCTTCTCCAACACGGAATCGCCGTCGAAGAACTGACCGCGCCGCTGCAGGCGGAAGTTGATGTCTTCACCATCGGAAGCGTCACCCGCGCACAACGCCCGTTTCAAAATCATCGTGAAATGAAAATTACGGGCGCGTACAAGAAAGAGAGCATGACCTTCCCCGCCGGAACTATCATTGTCAGAACCGCGCAACCCCTCGGCATACTCGTTTGCTATTTGCTTGAACCCGAAAGCGACGATGGTTTGGTTGATTGGAACTTTTTTGATGCCTACCTTGAAACCGGAAAGACTTTTCCGGTTTATAAACTAATGCAAAACGTAAACGCGGCGAGTAGGCTGATAGAGGAATTGAACCATTGAATCATTGATTCAATCCACGCGATGGCTTTGCCACGCCGATGCGCGGCAAGTCTCTGACTTGCCGGAAGGCCTCTCCCTCAAATCCAGCGGTCTATGACCGCCTCCAAATGACCGCCATATCGATCATTGAATCAATGGCCCGCAGCCCTGGCCACGTTTTGGGTTGACCAGTCAAATCTGAAACATCTCTCGCCTTTCGCCCGTAGGTTATGAATGTCAACCGATCAGGTGCCTCACTGAGGGGCACACACAAAGCCAACCAGGAGAATATCCAATGAAGAACAGCGTTATGTTAACTATCACTTCTCTGCTCTTGCTCCTCTTTCTCACGTTTCACCTGACGGGCGACATCGTGTACGGGTGGGAGCCGGGAGGGCTCGCAAACCTCATTGTGGTGGTACTCGTCTCCGTCATCTGGCTGTACGGAACGCTGGTGCTCTTTGAACGGCGAGCGGGGTACATCATCACGCTCGTTCTGTCGCTCTTTTCGTTGGTCGTCCCCTACATCCACATGAAGGGCAGCAAGGGTGTCGGCGTCACCAGCAGGCTCGGCGGTACCAGTGGACACTTTTTTTTCGTCTGGACGCTGTTCGCGATCGGCGTGCTCGGGCTCTTCTCCGCCATCCTCGCGGCGCGCGGACTGTGGAGCCCGAAATCAAGAAATCAATGAATCATTGACTCAATGGATCATTGGATCATGGAATGCCCACCCCGGCGCCCTACTCCTAGAAGCAGGGGGTTCACACCCGTCGCTGCGTCATATAAACTGTAGTCGCTAAATCGTGGCGTTGCCCCAAAAAGCAATTCTGAGTCGGCTTGAAGCCAACTAAGCACTTGGTACAGAACCGCTCGCGGTAGCGAGCGGGATCAAGACTCAAGCCGAAATCTGGATTTGTTCCGTATTTGATCTACGAGTAAGGCGCCACCTCCGTTTAGGTTGATTGAGTTTTTATCCCGCTCGCTACCGCGAGCGGTTCTGTAACTGTTTAGCCGACTTTTGGGGCAAAGCCCTAAATCGTATGTCATTCATGAGCAAAACCGGTGCGTTCCCCGGTCTTAATTCCTTGCGTAATCTGGTCTCGGATTCCATGGCCATAGACATGAGGTCCGGGGCCACCATTATCGTGGTGCGTGGGCGCGGAGTGGTTGTGGACGAGCCGTCGCTGGTTGCGGTGAGTACCAGCACCGGTGAGGTGATCGCGATCGGACTCGAGGCGCAACAGATGTACGGCCGGGAAGCCCGCGATGTTACGGTGATTGCTCCAATGCGGGATGGCGTGGTCGCAGACTTTGAAAGAACCCGGGTAATGCTGGCGCATTTTGTGCGTAAGGCCCGCAGCAGTATTTCCCATTTCAGCCGGCGCGCCATCATGAGTGTCCTCTCAGGTATCACTCAAGTTGAGCAGAGAGCGCTGCTCAACGCTGCCGAACAAGCCGGTATCGGTCGCGTGTGCATGATAGAGAATGGCTTGGCTGCTGCCCTCGGCGCGGGCGTGAAAATAGAAGACTCGCGCGCCTCCGCGGTCGTCGACGTTGGCGGGTCGACCACCAGCGTGGCCATTATCGCGAACGGCGCCATCGTCCACGCGCGGACCGAGCGAATCGGAAGTCTGGACATTAATAAGGCGATCATTGATCACGTGCGCCGGCACCGCGGACTGGCTATTGGCGAGGAAACCGGGGAGCGTCTCAAGCAGGAGTTGGCTTCAGCAACTTTGCCCGAAGACCTCGCGCAACAAATCACGATCAAGGGCCGCGATATTTTGACCAGCAGCCCCGCGGCCGTCGAAATCACCGCCGGGGAAGTCTATCCCGTGGCTAACAAAGTAGTTCGCAAGATAGTTGGAATCATCTCGGAAACGCTGGCTGAGCTTCCTGCTGAAGTAGCCGGAGATATATATGATCGCGGGGTCATTCTTACCGGTGACGGAGTGCAACTCAGCGGGTTGGACGCGTATGTGCGGGACGAAATCCGTCTGCCGGTGCGGATTGCTGATGAACCCAGGTTTGCAGTTGTGCGTGGTCTTGAACAGATGTTTGCAGAGCCGCTTTGGCTTCGCCGCGTAATGCGGTGCGGGCCCGACCATCTCTTTGATTTCGAGCGAGACGCCTCTGCGCTTGAAACTTGAGTTACGCTTTCTTATTGATTCAATGAACCAATGATCCAATGATCCGATGAACCAATGGATCAATGGGCCAGGTTCATGCCAAAGGCGAACTTCCACGCATCGCCGTCCTTAACATAAATTGAGACGCCCCAGATATCCGTTCCTCCGACCTCCTGACCGCCGCAAGTGCCTTCGGCGGTGCCCTTGCGAGTGAGCATCTCGACAGTCGGCGAAAGAGCGGTGGCAAAGCCATCGGTGACGCTGACGCTTTTGACATCGCATCCCGCCCCGGTCCAGTCCTTCATTGCATCTGCCCTGGTTGCCAGGGCGGTGCCGAATATGTTCACAAATGAAACGTCCCTGGCCATCAGAGCGTCGAGCTTTTTGGCGTCGTGTTCCTTCCACGCTTCCCATAACGCGAGTTCGATCTTGACGAGAGCGCCGGTGTTGACATCGGGCGTGGCTTTGGCTAGAGCAGGGGTTAGAGCAGGGGCTAGAGCAGGGGCCTGAGCAGCGGTGTTAGCAGGCGTATTTGAATTGCCCGCAGTCTTGTCGTCCTTCTTCGGCCTTTCGTTTTTGGGCTGAGCCGCGGGCTTCCTGGCAGCCGGTGCAGGCGGCGGAGGCGCCGCTTTCGGATCAATGATCAAGTTCTCGCCGTGAAAGACCGCCTGCCATTTGTCGACGCTGTGGACCCAGACGCTGGCCGAATGGATCGGGCTCGGCACTTTCATCGGCTTACCGTCGGGGCCGGGGCACGTGCCGTCCCATGTGGCCTTATAGCTGAGGGCATACGTGTCCGCGTCGACCATAGACATCGCGGGCTCGGTCAGGTCCATTGACTTGATGTCGCACTTGACAGTGGCGATCATCTTGACGCTTGCGGCCTTGTCCATCCGCTGGCCGTCGGTGAGAATGACGAACTTGTCGCTCAGCATTCCCTCAAAGAACTTTGAATCGCCTTTTACATAAGCCTCATTGGCCTGTTTCTCGAGGGCCATCAACGCGTCGACGGTCGGTGCAGCCGCAACCGGCTTGGTCGTATTTGTGTTTGCATCATTTGCGCCGGTGTTAGCAGCCGGGCCTGCGCATGCCGCGACCAACGTCGACGATGCAGCCAACAAGATAAACCGAACTGTCTTTTTCATAAGAATTCTCCTAAGGATTATTCGATCTCAAAAAACAAAATCCTGTGGGGTTGACGCTTCAGAATTGAATCAATGGAGCAAAGGATCAATGGATCAATTGGAGTCACTCTTCGCTGCCTCAACGTAGAAGTTGCGATTCACTTCAAATGTTTTGATTTCTTCTGAGAACTCAAAGGTCTGCTTTACTTCGCTAGGTGTTATCTGAACTTCCTTGCCATTGAGACTGACGCGAATCGGCATTGCGAAGCCCTTAACGACTCGTTCGTAGTTAAACGAAACGCTCTTCCCGTTCACGTTATATTTCAACAAGGGAATGTTTGTGGTCCGCAGGTATTGGTCAAATACCTTACTGAGATCAATACCGGCCTTAGTGCTTATATATGATTCAATCTGTTCCGTGGTAACGGTCTGATGCCAAAAATCAGCATTGAGCCCACGCAGGATGGAGAGCCACTTCGCGTCGTCATTGATGACCTGGCGAATGGTGTGCAGCATGTTCCCGCCCTTGGGATACATGTCGCCCGATCCTTCTCGATTAGTCCCGTAAGTGCCAATGATCGGACGGTCGTTCCTTATACCAAGCCGAGTCCCGACCACGTAATCCTCCGCATCCTTTTTCCCGAAGTGGTATTCGACAAAAAGGTTTTCGGCGTAATTGGCAAAGCCCTCATGAATCCACATGTCCGCCGCGTCCTTCATCGAAATGTTGTTCCCGAACCATTCATGCGCTGATTCGTGAACAATGATGAAGTCAAATTTAAAGCCTACGCCGCAGCGACAAGGGTCCCGTTGCAAATAGCCATTGCGAAACCAATTGCCGTAGGTAACTGAGCTCTGATGCTCCATGCCCGGATATTGAACCGTAACCAGCTTGTAACCATCCTCATAAAAAGGATATTTCCCAAACCAGTGTTCAAATGCTTCTAGCATGCGCGGTACTTCCTTAAATTGTCTGAGCGCTGCTTCTTTCTGATGAGGCAAAACCCAGAACTCAATATCCAGCACGCCACCTTTCCCCTGGTACTTTTCGGTAAGATTTATGTAGTTGCCGATATTGACGTTGACTCCGTAGTTATTGATCGGGTTCTTGACCTCCCAATGGAAGGTTTTCTTCTTACCCGCATTGTCATGATCGGTTTTTATTAAGCGCCCGTTAGAAACGGCAACCAGATTCTCCGGCACCGTTACGCTAATTTGCATTCCGCGATCGGGCTCATCAGCGCCATGATCTTTGTTGGGCCACCAGATACTGGCGCCAATGCCCTGACAAGTAGTAACGATAAAATGCTCTCCCAGGTCATCTCTTCCCCAGGTTATCCCGCCTTCCCACGGCGGTCTCCTGCTCACGGTGGGAACGCCTTCATAAAATATTTCGATCTTGTCCTCAACTCCTTTGCGAATGTCCTTTTCAAACATTACCCAGTACACATTTCCTTCTCGTTCAAATTTGAGTTGCGAGTCGCCGTGGGTGATCCTGGTAATTGCCAACGGTGGCTGCAAATCAATTTGCATTTTGTTTCCCGGTTTTAGGGTCTTGAAAGTTATAGTGTTCGACCCTTTCAACCTTCTCGTTTCCGGCAAGAACTCTACTTGGAGGTGGTAATGCAGCACGTCCCACCATTCGCGTTCCGGCGTTACCGAGCCGCGAAGCGTTTCCTGCCGCGTAATAGGTGCGGGTTGCGGGTTCTGGGCATTTTGAGCAAAAAGATAACTGGCGCCCGCATACACCTGTAGAAGTACTGCAATCGCGAGTATTGCCAATTTAGATGTACGCATCGTCATCAAAACTCCGCTTCTGGGCAGTAGCCCGCGCGTAGGGCGGGGTCCCCGCGCGCGCAGCGCGTGCGGGGTGCCAATCAAGGGCGTCTGTTCGAGTTAATCATAGCGTGGCCTCGAACGCCTGTGAACAAGCATCGATGCTACATTGGCCAACTGCCGCTGACAAGAATATGTAGGGCAGCAATGTGTCAGAACCGGGAGCGATTTACTCCTCTCCCTTTGGGAGAGGTTGGGTGAGGGTGCCGACTTGTCGGGATAGCGACCGGATCAATGCGTAACTTGAGTGGCAGGCCCATGGATCATTGACTCATTGACTCATTGAACCAATGAGTCAATAAACTAGAATCGCAAGCCTGACCCGATCTTGTTTGGTTTTCAAGGTGGCGTTGGGTTGGCGAAGTACGACTGGGCAATTGGATCCGCTACGGTCCTGCTAATGATATTCGGAAGGACCGAACTCCCTTGAGTACCAAGTTGTATCAGGTAATCCTGAGCCAGACTCTCTCCCGCAGCCAGGTTGAGCGGAACGTTTCCATAGTACCAGCGCTTCCAGCCCGCCCAGTTGTGTCTGCCCTGTGTACCCTGATTCGGATTGCCGGGCTTGGGAATTAAGAGAATGCTGGCTTTGGTATAGTTCGCGTAGGGCCCGCGCGTGGTGCTCGCTCGCCAGTAAGCGAAGAGATAGCTCTCCTTCCCTCCTACGTAATCATAGGGATTTTGGGTCGCGCTGGCGCGGATCCAACCCGTCGAATCGGGAGCGGTATAAGGGTCGCCACTGGTGGGATCACTTAAGCCGAGCACCGCACAACGCCACTCCTTCGCGGTTTGCGCCTTGGCGACTCGGAGGACGCTTCGGACATAGATTCTCCCGTTCGGGTAGATGTAGTAGGTTACATCGCCGGTCACGTTGCTGAGCACGCCCACCGCATTAACGATCGGGCTCGAAGTGGCTTGCACCACTACCCGTGCAGGAGAATTTTCCAGCACCGTGAAAGTTCGGCGGCTGTTTGGAAAGTAATAACTGGCCGCCCGTGTATATAACTTGGGATCATCCGGAGTCGTCCCGTAGAAGACCTCCTGAAACAGTCCCGGTTCCGCGGTGGAAATGTCACGGTTCACGCCATATCCAGGTCCGGCGAGATTGGTTTTCGCGGCCCCGTCGTTGACCAGGTCGTACCACTCAGAGATTCCCCAGTTATCGGCCGCCTCGAACACAAGACGAAATAACCCAACGGACTCGACGGTAACCTTCCGGTTCAGGCCCGACCCGGAGTCGATTAACTGCATACGGCCGCCGACCGAGTGCGATTTCAACTGAACAACCTCGAAATCGTCGAACCCGAAATCATCGAACCCCAAATCGTCAAAACTTAGCGCGTCGCGAGCGGGACTCTGCGAAGGGCCCCAACGTTCATCGTTTGTTCTGTTGATGAGTCCGCTTTTATTTAGGTTCCACCAATTGCCAGCTGGGAAAAGCCGGCCTGGCAGACTAAGCTCGGTACCCACCGGAGGGCGCCTCTCTGCCCAGGAGGTCTGACCGTTTGCATTACCTGCAAGGCTGAGACTTAGCAAGAAGGTAAAGAGTATCTTCTGCGTTAGGCTGGTGTAGGTCATTGTTTGAGGCTTCTTACCAAGGCAAGTTACAAATGGTTCATGACCGATGCTTTCTTGCCGGCGGTTCCGGTTACAACCTCCAGAACTTCAACAATAACGCGACTGAGTGGTTTCCCAAAAGCTGCGAAGCAGCGTACATAGTTAAGCCCAAGGCGAGGTTTTGCGAGCCTTGGGTTGCGTCGAAAACAATTGTCCGGAGCCGCGGAGCGGTGACCTTAACCTGTCGCCACTGGTTTCATGGGCGTAATCATTCATCGAGCTGCGAAGCAGCAGAAATAGTTAAGCCCAAGGCGAGGTTTTGCGAGCCTTGGGTTGAGATGGTTAATTGATTTGTGAGAGCCGCGACGCGGCGACCTTTAACCTGTCGCCACTGGTTTCATGGGCGTAATCATTCATCGAGCTGCGAAGCAGCAGAAATAGTTAAGCCCAAGGCGAGGTTTTGCGAGCCTTGGGTTGCGTTGAAAACAATTGTCCGGAGCTGCGAAGCGGCGACCTTAACCTGTCGCCACTGGTTTCATGGGGTAATCATTCATCGAGCTGCGAAGCAGCAGACATAGTTACCGAAACATTGACAGGTTAACTTATTGGTGAGGGGAGAGCGATTAGATTAGTCAGGCAGATTTTTGCTTCCAAAATACCTGGGTCGCCGCTCCGCGGCTCCAGACACATTTATGAAACGTAACCCAAGGCTCACAAAGCCTCGCCTTGGGCTTAATTACGTCCGCTGCTGCGCAGCTCGTTGAAAGTCGTCGAAGTGATCCGGCCAGATCAAAGGGCCGCCGCAACAGAAATCGCAGAATCAAAGGCCTGACCCGTTTCAGTTTTCCCGCGACTTATGAAAGATCCCATTCTATATTGGACAGCGCAGCACTAACGGCTGCTTCCGTAAGATGCCCTTCGAACTCAACTTCAGCATGGTCACGCGCGCGCCGCAGAAGCCGATAGGCACGTTTGGGAGAGCCTCGCGCATTTCGTGCGATCTCACGCGCAGCGGCTGAATCTATCAAAATGCCGAAGAAGGAGGCGGACCGCTCAATGATTAACTGGAGATCCTCGCTTTGGTATTGATCTAGATGCAGGAGAATTCCAAAGCGCTGTCGAAGTCTCGAGCTAACGAGTCCCATGCTAGTTGTATCACCGATAAGAGTGAACTTCGGCAGTTCAATGCTGACCTCGCGAACGGCGGCGCCCTGGCCAACTATTAGCTGGTACTGATTATCCTCCAA
>Ga0070707_100000560_pt1 | contig 37407 bp, 28 predicted proteins | sample KBSK5502metaG_FD_65468 | JGI IMG/M metagenome (GOLD analysis project Ga0070707, IMG submission 65468) | Corn, switchgrass and miscanthus rhizosphere microbial communities from Kellogg Biological Station, Michigan, USA - KBS K5-50-2 metaG | ecosystem: Host-associated > Plants > Roots >... | reverse complement strand
CGCCGCGAGTTTTTTCAGGACACCCTGCTTGACGGAGCTGAAGAGCATCGCGACCTCGGCGCTGACCCAGACCACGCGCTTACCGGTGTTTGGGCTGGCGAAAACGAATGCGCGCGCGTAGAGCCGCATATGCAAGCCGGCGGTCTGTTGATTCTCGTCGGCGTACCCCATCATGCCGACCTCCGCGATCGGCCCGGTGATGTCGCTGATGCCAGTCCCGACGAGAATGGGAGCGACCGGAGCTCCCGACGGCGGAGGCGGAGGCGCCGGAGTCGGCGTTACGCGCCCGCCGGGACCCGCCGGCGTCGGCCCGACCGGTGTGGACGGGGGCGGCGGAGGTGGAACAGGAGTCGGGGTCGGCCGGGCGCCTGGACCGGTCGGCGCGGGGCCCACAGGTGCGGGAGCCGGGGCTGGCGCCGGTGAGGGCGCTGGATTCGGAGCAGGAGGCACGGGCCCGGGGGGCGGAGTTGGTTGCCCGGGAGGCGGAGCCGGTTGCCCCGGCGGCGGAGCGGGAGCCGCGCCAGGCACTCCCGGCGCGGGTCCACCGGGCGGCGGCGAAGGATTCGCGGCAACCGGACCTGGAGCAATGGCGCCCGCCAAAATCCTGAGCCCCGCCAGGTATACCGCCTCCGTCCCGTCGTCTTGCGCGCCGAGGAAAACCCGCAGCACACGCCCCCGTGCAAACGTCTTGTCCAGCGTGTAATGCCGCCGGCCGTTGGTGTAGAGCTTGATCGTATTTCCCTGAAAGTTTGCTACCACCTGGGTCAGCACACCCGGCAGCGTCGCCCGCAAGTCTTCAGGCATCGCAGTCTCGTAGTTGTCGCCTCCACCCCCGATCACGGCGAGGTACCCGGTCGCGTGCCAAAGCACGTGCGCCGAGCCCGTCCCCTGGTTGACCGTCGCGGTTCCCTCGAAGGAGAGATCCTGCGGGTTGGAGCCCTGCTTGGGAACCAGATCGAACTCCAGAGTGAAGTCCTGGGGCAGCACCTGCGGCAGTGTGATCAGGAACTCCGACGCCGCCGAGGCCTTGAGCATCGGTACGCCATCCTTGATCACGACTTCCATGCTGCCCCTGAGCATTCTGAGGGCGCTGGGGAACTCGCCCAGCGGCGTGGCGGAGGGGTCGAAGCGGAAGAGCGTCTGGCCTCGAGCGATGCCTGGGCTCACCATGAGGAGCGAAACACCCAGCAGACCTGCGAGGCTGCGTTTCATGATTGCGCGCATTGCCTGACAACCTCCACGCGGCGGTTCTGGGCCCGGCCTGAGGCCGTGGTACTGCGTGACGTCGAACGATGGATCACGGCTTTGGCGGCGGAGGCGCGTTCGTCGCGATGCGGAGCGCGGCCAGATACACCGCCTGGTCCGTATCGTTCTGCGCACCGAGGGACACCCGCAGGACTTTGCTCCGCACGAAGGCACGCCCGCTGAGCGTGTACAGGCGCCGGCCATTGGTGTACAGCTTGATGGTGTTCCCCTCGATGCTCAGGGCCACGTGCGTCGGTGCCCCCGGCATCGTCACCTTGAAGTCGTCCGGCATCGGCGACTCGTAATTGTCCTGCGCACCTCCCCCGCCGATGATTGCCACGGCGCCATCCGCTTGCCAAAGCAGGTGCGCCGACGCGGGTCCCTGATCGATCACCGCGGTCCCCTCGATGGATAGATCGGGCGGGGGGCAGCACTCCTTGGGGACGAGCTCGAGCTCCACCGTGAAGTTCTGGGGCAGCTTCTCGAGCAACGACACCAGGATCTCGGTTGGCTTGCCGGCCTTGAACATCCGACGGCCGTCCTTCTGTACCGCCGCCCAGGCGCCCTTCTGAACCCGGATTCCCGGGCGTGGCTTGGGAGGCGTTCCTGGCGGAGGCGGGGGAGGCGGCGGGGTATTGAGGTCGAATAACACGCGCGTGCCCGCCACGAAACCGGCGGGGCCGTTCGGAAATCCCGTCACCGGCGGCGAATTCGCCCCGATTCGGACTCCCGCGAGATAGACCGCCCCCTCGGCCGCATCCGACCCGCCGAGAAAGACTCGCAGCACCCGGCCGCGCGCGAACTTCCGGTCCAGCGTGTACATTCGCCGTCCGTTGGTGTAGAGCTTGACCGTGCTCCCCTCGAAACTCACGCCCACTTTCGTCAACACGCCCGGCAGCGTGGTCTTGAGCTCCTCAGGCATCGGCGTCTCGTAGTTGTCCGGCCCTCCGCCGATGACCGACACCGCCGAACCTGCATGCCAGAGCAGGTGGGCCGAGGCGACGTCCTGGTTGATGGAGCGGGTTCCCTCGAACGAGAGATCCGGGGCGGAGCAGCAGAGCTTCGGCACCAACGCGAACTCGACGGTGAAGTCCTGCGGCAGGAACTCCGGCAGCGTGATGAGGAACTCCGAGGCGCTGGTCGCCTTCAGCATCCGTGCGCCGTCCTTCAGTACCAGCTCCATGTTCCCCTTGAGCAGCTTGACGCTCTTGGGGAATTCTCCGAGAGGCTCGGCTGCCAGGTCGAGAGCGAAGATGGTGCGGCTCCCGGGAACGAGGCCTGCGGAATAGGCGACCCCTGGCGGCGGGGTCGGCTGTGCCCCCACGCTCCCAGGCATGACGCACGCGGCGAGGGCTCCGACGATGAGTATTCGGCCTGCGCCGCGTCCGAGATTCCTCCGAGCCATGCGATTCATGGTGCGAATCCTTTGCGTGAGAGGGCGCGAATCACTCATCGCGCGGGATAATCCGCTCGGCGAAATTGTTGCCGGGCTTGGGATCGGGCGTATCGCTCATCGCAACGACGGCAAACCCGCGCGCGACCCCGCCGGGGGGGATCGTGGTGACGATGGTGAGCTCGCGATTGCTTCGGCCGGCCAGATTGCCCAGGCCACATTCCACCCGCGCCCGGAGCTCGCTGATGCCCGTGACGTTGGGACCGGCACGACAACCAGGGCTCAGCGACACGATGCCGACCCCGACCGGCAGCATGACCTCCACGCGCACACCGAGCGCCTCGCCGACTTCGACCGCGACGACCACTTGGGCGCGGAGGTTGCCCCGCTCCGCCAGGACCGTCAGGCTGCGGATCTGGAGGTCGGCCTGCCAGAGTGCGTACTGCGACACCTGCCGCGGGGAGTGTCCCAGGGCCATCAACCCCACGCACAGGATCACCCGCGACCGCCTCATCCGCCCTCGCTTGCCGAAAGGGGCCATTCGTCCGTAGAATCGCGGAGCAGGTTACAGCGGCCTCGTCACATCCGAGTCAAGCGCCGTCAGCCTCTCGTCAACCTCCCGGAAGCCCTTGCGACTCAGAACGTTCGGCGGACTCTGGATCGAAGCGGAAAACGCCCCTTCGCTGGGTCCCAGGCAGCTGGCGCTGCTTGCCATGGTGGCCGCCGCCGGGAAACAGGGGGTTTCGCGCGACCGTGTCGTCGGGATTCTCTGGGGAGAGACGGGGGACGAGCAGGCCCGGCATACCCTCCGCCAGACGCTGTACAACCTCAGGCGTGCTGCCGGAAGCGAGCTGCTCTCCGGAGCCACCCAGCTCCGGCTCGATCCATCGCTCACCAGCGATATCGATGAGCTCCGGAGCGCGCTCGCCATCGGCGACTTCGAGACGGCAGCCGGGCTTTACACCGGAAAGTTCCTTGAAGGGTTCTACCTGCCTGGCGCACCAGAATTCGAGCGGTGGATGGAGGAAGAGCGCAGTACGCTGGACCTGGAGGTGCGGCGGGCCCTCGAGCGCCTCGCAAAACACGCAGATGAGCACGGATCCGCGACCGATTCGGTCCGTTGGTGGCAGCGCCTCGCCGCGCTCGATCCCCTGAGCGCGCGGTACACCGTGGGACACATGCGTGCCCTCGTTGCAGCGGGCGACCGGTCGGGGGCGCTGACCCGCGCCAGGTTGCACCGTGAAGTAGTGCACCGGGAATTGAATGCGGAGCCCGATGCGGCGGTCCAGAAGCTCGAGCAATCCTTGCGGACCGCAGCTCCGGTGGTCGCTCCCGAACCCCTTCCTGCCCGCGCCCAGCCGATCCCGGGCCCGGATCCGGGGACGCCGGCAATCACGACGTCCCAGGGCGCATCCCCAGAGTCGCTTCCACCACGATTCTGGCGGCCACGCCGGATGCTATTAGCCGCGCTGGTTGCCGTAGTCACCATCGGAGTCGCAGTGCGCGACATCGGAAATCGAGCAGGCGCCGGACTGCCCTTCCTCGCCGTGGGCGAGATCCGCACCGAGGGGTCGAGCGACTCCGCGACGAGCGGCCGCGTGCTCCGCGACCTGCTGGCGACCAGCCTGGGTGGAATCGAAGGCCTCCAGGTGGTGGCCAACTCCCGGCTCGTCGAGCTGATGCCGCGCGGCCCGGATCCCGCCCCGGGCGCGATCAACGACGCCGCCCGCCGCGCGGGCGCGACTGAGGTGATCGAGGGTGAGCTCATCGCCGAGGCTGGCGGATTGGTGCTCTCGCTTCGGCGAATCTCGGCCGACCGGGGGGTGGTCCGGAGGGGGTACATCGTGCGCGCGGCGGACCGCCCTGCCCTCGTGGATAGTGCTGCCGCGGCAATCGCACGCGATCTCAAATTGACCTCTCCGTCCGTCTCCGCCGCGCAGATCCGGACCGCGTCGCCGGCCGCATACGCACTATATGACGAAGGATTGCGTGCCTACTACGGTTATGACGGCCCTGCGGCATATCGGCTGATGAAGGCGGCGCTGGCCCGCGACTCCGATTTTGCCATGGCGGCCTATTACGTCTGGTTCCTGAGCCTGGCGTTCAACGACTACGCTGAGACGCCCCGCATCCTCCCCGTCGTCAACCGGCTCGCGTTAAGAACAATCGAACGCGAGCGCCTGCTGATTCAGGCCTCCCTCGCGCATGAGGATGCGGCCACTCGTGTCGAGGCCGCACTCGCCGAAACGCTTACCGTCAAATACCCGGAAGACCCCGATGGCCAGATCCTGCTGGCCCAGGTTCGTCACAAGCAGGGGGATTGGAGCGGCACGGTCGCTGCCTTCGAGCGCGCCTTCAGGCTCGATTCCCTGGCGGGAGCGCTCTCCGGCCCCTATTGCCGGGTCTGCCGGACGCTCGCCCTCCAGGTGGGGACATATCTCTGGTGGGATTCCGCCGCGGCGGCCGAGCGCACCGCGAGGAGATTGATTGCGCTCCGGCCCCAGGAAGCGGGGCCCTGGAACAACCTGGTCGAACCACTGCTGCGATTGGGCCGCCGGGCCGAGGCGGAAACCGCCTGGGCCAAACAGGCTAACGTCGCCGGCGACTGGTCGGGCCACTCGATGCACCGCGACCTGATCCGCTGGGGCCACTACGAGCAGGTGGACCGCGAGCTGATCGCGGAAATCGCCCACCGCACCGTACACATTCGGGCTGATGCGTGGTGGCTCCTGCTGCTGAGCCTGCGCGACCAGGGCCGGCTCCGCGAGGCCGACACGCTGATTCACCGCTGGCGAGTGGCGAACACCAACCTGCTCGTCCTCGAGCCTGGTCCCGTGCCGACAGACCTGGCTTTGCTGGCGCTCGAGATGGGTCACCCCGAGGTGAGCATTCGGGCGCATCGTGAGACCGCGAGCCAGATCGCCACCTGGACGAATCCTCCCGCATTCCGGGTCCGCAACCTGATCTGGAATCTCACCCTGGCCGGAACCGCCCACGCCGCCGCGGGAGATACCGCCGTCGTGCGCCGTCTGGCGGATTCGATCGAGGTGCTCGGCCCCGGCAGCTACTTCGGAGGCCGCGACGAGAGGCTGCACTATGTGTTGCGGGGGCTGTTGCTCCAGCGCCAGGGCCGCCACGCCGAGGCGGTGGACGCGTTTCGCCGGTCGCTCTACTCCATGACCGACGGCTACACCCGGACCAACCTGATGCTGGCGAGAAGCCTGCTCGCGCTCCATCGTGGGCCCGAGGCAATTGCGGTACTCCGGCCCGCGATTCACGGCGGAGTCGACGGGAGCAACACGTATGTGAGCCGCACCGAGCTGCACGAAGCCATGGCCGAGGCGTTCGAGCAGGCGGGCCAGCCCGACAGCGCGCGCGTCCACTGGCGCGCCGTCGAATCCGCCTGGCGGCGCGCCGATCCGCAATTTCGCGAACGCTACCTGCGGGCCAAGGCCAGGGCTGGACCGTAATTCGCTTCGGCAGGTGTCTGCTTCAACACCGGATAGCGGTCCCGTTCCGCGCGAGCAGCTTTCCGCCCTGGTACGCCGGCTTTCCATCGACCAGGACCAGCGCGATCCCCGACGCGACCCGGTTGGGTTGCTCCAGTGTCGCATTCCCGCGGATCGTCAGCGGGTCGAAGACGGTGAGATCGGCCCAGGCTCCCTCCTCGAGGACGCCTCGCTCCCGGAGCGCCGGCTGAACCACACTCCTCGGGAGTGCGGTCAGCTTCGACAGTATGGTTTCGAGCGGCATCCCGAGGTCGCTCGCGCGTCGAATGGCCGTGGAAAAGCACCCTGCTCCACGCGGGTGGGAGTTCGGACGCGGCTCGGACTGGATGCCCCCGTCGGAGCCGACCATGCAGAAATCCTCCCGCACGGCGAGGTCGAAGGTGCGATCCAGCGGCATGGTTCCCTCGGGCACCGCCACCAGGACCCCCGTCTTTCGATACCGCTCGAAGCTGCTCGGCGTGAGGTGCTCACCGGTTCCCACTACCCTCAGATCGGCATAGGTCAGCCCGTAACGCTCCTGCCACCCGCGGTCGAAGCGACGCGATGACAAATAGGTTGCCCAGTAGGAGTATGGGTAGACGCAGGTGGTGAGGCTCAGGCCTTGCGCGATTCCCTTTCGGATCTTCTCGAGTGCGGCCTCCATGCGGTAGGTGCCACCGGTGGAATGCAGGTGCGCGATGTGGACCCTGGCCGAGCTCTCCTGCGCCAGGCGGATGGCTTCATCGATCCCGTCGAGCTCGGTGTCCCGGGAGGAGTAGCGGAGGTGGAGGAACAGCGGTCGGTCATATCTGTGGGCCAGCTTCGCGTATTCGAGAACCTCCTCGTAAGGCGTGGGCTGGTACTCGAGGCTGTGCGATACGCCCAACGCCCCTTCGTCGAGATTCCGCTCGACGAGCCGCAGACGATCGCGAGGCCGTTCGACGCGGTTCCGGATCGCCATGACGAACGTCGATACGCCGTAGTGGATGCCGTGCGGAAACCGGCCAAGCCGCGCATAGTAGGCCCCGCAGTCCGCACTCCCCCCATGCATTTGCAGCGCGGTGGTCACTCCGTCGGTCAGCTTGTATTTCTCGAAGATCGGAAAAGTCTGCTCCGGCCGGCTCGAGTTATCTGCGAGAATGTCAATGAAGCCCGGCGAGATAACGTGTCCGGCGAGATCCAGAGTCTCCTGAGCGCGGAGGCCTTCACCAAACCGGAGCCTCCCCGTCCGATCCACCCCTACCTCTCCGGTTTTCCACTCGCCGCCCTGAAAGATTCGACCACCGCGCAGCACCAGGCGGAGCTCGGGGTCGCCAGTCACGACTCGGTGCCGATTGCGGGACAGGTGTACCTGCCTCGCGACCATTGAGAGTCCGGCCCCAACGAACGTTCTCCGGTGCATCAGGCGGTTCATGCGGGCCCTTTCGCTTGCCGAAACAGGCTGGTGGCCAGTAGAATCGCCGAGCATGCTAGGGCCGCGTCGTCAAGCCCGGATCAACGCCGCGTCAAAATGCCGTCAACACCTCACAAACCATTGTGACTCAGGACCATGAGCGGTGCGCGGCCGCGGTACCTCGCGGCCGCGCGCAAAACAGGGCTCTGACGGCCCCCTCCGCTACGGCATACGCTCGATCTGTATGTACAGCATGTAGTCCCCATCGAGAGACGGACGGTCGTGGAAGCGCCATGCCAGCAAGAGCGCCCGGTTCACGCCGAGGGCCTGCTCGATCCGCTCCCTGGTGAGGATGAGTCCGCTTGGTGTGAGCGAATTGGCGTTTGGAGTGGGCGTGGATCCCCAGCCGAGGTCCAGGCCGCCGATCCCCAGCGGCCGATCCATACCCTGGGACACTGTCATCGGGGGCTGGATCGGGATGTTGTCTTCCATCCTTCCGAGCCAATCACCCACGATCGGCACCGAGCGCTTGGCCGAATACGCTTTGTTCTGGAGGATGCCGCTCCCATTGGGGGTGGACCACCAACCCCACCAATAGGGGAAGTTTCCCGTGGCATTGTTATCGGATTCCCAGAGCACCGGGTTGACGACCAGGATCTGACCGCTGTCCTGGAGCACACCCTGCCAGACGAGAAGCGGTAGCCGATCGGTGTAGGTGGCGATCCCCGGTTGGAGGACCGGCGCTGACCCGTCGGGGATGACGTTGCCCGATCGAATTCCTCCCCACGGACTCGCCGTACCGGCCTGGATCCGCGCGGGCGCCTGATGGATGTCGCCGTAGACCCGCGTCTGCACCACTCCGGCGTTGGACGGCGCGCCCCAGACGAAGGGGAAGGTCGCCCAGTACGCCGCCGCGTAGAACTCGTCGCCTCGGCCATCAAAGCTCAGAGGATCGTCAACCGATTCATGCGTCGCCACAGCGACCTTGAGCAGGACCCGGTAGTTCCCGCTGGTCGGGCGAACGTCCACCACGGTGGAGGCTCGCGCGGTGGGTGAAACCCCGGCGAGATACTCGGCGGCGATCGAAAACGTCTGCGCACCGAGCGGAAGGCCGGTGACCACATAGGTCCCCGGCAGGTTGGAGACGCCTGCGCTTCCGACCGGAAGGCCGGCCGCGGGGAGGGTGGCGCCGAACAGCCGGTAGCGCAGCGCGCCCGGCAGAGTCTGCCAGCTGACTTTGACCGCTCCGGTCGAAACCTGGATTCCACTGAACGGAGCCGGCGGGGCCGGTTGCGGCGGGTTAGGATACAAGACATCCGCGCTGCCCCAGGTGCCGTCCGTGCTGTACCCGACGATACGATAGGTGGTGGAGTTCGGGGCCACGAAGGAAGAATCCCAGAACTCCCGGTATTGCAGCCGGTCTCGCACCAGGCGCCCTGAGGGACTGGCGGGATCGAGTTTATACACCTGCCAGTAGGTATACCCGTGCACGCCGTCGGTACTCCAGGTGACCTGGTGCAACGACGGATTCCAGGGCTTGATGGCGGCACCGACGGGCGGAGCGTAGGCGCCCGGGGGCTGATAGGTCGGCGATATCGGTAGCGCCGTCGCGAGGGTGGTGCGCGTCATTCCACTGAACTGGGTCTTGTCGATCGCCAGCGGGGCCGGAGGAGCATACGACACCACGGCACTGGTACCCAGCCGACCGTCCGGCGCAACGGCAACCACCTGGTACGCCGCCGCCGACAAGAAACCCCGGTCCTGAAAACGCACCGTGCCCGCCAGGACGGAGCCGATCTGGGCCCCCGCGGTGTACACGTCTGGCGCCCGCAATATCAGGTACTGGCCCGCCTCGGCGACGGGCTGCCAGGCGATCACCACCCCCAGAGGGTCATAGGTCGCGGTGACCGATTGCGGCGCGGGAATGGTAAGAAAGGTCTTGGTTCGGGTCGGCGAGAGCTGGGCCTCGGCCGACTTGGCGGTGACAAGCATCGAAACCACCAGGAGCGCCAGCGTGCGGCAACCAGCACCGGTCGAATGCGCGTACATGAATCCTCCGATCATGCCCTGCTGCGAATGGCGAATTGCCGTGAACATCCCTCAATTCCTCCGAGTGCTTTATCCCTTGCGCCGAATTACATAGTTTCGCGCGAAGCCCTCGCCGCTCTTGATTTTGGCAATGGCATAGCGCTCTTCTACCACGTCTACCTCGACCTCGCCGACCCGCCGCTCCGGCGCGCCGAGGTTGCGGCCGGATTCCGGATCGATCAACGCCTCGCCGGGCTGGAACACGTCGAAGACATCGCCCGCCTTGATACCGTCGGATCTTCCGGCGTTGATGTAGACCCTGCCCTCGCGCACATCGATCACCCGCCGGGCCCAAGCCACCTTCGGCAGGAGGAGCAGCAGGTCCGCGACCGCCTCCTGGAGCGCCCCGCGCGAGGCCTGGCCCAGCGGCGTGGCGATGGACGCGTTGAGATTGATCTTCTTTTCGTCCTTGACGAGGTCGGTGAACACCCCGGTCTGAGTGGCGGTGCCCTTCCCTTTTGCCGCTGCGAGCACCTCGCCGGTCGCAGCGTCCACCAGGCGCAGGTCGATATTCACCTGCGCCTTGACCCGGGTCGAACCCACGCTCAGGCCCTTGATGATGTTGAGGATGTTCCCGCCCAGAGCCTCCGCCGAATAGCTGAAGCCCGAGATGTCGCCCGTGATCATGGCCTGGGCGCCCATCAGCGATCCCTGTGCTGCAGCAGTCTCCTTGTTCACCCGACCCGAAGCGCCAAGGTCCTGCTCCTGCTGAATCGCCTGGAGCTGAGCCCGCTCCAGCACCACGAACCGGTTGGTGTTGACCAGCACCGTCGTGAGCATCTCGGTGAGGCCGCGGGCGAATTCCTGCGGCGGCGGAATCGCGACCGTGGTGGTGCTCTGCTGCTGGTAATTGCCCGGCGTCGGCTGGTAGCCGCCGGGCGGCCCCATCTGCGGAGGCGGTCCCATGCCCGGCGGTGTCATCATCCCCGATTGCGCGGTCTGTATGCGGAGCGCGCTCCCCGAGAGGTCGAGAACCCCCACGCGCAGCTTGGCGGACGTCGGCGCCACTCCGACCGATTGGGCCGTGATCGGCGCGGCACCGACGAGCGCCAGTACCAGGACCATGCGTTGTTGCGTCATGGCGTCTTGACAACCTTGATCAACTCGAGCTTGGCGTCGCCCAGCTTGGGATACTTCCCGTCCTTGAGCTTGTCCTTTGGAATGGCGCCGCCCGAGACGATGCTGCCTTCGGGAATTCCCGAAGTCATGAGCAGCGCCATCGCCTTCTCGACGCGGCGCTGAGCCAGCTCGACATCGGGCTCCACCCCTTTCTCCGCCTCGGGGGCGATGGCAAGCTCGAACGTCGCCTTGAATCCTCCCAGCACATCGGCGAGCTGCTGGAACACCACATCCGCGCCCTCCACCAGGTCGTCGCTTCCCGCGAGGAACTTCACCCCCTTGAGCTCGAGGCGACCGCGCGCCAGACCCTTCGCCATGTCATCGGCGCTCATGGGCCCGCCGCCAAAGAGCTTCTTGGCCCCCTTGAACGCACCTGGGGCGACCGAGGCCGCCATTCCCACCGGCGTTGCCGCAGCCAACGCGCCGAGCCCGGGCATTCCAGGAGGCATGCCGCCACCGGGAATACCTGCGGGCATGCCCGGCATGCCCATTCCGGACGGCATCGCCCCCCCGGCTCCCTGCATCATCGTGAGCGCCTGCAGCTCGACCGGGCTGATAGCGGCGCTTCCCGGAGGGCAGCCGCCCGGCTTCGCCGCAGTGGGGGCGGTTCCAGGTTTCTTTGCCCCAGCCGCCAGTTTTGCCGCGTCCACAATGGCCGCTCCTGGTCCCGACGACGCCGAGCCGACCACCCCCGTGATCGCACCACTGGTCGGATGCCGGGTGACGCAGGGGGAGCCGCCCGTTCCCAGTATCCCCAGGAGCTTGTGCCCGAGCAGGCTGTCGATGGCACCCGCCGCGACTCCCGAAGCCAGTGAGTCGGCCAGTTTGCCGACGACCTTGGCGGCGGTGCTCTTCGGCTTCGTTTGTCCGGCGGCCGGGACCGCAGCGGCGACCACCAGCATCAGGCAGGCAACAGGACGCGACATATGGACCTCACGGTTCTACCAACGGGTTCGCTCGGCGAAGTTGCCGAACTTGCGACTGCGTACGATTGTCATTTGCGCTGCCGACTACGGCGCAGGGGTGTAGAGAATGCGAATCAGCATCGGTCTGGCCGTCCCCGGGGCGACCGAGAATGCCGGCCATGGCCCGCCCGGATCCTCCCGCACTCGCTCCAATGACGCTCCGTAATGCACCAGCTCGTCCCGCAGCCGTGTGCCGCGACGGCGGGCCTGAACCGTATCGGGAGGCCAACCCGGAACCGCCTCGGGAGGAACACTGACCCGGTAGAATCCTTCGGCCAGCCCAAGGGCCCGTGCCACTTGGACGAATTGGGCGGGGGAAATCATCTCGATGGTGTCCTCCCCCGGCCGGAACCGGACATCGTCCAGCGTCAGACAGCCTCGTTCGAGATTGTGCACCATTTCCTCGAGAGTGAGCGGACGAGCCAGAAGTCCGAACAGCACCCTGGGCTGCGTACCGGGGCACTCGAATGGCCCGGCCGGGGGTACACGAGCCGCACGGTCCGCCCGCCATCCGAGAGAGCCTCCCGCCGCCAGAAGCACGGCACACAATAGGACTCGATGCGGCACCGGCGGACTCCTCCTGGGAGTGCTGAAGCATTTCGATCCGCTTGGCGTGATCGGATCGGCTTTGCTACCTTGCGATTAGACGGTACCGCACCGGCGTCACCATCGAATCAGTCCCGGATCACACGCCGATCAATTGGTGCGCATTGTTCCGATTAAGGACTTTTGGCGGGCTCTGGCTGGAGCGGGACCAGCAGCGAATCGCTGGAGTCAGCCCTCGCCGGCTGGGACTCCTGGCCGCCGTAGTAGCCGCAGGTGCCAGTGGCATCAGTCGCGATCGATTGCTGCTGCTCCTCTGGCCCGACTCGACCGAGACCAAGGCACGCCACTCCCTCGCCCAAACGCTTTACAATCTCCGGCGAGAGCTTGGGGACGAGCTCATACAGTCCGAATCGGTCGATCTTCTCGTTAATCCCTCCCAATTGACCAGCGATCTCACCGAGTTCCTCGATGCCAGGAGCCGGGGAGACTTCGATCGGGCGGCCGAGCTTTATGCGGGGCCTTTTCTCGATGGTTTCTACGTTCCGGAGGCCGATGAGTTCGAACGCTGGGTCGAGGTCGAGCGGACTCGGCTGCGCGAGGCCGCGATCCAGGTGCTCGAGGGGGCAGCCCGACGCCAGGCAAGCGCCGGCCGGCACGAAGCAGCGCTCGGCCACTGGCGGCGGGTGAGCGTCCTGGCACCTCATAATTCGAGGGTCGCCCTGGGGTACATGACGTCACTCGCCGATGGCGGAGACGTGGCGGGCGCGATTCAATACGGCCGGGCGCACGAGCTGGCCAGGCGGAAGGAAGTCGGCGCCCAACCGGACCCCTCGATCGCCGCCCTCCTAACCCGGCTCACCAGCGGGCCTTGGCGCCCGTCCGCCACGCCGGCCGTCGACGAACCTTCAAAGCCCGACGCCGCCGCCCCGACCGCTGTTGCGACCCCGGCGCCCACCGAGGTTCAACCTATCCGCCGACCGGGTGCTGTCCGGGCGAATCGCCGATGGGTAATCGGAGTCGGCGCTCTCGTGGTAACGGTTCTGGCCCTCTGGCTCCTGCCTTCAGTGCTCTCCGGACGGACCGCATTCCCGGCCGGAAGCGTCGTCGTGATGGCGGACCCGATCGACTTGAGCGGAGAGCCAGGTCTGGGCCGGGCACTCGCGGCGGCCGCGGCGGTCGGCCTCCAGCAGTCGCGCCACCTGACCCTGCTTTCCCGTCAACGCATCGCCGATGCGCTGCGGCGCATGGGCCGCAGCGGAGACAGTGTCCTGACCGACTCGCTGGCGCTCGAGGTGGCGGCCCGGGAAAATGCCCGCGCTGTACTTGCTCTCACCGTCGCGAATGTGGGTGGGGAATACGTGCTGACCGGCCGTTTGAGCTCGCCTCTGGACGGGGCCGATCTCGCGGTCCATCGGGAGTCCGTCGATGGGCTCGACGGCGTGATCCAGGCACTCGACCGGCTGATTCGGGCGATGCTCGCCACCGCAGGAGATTCCCGCAGCTACCGGGACAGCATCGCGCCGCTCCCCCAGGTGACGACTCGCTCCCTCGAGGCCCTCAAGCTCTACGCCGAGGCGACACAATTCTGGAATCGGGCCGGGTACGAGCAGGCTCGACAGCTTTTCGAGCGGGCCGTGGCGGTGGATTCCGGTTTTGCCCTCGCGCACGCCGCGCTGGGCTCCTATCACTACATCATGAACAATCGTCCCGCGGGAGATGTTCACTTCGCTGCTGCCCAACGGTTGCGAGACCGGCTCACCTTCCGGGAACAACTCACCCTCGATAGCCGCATCGCAGGGATTCGCGGCGACCGCACCGAGCAGACCCGGATCGGCAAGATGATTGCCGAGCGGTTTCCCTCCCGGGACACCTGGTACGACTATGGCTCCTCGTTGATGCGGCAGGATCGCTGCGCCGAAGCGTTACCGGCCTTGCGAAAGGCCCTCGCGTTCGACTCGACCATTCCCAATACTCACATCAACATTGCGACGTGCTATAAAATCACGGGGGAAAACCGGCTTGCCCTGGATGCATACGCCGCCGCTGAACGACTCGATTCCACTGCCCTGACGACTTTCAATATCAATCATGAATGGGGCGGGGTCCTGGTGAGACTGGGGCGGTATGCCGAAGCCGAAGCCGCCTTTCGGCGGATGCTTGCGAAGCCCGATCGCAATGACCAGGCCCGGGGGCATCGCTCGCTGGCTTACCTGGACATGCTGCGCGGGAGGTATCGTGCCGCGATAGACCATCTCACCGCCGCCGTAGTCCACTCCCGGGCGACGGGGGCCGGAACCTCCCTGATCCGGAACGAGGCGCTGCTTGCGGAGGCGTACCTGGTTCGCGGTTCGGGAGCGCTGGCGGGGCGGGAGCTCGACGACGCCCTCAAGGTCGCCGGTGCCCAGTACGTGGAACCGGGTTTTCTCGCACTGCTCGGACGGGTCCTGGTGCGGGCCAATCGGTTACGTGACGCCCGCTCCGTGCTGGCGCGGATCGAAGGGGAAATGAGGCCTGGCGATCCGACCGATCGGAGCGCGAGGGGGCTCATGGTGGCTGAGCTGGCTCTGGCCCGTGGTGACGCTCCGGCGGCCTTCGAGGCCATCCGGAGCGACATCGATCCCGTCCTGGCGGGGTGGCGCTCGGCGGTGCTCGGGAGGGCGCTCGCGGCTCGCGGTGTACTCGATTCCGCGCTGGTCGTGACGGCGGAGTTCAACCGAAGTCAGGGCTTTGGGTGGGACACTCAAACGGAGTGGGCGCTGGCGCCGCTCGAGGTCGCCCGCATCGCCGAGGCACTGGGAGATCCGGCGACCGCCCGCGCAGCCCTGCAAACCCTGCTGGACCGCTGGCAGAACGCCGACCAGGATTTGCGCGTCCTGGCAGATGCCCGATCCAGCCTGGTCCGCCTCCAGAGTAGGGCGAACCGCTGAGTCCAGGGCCCGGCTCTCGAGTCAGACGCACACTCCCTCCATTACGGCCTCGGCCTCCCAATCGTGATGGTGGTCTTCTCGGTGATCGTCTGCACTGCGCCCAAACCCAGGGCCGTCGTGATGGTCTGGCTGATGTCGCACTGGGCGAGGAGCCCGGTTGCGGTTCCTACCGTACACCATTTCCTGTCCGGCATTGCCAGCTTGTAGTTGTTCCTGGCCTCGGCCGCCAGCTGACTCGCTCCCGGTACCATCTGGTTCAAAAAGCTCTTCAATTGTGCCGCTGCGGCGGCGGGGTCCGGATTGTTTTTCATCGCATCCGCCATGGCCTGAAGCTTCTTCGGATCCATCGCCATAATCTTGTTCATGTCCATGGCGGATGTCGCCTTCATCGCTACCGCCGCGGCGCTCTGTCCGTGCAGGGCGTTCCAAGCTCCGCTGAAGAGCGAAACCGGGTCGTTCATCGGGCTGTCCATCAGGGCGCCGGTGGGGATGCGGCACCGATTGAGGACCTTGTGCAGGTCGGCGCCTGGAAGAACTTCGAGGGAGAGCTTGAGCTCCGGCGAGGCGGAAATGCCGAGCCAGAACTTGAACTTGGTGGGAGGGCTCGACTGCACGATGACCTGGCCGTCGCAGCCGGCCGGCGCCGAAATCGTCACCGCCGACCAGGTGATATCCGCAGTGCCGACCCGAAAATCGCTCGCGACATCCCACCCGGGGGAAGATGGATCCGGCTTGATCTCGAGAAGGACCTTCCCCTCGCCGGTGATGGTGCTGGTGATCCTGGCATCGGCGATCGTGAGCGTGGATCGGAAACGGACCTCGACCGGCTTCAACTTGCAGCCGCAGTCCGACGATCCAACGAGCGAGCCCCCCATCGCGTCCACGTAGGCCTGCGCCTGCGCCGTCATCGTGTCCAAACTTCCCGGCGGAGGCTCCGAGGTGATCACGCGTTTCGTGATCTGAGATTCCGTCCCTGCAGGGAGCGCGCGCATCCCCTGAAACGCGATGAGGGTAAACGGCTCCTTACCGTTGTCGTCTCTGATATGCCCCACGTATCGCGCGGCATCCGGCTCCATCTCCCGAACCTGCATGCACAACTGCTCGTCGGACTTCTTGACCCAGAACATCGGCGGGGGAGCCATTCTCCATTGTGCGTCCTTCATCCCTCCGTCCATTTCGGAGTGACAACTCTCGCAGATGCCGGTCTCGAAATCGTCCGCATCCCTCACTCCCCCACCGTGCTTGCCGGTCTGGGGATCGGTAAAGGGGTCCACTCCACCGTGACAGTTGCTGCATCGCGGGTGACGGAAGACCGGAATCATCTTCGCAAACGCCGCGACTGCCTTGACCTGGTCCCCGAGAGGGAGCGGACATGAGTTTGCCGCTTGTCCCCTCGAGAGCCCGGTCGTCGCCGCAGAAACGGTCCCGAGTCCCGGAGTCCATGCAAGGGTGATCACCAGAAGAACCATCGCGACCAGGACCGGCGTGATGGCGTTCGCACGGTGTCTCAAGGCATCCGCTCGATCCGAATCACGAGGGTGTAGTCACCATTCAGGTAGTTGATGGTGGATGCAGGGGTGTTCGGGATGGTCCAGTGATCCCAGAAGCGCACCTCGATCTTGTCCTGGCCGGACGCAAGCGCTGCCTCGATTTTTTCGCTGTTGAGGACGACGACCCTGTCCCGCATCCAGCCGGTGAGTCCCATGAGTCCGGGCGCGTTGTCGCTGTTCTCCAGCCCGATGGGTCTGTCCTTGTCGTGGTTTTCGAGGTGGACCAGCTCTCCGTTGCCAAAGAGCCACACCCGGTCCCCTGGGACCACGCTGATCTGCGGCGCGGCGATGGCGGCCTGCACCTGCGCGAGCTGGGCCGCCCGCCCCCCGCTCAGGGTGAGAAAGTCCCTCCAGGCGCACGGGGCCCCGCAATATTGGCGGGTCACGTCTCTCATCATTTTGTCGAAAACATCCAGCTCCCAGAGCGTCGGATGCAGGAGGAGCTCATGCCTTCCAGGCAGGAGCTCGCCATCCCAAAGGACGAAGAGCGGCGCTCCGCCCAGCAGCGTGCCACTTGGCGCCGCCCAGATCGGACTGACGACGTCTCCCGCTCGAATGCCCCCTTCCACTGATGCCGTCCCGGCCTTGACCCGTTCCCCGGGCAGCCAGTGGGTGACATCGCCGTGGACATGGCTCATCACGACCGGTTCGAACTTGAGTGTTCTGGTTTGCCGGTCGTGAACCTCGGCGAGCGCGGCAACGTAGACCTCGTCGTACATGCCATCCTCGGACAACGGCATGTCGGCGGTCTCCGACGTCACGCGGATGGCTTCGGCGATGAGACGATAGTGCGGGTTCACCACGGCGAGCGTGGTCGTCGCAAAGGGGCTCGCCTGCTGGGGAGAACTGAGGGACTTTCCCTGGTACATCGCGGCGACTTTCCACGTGGTGTTGCCCACGGGCACGCCGATTTGCGTGAGAGTGGTCGTGGTCACCTTGATGGCGACGTTGCTGGGAGGGCCGGCGACAACATAGTACGCCGCGTCCTGCACCGGCTGCCAGGTGAGCACGACCGTGTTTCTGGCGGACTGGTGTGCGGTGAGGCCCTTTGGTGCCTCCGGCTCCAGATAGGTGTAGCTGCCGAGCGTGGAGCCACGACGACCGTCGCCAAAAACCGCCGTGACCTGATAGGTCCACGGCCCCGGCCACATCATCACTTCGCTCCATCGGGTGGTGGAGAGCGAAGGCGAAGTCGCCCGGCAGCACGCAGGATCCGCGGTCTTCCAACGTTCGACCACGTAGCTGGTCGGAGCCGGTGACCCGGTCGGCGCGCTCCAGACCAGGTCAACATCCACGGCGGTCCCCGCGATGGCGAGGTTAGTCGGCGCAGGCCCGGGTGGAAGTGCGGGAATGGCTGCACCGCGGCCGGACGGAGTCGGCACCGTCGTCGGGAGGGGTGTCGGGCCCGCGGTCGAAGCCTGAGTGGGCGGCGCCGGACAACCGGGGGGATTCCACCACAGGTTCACCGCCTTGCCGAGGACGAAGGTCGCTGTGGTTTCGGAGGTGACGCCGGCAACGGTCTTCTTCGCCGTGAGCAATTTCCCGGGATACTTGGCGGTGATGGTGCCGACGGTGCCGGCCGTCGCACCCTGGCAGCCGCAGACCGACCAGTGGTAGGCGTCACGATAGAATCCGGACAGGGACTTTCCGTCCGGGCTCGTGGCGGTCATGTCGAAATCGGCCATGGAGATCAGGGTACCGGTCGGGTCTCGGGGTGTCCCTCGGATGGCCGGATCGAACACCCTCAATTCCACTGCGTTGCAGGAGCCGATGGCCACCGGCGCCAGCGGGGGCGCGATGGTGACCTCCCATCCGGTCTGCGCGCCGGCGATCCCGAAGACAAGAACGTTCAGCGAGAGCACCAGCCCGAAGCAACGACGTCGTCGCGACATGTCTACGGCTTTTCGAACTTGATGATCTCGACTCGCGTGCCGCCCGGCTTGGGCAGTTTACGCCCGGCGCTCATCGAGGCCGGAAGCTCATTCACCGCGATGACCTTCTGGTCGGAGACGCCGGCGGCCGCCATCAGCGCCCACACCTTGGCGACGCGTTTCCGCGACAGCACGGTGTCGGGCTCGGCCCCCTTCTGCCTGGAAGCCTCCGCCGAGACCGTCATGTAGTAGGTCCCCTCGACGAGGGCGATCGCCTCGGCGAAGGCCGCAAAGCTTTCCTCGAATCCCGCCTCGAATTCCTGGGTCCCCTCGATGAACTTCACGCTCTTGAGCTCGAGGTTCCCTTTGCCGAGCTCGCGAAGCATCGCAGTCTTGTCCTGCGGCTTGCCGCCCATCAGCCCCTTGATCCCCTTGATCGCGCCGGGTGCGGCACTCGCCGCGAGTCCGACCGGCGTCATCGCCGCCATCGCACCGAGACCACTCATGGGGTTGGCGCCAGCCCCCGCGCCCAAGCCGCCCGTCACCCCGCTCACCATTCCAGCCACGGCCGAAGCGGCATCCCCTCCGCTCGGCATCCCGGGGATTCCCGCGGGCATTCCCGGGATTCCCGCGGGCATTCCTGGAATCGCCATCCCCTTGGCGCAGGGGTTCGCCTGGGAGGATTTCCCGGTATCCGCCGCCTGCTTGGCGATTCCCTTCGCAGCGCCCACGATCGCAGCGCCTGCCGTCGCTCCGTAGCCCGCTCCGCAGGGATTCAACCCACCGGCGCCAAGCGCGTTGGCGACCCCGCCGGCCTTTTTGCCGAGCAGCGACTGCACGCCTGCCCCTGCAGCTGCGGTTGCCGCGGTGTCGGCTACCTTCTTGGCGAGCCTGGCCAGCTTGCTCGGTGGCTTCTTGGCCTTCGTGCTCGTGTCGGCGGGTGCCTGGGCCGCGCTGGTCGCGAGTGGGGCCACCGACATCCCGATGGCCAGAATCAGTGCGAGCGGGGTGAAGCGCATAAAGTGACCTGCTTTCGCCAAAGAGAGTGCAGTCGAGTGTGACATGCCTAGAATCGTTCAGGGAGACGGGTGACTACCCAGCCGGGGTCCTCGCCGCTTCACGGGACGACGATCGTCGTATCGGCGGCCGCGGTTGCGGTCACCACGGGCGTTCCGCCGGTCGTCACCGGGAAGCGCGTCCACTCGGCGCGGATCGTGAAACGCTGGGCTCCCGATGGAACCGAAGTCATTACGAACGTGCAGCCGGTCAGCAGCGCACAGTTACCGCTCGGCATCTGACTCGCACCGTTGAGCCCGGAGACGCTCAGCAAGTCGGCTGGGACGGGTGGATTGGTCGAAGGCTGTTCATACCTCGCTCGGAGCGTCACGGTGTTCCCCGATATCGTGGCTCCGAGCCAGCGCAGAACGATCGGATTCGGGGCGGTCCAGGAAATCGTATTGCCTCCCGCTTCGCCGGTCGCGGCGAGCGCCGTCACTCGATAGAGATATGTCGTCCCTGGAGTGACTCCTCCGAGACCGTCGAAGAAGTTGGCGACCGGGATGGAGTATTTGTTGGTGCCAAAGCCAATCGGCCAGACTCCTCCGCAGGATGTCGCTGCCAGCGCCCACGCATTGCTGCCCTGCACACTCCGCTCCATCCGAAACGCCACGAGGGGAGTGTTCTTTACCATTTGCCAGCTGAAGCTGGCGCCGCTCGGCAATAGTCCGTTCGAAGTGACCTGCGGTGGAGATCCCCAGGGATCGAGTATGGACAACAGCGGCTGGCTCGGCGGTGGAGCGGCACAGCTCGGATCGGGCCGGGTCCACGAGGCTTGCCCCGAGACGGTGGCGCCCCCACCGAGCGTAGCAGTCACCTCATAGACGTAGATCCCTTTTACCGGGAATCCGATTCCGAGTGGTCCCTGGTCCTTCCAGGTTGTCGCGGTGACTCCCGCGTACGTCTTGGGCGCGTTGCCGTCCGGCGTGGTCCTTTTGATGGAATAGCTGAGCGCTCCGGTCACCGGTTGCCAGGCGACGTCCGCGGAGGCTGTCGACCCGGCGATCGTGATACCCGTCACCGCCACGATACGGGCCGTACCACTCGCCAGAGGCTGGCTGGTCCCGATCGCGCCGCTGCTGCTGCCACTCGCGATCGGGGCGATCGGAGGTGGGACCGGCGCGGGAGCCGATGCCGCCGCGGTCACCGGTGCCACCGTCGTAACCGGAGCGACGGCAACAGCGGTGAGCGGCGTCGTAGGACACCCGGAAGGACTCAGAGTGCCTTTCGCACGAGCCAGCGTAAACGGCGCCGTCGCCTGGAAGTCGACCCCCGTCACCCGCGAACGAAGGGAGAGCGCCTTCGCGGGATAGGTCGCCGTGATCGTGGCAGCCGAGCCGACCGCTGCTCCCTGGCAGGCGCACACCTCCCAATGGCTCACATCGATTGAATGTCCGACGACGGTCTGCCCTCCCGCCCCGGCCACCGTCATGTCGAAGTCGCTGATCGTGACCCGGTACCCGCTGGGTCCGCGAGGCACCTCACCGGTGGCGGGATCGGTGACGGTGAGCCCGACTGCCCCGCACAATCCGACCGGCAGGGGATTCATGGTGGGGGTGACGGTCACGGTCCAGGGGTTCTGCGCCCTGGCCTGCGACGGCGCCAGCATGATCACCGCGAGCAGCAGCCCGGTCCGGGCACCACGCCTCGAGCAGCTCATGGGATCCGCTCCACCTGAATGAACATCTGATACATCGCGGGCCGCTCCGGGAACCCCAGAAAGCCGGGGAGGATCCCGTCATTGAATTCGATCATGATGACGCCGGGCTTTGGCGCCAGCACGCCGGGGACCTTCAGCCAAGGCGACGGGAACATGCCCGCCGCCGGTTTGGCGAGCGCCGCCTCGATGATCTCGCGTGTCAGGACGACGGCGGCGTTGGGCAGCACCGTCTGATCGGGTCCGCTCGACGTCAGTCCAACAGGACGGTCCGCGCTTGTGGACAGTATCGTCGCCAGCGGCAGCGAGAAGGACGTGAACAACAGGAAGTCCGCGGTGGACCGCAGGTTGGAGCCGACCGCGCCGCCGGAGCCGATCCCGGACGCATCGATCGCCAGCGGGCCGAAAGTTCTATTCGTGATCTGATCGAGCACGCGCTGATCGGTGAACAACGAGAGGTTGAGCATCTCCTGCTGCTGTTCCCAGAGGGTGGAGAAGCCCGTGGTCCCGTCCACTTCCCAGATGCTCGGGGTGATGACCAGCGCGTCCAGGTCGTTCGCGAGCGAGCCTTCCCAGAGTCTCAGGGGAAAGGTGGTGTTCTGCGCGGGAACCGTCCGCACTGCAGCGAGTGCGAACGACGGGATCGGATCCCCGTCCTGGATTCCTCCGGTCGCGCTCCCGGATCCGGCCTTGAGGCGCTGGGCGCCGAAGTTGTTGACGTCTCCGTAGGTCATGGTTCGGCGAATGTCGGACTCGGCGACCGCGCCGGTCCGCCGATCGTACCGACGCACGAAGGCCGCGACATAGACCTCATCGCCTTTGCCGTCACGGGAGAGCGGGTCATCGACCGTCGCCCAGAACGCGCGTAATCCCGTGACGGTCACGAGGTATCGGCCCGACACCACGGGAACAGCGGCAGGTGCGGCTGCGGATGCGGCCGCGGCGACATCGAGCCGAACCCTTGAAAAATCGGCGGCGGCGGTAGCAATAGGGCCAGGCTCATAGTAGGACGCGACCGCCCATTCCTGACTTCCGGCGGGAACGCCCGTCACATCGTAGTGATCGTCCGCGCCGCTGACCCTGACGCCGCCTTGAGCGGAGCCGGGTCCAAAAACCATGAAGTGCGATTGCCCGTAATCCTCCCGGACCCACTGCAGGTGCACCCGGTCTGTTCCAGTCTGATTCGCAACGAGTCCAGGCGGATTCACCGGTGGAAGCATGGTGTACTGAACCGTCGTGGCGCTCTCGCGCCCGTCGGAAAAGACCGCCCGGACCACATAAGTCGCCACGGTCGATGGCAGCAAATCCTTGTCGTGAAACGCCGGCTGGGTCGGGGGGAGCGAGGTCCAGCTGGGCGGGTTGAACATCTGATCCGATATCTCGACCGTCTGGTCGGGGGCGTTGGGCTGGGATCGGGTGATCACCCACGAAGTCACTCCGCTGATCGACGGCCAGCGGACCGTAAGGAGTACGGGTGTCGCGTTCGAGAAGTACGGTGCCGGTGCAGGTGGCGCTGCCACCGGAGCAACCCGTGTTCCGAGAGGCTGACCGGCGAGCGGCACAGGCGCAGGCGGTGCCGGCGGGAGTGGCGCAGGAGCCGGTGCCGGCGGTGGCGCGAGTGCAGGGGGCGGTGGCGCGGCGGGAGCTGCCGCCGGTGACGGAGGAGCGGTCGCCGTTGGCGCCGCAGCGGCCGGGGGATTCGAGGAGGCGACGGTCCCCGGCGGAGGAGCCACGCATCCGGATGGATTCGCCTGGCCCTTCGCCGCCGACAGCGCAAAGGAGGCGCTGCTCTGCAATACCATGCCGGGCACCTGCGAGGCAACGGGGAGCGATTGTGCCGGATAGGTCGCGGTCACCTTGACCACGGCGCCGACCGCCGCACCTCGGCAGGCGCAGGTTTCCCAGTGGCTCGCGTCGATCCGCTTTGCGATCACGGCACCGCCGTTCGGCGCGACGGCGATGTCGAAGTCGGAGATCGTCACCCGATACCCGAGCGGATTGCGCGGCACATCGTGGGTCGATTCATCGAAGGCGGTGAGGTGGACCGCGGCGCAGAATCCAACGGGTAGCGGGTCCATGGTGGCGGTGACGATCACCTTCCAGGAGGATTGGGCCCCGATGATCCCCGGCAGGAACAGGTTCAGCACGAGCACGAGCCCCAGGACCACCGAAAACCGGCGCTTCACGGCAGAGCCCCCTCGGAAAAGTTGTTTCCCGGCTTGGGGTCGGGAGTGTCGCTCATCGCAAATGCGCCGAACACTTTGGGAATCCCCGGTGGAGGCATCGTCGTCATCACGAAGACCTCCCGGCTGCCGCGGACGGTCAGCGTGCCCAGCTCGCAGGTCACCCGCGCCCGGAGCACGCTCACGCCGGGTGGGCCGGCGCTCGCAGTACACCCCTCGGCCATGCGCACCAATCCAACGCCGACGGGAAGGAGGATCTCCACCCGCGCGGCCCGCGCCTCGTCATCGTTGTCGCTGTACACCACGAGACGCATCAGGAGGTGCTCGTCGAGGCGGATGATCCTGAGCGACTGGACCTGAACGTCCGCCCTCCAGACCTGGTCTTCCGCGACGACGGGCTTCGCAGGGGTACTTGCGACTGTGCCCGCCACCAGTACGACCCAGCCGCGAAACCGCATCGAGAATCCTTCGGTCACAGGGAGGATTTTGCTTCCACCGGGAGAGCGGGACGTGGCCATTTGGCCGGGGACGGGGTAGATATCGGCGACAACATACTCGCGCACCATCAGCGCGCATTCACCTCAAATCAGCGCACAATCATCTCGAGTAACCCGTTCCGGCTGCGAACGTTCGGTGGGCTGTGGATCGAGGGAACCGGTGGGTCCGAGACCCCCGTTCTCCCGCCCCGCCGGCTCGCCTTGCTCGCACTCCTGGCCGTCGCGGGGCCCCGAGGGATGACTCGGGAACGCCTGCTCGGCATTCTGTGGCCGGACCGCGACGAAGAGCGCGGACGTCACGCCCTTGCCCAGACGGTCTACAGTCTTCGCGGGGACCTGCGAAACGACGCGGTCGTCGGGGGTGGTGCCGAGCTTCGGCTCGAGTCCGGCGAGATCGGCAGCGACGTCGCCGACTTCGCGGCGGCGATGTCGGCCGGCGATCACGAGACCGCAGCAGCGCTCTACACCGGCCCTTTCCTGGAGGGTTTCTATCTCTCGGAGGCCCCGGAATTCGAGCGCTGGGTCGAGACCGAACGGGCGCGTCTGGCCGGGGCCGTCGTGCGCATCCTCGAGCAACTGGCCGAATCGAGCGAGCGAGCGGGACGATCCGCGGAAGCGTTGAGCCGGTGGCGCCGGCTCTGCGAGCTCGAGCCGCTTCGAGGCCGGTACGCGGCCATGTACATGCAGGGGCTGGCCGCGGCGGGGGACCGTGCCGGAGCGTTGGCGCACGCCCGCACCCATGCCGCCGCGCTGCAACGTGAGCTCGACGCCGCGCCTGAGCAGGAGGTGACTCGGCTGGTCGATCGGCTTCGCGCCGAGGATGCTCTGCCGCGTTCCGCTCGCGCTGCTTCCGGCGCGACGGGTGTGGAACCGATCGGCCCTTCGACCCTCCCGCCGCCGGTCACACCGAACCCAACCCTCCGACGACGAGCCCCGGTCGTGCTGATCGTCCTCGGGCTCGCGGCCGCGATCGGGTTTGTCGCGTGGCGCTCGATGAGTGGGCGCGCCGCGCCTGCTCTCCCGCTCATTGCGGTCGGCTCGTTGCGCGATGGTGCCGCGCGGGACTCGACGAAGAGCGGCGGGGTGCTCACCGACATGCTGGCCACCAGTCTGGCCCGGATTTCCGGCCTTCAGGTCGTGGCCAATTCGCGATTGTTCGAGCTGGTCCCGCGGGGCACCGATACGCTGCCGGGGACGCTGTCGGCCGCGGCGCGCGAAGCGGGAGCGCAGGAAATACTCGAGGGCGAGCTCACCTTCGCAACCGATGGCGGCCTTCGGCTGGAGCTGCGCCGCGTTGACCTCCTGAGCGGCGTCCTCCGGCGGGGTTATTCGGTACGTGCCTTCGACCGCTACGCCCTGGTCGACAGCGCTACCTCCGCCATCGCAAAGGATTTCGGACTCCGCCCTCCCGTCGAGCCGATCGCCGAGGTGAGCTCGGCGTCACCGATCGCCTACCGTCTCTATGAGGAGGGATTGCGCGCCTTCTACCAGTATGACATCTCGGCGGCGTATCGTCTCATGCTTGCCGCGCTGGAGGAGGATTCGACCTTTGCCATGGCGGCCTACTACGCCTGGCGCAGCGGACTCTCGGTCGATCCGCATGCGGAATCGACCCAGCGCGAGCGCGCCGTTCGTCTCGCCCCGCGCGCCGCTGACCGGGAGCGGCTTCTGATCCTCGGGATGACGAAGGCACAACTCGAGGATCCGGCGGCGCTCGCCCCGGCCGAGTCGCTCGCCATTCGCTTTCCGTCGGACCCGGACGGACAGGAGTTGTACGGCCTGGTGCAGGGTGCGCGGGGGGAGTGGGCCCGCGCGGCGTCCGCCCACCTTCGCGCCATCGCGCTCGATTCCGCGGCGAGCGTCAGGCCCGGCGCTGTCTGCCGCGCGTGCGCCAGCCTGCAGCACCTTTTCGCCGCCTACGCCGCGTGGGACTCGATGCCCGCCGCGGAGCGGGTGGACCTGCTCTGGACCCGGCTCCGGCCGGATGCTCCGGAGCCGTGGGCCATCCTCGCCGAAATCCGCTGGCGCCAGGAGCGCTGGGCGGAGGCGGACGCCGCACTCCACCGGGCGGATTCGTTGAGCACGCGACCGGGAGACCCCGCCCCGCAATTACGCGCGGCTATTCGCCGGGGGCAGTACGACGAGGTCGGTGTCGTCGCCGCTGCCGCGCTGAACGACGCCGATCGCGAGCGCCAGGTCGATGCCCGCTGGATCTGGCTGATCGCACTCCGGAATCAGGGACGACTGCGCGAGGCGAAGGCCCTGGATCAGGACGTGCTCATTCAAGCAATCATCGCCTTCGAGAGCGGCGACTATCCCGCGGCGGTGCGCGGCTTCCGTGCCCTCGCGGCGGCAGCGAACACGATCCCGCAGCCGGGGCATCGGGCGCGCGGCGTCTCCTGGAACCTGATCCATGCCGGCGCCGCCTATGCCGCCGCGGGCGATACCGCCGCAGTCCGTCGGCTGGCCGATAGCGTCGAGGCGATCGGTCCGCTGAGCCTCTTCGGGAGGAGCGTCAGGCTGCACTATTTCCTGCGGGGTCTGCTGCTGGCCGCGGCCGGGCGGCACGCCGAAGCCGTCGAGACGTACCGGCGGTCGATGTTCTCGACAACCGAGGGGTACACCCGGATCAACTACGAGATGGCGAAGAGTCTGCTGGCGCTCCAGCGCCCGCGCGAGGCACTGGCACCGCTTCAGGCGGCACTGCGCGGCGGCATCGACGGGTCGACGCTCTACATAACCCGCACCGAGCTGCACGAGCTGCTGGCGAAGGCGTTCGCCGAGGCCGGCCAGCGCGACAGCGCGGCCCTGCACTACCGGGCGGTCGAGCGCGCCTGGGCCAAGGGAGATCCTGCGTTTCAGGCACGCCGCAAGAGCGCGCTGGACTGGCTCGCCCGGAATTCGCGCTGACCCACGGAGCATCCCCGCTCAATCCGCGAGAAGCGATGCCTTCAAGAAGTCGTGATTGAGGCGGGCGATCGTGCTGAGCGGGATTTCCTTCGGGCACGCCTCGTGGCACTCCCCAAAATTGGTGCAGCCCCCGAATTGCTCGAGGTCCATGCGCTCCACCATGGTGAGCACCCGTCGATCGCGCTCCGGTTGACCCTGCGGCAGCATCCCCAGATGGGTGACCTTGGCCGCGGTGAACAGCATGGCCGACCCGTTGGGGCAGGCGGCGACGCAGGCGCCACAGCCGATGCACTGCGCCGCGTCCATGGCGCGTTCGGCGCTGCCCTTCGGGACCGGCATTGCGTTGGCCTCGGGCGCATTGCCGGTGGCCACGCTGACATAGCCTCCCGCTTCGATGATCCGGTCGAGCGCACTCCGGTCGACGATCAGGTCACGCACCACGGGAAAGGCGGCCGCCCGGAACGGCTCGATGGTGATGGTGTCGCCGTCGCGGAATCGCCGCATGTGGAGCTGACAGGTCGTCGTCGCGCGCGCCGGTCCGTGCGGAATCCCGTTGATCATCATGCTGCAGGAGCCACAGATGCCTTCCCGGCAGTCGTGATCGAAGGCGATCGGGGCTTGCCCAGACGTTTCGAGCCGCTCGTTCACGACGTCGAGCATTTCGAGGAACGACATGTCGGGAGAGACGTCCGGCGCGGGGTACGTCTCGAATCGGCCTGTCGAGGACGGGCCCGGTTGGCGCCAGATGCGGAGGGTCAGGCGCATGGGAAACCCGGGGCGGTCTTCAGTCCTGAGTCATCAGTCCTGAGTCCTCCGTCAGCCGAGACTAAAGACTTGAGACCGAAGACTGTGAGTCGACGACTCACTTGTAACTCCGCGTCGCCAGGTGCACGTTCTCGAATACCAGCGGCTCCCGGTGCAGCACCGGATCCCGCCCCTCACCGGCATATTCCCACGCCGCCACGTAGGCAAACCGCTCATCGTCCCGCTGCGCCTCCCCATCCGGCGTCTGATGCTCGGTGCGAAAATGTCCTCCGCACGACTCCTCCCGGTGCAGCGCATCGCGGCACATCAGCTCGGCGAACTCGAGGAAGTCCGCCACCCTTCCCGCCCGCTCCAGCGACTGGTTGAGCTCCTCGCCGGTGCCGACGACCCGCACATCCCGGGAGAATTCCCGGCGGAGCGCCGGGATCTCCTCGAGGGCGCGGCGCAGCCCCTCCGCATTCCGTTCCATGCCGCAGTACTGCCACATGATCTTCCCGAGCGCGCGGTGAAAGTCGTCCACCGTGCGCGTCCCGCTCACACTCAGGAGCCCCGACACCCGCTCGCGCACCGCCGCCTCGGTGGCCCGCACCTCGGCATGCCCCGGATCGACCGGTGCCGGCCTGGCGGTCGCGAGATAGTCACCGAGTGTGTAGGGGATGATGAAGTATCCGTCCGCGAGCCCCTGCATGAGCGCACTGGCGCCCAACCGGTTCGCGCCATGGTCGGAAAAATTCGCCTCGCCGAGCACGAAGAGCCCGGGGACGGTGCTCATGAGATTGTAATCCACCCAGAGCCCGCCCATCGTGTAGTGCGCTGCGGGAAAGATCCGCATCGGCAGGCGGTAGGGATTCTCGCCGGTGATGCGCTCGTACATTTCGAACAAATTGCCGTAGCGCTCGCGGATGGTGTCCTCTCCCAGCCGGCGGATCGCATCGGCAAAATCGAGGTACACGCCGAGCCCGGTCTCCCCCACCCCGCGCCCCTCGTCGCATACTTCCTTCGCGGCCCGCGAGGCGATGTCGCGGGGGGAGAGATTGCCGTAGCTGGGGTATTTCCGCTCGAGGTAATAGTCCCGCTCGGCTTCGGGAATGTCACCCGGCGTTCGCGGATCGCGGGGCGCCTTCGGCACCCACACCCGCCCGTCGTTCCGGAGCGATTCACTCATGAGCGTGAGCTTGGACTGGTAATCGCCGCTCACCGGGATGCAGGTCGGGTGGATCTGGGTGTAACAGGGATTGCCGAACGCCGCGCCGCGCTTCCAGGCGCGGAAGGTGGCGGTGACGTTGCATCCCTTCGCGTTGGTGGAGAGATAGAACACATTGCCGTACCCGCCGGTGGCGAGCACCACCGCATCCGCCAGGCGGGTTTCGACGGCCCCGCTCACCAGATCACGGGTGATGATCCCGCGCGCCTGCCCGTCCACCACCACCAGGTCGAGCATTTCCGTTCGGGGAAACATGGTGACAGTGCCGGCGGCGATCTGGCGCTCCAGCGCCTGGTACGCGCCCAGCAGAAGCTGCTGCCCCGTCTGGCCGCGCGCGTAGAACGTCCGGGATACCTGCGCCCCGCCGAAAGACCGGTTCGCGAGGAGGCCGCCATACTCCCGGGCGAACGGCACGCCCTGCGCGACGCACTGATCGATGATGTTCACGCTGACCTGGGCGAGCCGGTAGACGTTCGCCTCGCGGGCCCTGAAATCACCGCCCTTGATCGTATCGTAGAACAGCCGGTCGACGCTGTCGCCGTCATTCTGATAGTTCTTCGCGGCGTTGATTCCCCCCTGCGCCGCGATGCTGTGCGCCCGCCGGGGTGAATCCTGGAAGCAGTAACACTCGACCCGGTACCCCAGCTCCCCCAGGCTCGCGGCCGCCGATGCACCGGCAAGCCCGGAGCCCACGACGATCACCGTGTGTTTTCGCTTGTTGGCCGGATTGACCAGCTTCATTTCGAATCGGTGGAGGTCCCACTTCTTGTCGAGGGGCCCGCCCGGGATTCGCGCATCGAGTTTCATGACGGTTACCGGAGCCAGCCGAGCAGGACGGCCAGCGGAATCGCCGCGAAGCCCGCCGGAACGACGATCGCGAGCAGCATGGCAAGCCGGCGACGGCCGCGCTCGAGATGCGGGTGACTGACGCCGAGCGTCTGGAAGAGGCTCCACACCCCGTGACTGAGGTGGAGCGAGAGCGCGAGCATCGCCGCCAGGTAGAAGACCGCCACTGCCGGCACGCTCAATCCGATCACGAGATTATTGTAGACCTCGCCACGCACGAAGTCGGGATGCAGCGTGCCGGTGGTCAGATGCAGCAGATGAAAGACGATGAACCCGAGCAGAAGGACTCCGCCCCAGCGCATGGTCCGGGCTCCGAGGGTCGCGCTCAGGACGTCCCGGCGGGCGTAGTCGGTCGGCCGCGCCGCGCGCGCGTCACGCCGAAGACTCCAGGCGCTGTGCACATGGAACGCCGCGGCCAGGAGCAGTACACTGCGCACGCCCCAGAGTATGATCGCAGAGCGCTGGAGCAGATGCGAGTACTCGTCGAGCGCCGCGGGTCCCTTGAATGCCAGGAGGTTTCCGGACATGTGCAGGATCACGAAGCCGGTCAGGATGATGCCACTGACCGCCATGACCACTTTGCGGCCGATCGTGGAGCGGTAGAAGCCCCCGATCCATCTCATCTCAGACGGAGAGTGTGGCCTGGATCGCCCGGACCGACTCCGCGGAGGCGTGGAGCTCCTTCTTCTCGGCGTCGGTCAGCGAGACTTCTATGATCCGCTCCAGTCCGCTCCTGCCGATCTTGCAGGGCACCCCGCAGAACATGCCATCGAGGCCGTACTCGCCGGTAAGCCACGCCGCCGCGGGAAGGATTCGCTTCTTGTCGAGCGCGATTGCCTCCACCATCTGCACGGCGGCGGCGCTCGGTGCGTAGTAGGCCGATCCGGTCTTCAGATGGGCCACGATCTCCGCGCCGCCGTTCCGCGTCCGGGTCACGATCGCATCCAGCTTGTCCTTGGCGAGCAGCTGGGTGACGGGAATCCCGGAAACCACGGTGCACGAAATCAGGGGAACCATGGTGTCGCCATGCCCGCCGAGCACCATCGCCTGAATGTCCTCGACCGAGACGTCCATCGCCTCGGCTAGAAACATCCGATACCGCGCCGTGTCGAGTACGCCCGCCATGCCGAGCACCCGCTCCCGAGGAAAGCCACTGGCCTTCATCGCGACGTAACACATCACGTCGAGCGGATTCGACACCACGATGATGATCGAGTTCGGCGCGACCCGGGCGATCTCCTTCGATACCGACTGGACGATGCCGGCGTTGGTCCGCACCAGGTCGTCGCGGCTCATCCCCGGTTTGCGGGCGATACCGGCCGTCACCACGAAGATTTCGGAATCGGCCGCCGGCTCATAGTCATTGGCACCCACGACCCGGGTGTCGTAGCCCTCGATCGGCCCCGACTGCCACTGGTCGAGCGCCTTGCCCTGGGGAATTCCCTCCGCCACATCCACCATTACGACGGTGCGCGCAAGGTTCTTCTCGGCAAGGCGCTGTGCGGCGGTGGCCCCGACATTACCGGCGCCGACGACGGTGATCTTGTTCAGCATGCGGTTTTCTCGGAGTTGGCGGTCGAAAGTGAGCGGGGAATCTAGCGCATCCGGCACCCGGAGTCAGGCGGGACCGCGCCGCGGCCGCCCCCGCCGCTTGGGAGCAGGCTTCTCGGAGCTCGCGCCCTTCGCGAGACCGCCGGCCACGGCGGCCGCTTCGGTCTGCCCGAGCTGCTGGAGCGCCTCGTACAGCACGATCCCCGCGGCGGTCGACAGGTTGAGACTCCGTACCTTGCCGCTCGGCATCGGGATCGTGAAGCATTCGTCGGGATGCTTGTCCAGAATACGCTCGGGCATCCCGTCGGTCTCGTTCCCGAAGACCAGCACGGTATTGGGCCGGAATCGCGCCTCGCTCAAGGGCCGGGTGGCGCGAGCGGAAAAGTACAGGCAGCGATCGCGTGAGATCGCCTCGCGAAACGACCGCCACCCTGGATGCACCCAGCAGTCGACCGCATCCCAGTAGTCGAGACCCGCCCGCTTGAGCTCGGCGTCGGAAATCGAAAAGCCCAGCGGCTCAATGAGATGCAGACTGGTGTCCGTCGCGGCGCAGAGCCGGGCGATGTTGCCGGTATTCGGAGGAATCTTCGGCTCGATCAGGGCGATGTGCACGGCGATCAGCCTCCCCTCGTATGCATTTCCCGCCGCGGGTCGGCGCGGAGGCCGTCAAGCTGATACAGGACGCCGCGGTCCGGTTCGGCGAGCCGCCGCTCGGCGCCCCGGTCTTCGCGCCGCCGCCACACGGCGGCGATCATCGCGGAGATCTCCTCGTCACTCGCCCCGGCACGGAGCGGCTCGCGAAGATCGACGCCCCGTTCGGCGTAGAGGCAGGTGAACCAGGTGCCATCGGCGGTGATCCTGCTGCGGTCGCACTCGGAGCAGAAGGGAGCGGTGACCGACGCGATGATCCCGAAGACCGTGCCGTCGGGGAGCCGGAACCGCTCGGCGGGCGCGGCGGGGTTGATGGGATCCGGCTCCGGCTCGGCCCGGCCGTACCGGCGTCGGATCGCCTCGAGCAGCGCTTCGCGCGTTACCACGTCCTCGAGACGCCAACGCGTCGCCCCGCCCACGTCCATGTATTCGATGTAGCGGAGCTCGAGGCCGCGCCCGCGAGCGAACTCGAGCAGGTCCACGATTTCGTCGTCATTGAATCCGCGAATGAGCACGCTGTTGAGCTTGACGCTCGCGAAGCCCGCCCGCTGCGCCTCTTCGATGCCGTGCAGGACGTCGGCGTGACGGCTGCTCCGCGCAAACGCCAGCATCCGCTCCGGCCGCAAGGTATCGAGGCTCACCGTGACCCGGCGGAGGCCGGCGGCAATGAGCGGCGCCGCGTGCTCGGCGAGCAGGATGCCGTTGGTCGTGAGCGCGATGTCCCGGAGTCCCGGCCGGCGCGAGAGCATCGCGACCAGCGACGGCAGATCGTGCCGCAGGAGCGGCTCGCCACCGGTGAGCCGGAGCTTCCCCGCCCCGAGCGCGATGAAAACACCGGCGAGACGGTCGAGCTCCTCGAAGGTGAGCAGTGAATGACGGGGGAGCCAGACATAGCTCTCCTCCGGCATGCAGTACCCGCACCGCATGTTGCAGCGGTCGGTGACGGATAACCTCAAACTCCCTAGCCGACGGCCGAACGCATCGTCCAGCGAAGCGCGAGTAGCGAAGAGCGAGGAGGGTGTACTCATGGGGCGGCAGTTCCGCTTCGCGCTTCGCTATTCGCTACTCCCTGGTTCACCCATTCCGTCGTCCCGTCAGCGAAAACCTCGCGCTTCCAGATCGGCACCCGCCGCTTCAGCTCCTCGATGACGTACCGGCACGCCTCGAACGCCTCGTCGCGATGTCCTCCCGCGACCGCGATCGCCACTGCGACATCGCCGATGCCCAGATCACCGAGACGGTGCTGCAGCGCGATGCTCACCGGCCAGCGCGCGGTCGCCTCGGCGATGATCTCGCCGGAGACCGACTCCGCCATCGGATCGTAAGCGCTGTAGGAGAGCGCCAGGACGGCGCGCCCGCCATGATGGTCCCGCACCGTTCCCAGGAACGCGGCGATCCCGCCACGGCTCGCCGCCGCCACCTCGGCGATCAGGGTGTCCAGCACAATCGGAGAGTGGGTGAGGTACACATCACCCTCCCGCGAGCGGAGGCATGATCGCGACCTCGTCGCCCGATCGGACGGGAGCTTCGGGGGAAGAATGACGGAAGTTGACCGCCAGCAGCGTCGAGGGGCCGAGCGCTCCGCCCCGTGGGAGCGCTCGCACCCGGTCGAGCACGTCACCGGCCGTTTGGAGTCCCTCCGCGGGGAGCTCGATCACGCTCTGACCGAGCCTCTCGGCATAGCTCGCAAAGAGATGGACGCGGATGACGGCGGGACCGGATTCTTCGGTGGACATTGGACCTGGGAGTATGGGGCGGCGGCTCTCCTCGGGCAAGCGCGAAGAACCGTCACGAAACCAAACGGCGGGACCGGAAGTCCGGCCCCGCCGCATTCATCACCCAACCGGTGAGCTCAGTCTGCGTCGGCTTCCATGTCGTCGTCGAGCCCCTCGTGCGGCTCGTCGGCAACCAGGGCTCGCAACTCCTTACTGGGCTTGAAGACCGGCACCGGGCGCGCGGCGACTTCGACCGGTTCCCCAGTGCGGGGATTCCTCGCCATCCGAGTTTTCCGGCGGCGGATTTTGAACGTCCCGAAACCGCGAACTTCGATGTTGTGCTGCTCCTTGAGGGCGCCTTTGATGGCGTCGAGGAACGCATCCACCACTCGGGCGCAGTCCTTCTTCGAGATCAACGGCCCGGAAGTGCGGGCCATCGCAGCGGTTACCTGCTCGACGAGATCGGCCTTGGTCATGCTCCCCCCATAGGGTCACCGGACTGGCGATCTCCCCAGCGGGAGAGCGTCCTCACCCCAAAGACTAGGAGCTTAACCGTTGTCTGTCAAGAGGTTGCGGGCTTGGGAGGGGTTCTGGACCCCATCAACTCCAGGAATTCACGAAAATGGGGGTAGGCATCGTGGGGTCCGGGAGAGGCTTCAGGGTGGTATTGCACCGCGAAAACCGGAAGTTCTTTGTGCCGAAGGCCTTCCACCGTTCCATCGTTCAAATTGAGGTGGGTGACCTCCAAATCCGGTGCGCCGGGAATTCCTTCGGGGGTTCCTTCCACCGCGAAACCATGATTCTGCGAGGTGATCAGGACCCGCCCGGTGGACAATTCCTTGACCGGATGATTTCCGCCACGATGGCCGTAGGGAAGCTTGATGGTACTGCCACCGAAAGCGAGTGCGAGCAACTGATTCCCCAGGCAGATGCCGAATGTCGGCAGTCCGGAGCCTGCGAGCTCTCGAATATTCTCGATCGCATAGCCGATCGCCGCCGGATCGCCGGGGCCATTCGAGAGGAAGAGTCCGTCCGGCTCGAGCGCCCTCACTTCTTCGGGGGTGGCGTCCGCGGGGACCACCGTCACACGACAGCCGGTGGCTGCGAGCATCCGAACGATGTTCCGCTTCATACCGAAGTCGTACGCCACGACATGGCAACCACTCGCTCCCTCGGTCCACGCCTCGTCCACCGTCGCTTCCGAGGCGAGATCGAGTCCCTCCATCGAGGGTGAGGCACTCAGCTGCGCGCTGAGCTCCGCAGTCGGCGCGGTGCCTTCGGCGATCACGCCACGCATGGCCCCCTTGGAGCGGATATGGCGGGTGAGGCGCCGGGTGTCCACACCTTCGATGATGGGAATGCCCGCCGCCTCCAGCCATTCGGGAAGTCCGCCGGTGGAACGCCAATTGGATTCGTTGCGGGAGAGCTCACGCACGACCACGCCGCTCACCTGGGGGCGCTCCGATTCCATGTCTTCCGTGTTGATGCCGTAGTTCCCGATCATCGGCGCGGTCATCACGACGATCTGGCCGAGATAACTGGGATCGGTGAACGTCTCCTGGTACCCGGTGAGACTCGTGGTGAAGACCACTTCGCCGAATCGGGGCTCGACCGGGCGGCGGACGGTCCCCGGGAAGACGGCACCGTCTTCCAGCAAAACAAAAGCGGGGCGATCGGTGGTCCGACCGCCCCGCTCAGAAAGCACTTGGCTCACGGCCGGCTCGCCGGTGGCGTGGCCGGCGGAGGTGCGGGCGTGGCGGAACCGGTCGTACCCGGTACCGGGGCGGGTGCCGGCGTAGTCTGCAGCGGCGCGGGAGGTACCGCCTGCTGCGCCGGCGCCTGCTGGCGAAGGCGGCGTTGCACCTCGGTCTCGCCGAGCGCACGACTCGAAGCGGCGATCGAGAGGAGGAGGGCCAGACCCATGAAGGCTCCGCCGGTAATCCAGCTCGCCTTGTGCAGGATCGTCACTGCCTGGCGGCCACCCATCACGAGGTCGGTGGTTCCACCCCCGAGTGAGGCGAGTCCACCACCCTGTCCTGCCTGGAGGAGCACCACGGCGGCCAGGACGAGCCCGTCGATGATGAGGAGTGTGAGAAGTAGGTTGTAGAGCATAGCCGGTAAATCTAAATGGCGAGCGGAGTTGAGTCAATTACCGTTCACCGTTCACGCCTTTGCGGTACAGATCCCCGCCCACCCAACGGGATCCAGGCTCGCCCCACCGACCAGCACGCCGTCGATTTCATGTTCGGAGAGGAGGGCACCCGCGTTGGCAGCGTTGACCGACCCTCCGTACAGAATGCGGGAGGCGCTCGCCCCGAGACCCATCAACGCTCGCCGGATCCCGGCGTGCACCAGCGCCGCATCGGCCGGCGTCGCGTTGCGGCCGGTACCAATCGCCCAGACCGGCTCATAGGCGATCGTCACCCGATCGAGCTCCGCGGGTTCGAGACCGCGCACTCCTGCGTTGAGCTGCCGATTCACCACCGACGCGGTGAGATCGCGCTCCCGCTCCTCGATCGTCTCACCGACACAGAGCAGCGGAAAGAGGCCGCCCGCCAGTGCGGCGCGAAGCTTCCTGCCGGTGTCTTCGTCCGACTCACCGAACACATGGCGCCGTTCGGAGTGACCGATCAATGTCGCGGTGGCGCCGGCGGCTTTGGCGAGCGGAACCGAGGTGGCGCCGGTGAATGCCCCTTTCGGTTCCCAGTGCACATCCTGTGCGCCGACGCGGGTCGCGGAAAGGCCGCCGAACGCCGAGGCCGCGGCCTGGAGACTGACCGCGCTCGGGAAGAACCAGGTCTCGCGGTCGGCGACCGGATGGTAGGTGGCGCGGAACTTCGCGGCGAACTCGCGAACCTCGGCGGGACCGAGATGCATCTTCCAGTTTGCGGCAAAGAGCGTGGGGAGGCGATCAGGCATCGTCGAGCGCCGCGACTCCAGGCAGCGGCTTGCCCTCGAGAAACTCGAGCGACGCTCCGCCTCCGGTGGAGACGTGCGTCATCCTCCCGGCGAGCCCCGCCTGAACGACCGCGGCCGCGGAGTCGCCGCCGCCGACCACGGTGATGGCACCATGATCGGAGGCGTCCGCCATCGACAGCGCCACCGCCCGGGTGCCGGCATCGAAGGGCGGCGTTTCGAAGACACCCATCGGGCCGTTCCAGAAGACCGTCCCGGCACTCCGAATCCGCGCGGCAAAATCCTTCACCGTCGCCGGATCGACGTCGTAAATCGCAAAGCCGTTGGGGATCTTGTCTCTCGGCACGGTGATGCTGGTGATTCCTTCACGCAGCTCGGCAGCGATTACTCCACCCTTGGGCAGCACCAGCTTGGCGCCGGCGCGTTCGATCAGCTGCCGTGCCATCTCGATCCGGTCTTCTTCCACCAGCGAGAAGCCGGTCGACAGCCCCATGGCGCGGAAGAAGGTGCACGCCATGGCCCCGCCGATCAGGATCTCATCGACCTTCGGTAAGAGCGCTTCGATCAGGTCGATCTTCCCGCTCACCTTGGCGCCGCCGAGGACGGCGACGAATGGGCGTTTCGGATTGCCCAGCGCTTCGCCGAGATACTTGAGCTCCCGGTCCATCAGGAATCCGGAGACCGCCGGCTTGACGAGATGTGCCACCCCCTCGGTACTGGCATGCGCGCGGTGTGCGGCGCCGAAGGCGTCATTGACGTAGAGATCGCCCAGCGCGGCAAACCGCCGGGCAAGCTCCGGATCGTTCGCCTCCTCGCCGGGGTAGAATCGCGTGTTCTCCGCCAGCATGACGCTCCCGCGCGACATGCGGCG
>Ga0070707_100000555_pt1 | contig 37476 bp, 28 predicted proteins | sample KBSK5502metaG_FD_65468 | JGI IMG/M metagenome (GOLD analysis project Ga0070707, IMG submission 65468) | Corn, switchgrass and miscanthus rhizosphere microbial communities from Kellogg Biological Station, Michigan, USA - KBS K5-50-2 metaG | ecosystem: Host-associated > Plants > Roots >... | reverse complement strand
GAGTTCCTTGAAGTTGTCGATTCCCAGGTAATGGGCGAAGCCGAAGTTGAAGCTGCCCTCGTAGAACGCGAGCCGGATCGTGTAGTAGGCAGGGTAGATCAGAAAAAGAGCGAGCACGACAAGCGCCGGCAAGACGAACAGCATTCCCTGAACGCGCTCGAAGCGCGACCACGGCCTCACACGTCGCCCCGCGCTCGGCGGTGGAGCGGCGACTGGTGTGGGAAGCGGCTGCGTGCTCATTCGTCCGCGGTGAAAACGAACTGGCGGCGGCGCCCGTTGCCGGACGCCGCCACTGCAGTCGAGCCTAGAACTGGCCCTGGATCTTGCCCTGGAACGTGGACAGGATGTTCTTGATGTTGCCCGGCTTCTGGATCACGTCCTGGAGCGCGAAGCCCCACGTGTCGCCGAACGCGCCAGGAAGCAGGTCGGAGCCGTCGAACAGGAACGTCTTCGCCGTGGCGAGCTGCTTGACCTCGGCCCGTACGAGCGGGCTCGGGTAGGAGCTCGCAGGCACCTTCTTGTTCGGCGAGGTGACCGCGCCGGTCGAGACCCAGATCCTTCCAGCGGTCCCGGTCGAGATGTACTTCAGGAACTGCCGCACCTCGGGCGTGTCCTTGAAGGCCCCGGCGAAGTCGGCGGCGCCGACGACTGGATGGTCGAGGGACGCCTTGATCGTCGGCCACGGGAAGTCGCCGATCGTCGTCCCCGCCTTCAGAGCGGGGTTGACCTGTTGCGTCGCGATACCGCCGACGAAGCCGCCCTCGAAGTAGAGCTGTGCTTTTGCGCTCGTGCCGAAGACGTCGCTGATCCCGCCGACGAAGCTCTGACCCAACACGCCTTGAATGCCGTTCAAGACATACTTGTTGTTGATGATCTGGGTCATGATCTTCGCCGCGTTCGCGACGGAGGGATCCGTGAACTTGAGCTTCCCGGTGAAGAGGGCCTGGTACTTCGCGGGCCCCGCCGTCCGGGCGTAGATGTTCTCGAACCAGTCCGTGAGCGTCCACTGGCTCTGGCTCGGGCCGGCCCCGACGGACCACGGAACGAGGCCCTTCGCCTTGTAGGCCTTCGTGATCGCAAGCAGCTGCGCCCAGGTCTTCGGGATCTTGAAGTGGTACTTCTTGAACGAATCGGGCTTGTACCAGATGACGCTCTTCGAGTTCGCCTTGGCCGGGACGCCGTAGAGCTTCCCGCCGGAACTGCCGAGCTTCAACCAGCCGGCCGAGTAGTTCCCCGACATGTACGAGTTGCTGAGTCCGAGGCTCGAGAGCGGCTTCAGCGCCCCCTCCTTCGCGAGAGTCCCTATGTAGCCGGGTCGCGGCAGGATGCCGACGTCCGGCGGGTTCCCCGCGGCTAGACGTGTCCGAACCTCTGGAATGAAGTCACGCGCCGACGTGTACACGACCTTGATGCCCGTCTGGGCCGTGAACGCGGCCGTGACCTTCAGGAATGCATCCTTCTCGCTTCCGCCCCAGAGCGAGAGAACCTCGATCGAATTGGCGCTGCGCTTGGTCGGCTTTGCACTGATCGCCGTGGCCGTCAATCCGGCGGCGAGAACGGCAAGTGCGACGGCCGACGCAATCAGCGATTTCCGTCGCTTCACTCGAATCCTCCTCCTCTTGTAGACCCCAGTAACCTCGATGCTATCTCCAACAACAAAGGCTCGTTTTAGGCCCGCGCCGTCAGATTCAGTTCAGTCTCGGGATCGAAGACGTGCAGCTTGTCCGACTGGATCGCGAACTTGACCTCCTGTCCTGCCTGCACTTTCTGTTCGGACGGAACGAGCGCCACGATCTCGTGGCCCTCGGACTGGGCATGGATCAGCTCCTCGTGGCCCAGATACTCGACGACGTCGATCTGCGCAGGGATGTGGAGGTCATCGGGACGGCCGTTGCCGTTCAGTACGAGGTCCTCTGGCCGGAAACCGATCAGCAGGTCCCGGCCGCGGTTCTGGGCCGCCGCCTTGGCGGCCTCGCCCGAGAGATGGAGCGTCGGGCCGCCGAGGGTGAGCTTCCCGTCGTCCGCCTTGGCGGTGGCAAAGTTCATTGCGGGCGAGCCGATGAAGGCGGCGACGAAGACATTGACCGGATTGTCGTAGAGCTCCGGCGGCGTGCCGATCTGCTGCAGGACGCCGTGGCTCATGACGGCGATCCGGTCTCCCATGGTCATCGCCTCGACCTGATCGTGCGTCACGTAGACGGTCGTCGTCTCGAGCCGTCGCTGCAAGCGAAGGATCTCCGCACGGGTCTGGACGCGCAGCTTGGCGTCGAGGTTCGAGAGCGGCTCGTCCATCAAGAAGGCGGCCGGCTCGCGCACGATCGCCCGCCCGAGAGCGACGCGCTGGCGCTGCCCGCCCGAGAGCGCCCTCGGCTTGCGGTCGAGCAAGGCCTCGAGGTTCAGGATCTTCGCCGCCTCCTCGACGCGCCGCTTGATCTCCTGCCTCGGGGTCTTCAGCAGCTTGAGGCCGAACGCGAGGTTGTCGAAGACGGTCATGTGCGGATAGAGCGCGTACGACTGGAACACCATTGCGATGTTCCGGTCCTTCGGCGGCACGCGGTTCACGATCCGCGCATCGATCTTGATCTGGCCCGCGGTGATCTCCTCGAGACCGGCGAGGCATCTGAGCGCCGTGGTCTTGCCACAACCCGACGGGCCGACGAGGACGAGGAACTCCCCGTCTTTGATCAGCAGGTCGAGGTCGTTGACTGCGACCGTTCCGTCCGGGTAGGCCTTGGTGACGTGGTCGAAGGTGACTGTGGCCATTCGCCGTTGATGCTAACCCGCGAGCGCCTCCGCGCAAAGCCGCTGGAAGTGGGCAACTAGCTGCTCGCTCTCGGACAGGAGGAGTCCCTCGCTCAGGATTCCGGAACGGACACCTCGCTGCACGCCCTCCACGAGGCTCCGGTCCTCCTTGCCGACCTGGTTGTCGAAGGCCACCAGCTCGTCGATCCAGTCCTGGTCGACGTCCGGCGCGAAGAAGTAGTCGAGGAAGCGCGCCGTCCGCTCCGGGCCGATCGGGAGCATCGGGCCGCAGGAGAGGTTCGGATGCCCGGGAAAGACGTTGACGCCGAAGTTCGGCCAGAGGAAGTGGAACTGGCTGCGGGGGACTTCGCCGTCGGCGAGGAACGAGCCGCCGTTCTGCCGCAGCGGCCCGAACTGGCTCGACACGAGTCCGTTCGCCTCGAGGGAGTAGGCATCCGGCGACACGTCGACCGCCGCGCTGAACCCCGGATGCGCGACGGCGCAGTGGTAGCACTCGAGGAAGTTCTCGCACGAGATCTTCCAGTTCGCGTCGAGCTCGAACTCGGACCGAAAACGGAACTCGAGTGAATCGACGTCGAGGATCTCGGCAAGTTGCGCCGGCATGTCGCCGAGCGCGTCGGCCAGTGGGGCTGCGCCCGGATCGGGATTCACGAACACGAGCGGTCCGAACGTGTCGACCTGGATCTGCCTGAGCCCGACCTCGTCGACATCGAATCCCGGCTCACGGTCCGAGCGGGGCGCGCTGTGCAGCCTGCCGTCGAGTGCATAGGTCCACGCGTGGTAAGGGCACTGCAGCGTCTCGCGCGTCCCGGATCCGCTCGCCACGACGTGCCCGCGGTGGCGGCAGACGTTGAGGAAGGCGCGGAGCTCGGCGTCACGTGCGCGCGTCACCACGACAGGGATCTGGCCCGCGGTGGACGCAAAGAAGCCGGTCTCCGCGATCTCCCCTGTGTGGCCGACGTACTGCCAGGCGCGCGCGAAGATCTGTTCACCCTCGCGGCGCAGCACTTCAGGATCGGCGTACCAGGCCCAGGGCAGAGACCTCTCCATACGCGAGAACTGTAATCTGCGCGCCGTGGCCGTCACGAAGACGCGGAACCTCCCGCTCATGGAGCAGTTTTTTGCGGTCCGCCGTTTTTCCTCGGCACTCGATTTCACCGCCGACGGCACGCACCTCCTCTTTGCCGCCAACATCTCCGGGCAGTTCAATCTCTGGCGCGTCCCTGTCGAAGGCGGCTGGCCGGACCAGCTGACGGCGTTCACGGACGAGACCGTGCGCGGCGTCGGCGTGTCGCCGACAGACGGCCGGATCGTGCTGTGTGCCGACCACGACGGCGACGAGTTCCATCAGCTCTACCTCCTCGACTCCGAGCGTGGTTGGCCGGAGAAGCTCACGGACGAGCCGCAGGTCCAGCACTACGTCGGCAACGGCTCGTGGTCTCTCGACGGGACGAAGTTCGCGTACGCCGCGAATGCGCGCCAACCGACCGACATGGAGGTCTGGGTCCGCGACGCCGAAACGGGAGAGACGCGGCCCGTCTTCGGCGAGGGCAAATTCTCTTTTCCAGGGCGCTTCTCGCCGGACGGGTCGAAGCTGTTGGCGATCGACTTCCGCAACAACAGCGACGTGTCGACGTATCTCGTTGATCTCGAGTCCGGAGAAACGCGCGAACTCACGCCGCACGAGGACGACGCGATCTTCTTCCCGGGCCCATGGGCGTCGGACGGCTCGGGCTTCTACCTGGTTACGGACGCCGCTAGCGAGTTCCGCGGGCTCGCGTTCTACGATCTCGCCTCGGACAGCTACGCCTGGGTCGATGAGCCGACGCAAGACGTCGACGACGTCACGATGTCCGCCGACGGCCGCGTGCTGGCCTGGCTCGTCAACGACCAGGGCTACGACCGGCTGCGGCTCCGAGACCTCGAGACGGGACAGGATCTTCCCGCGCCCCAGCTTCCTGCGGGCGCCCGTCCTCATCTGACGGGGGCCGAGCCGCCGCTCGCTATCTCGCCGGACGGGAGGCATGCAGCGCTGATCGCCGCGAACCCGCGCCGGCCGCCGGAGGTGTGGGTCGTCGAGACCGGGACTGGGAAGGCCCGGCCTGTGACCGACAGCCGGCTGGGCGGCCTGCTGGAGGACGATCTCGTCGAGGTGGAGCTGGTGACCTACCCGAGCTTCGACGGCCGGGACATCCCCGCGTGGCTGTACCGGCCGAACGTCGAGGGCAAGGTGCCCGTCGTCCTGTCGATCCACGGCGGCCCGGAGGCGCAGGAGCGGCCCGTCTACCAGCCGCTCTACCAGTACCTGCTCTCGCGCGGCATCGCGGTGCTCGCGACGAACATCCGCGGGTCGACGGGTTACGGCAAGTCGTACCAGCGGCTCGTCCAGCGCGACTGGGGCGGCGGCGACATGCAGGACTGGGAGCACGCGGTCAAGTGGCTGCGCGACCAGGACTGGGTCGAGCCCGAGCGAATCGGAGTGTACGGCGGCTCGTACGGCGGCTTCGCAGTGCTGACCTGCGTCACGCGACTGCCCCAGTACTGGGCGGCCGCCGTGGATATCTTCGGCCCCTCGAATCTCGTCACGTTCGCCAAAGCGGTGCCGCCGACCTGGAAGCGGTTCATCGCCCGCTTCGTCGGCGATCCGGAGACGGAGCCGGAGTTCCTGATGGAGCGTTCACCGATCACGTACGTCGAGAACGTGCGGACGCCGCTGCTCGTGATCCAGGGCGCGACGGATCCGCGCGTTGTCAAGGGCGAGTCGGATCAGTTGGTGGACAAGCTGAAGTCGCTAGGCCGCGAGGTGGAGTACGTCGTGTTCGACGACGAGGGCCACGGCTTCACGAAGCGTGCAAACGAGCTGAAGGCCTACGGTCTCGCGGCCAACTGGCTCGAGCGGCACCTGCTCGATAGCTGAGCTCAGCGCGCGGTCGAGACCGCAGCCGCGAGCGCTTCGACGACGACGGGATCGAAGTCGGTGCCGGAGCAGCGCCGCAGCTCGGCAAGCGCCTCGTCTGTGGGCCGCGCTTTGCGGTAGGACCGATCCGTGGTCATTGCGCTGAACGCATCGCAGGCCCGGACGATGCGGGCGACGAGCGGGATGTCGCCGGCCTCGAGTCCATCGGGGTAGCCGGTCCCATCCCAGTCCTCATGGCAGGAGCGGACGATCCTGCCCACGTTCCCCAGGATTCCGCCGATCTGAGAGAGAAGTCGCTCGCCCTCGACGGTGTGGGTTTTCATGATCGCCCACTCTTCGTCGGTGAGTTTCCCGGGCTTGTTGATGATCTCGCCGGGAACTTTGATCTTGCCGATGTCGTGTAGGAGCGCCGCGAACTCAGCATCTCTGCGATCGTGTGCGCTCAGTCCGAGCCTGTCCGCCACGTCGAGCACGAGGGTCACCACATCGCGGCTGTGACTCCCGGTGTAGGCATCGTCCGCCTCGACGACGTCTCCGAGCAGCATGGCGGTTCCTCTGTACGCGTGTCCGAGCTCCAGGGCGTGGTCGATGCGAACCTGCCGCTCGCGCGCGAAGTACGCGAGCAGCCCGATCAGCGGGAGAGAGACGACGACCAGCGAAGGGTGCGCGCCACATCCGAGTGCCGCCACGACCGAGATCGGGGTCAGGGCAAAGTCGACGGCCCAGATCCAGACCATGAAGCGCAACAGGCTCCACGGCGATACCCCTAGGCCGAGGCGGTCGCGCAGACCGGTGCTCCCGAAGTCGAAGGCGAACTGCGCCAGCAGAGCCAGCGCGTAGATCGGCAGGTTCCTCGGCGTAGGCTCGGGCTGGCCGGCCGCGACGAGGACGAGCGCAGGCCCGACGGCGTGCCAGGAGTTCACGAGTCGCAGGACGCTCCGATCGACGGGGACACGCCCGCGCACGTATTCGGGCAGGCCGCCGAGAAGCAGGCCCGCCATGACGCAGAGCGGCACGTACTGGACCGGAAGCAGCGCGAGCATCGGCACGAGCACGAGCTGCGTTGGCACCGCCGAGCCGGTACCGATCTCGAAGTCGATCCTGGATGCGAGCGCATATGAGGCCACGAAGACCAGGAGCGTCAAGAACCCGATTTGCCGGGACGAGTGGGCCAGAACCGCCAGCGCCAACGAGGCCACCAGGAAGGAAGCCCCGAGCAGGAGCGAGGCAACGCGGTCGCGATCGCCCAGAGGCGTGGCTGCGAGTTGACGCGACTGCTCGATCAGCGCGTCGGCGTCGACATCGCCGCCGACCCGAATGGCGCCGCTTTCGGGCAAGGGGGATCCAGTCGCGACCGATGCCGCCATTTCCGCGGTATCGGCGTCCCGCCGGGATTCCTTGACCTGGGGGCTAAATCACCCCAACGGGGGAAGCTGCCCTCCAGGCCGTGGAGAAACTTGGGAGAGCAAGTGGGGAAGGCAACTGCGGCTATCCGAGGAGTGAATTCTGTGGCACGGAATCCCTTTTTCCGACGCGTGAGGGCGGTTGTCGTCCTCGGTCTCGTCGGCGGCACGATTGCAATGGCGATGGGCGCCGCGCCGGCCTCCGCCGGCCTCGGTCTTGCCTGTCCCTCGTCGACATCGACCCCGTTCGCGGGCTGGCAGGACTACGCCCACTACGCGTTCGTACCGGACGGGGGGTTCGAATCGGGCGGGAGCGGCTGGACTCTCAGCGGCGGCGCGCGTGCCGTCTCCGGCAACGAGTCGTATTACGTTCACAGCAGCTGGGACCGGACTTCGCTGTCGCTGCCCGCAGGCGCGTCTGCGACGAGTCCGCCGATGTGCATCTCGCTCCTCTCGAGCAAGATGCGCTTCCTGGCCCGGGGCGACTCCGGCTCGAGCATCAAGGTGCAGATCGTCTATCGAGGCCTGCTGTCGAGTGTGCTCGGGATCTTCGACGGCGGCACGATCTCGGCGGGCGGCTCCTGGAAGCCTTCGCCCCAGATGGGGATGCTCGGCGGCGTCCTGCCGCTCCTGACAGCCTCGGTCTCGTTCCGCTTCACGGCGGTAGGCGGCACCGCGGCGATCGACGACGTGTATCTCGACCCGATGAAGTCCTCCTAGGGATCGGCCAGAGACGAAGTGCGTTCGACGGAGCTCGTGAGAACGAGCTCCGTTGCGTTTCAGTGGGTGAGCGTGATCTTCGTCAGCCCGACCGGGCTGTCGACGTCCGCGTCCCGCAGAGTCGCGAGGCGCACCGCGGCAACCTGTCCCGGCACGACGGTCAGCAGCGGAGAGAGCCACTCGGGCACACCCCGGACCAGTGGGAGGGGGGTCTCGGACTCGGCGAGGAACTTCACGTCGTCGCTGATCGCAATGACTTCCGCGCCGCGCTCGCGCACCTTCTCCAGCGCGACGCTCATGCTCGCGAGTGTGCGGCCGGTGGGAGCGATCACGATTGCGGGCCGGCCGGACTTCAGCGCCGCGATCGGGCCGTGCAGCAAGTCCGCCGAAGAGAACGCCTCGAACTGTGCGCCCGAGAGCTCCCGGATCTTGAGGGCGATCTCGAACGCGGCGCCGTAGTTGACTCCGCGCGCGACGACGCTTCCACCCTCGACCTCGCGATAGCGGTCGAGTGCGCCGGCGGCCGCGAGTGACTGTTCGATCTGCTCGCCGACCTTCTCGGGCATCGCGAGCAGGTCGTCGAGACGTCGGTGGTCAGCCGCCGTCGACAGCAATGCGACCGCGGCGATCGAGTTGAGGTACGTCTTCGTCGCTGCCACCGCCCGCTCCTCGCCCGCGTGCAGCTGGAGGACGGAGTCGGCGGCAAGCGCCAGCGGCGATTTCGGGTCGTTGGTGATCGCGAGCGTGGGGCGGTTCTGCCTGCGCGCATCGGCCAGAACCGCGACGACATCCGGCGATGCGCCGGACTGAGAGATTCCGATGACCGCGGCCGGCCCGAGCTCCGGCGGCGCATCGTAGACCGTGTACAGAGAAGGAGTCGCGAATGCCACCGGCAGCCGGTTGACGGTGCCGAAGAGGTACTGCATGTACCGCGCCACGTTGCTCGAGCTCCCGCGAGAGACGATCAGCAGATAGCGGACGTCCTCGCGGAGGAGTGCTGCGACGATGTCCGACGCGTGCGCCGACTCCGCCTCGAGGAAGCGCTCGAGCGCGACGGGCTGTTCCCGCAGCTCGGCTTCAACCCACGACATCGGCAACCGCCTCGCGGATCACGCCACCTGCGGCAGTCAGTCGCGACCGTGCGGTCTGCGCATCGACTCCTGCGAGTAGCGCGACGATGGCAACCTTCGTATCGCCACCGGCAGCCGCGATCGCGGCTGCGACTTCTTCGTCGTCAGCGGCGGTTGCAATCGCGACGGCCCGCCGCGCACGCGCTCGCAGCTTGTCGTTCGAGGCCTGGACATCGACCATCAGGTTTCCGAACGTCTTGCCGAGCCTGACCATCGCGATCGTCGAGATCGTGTTCAGGACGAGCTTCTGCGCTGTCCCGGCCTTCATGCGGGTCGAGCCGACGATGACTTCCGGCCCGACCTCGACCTCGATCGCGCGGGCCGCGTGCCGCGCGAGCTCGGAGCCGCGGACGCACGCGAGCCCGATCGTCAGCGCGCCCGCTCGGGCGGCGGCGTCGAGCGCCGCAAGGGTGTAGGGCGTGCGGCCGCTCGCACTGACACCGAGGACGACGTCTCTCTGATCGACTGAATATGCGGAGAGGTCGCGCGCACCGGCTCCTGCGTCGTCTTCGGCCACTTCGTCCTCCGTCGTCACCGCGACGATCCGGTCGGTCGAGAACGTCGGACCGCACTCCGCGGCGTCCGCCGCAGCCGCCCGTCCGGACGATCCCGCACCGACGTAGACGAGCCTCCCGCCGGCCTCGAGCCGCTCGACAATTGCCTCGATCGCGTCGGCTATCGACGCTGTGCTGTCGCGGACGGCAGCGGCAACCGTCCGGTCCTCGTCGTTGATGAGCTGGACGAGCTCCGCCGTCGGGCGCAGGTCGAGGTCGCGGAGATCGACGCGCTGTCTTTCGGTTGCAGCGTCTTCTCGTCCGGTCAGCGCTCTGGTGACCGCTTCCCAAACGAGGGGCGCGTCCGATGTCGCGAGGTGCGTCATGTGCCCGCACGCTTCGTAGCCCCAGGTCCACACGTCGTCGACTCCTGCGGCGTGCGTCGCAGCGATCGCCGTCTCCAGGTCGGGGATGTCGTCGCCTGTCAGCCCGAAGCTCGGCAGCCACATCTGCGCGGTCACGTCGTGCCGGGCCGAGGTGTCCGCGAGCAATCGGGCGAAGCGTCCGACGAACGAGTGCGCCGGTTCGTCGAAGTTCTTCCAGTACGGATCGGTCGCGAGCACGGAGAGACCCGGAAGCGAGGCGACCGAGTCCCAGTCGCTGACGCCGTGCGGACCGTCCGTCAGCGGCAGCAGGCAGATGGTGTTCTTGCCGCCTGACGAGGCGACGTGCGCCGTGACCTCGCCGAGGAAATCGACGATGGATCTTTCACGAAACTGTTGCACTTCCGGGGTCAGACCCTGAGTCAGGTCCAGTCCCGACAGCTCGGCACAGATCTGGCACACGCAGGCCCACCGGTCGCGGTCGTCGACTCCGACATGCTCGGGGACCGTCCAGTGCGGCTCGTCCCAGAAGACGTAGTCCGTTCCGGCCTCGACCGCCGCGTCCGCCCACTCCTTGCAGAAGGCACGATAGGCAGGGTTGTTGAGACACCCGGTCGCCACGCGGCGCCCGTCGTCCAGCACCTGGCACGCCTCCGGATGGAAGGTCACCCAGCGGCTCTCGGCCTCGCCTCCGAACGTTCTCCCGACGCCCCACGGACACATCTGCACCTCGAGGCCGAGCTCGTGCGACGCGGCGACGATCTCGGCCATCGTGCCGCGGTAGTAGGCGAGATCGTTCTCCGAGAACGTGTGCAGCACCGCCGTGTAGCCGCGCGCAGCGATGTCCTCGAGATCGCGGCGGGCGTGACGGGGGATGCGGACGCCGAAGTACGAGACGCCCGCGCGCCTCATGGAGTCGGTTCCGCGACGGCGCTCGTCAGGAGCGGCGCTGCCGCAACCGGGCGGTCGCGCCGCTGCGAGAGCTCGGCGACCAGCCGGTAACGGTCACCTCGATAGAGCGAACGGACGAACTCGACCGTGTCTCCGGATGCCGTGCGGGACGTCCGCTCGAAGAGAAAGGCCGGCGAATGAAGGGGAACACCCAAGAGCTCGGACTCCTCCTCGCTCGTGACGGTCGGCTCGATCGACTGCATCCCGCTCGCGATCACGATCCCGTACTCCTTCTCGAGCAGCTCGTAGAAGGATGCATTCTCGAGCAGATCGCGGGAGAGGCCCGGGACCCTGTCGGCGGGTACGTGCAGCGTCTCGAGGGCCATCGGCTCACCGTCCGCTAGACGCAGGCGCCGGATGAGGACGACGCGCGAGTCCGGTGAGACGTTCAACGCACGGCCGACCGCAGCGCCGGCATGGGTCTCGCGCAGCTCGATCGTTCGGCTCCCGGCCGTCATGCCGCGACGGCGCATGTCCTCGCTGAAGGACGTCAGGGTCAGCTGCTGGGCGATCTTCGGCTCGCTGACGAAGGTCCCGCTGCCGTGCCGGCGCTCGAGGTAGCCGTCGCGGACGAGGTCGTCGAGCGCTGCTCGCAGTGTCAACCGCGAGATCCCGAGCTCCCCGCTGAGCCGCCGCTCCGAGGGGATCGCCTCGCCGACCTGGAGCTGGTCGATCAGCTCGAGGACTCGCTGTCTGGTCAAGACCTGTTTGCTCACAGCGCTCCTATGGAAGCACAGGTGTTGCGGCGTGGTCAAGACCACTCATCTGCAATCAGCGGAGAATTCACCCCCTTGACACCAAGATTGGTCTGTGCCAATCTCTCGGCCGTGGTTGGTGGTCTAAACCAATTGGGGAAGCCAGGGAGGCTCCCCCTGCTCCGGGAGGCGACATGAAAGCTCGATTCCTCGTGGCGGCGGTCCTCGCCGCGATACTCGCCGTTGCGGCTACGACCGCAAGCGGCGGAACCAAGAAGGGGCAGGCCGACAAGATCGTAGTCTGGCTCCAGGATGATGCAAAGAATGGGTGGCCGGAGGCAGTTGCCGCGGCCACGAGCGCTTTTCAGGCCAAGCATCCGGGCGCCGAGGTCGACGTCCAGTACCAGCAATGGCCAACGCACTTGACGAAGTTCGACGCAGCCCTTGCGGGTGGCAACGCTCCGGACGTCATCGAGATGGGGAACACGGAGACGACGAAGTACATGGCTGCGGGGGCGTTTGCCGCCCTGCAGGCGAAGAGTTTCCCCAATGCGAAGACGTGGCTCGGAGCCTTGAAGGGCTCGTGCTCGTTCAACGGCAAGCTGTATTGCGCTCCGTATTACGCGGGTGCGCGAGCCGTGATCTATCGAAAGGACTACTACCGTCAGGCCGGGGTGAAGGGCACTCCGAAGACGCTTGCTCAGTTCGTCTCGGATGGAAAGAAGCTGATGAAGAAGTTCGGCAAGGACCGTAACTTCTCTGCGGTCTACTTTGCCGGTAAGAACTGGTACGCGTCCATGCAGTTCGTGTACGACTACGGCGGCCAGATCGCCGTGCTCAAGAACGGGAAATGGAAGGGCACGCTGAACTCGCCGCAGGCGATCAAGGCCTTCACCGTGCTGAAGGGGGTCGTGCGGTCGCTCTCTCGCGCACCGCTGACCGTCGATGAGTCTCATCCGTATCCGAGCATCCCCTTTGCCCAAGGCAAGGTCGCCTCGTTTGTCGGGAACGGTTGGGAATGGCCGTACACGCTCGACGCGAAGGTCGGTAATCCCGCCCTCGCACCGGTGATGGGTGCCTACCCGATGCCGAGTCACATCAAGGGCCGGTACATGCCGACGTTCCTTGGCGGATCGGACCTCGCAGTCCCGGTCACGACCAAGAACAAGGGTCTCGCCGTCGATTGGATCGCGGCGTTCACGAGCTCGGCGCAGATGAAGACAATCGCGGACGCCGGCAACATCCCCAACTCGACGAAGCTCGCGAGCTATACCCTTGGCAATCCCAAGGTGGAGCCGTTCGCCAAAGCTGCGAAGTTCAGCTGGTTCGTACCGACGGCCACCCACTGGGTCGACGTAGAGAATGCGAACATCCTGCAGGACATGTGCTCGCAGATCTTCTCCGGTAGCAAGACGGTGAAGGCTGCAACCACGAGCGCAAGCAACGCGATCACGAGGATCTTGAACGGCGGTTAGTGAGTCGGCCGGCGCCCGAAGGAGCGACCACGGTGGCTGTCGCCGAGAGCGAATTCGATCTCGCCTCTCGGCGGCGGCGCCGCTGGTCACGCCACCATCTTGGCCAGGCCGCCCTGCCGTACGGTCTGCTCGCTCCAACGGCAGTAGTCATCGGCGCCGTCCTCGGCTATCCGCTCTACTTGATCGCAAGGCTGTCCTTTGAGAAGTACGGGCTGTTCGAGCTGATCCGGCACAAAGGCACGTGGATCGGGCTCGAGAACTACACGCGAATCCTTCACGACTCTCAGTTCTGGCGCGTGCTCCTTCGGACGGTCGTGTTCACGGCAGTGAACGTCTCCCTGACGATGGTGCTCGGGACCGCGATCGCGCTTCTCCTCACGAAAGTGAGTCGGTTCGTCCGCTATCTCCTGACCGCGGCGCTCGTCTTCGTCTGGGCGACGCCGGTCGTGGTTGCGGTGGACGTCTGGAGGTGGCTCGTCGACTCGCAGTTCGGTCTTGTGAACTGGGTCCTAACGGAGCTTCACGTCGGCAACTTCGTGCACCACGACTGGTTCGTCAACCCATGGAGCGGCTTCGCCGTGATCACTGCTCTGGTTGTCTGGGGCGCAATTCCCTTCGTGGCGATCACCATCTTCGCAGGACTTTCGCAGGTCCCGGGAGAGCTCATCGAGGCGGCGAAAATCGACGGTGCTCGGTCTTGGAACGTCTTCCGCGAAGTCACGCTGCCTCTGTTGAAGCCGATCTTCGTGATCCTGATCAGCCTGTCGATCATCTGGGACTTCCAGGTCTTCAATCAGATCTGGATCATGCTCGACCAGCGGCCTTCGCCTGACTACTACTTGATGAGTGTGTACTCGTTTGTCGAGTCCTTTCGCCTGAGCGAGTATGGGCTGGGCTCGGCAATCGCAGTTGTGATGGTCCTGATCATGTTCGCCGTCACGTTCGTCTATGTCAGGCAGATGGTGAAGGCGGGCGAGGTTCATTGAGCTCGGTCACGCCGATTGCACCGACCCCTGTGGCTCCCGCGGTTCCGCGAACGGCCGGCCAGAGCCGTCGGCTGGGCTCGGTCGGCTGGAACCTCCTCGGGGTTCTCGTTTTCGTGGTCATGATCTTTCCCGTCTACTGGATGGTCTCAACGGCTTTCAAGACCGGACAGGACATCTTCAGCTACACACCCAAGTGGTTCCCGCTCCACGCGACGTTGGCGAACTTCGGCGATGCGATTCATCGGCAGTACTTCTGGCAGAACGTTCGGAACAGCCTCGTCGTGGTCGGCGTCGTCGTGACGCTCTCCCTCACGCTCGCCTTCCTTGCCGCCCTTGCGCTGGCGAAATTCCGGTTCTACGGGCGCAAGGCCTTCATCGTCCTGATCATCGCCGTGCAGATGGTGCCGTTGAACGCGCTCATCATTCCCCTGTACATCGCATTGAGTCGCGCCCACGAAGTGAACAAGCTGAGCGGTGTCATCATCACGTACATGACCTTCGTCCTTCCGTTCACCGTCTGGACGCTGCGAGGATTCATCCTCGGCGTCCCCCGCGAGCTCGAGGAGGCGGCGATGGTCGACGGCACCACTCGCTTCGGTGCATTCGTCCGCATCCTGCTTCCGCTCATTGGCCCTGGTTTGGTCGCCACCTCGATCTTTGCGTTCATCCAGGCGTGGAACGAGTACATCATCGCGTACGTGCTGCTCAGCAGTCCCGAAAAGCAGACGCTCACCGTGTGGCTCGCATCGTTTACAACGAATCGCGGGACGTCGTGGGGGCCACTGATGGCCGGGGCCACCTTGACGGCGCTGCCCGTCGTCGTCTTCTTCTTGCTCGTGCAGCGGCGCATTGCCTTCGGCCTCACCGCGGGAGCCGTACGTGGCTGACATTCAATTCGTCCACATCGGCAAGGTCTACGACGGCGACGTAACCGCGGTGCGCGACCTGAATCTCGACGTCGCCGAGGGCGAGTTCATGGTGCTCGTCGGGCCGTCGGGGTGCGGAAAGACTACGGCGCTGCGCATGATCGCCGGGCTCGAGGAGATCAGCTCGGGGGAGATCCACATCGGCGGCAAGGTTGTCAACGATCTCGCGCCGCGCGACCGTGACATCGCGATGGTCTTCCAGAACTACGCGCTCTACCCGCACAAGAGCGTCTACGAGAACCTCGCCTTCGGATTGCGAATGCGCAAGGTGCCGAAGGCCGAGCAGAAGCGACGCGTCGAGGAGATCGCACGCATCCTCGGGCTCGGAGAGATGCTGCAGCGCCGCCCTGCGCAACTCTCGGGCGGCCAGCGCCAACGCGTCGCGATGGGGCGCGCGATCGTGCGCGAGCCGAAGGCCTTTCTCATGGACGAGCCGCTCTCGAATCTCGACGCCAAGCTGCGCGTTCAGATGCGTGCCGAGATTGCGCGCATCCAGCAGGCGCTCAAGGTGACGACTGTTTACGTCACTCACGACCAGGTCGAGGCGATGACGATGGGTCATAGGGTCGCGGTGATGCGCGACGGCGAGCTGCAGCAGGTCGACACGCCGCAGCGCCTCTACGACGCTCCCGCGAATCTGTTCGTCGCGAGCTTCGTCGGCTCTCCACCGATGAATCTCTTCGAGGCGGCCGTCGAGCGCGACAACGGCAGGCTCGTGTGTCGCATCGGCCAGACGGAGCTCGAGCTCCCTGCCGACCTCGCCGCAGAACGGCCGTCGCTTCCGAACTACGCGGGCCGCCGTGTTGCGGTTGGCATTCGGCCCGAAGATGTGCGGGAGGCCTCGGGTTGGGACGGGGTCCGTCTGCGCGGTCAGATCCTGCTCGTCGAGTCTCTCGGCTCGGAACAGCTCGTCCACATCGAGATCGCGGCGGCTCCGCTCGAGCGCTCCGATCTCATCGACACCGCCGCCCAGCCCCCAGGCCCCTCCCTGGGTGTGGAGGACCACGAGCGCGCGGTGACTCTCCTCGGCCGCTTCGACCGGCACCTCCTCCTCGCGCCGGGCGAAGCGGTCGAGGTGGCGATCGATCCGCGGCTCCTGCACTTCTTCGACCTGGAGACGGGCGTCGCGATTCCGCTGGTCGAGCTTCCGGTCGCCGCCGAGGTCGCGAGATAGTCATGCGCCTAGGTGTCGGGGCAGCGCTCGTCGAGGGCAGGCTCGTTCCCGGCGATGTCGAGATCGTCGACGGTCAGGTCGCGGGCGTGGGGCTGGGCTCGCCGAACGGGAACGGGATCGCCGCCCCGGGTTTCGTCGACTTGCAGGTCAATGGGTTCGCGGGCGTCGATTTCTTCTCGGCCGACTCCGAGGGGTACCGCAGGGCGGGCAAGGCCTTGCTCGAGTGCGGCGTGACCGCGTATCAGCCGACGTTCATCACCTCACCGGAAGACGAGCTGACGGCGGCGTTGCACGAGGTTCCGCAAAACGGCTCCGCTCCGCGCATCATCGGCGCGCATCTCGAAGGTCCGTTCATCGCGCCCGAGCGCCTCGGAACGCACCCGGCGGAGTCGAGACGCGACCCCGACCGCGACCTGCTCGAACGTCTGCTCGCTGCGGGACCGGTGAGTCATGTCACGCTCGCGCCGGAGCTGAACGGTGCGCACGAGCTCATGGAGCTGCTGAGGCGGCGCGGTGTGACTGTTTCCTGCGGCCATTCGAATGCGACCGCCGCCGAAGCGCGTGCGGCGTTCGCGCGCGGAGCGAAGACGGTAACGCACATCTTCAACGCGATGCGACCCGTCGCAGCGCGCGAGCCCGGCCTCGCCGGCGCCGCTTTGTTCTCACCCGATGTCGTTGTGCAGGTGATCCTCGACGGCGTGCATCTGGCGGACGACACTGCGCGGCTGGTCTGGCAGGCCGCCTCGGGACGTGTTGCGCTCGTGACCGACTCGATTGCGGCAGCGGGCGCCGGGGACGGCACCTACACGCTGGCCGGCGTCGATGTCGGCGTGGAGAACGGCGTCGCGCGGCGGGCGGACAGCGTTCTGGCCGGGAGTACGGTGCCCATGATCGAAGCGGTACGAAATCTGGTCGCGCTCGGAGCGCCCGTCGACGCTGCCCTCAGCGCAGCGAGCGAGGTTCCGGCGCGTATCGCCGGTCGTCCGGACCTCGCAACGCTGAAGCCTGGGGCGAGGGCCGATCTGGTCGTGCTCGACGACGAGCTCGAGATCGTGCGGGTGCTCGTCGACGGGGAGGACGCCGTCGCCTGAGCGCCCAGAGCGTCTAAGGTCGGGAACGGCCACAGCGCAACCCAACGACGAGGAGGAGTCATGGCCATGAAGTCGGACTTCACCGAGCAGGAATGGGAATCACTTCAGAAAGGCGTGCTCGGCGCCGGACTGCTCGTGTCGCTGAGCGATCGGAGCTTCTTCGACACGTTCAAGGAGGCGGGCGCGCTGGCGAAGCACGTCGCGGCGGCGAAGCAGAGCAGCACGAGCGAGCTCGTCCGTGAGCTGGCCGACGTACGAGGTACCGGCTTGGGCCTCACCTCGTCGCCGGACAAGGTCGAGCACGAGACGCTCGAGGCGCTGCAGTCGGCGAAGGCCACGCTCGAGGCGAAGGCGCCGGACGAGCTGGGCCCCTACCGGCAGTTCGTCGTCGACGTCGCCCAATCGGTCGCCGATGCGGCCGGCGGCGGTGAGAGCGCGGAGAGCGGTGCGATCGAGAAGGTCAGGTCCGCAATCGGGTAGCGACGATCGACCGGACTTGCACGGACGATCGGGTGGGGCGCCAGACGGACTTCGCCTATAAAAAGAGGTCAGGCCGAGCAACTACGGCGGGGAAGCGTCAGGGGGAGGTGCTCCTGTTCGTTCGACCCCTGCGGTGCCGTGTGCGCTCGGCCCTTCTCGGCTTAGGCCGCCGGTGCCAATATTCGGGCCCCGCGTGTGCGAACATATGTTCGTGTTGGGGGCAGCGACGATCCTTCACGCCGACCTCGACGCGTTCTACGCGTCCGTCGAGCAGCGGGACGATCCCCGCCTCCGCGGCCGCCCGGTGATCGTCGGCGCGGGAGTCGTGCTGGCCGCGAGCTACGAGGCCAAAGCCTTCGGGGTTCGCACCGCGATGGGTGGCAGGCAGGCCCGGCAGCTGTGTCCCAGCGCGGTCGTCGTCCCGCCGCGGATGTCGGCCTACGCCGAGGCGAGCAAGGCGGCCTTTCGCGTCTTCGAGGACAACTCGCCGCTCGTCGAAGGGTTATCGATCGACGAGGCGTTCCTCGACGTTCGCGGGCTCGAACGGATCTCGGGAACGCCAACCGAGATCGCCGCGCGGCTGCGACGGGACATTCGCGAATGCGTCGGCCTGCCGATCACCGTGGGTGTCGCGCGGACGAAGTTCCTCGCAAAGGTGGCAAGCGGTGTCGCCAAGCCTGACGGCCTGCTCGTCGTGCCTCCCGACCGCGAGCTGAGCTTCCTCCACCCGCTGCCCGTCGAACGTCTCTGGGGCGTGGGGCCGGCGACTGCGAGGAAGCTTCACGAGCGGCGAATCTCGACGGTCGGCGAGGTGGCCCGGCTGCCCGAGCCCATGCTGGTGGCGATTCTCGGCCGGGCGGCGGGCCGGCACCTGCATGCGCTCGCCCACAACCGTGATCCGCGGCCGGTGGTCGTGGGTCGCCGCCGCCGGTCGATTGGTTCGCAGTGCGCGCTCGGTCGACGTTCCCGGCGGACGCCGGAGGCCGTCGACGCGGTCCTCGTCTCGCTCGTCGACCGTGTCACTCGCCGCCTGCGCACTGCGGGGCGTGTCGGCCGCACCGTCGTGCTCCGATTGCGCTTCGGCGATTTCTCTCGAGCGACGCGGTCGCACACGTTGCCGTTGCCGACTGCGCACACGCAGACGGTACTGCTCACCGCGCGGTGGTTGCTTTCGTGTGCGACGCCGGAGATCGAACGCCGAGGTCTGACGCTCGTCGGGGTCGCCGTCGCGAATCTCGACGACGACAGTGCTCTTCAGCTCGTACTTCCTCTCGATCGCTTCAGCGGGACCGCCCTCGACGTCGCTCTCGACGAGGTGCGCCGGCGGTTTGGTTCGACCGCCGTCATGCGCGCCGTGCTACTCGGCCGCGAGCAGGGGTTCACCGTGCCGCTGCTCCCGGATTGACTCGACGTGGCAGCATCATCTCGGTGAAGACGCTCGAGATCGACACGCCGTTCGGCGCCGCGAAGGCGCACCTCGACCGCGGAGATGAACCGCAGGTGGCGCTCGTCCTCGGTCACGGCGCCGGTGGCGGGGTGCAGGCGAAAGACCTGGCCGAGGTAGCTCGCGTCGCACACTCGCTGGGAATCACCGTCGCCCTCGTCGAGCAGCCCTACCGGGTTGCGGGTAGGCGTTCTCCCGCACCTGCGCATCAGCTGGATGCAGCGTGGACGGCAGTGATCGCCTACCTCGTCGCAGCTGAGCTGCGCGGCTTGCGGCTCGTCGTCGGCGGGCGATCCTCGGGTGCGCGCGTCGCCTGCCGCACCGCGGAGGCCACGGGCGCGATCGGAGTGATCTGCCTCGCGTTCCCGCTGCAGCCGCCGCGCCGTTCCGGCGGCAAACCGGCACAGAGCCGTCTCCCCGAGCTCGAGGCCGTGACGGTCCCCACGCTCGTCGTGCAAGGGACGCGCGACCCGTTCGGCACGCCGCCGGCGACGAAGCGGCGCACGGTGGTCCAGGTGGCTGGCGATCACGGCTTGCGCACCGATCTCGGTGCAGTGGGTGACGCCGTACGAACCTGGCTCGCTCGGGTCGGGCTCGAATCGCAAGTTACGCCTGGGTCATAAGCGAATTCGGTATCGGCGCTCGACGACGCGAACACCGGCACCGAGTTGGATCCGCACGACCGCGGTGACGAGACCGCGTGTCCGGCCGCCGTAGCGCAGCGTGAGAACGGCACGGGCACCCGGGCGAAGCGGACGTCGGACAACAGGGCTCAGGCGCGCGAATTGGTGGCCATGCCGGATCAGCGAAGCAGTGACGCCGCTGAGGAGTTGGACGGTCACGTTGCCGTGGTTCGCGACCGGAACGACGATGATCCGCGCGTTGCGCTGCCGATGGACGCGAAGACCGCCGAGTGTGAGGCGGCGCACGATGCGCCCGGGCACGATCATCCTGATCCGCACTCCGAGGCGCACCTGCACATTGACGCGCCCACCGCGCACCGGGCGTGTCGTCAACTGGACGAGGACCTGATGGTCGCCCGGTTCCGCGCGTCGCGGCGACCTGACGCGGAGCGTCAAGATCGCGCCCTCGCCCGACCGGAGCAAGACGTGAGCGGGCACGACCCGGAGCCACGTCCTCGCGGCCGCTTGGCCGTCGAGCGTTCGCCGCGAAACGTCGACCACGACCCTCTCGGCACCGTCGTTCCGCAGCTTGATCGTTCTCGAGCCCGGCACCGCGACCGCGAGCCGTGCCGGTGAGACTGCAAGTACAACGCGAGGCCGGGCGGCGGCCGCCCCCGCCGCGGAAGGGGCGGCCGCCTGCAGAAGCACTGTGCAGACCGCGAGTGCGAGGGCCGGTCTCACCGAGCGACCGCGGTGAACGTCACCGTTGCCGCGTAGTGGCCCGTCGCGACGAGCGGCAGCGCTGACGAGAAGCCGACGTTGGTGGCCCAAACGTCTCCACCCGCTGCGCTCGGCGCAGCCTTCGTGCCGACGGACAGCCCCGCCGCCGGACTGATCGGAATCGGAACCAGAGCGCCGCCGGTCAATGCGCCTCCGAGCACTCCGCCGGCCGGTGCGGTCGCGGAGAGCGCGAGCGGAAGGTCTGTCGGAGCAAACGCAGTCCGAGCGACGACGAGCGAGTAGCCGGCCGCGTTGTTGCTCGACACGGTGACCCGCTCGGGAAGCGGCGCCGGGCGATCGCCGAACGTGAACGTGCCGAAGCTGAGGGCGGGGCGGTCGAGCGACACAGAGAGGACGGAAGCCACATCGAGGGCGACGCTCACCGTGCCTGTCGGCCCGGGCGAAGACGATCCGCCGCACGAGCTCACCGGCGAGGCGGAGTTCCGGGGCGCGGGTGTTCCCGCCGTGAAGTCCGTCATGTTGTCACCAGTGTCGGTGCAACCTTCGTTCGCGCGAAGCGCGGCCGTGGTGTTGGAAAGCCCCGCCGCGGAACCCGCACCCTCGAAGTCGCTCGCGCTGCCGTAGCCGACGAGATCCTCCACGAGTGGGTCGGCTGAGCAACTCCCTGCCGAAGCGCCGCACGTGAGTGCGGTAGCACCGCGGACGAGCGCGATCTTCCCGCTGGTGCCGCCGAGGTTGCTCGTGCCGGTCGCATCGGCGGGTGGGAGGGGAGCGCCGACGTCTGCGTTCGATGCGAGCTGGACCAGGTAGTAGCGACCGGGCCCGATCGTCCCGGAAAGCGCGGTCGGCTGCCAGGTGGTTCCCGCGGCGGTGGCGTACTGCACCGTCCAGCCCGAGAGGTCGACGACGGCGGATCCTGCGTTGAAGAGCTCGACGTAGTCGTTTCGGAAGGTGGCTCCCGAGTTTCCCCCGCCGCCGTAGACCTGGCTCACCACGACGTTCGACGCGCTGGCGCCGGCGGCAGTGGGGAAGAGGAGCAGTGCGGCGAGGAGTGCGAGCAGCAGGGCTCTTGACATGTGTACTCCGATCGTTGAGGACGGGATAGCTCTCCGTCATAGATCGGAGCGGAGGTGAGCGAAAGGGTCGGTGAACGTTCCGGCGCGATCTCTGTGCGCCTTGGTTACATGCTTCAGCGAACCGCCGCGCCCGCTACGCGCGGATGACGCGACGAACTGCGACGAGTCGCGCCCCGTACGACGAGCGTCCCAGCTTGACGACTTGGACGCGCGTGCCGGAGTGCGGTGCGTGCACCATGCGCCCCCGGCCGATGTAGATGCCGACGTGTCCGAGTCCCGAGAAGAAGAGCAAGTCGCCGGGCTTCATCCTGGATGGTGCGACGCGCCTGCTCTGGTCGTAGAGCGCGTACGAGCTGTGCGGCAGTTCAATTCCCAGGCGACCGTACGTCCAGTAGACCAGCCCGGAGCAATCGAAGCCGGCGGGTGAGGAGCCTCCCCACCGATAGGGCACGCCGACCTCTCTGACGGCGATGGCGGCCGCGCGCTCGCCGACGGTCGGTTCCGGGACGCCGGGGACTGGACCATGGCGCGTCGGCGTCTGCCCGGCCGCGGCTGCCTCGCCGGCGCACGCACAGGCGAAGACGATCGCGGCAAGAGCGAACAGCGGCAGGGGGCTGCGGGGTGAGGTCGGCACGGCGGAGGGAGAACGACGGGCCGCAAATCGGATGTGCGCAGCCCTGGGCCTGTTCTTAAGCGTCGGATCCTAGTGAGAAAACGAGCGGTGTCTACCCCTTTTTGCGCTCGTGGCGTCAGCCACAGGCGATGACGCGCCTGCGTCGATCTGGTTTCCGGCAGGTGGCGATGTGGTGAAAGCAGGATGAACATTCGCTGCGCGACGCGTACGCTCGGTGACCCGCATGGCCAGTGCGTCCCAACTCGCCCCGATTCCGCTCTTCGAGTCGTTGAGCAGCTCAGACCTGGACGAGCTGGCGTCGTGGTTCGACGTTCAGATCACCGGTGAGGACGTACGCCTCATCGGCGAGGGCTCCAGTGGCTACTCGTTCTTCATCCTCACACAGGGCAGTGCGGCCGTGACTACGAACGAAGGGGTTCACGCCGATCTCGGGCCGGGCGACTTCTTCGGCGAGATCGCGATCCTCGGGGACGGGCGCCGCACCGCAACGGTGACGACGACGTCACCTTCGCAACTCCTCGTCATGTTCGGCACCGAGTTTCGGCGGCTGCAGCAGGCGCACCCTGACATCGCCGAACGAATCGAGGACGCCATGCGGCAGCGCGTTTCGGTCCGCGCCTGAACGCAAATCGCGAGGATTAGCGGGAGCGACGGGGGTCGATCCCTGCCTTTACACACCGCGGGATCGAGACACGGGCCTAAACCGGCGCGCGTGCCTCTCGCGGCCCTAGTCGGAGGACTGCGTAGAGCCTCCACTCGTCCGGGACGCCCTTGAGGGTGTGCGAGCCTCGCTCGTCGAACTCGATCCCCGAGCCAGCGACGAGATCGCGAACGATCGACGAGACCAGGACCTCATCGGGCTGGGCCGACGCGGCGATTCGTGCGCCGAGGTGCAACGTCATGCCGCCGAGCTTGTCGCCGACCTGTTCGCACTCGCCCGTGTGCACCCCGGCGCGAACGTTCAGGCCGAGTGCGCGCGCGTCTTCGACGATCGCCGATGCGCACGCGACCGCTCGGGCCGGTCCGTCGAACGAAGCGAGGAAACCGTCGCCGGCGTTGTCGATCTCGCGCCCGCGAAACCTGTCGAGCTGACGGCGGACGGCCGCATGGTGCCGCTCGAGAAGCTCGGCCCAGCCGCGGTCGCCGATCGTCGCCGCTTTGTCGGTGGATGCGACCAGGTCGGTGAAGAGAACGGTCGCAAGGGTCCGCTCGGAGACATCGTCGATCTCCGCAGATTCGACGAGGCGCCGTGTTTCCTGCAGCGCGATCTCGTATGCCTCCTCGTCTACCCAGTGGTAGATGCTGCGCACGCTTGGAAGCTCGACGAGGCGCGCTCCCGGGATGCGGCGCGCAAAGTATTCGCCGGGGCCGCGGGCCGACTCGCTCGACAGGATCACGGTCGGAACGCGCACGGTAGGCAATACATCGGTGACGTCCGAGTCCATCGTCATTCGGAAAAAGGCCAGAGCCGAGCCGGGGCTCAAACCGCGGCGCATATGCGCGTGGAACCACACTCGGAAGTCGGGATCGTCGCGCTGCCGCGGCGACCATTCGGCAAGGCACGCGTCGAGGAACTCCGTACGCCCCCAACCGTCGCGGATTTCACCGAGCCGGCGGCGCCACTGCTCCTCCGTGAGCGCCCAGGGGTAGTCGTTGCTGCGCCGTCCCTTTGCAGTCGGATCGAAGAGGACGAGCCCGAGCACGCGATCCGGATAGGTCGCGGCGAAGAGCGCCGCGAGTCGAGCTCCTTCCTGAGCGGTCCAGAGCACCGCGCGATCTGAGCCGAGGTCGTCCATCACGGCGCGCACGTCGTCCATGCGGGTCTCGAGCGTCGGCACCTCGCGCACGCGGTCGGACAAACCCGTGCCGCGCTTGTCGAGCATGATCACTCGGGCGAAGTCGGTCAGATCCTCGATGAAGCGCACGAGCAGCGGCTGCTCCCAGGCGGAGAGCAAGTCGCCCGCGAACCCCCGAACGAAGAGAAGGTCGACCGGTCCCGTGCCTACGGCTTGATAAGCGATCGCCACATCACCACTCCGTGCATACCGCACATCCGGGACGTCCACGACGCCCAGTTTCGCTGATGTGGCATGGTGTTTAAAGAGCGGGAGTGACGGGGGTCGATCGGGAGGTTTAAACACCGCGGCATCGAGATCCGGCTCTAGCTTCCTCGCGGCCGGACGCTAGATCGTCTCGAACGACGGAGCTAGCATCTGATGACATGAGCCACATAGCCGCTGAGCCGCTCGAGGCGGGGCGCGACGCGCTTCGGCGGTATGCCTGGCGAGAGGGCTACGAGCTCCTCGAGAGCGCTGACGCCGTCGCGCCCCTCTCGCCCGAAGACCTCGAAGGATTCGCTGCCGCGGCGTGGTGGACCGGCCGCCTCGAGGCGTGTATCTCCGCGCGCGAGCGGGCGTTTGCCGGTTACATGGCTGCCGGCGCCGGTGGCCGCGCCGCCATCGTCGCGATGGCGCTCGCAAAGGATTACTACGCCAAGCGGTCCTCTTCGATCGGAACAGCATGGATGAGGCGGGCAGAACGTCTCTTGGCTGACGAGCCCGAGTGCGTCGAGCGGGGTTATCTCGAGCGCCTCCTAAGTGTCATCGCGTTCGAGGGTCGCGGGGACTTCGAGTCCGCGCTCGCGCACGGTCGGCGCGCCCTGGAGATCGGCAGCCAATTCGGCGACCGCGAGCTCCAAGCGCTCGCGCTCCACGATCAGGGCCGGGCGCTCGTCGCCAAAGGAGAGGTGGCTGAGGGAATGGCGATGATCGATGAGGCGACGGTCGCGGCCGTCTCTGGCGAGTTGAGCCCATACCACACCGGCGTCATCTACTGCAACACGATCACGGCGTGCAAAGAGCTCGCCGACTATCGCCGCGCAGGCGACTGGACCGAGGCTGCGAAGCGCTGGTGTGAGCGCCAGGCGATCGCCGGCTTCCCGGGCATGTGCCGGGTCTACCGCGCGTCGATCATGCGCGTCCGTGGTGCATGGTCGGAAGCGGAGATCGAGGCACGGCGCGCGTGCGATGAGCTCGTCGAGTTCAACCTGAGTTATGCGGCCGAAGCGTTCTACGAGCTGGGTGAGATCAGGTTGCGCAGGGGCGATCTCGTAGCAGCCGAGCAGGCATTCAAGCAGGCACACGAACTCGGGCGCGACCCCCAACCCGGGCTCGCGCTCCTTCGCCTCGCCGAGGGAAAGACAGACGGAGCGTGCGCCTGCATCGACCAAGCGCTCGACGAGGAATCACGCGAGCTTCACCGGGCGCGGCTCCTGCCTGCGCAAGTCGAAATCGCGCTCGCCGCCGGCGACCTGGCGAAGGCCCATGCGGCAGCCGCTGAACTCGACGCGATCAGCCAAACCTACGGAAGCGACGCGCTCGAAGCGGCGGCGTCCTTAGCTCGAGGCAGGATCGCTCTTGGGGAGGGAAATGCACGTCCCGCAGTTCGTGACGCCCGCCAGGCCCTCCGCTCGTGGCAGGAGATCGGCGCTCCTTTCGAGGCCGCGCAAGCGCGGATGCTGCTCGCTTTCGCATACCTGGCCGATGGGAATGCCGACAGCGGCGCACTCGAGGTCCAGGCAGCTGCTTCGGCCTTCGACCGGCTCGGAGCTATTCCCGACGCCCGCCGCGCGCGTGAACAGCTCGAGTCGCTCGGGGTTCGACGGACGACGGCGGACGACGGCGACGCTAGCGAGACACGGACGTTCATGTTCACCGACATCGTTCGGTCGACGAGCCTCGCCGAAGCCATCGGCGACCATGCGTGGGCGGATGTCGTTCGCTGGCACGACGAGGCGCTCCGTTCGCTCTTCGCCGAGCACGGTGGCGAGGAGATCGACCATGCTGGCGACGGCTTCTTCGTAGCCTTCATCGAGGCGGCGGCGGCCGTCGAATGCGCCGTGGATGTCCAGCGAACCCTCTCCGAACACCGGAGCGCGCACGGGTTCGCACCGCAGGTGCGCGTCGGCGTCCACACAGCGGAAGCCGCCCGTCGGGGCGCTTCCTACCGAGGCAAGGGCGTTCACGAGGCGGCACGGATCTCGGCGATGGCGGAAGGAGGCGAAATCCTTGCAAGCGCGGGGACTATCGCGGATTCCAGTTGCCGATTCCCGGTCTCGCGCGCCCGCCTCGTCGAACTCAAGGGCGTCTCGGAACCGGCCGAGCTCGTGACGATCGACTGGGGAACCTGAGCGATCGCGCCATTTCAAGACGCGAAACTGCTGCAAGAGCGTTGTTTAAAAGACGGTCGCGACGGGCCTCGAACCCGCGATTGTCACTCCATCGCGATTCGGGAGTAATGGCGGATCTTCACCTCGCCGGCGACGCACGGCAGCGCGCCTCGGCCGTGAGGCCCGGGTGCGGGCCGCGCCGTTTTGTCGGCACGGTCCGCACGTCGGGAAGGAACCGCCTACCAGGCCGAAGGCGGCGGAGGCGCGAGGACCGGAGGACGGTCGTCGCATGTGATCGTGTTCGGAAGCTCCCACGGCGCGAACCACGGACCGGTGGTCCCGCCGCCGTCGTTGCCGTTCCCGAAGAGCGAGAACTCGGAGCCGGCCGACGTGAAGTGGAACGAACCGCAGTTGTTCACTCCGACTGCGCCGACATTTCGCGCGTCGACGTTCTCGAACGTCGCCGACCCGGCAGCACGTGCGCTCACGACCGACGTGCCCGTGCCGTCGACGTGGATGTCCTTGAAGTAGACGTTCGAGATCGAGTACAGGTCCTTCACCGGGAAGTCGGACACGATCAGGATCGCGTTGTATGTGCTCTGCAGGAAGTTGTCCCCGGTCACTTCGATGTTCGCGGTGAGCGAGCCTTCGAGCGCGTAGAGCCAGATCGCGCCGAGGCCGATCCTCCAGTTGAGCTCGAACGAGCCGGCTCGAACCGTCGTGTTGTTCGTGAACCGGAGGTAGCCGGCGAACGGCGTCGAGCCGAACCGCTGTCCTGCGTGGAGGCCGCTGCCTTCGCGCACCGGGTCAGCGACGACGTTGTTCGACGCGGTGTTGTCGCGGCCGCCGTAGATGGCGATGCCGTTCGCGAGCACGGGGCTCTGGACCGTGTTGTGGTCGAACACGTTGTTCGCGTTCTCGATCGTGGGCTGGCCGTCGACCGTCTGCGACCACATCGCGAGCCCGTCATCCGCCGTGTTGCGAATGAGCGAGTTGACGACCTTCGAGTTCGTCACTCCCTGATGGAAGTTGATGCCGTCCGCGATCTGGTCGGCGATCACGGTGTTCGAGATCGTCACGTTGTTCATCGGCCCGTCGAGCCAGATACCGACCTTCGTGTGATGGACGTAGAGGCCGTCGATCGTCGAATCGTTCAACGCCCCGCCGATGCCGTTCACCTGGTCGGTGTCGATGCGCTCGCGCACATCACCTTCGATCGCGAAGTTCGACAGGTGCACGTTGTGACTTCCGCCGTCGGCTGTGTACTTGCCGTAGAACCCGACGCCCGTGTGGACGGAGCCGTCGGGCGCCGGTGAGCTGAGCGTGACCTGCTGGCCCTTGACGATCGACCACCAGCTTCCGGCGCCTTCGATCGTCACGTTGTCGACGACGATGTGCCTGTTCACCTGGAACGTGCCGGCCGGGATGTAGACCGTCTTGTGTGCGAGCTTCGCGGCCTGGATCGCGCTGTCGAATGCATCCGCCGAATCGCGGACGCCGTGCCGATCGGCGCCGAACTCGGTGACCGAGACGGAGCCCGGCGGCTGCGGCGCCGGATCGGCGATGTTCTGGAAGTCGGCGAGATCAATCACCGTCCACGCCGCGTTCGTGTCGGCGGGGACGGTCAGGCGGACGACGGCGCCCGGTTGATAGGTCTTGCCGAGCAGCATGCGCTGTTCGTCGTAGAAGTGCATCGGCCTGAACGGGGTCGGGAACGTCAGCGACCCGGGCACGCACGAGCACTCGGTCACCCACCAGTCGGGGTGCAACAGGCCCGCGTTCGGATCGTTCGAGAACGGATACTGGTTGTAGAGGTCCGAGTACTTCGACGTCAGCGTGACCGTCTGCGGATGCGTGTTGCCGAGGCCGTCGCCGTTGTGGTCGACGCCAACCGTCAACGGGGCGTCGATCCCGCCGCCGTTCGGCGCATCGGGAATTGCGAACCGGATCGTCACGGCATTCGCCGGCTGCGTCAGCGTGAAGGCGACGTACTGGCCGGGCGCGAGCTGCACCGCCCGCCGGCCCGACGCCTCGGCGGCCAGTGTGTAGGCATTCGTGTCGAACGAGAGAACAGTGCCGTTCGTGTCCGCGTTCTCGGCTTCTTGCTCGACGATGCCAAGGTCGGCCCCGCGACCGGCGGTGAGCGCCGGGTCAATCGCGGCCACCGTGACGCGCGGGGCGCTGTGTACGGTCACAGCGGCGGCGCCTCCCGCCGCCACCCAGACCATGGAGACCGTCAGCGTTCCGAGTGCTGCCAGTGCGAGCTTCTGGTGCCAACGCCTTGTGCGGCGAGGGCCTTGCTCGAGCTTGGGGCTTGCCATTGGGATTCCCCTCTCTCCGACCGTTGCGGGCGCTCGGGATGTGAGCGTTGTCTGCTTTCCGACAAATAAACGCAAAAACCGCACGCCGAGACTACAACGGTCCCACTTCACGTTGCAATAGCGCTACTAAATGGTTGGATCGGCCCGCACGCGACCGGCCATTTGGACCGCCTGGGCCGTTCTCGTCAACGCCCAGAAATAAGGGAGGACGGCCGATCGGCGGGCGCAAAAAACCCGTCCTCGCAGGCGGGTTTCCGAGCGGGAGCGACGGGGGTCGACCCTCGAACGACGCCGCATCGAGATCGGCGTGTAGCGCGAGCAGGTTCCGCCGGAGCGCGAGCGTCATTCGCCCCGCCACTGCGCCTCGCCGAGAGTCGACCGTGCCGAGTCGGGGAGACCAGGCGATTCCCCGGCTTCACTCGAACAGTCCGATCCGGTTTTGTGCGATAGCTGCGTAGAACCTTTAAGCGAGGTACAACTGGGACGTGTCCGTCGTCCGAGACAGCTCGCTTCAACGGTAATGCCCGTCGAGCCGGAGGGACGTTCGGCCGATTCCGAGCGCACGGAGCGCAAGCTTGCGACGGTGCTCTTCGCCGATCTCGTCAGCTCGACGGAGCTCGGCGCTGCCCAGGATCCCGAGCGAACGCGGGCGATTCTGGATCGGTTTTACGACGCAATGGCTGACGAGATCTCACGCGCAGGCGGAACGGTGGAGAAGTTCGTCGGGGACGCAGTGATGGCCGCATTCGGCGTTCCGGCGGCCCTGGAAGATCACGTCGAGCGGGCACTGCACGCGGCACTCGCGATGCGGCGTCGTCTAGAGGACCTCTTCGGCGGCTCTCTGTCGCTGCGGATTGGGGTCGACGCGGGGGAGGTGGTGGTCGGCCGGGCTCGCAAGCAGAGCTCGTTCGTCACCGGAGACACGGTCAATGTGGCTGCGAGACTCGAACAGGCCGCCGAGCCGGACGAGATTCTCGTCGGCGGCCGCGCGGCGACATTGGTCGCCGGCGCGTTCGAGTTCGACGCGCCGATGCACGTCGAAGCCAAAGGCAAGGCGGGTGGCGTGGAGTGCCGGAGGCTCGTCCGCGCCCTCTCCCTCATGCGCCCGCGCGGAGTCCCGGGTCTGAGGCCGGCGTTCGTCGGCCGTGATGACGAGCTCGGTCTCCTCTTGCGTGCATACGAGCGTGCTCGGACAACAGGTGAGCCGCAGGCCGCAACGATCATGGGCGAGGCGGGCGTAGGCAAGACCCGCCTGCTGCGCGAGCTGTGGGAGTGGTGCGGGAAAGAGGCGCCCGAAGCGTTGCGCCGAACCGGCCGCTGTGCGCCGTACGGACCCGCACGGACCTATCAGCCGCTCGCAGAGATCATCAAGGAGCACTTTGGCATCCTGGACAGCGACAGTCCCGAGCGCGTGCTCACAATGCTCCGCGAGCGGAAGATCCTTGCGCTCGCGCTCGGTCTCGACGTTGCGCGCGGGGTTCATCCGATCGAGGCGCGGGACCGCCTCCACGACGCCTGGATCGAACTCGTCGGAGAGATCGCCGCCGAGGAGCCGCTTGCCCTCCTGGTGGAGGATGTCCACTGGGCGGAGGAGCCACTCCTCGAGCTGCTCGAGCGCACGCTCCTCGAAATTCGCGCGCCGATCCTGTTGCTCGTGACCGCGCGTCCGGAGTTGCTCGACCGAAGCCCAACCTGGGGGAGAGGGCGTGTGCCGAGCGAGTGGATCTGGCTCGAGCCGCTCGCCTCCGCTGACGTCGACCGGTGGCTCGAACAACTCGTGACAGCCGAGGCTCCCGCGCCGGTCCGCGAGCTGCTCGCCCGAGCTGAGGGCAACCCGTTGTTTCTCGAGGAACTGCTCGGAACGCTGATCGAGCGGGGCGCACTCCACGGTGATCGGTGGGACGAAGGGCTCGTGCCGGGAGAGACGGTCGTACCGGATACCGTTCAGGCCGTTCTTGCGGCGAGGGTGGACCTTCTCCCCCCGCAGGAGAAGGCGGCTCTGCACGCCGCTGCGGTAATCGGTCGCACGTTCTGGTCAAGCGCGGTCAGGGAGCTACTCGGCGGGGCGGAACCCGACTTTCGCGCGCTCGAGCAGCGAGACTTCGTGCGGCGTCGCTCGGGCTCGTCGCTCGAGGCCGAGCGCGAATACGTCTTCAAGCACGCCCTTACCCGCGAGGTCGCCTACGGGTCTCTGCCGACGCGCGCTCGGGCGCTCCTGCACGCCGAGTTCGCGGCATGGCTCGAGCGCCGCGGCGGCGAGAGGGACGAAGACGCACCTGTGCTCGCCCACCATTACGCCGAAGCCGTGCGGCCCGCGGACGCGGACCTCGTCTGGGGTGACGAGACAAGTCGTCAAGCGGAAGTGCGGGCCTCAGCCGTGAAGTGGCTTCGCCGCGCGGCCGAGCTTGCAGCTGGGCGATTCGAGATCGAGGATGCGCTCGCGCTTCTCGTCCGGGGGTTGGAGCTCGAGCCGGAGGTCCAACGCAAGATCCAAATCCTCCAGGAGACTGCCCGCGTGCACACGCTGCGGTATGACGCTCAGGGTTTCCGCACGGCGATGGAAGACGCGCTTTCGCTCGAGCCTGAGCCTGCCGTCGCCGCCGAGATCTGTGCCCAGCTCGCTTACTACAGCCTCGGTCGTGCGTACATGTGGAAGGAGCCGCCGCCGCGCGAGCTCTGTGAGCAGTGGCTCGCACAGGCACTCGAGTTCTCAGACCCGGATACCCCGGCCTACGCTTGGGCTCTGCTCGCCCAAGCTGTGTCCGATCCGTCGAAGCGAGCGGAGACAGCGAAGGAGGTCCACCGTCTCGGGGAGGCGCTCGGAGACGCGAGGCTCGTGGTGTTCGCGCGTGAGGCACAGACCCTCGCGGCGACAGAAATGGGTCGATATCAGGAGGCATGCGACTGGGCGGACCGCGCGCTTGCGGCTGCTCCAAAGCTCGCGAACCCGAACTACGAGAGCCACCAGTATTGGAACGCGGGGTTCGTCTATCTGCGCGCCGGCCGAATTGCGCGAGCCCGCCTCTTCGCCGAACAGTTCGACGAGCTCGCATCATCCCTCACTGCGCACGACGAGGTACACGCAGTCGGCCTGCACGCCGTCGTCGAGAGTGCGCTCGGCGAATGGGAGGCGCTTCGGGACCTGGCGGTCCGGGCCGAGAGGGCAAGCGCGGCCAATGAGGATTTCCCCTGCCAGTTCAACTGGCGCACCCTGCTCGTCTGCGCGCTCGGCCTTGCACAGCTCGAAGAGGAGAACAAGAGTCGCCGACTAGAGGAGATCGGCTGCGCGACCGCGGTCGTGGCTGGGCCTCCGGAGCTTGAGCCTGCCCTGCTGCGCTTGGCGCTTCTTCGCGGTGATGAGGAGGAGGTACGGCGGATACTCGAGGTACTTCCGGCGATGGGCGGTCCGTGGGGCCTTGATGGAGCGGCGGCGCGACTCGATGCGCTTCTCGCCCTCGGCGAGAAAGAGCGACTGGAGAACGAGGCAGCGCCATTCCTCTGCGAGGAGGGCTATACGCGTCCATTCGCGCTCCGCGCGCTCGGGATCTCGCGCGGCGATAGGTCGCTGCTCGACCAGGCTGTTGCGCACTTCGAGGCGATGGGTCTTGAGTGGCGCGCCGCAGAGACGCGCACGCTCTCCAGCGCGACGACGCCTTAGGATCTCCGAAACGCGGATCACCCTGATTCCGTAAGGGCTGCCGGGAGGCTCGAACGGAGTGAGCATGGACGGTGTCGTCACCGGGAGCGACGGGACTCGAACCCGCGGTTTACCCCTCCATAGGTCGGTCTGATGGCCTCGATGGGCGTTTCAGGCCGCCTTCCCGCTATTCGCCTACGCTCACCGCCTCGGTTACCTGAAGGGATCCGCCGCGAGTGAGAAAGGGGTGGCTGCGGACGAGCTGCACGGCTTCGTCGAGGTTGGCTGCCTCGATGATCGTGTAGCCACCGATCGACGCGGCGGTTTGCCCATCAACCTCGTCGTTGGCAGAAACAGTCTTCGCCTGGGCGAGGGGTGCTCCAGGATCGCGCATCGCCGTCCCGACCTCGCCGACCCACGCTTGGAACGCGGCGACCATCTGCTTGGCTGCTTCGGGATCGGCGGGCATTCCGGGACCCCCGTGATACGTGATGAGATAGGTCGGCATCGTGTCCTCCAATCGGCGGTGATCGAGGTTGACTCCCCGCTCGGCATATTGCTGAGGCGTTTCGGCCTGCGCTACGGTTGATCGGCCGCGATTCTTGTCCGCGCGTTCACGATGACGCAGCTCGCCTCGCCGCCACCCGACACCGTCTCCGACGTGCTGCGCTCGTTCGAGGTTCGCAGCACGATCTTTTGCCTGTCGGAGCTACGAGCGCCCTGGGCGTTCCGAGTAGAGGGCGAACCGGTCGCGAAATTCCACCTCGTGCTCGAGGGGTCGGCGTTGCTGTCGTGCGACAGAGAGACCGTTGCGCTTGCGCCGGGCGACCTCGTCGTGCTCCCGCGCGGGAGCGCCCACACGCTCGCCGACGACGCGGATTCGCCGGCCGTCCCCCTCGAGCGCCTCCTCGTCGGCGACGCTTTCGACGGCGGGTCGGGCCTGCGTTACGGCGGCGCGGGTCCGCTCACGCGGCTGCTCTGCGGAGGGTTCGCGCTCGCAGACGGCATCCCTGACTCGACGCTGGCTCTCTTGCCGGATCTGCTCCATGTCGCGTACGACCCCGCAGTGACAACCTGGCTTCCACCGAGCCTTGCGGCGCTGAAGACGGAAGCCGAGACCGGCAGGCTTGGCGCAAGCGCGATCGTCGAAAGGCTCACCGATGTCTTTCTCGCTCAGGCGCTGCGTTCGTGGCTGCTGCAAGGCGAGCCGGATGGGCTCGCCGACGCGCGGCTCATTCTGGACGAATCAATCGCCGAGGCCGTGCGTGTTCTGAACAGCCACTCGTCCGAAGCGTGGTCGCTCGATCGGCTCGCGATGCACGTCGGGTTGTCTCGCTCGGCGCTTGCGACCAAGTTTCGCGAACGAGTCGGCCAGCCGCCCATGCAGTATTTGACAGAGGTTCGATTGCGCGGCGCCGCGGGCTACCTGGCGACGGGACGGCTGACCGTCTATGAGGTCGCGCGCCGAGCCGGCTACCACAGCGATGCCGCGTTCGCGAAAGCGTTCAAGCGGCGTTTCGGATTGGCGCCTGGTGCGTACCGCGAGAGCGCAAGCCAGCCTCCGGTAATCGAGATCGCCCCGCTCCGCTAGCTGAATCGCTCGGCAGACGCGGCCGGTGCCGCCTACCCCCAAGATCCGCTGACGAAAGGCCCGTGAGGTGCTGACTTGCGCGGCTGAGGCGTCCGTCGCCGAATTGAGAGTTCGGGCGATCGGCGCGACAATCCTGACATGACCAGTTGCGCCCACTGCGGGGCTACGCTTCCCGCGGACGCGCGCTTTTGCCCAGGTTGCGCGGCCCCGGTCGAGCGGAGGCCGATGCAGTCCGAGGAGCGCAAGCTCGCGACGGTCCTCTTCGCTGACCTCGTCGGCTCGACCGCGCTCGGCGGCTCGCAGGATCCTGAGCGCGCGCGCGCGCTTCTCGACCGGTTTTACGACGCGATGGCCGCGGAGATCGAGAGCGCGGGCGGGACGGTGGAGAAGTTCATCGGCGATGCGGTAATGGCTGCGTTCGGAGCGCCGACGGCGCTAGAGGATCACGCCGAACGGGCGCTGCACGCGGCGCTCGCGATGCAGCGGCGGCTCGCCGAGCTCTTCGGCGACGAGCTTGTGCTGCGTATCGGTGTGAACACCGGCGAAGTAGTCGTCGGTCAGGCGCGTGAAGGCAGCTCTTTCGTCACGGGCGACGCTGTCAACGTGGGCGCTCGGCTCGAGCAGGCGGCATCGGCGGGCGAAATCCTCGTCGGCGAGCGAACCGCCGCTGCCGTTCGGGGCGCGTTCGAACTGGAGGAGCCTGTCATGATTGAGGCGAAAGGCAAACCGGACGGAGTCGTCTCGCGGCGGCTCGTCCGCGCGCTCTCGCTGATGCGTCCGCGCGGCGTTGGCGGTCTGCACCAGGCGTTCGTCGGCCGCGAGGAGGAGTTCGACGAGCTTCGCACCGCCTACGAGCGGGTCGCGCGCGACGAGCAGCCACGGCTTGTGACCATCGTCGGCGACGCCGGCGTCGGCAAGTCGCGGCTCGCGCGCGAGGTGTGGGCGTGGCTCGCCGCCAAGGAGCCACAGCCCATGCAGCGCACCGGACGCTGCCTCTCGTACGGGCACGGCACCGCGTACTGGCCCCTAGCCGAGATCCTGCGCGAGCACTTCCGGATCCTCGACAACGATCCGCCGGCCGTGGTGGCCGAGCGGCTCGGCGGCCGTCGCTATCTGGGCCTGACGCTCGGCCTCGACGCGGGGGAGGAGTTGCACCCGCTCAGGGCTCGCGAACGTCTACACGATGCCTGGGCAGAGTTTCTCGGCGAGCTCGTTCGTGAGCGTCCCGCAGTCGTGCTTGTGGAGGATCTGCACTGGGCCGATGAGGAGCTGCTCCAGCTGCTCGACTCGCTCGTGGCGCAGGTGGTCGGGCCGTTGCTCCTGCTCGGGACGGGGCGGCTGGAGCTGCTCGAGCGCCGGCCCGCCTGGTCCAGCCACGCAGTCGTCCTCGATGCGTTACCAGCCGCGGTCGCGGGCGAGTTGCTCGATGAGCTACTCGGCGTCGAGCTGCCACCGTCGATGCGGAGCGCAGTGGTCGAGCGGGCGGAGGGCAACCCACTCTTCGTCGAGGAGCTGTTGGCCACGCTGATCGACCGCGGCGTGCTCGCGCGCCGCGATGGCACTTGGTCGTGCGGGGAGCTGCCCCCAGGGTTCGAGGTCCCGGACACAGTGCAAGCGGTCCTCGCCGCCCGCATCGACCTGCTGCCGCCGAGAGAGAAGGCTGCGCTGCAGGCGGCGGCGGTAATCGGCCGCGTTTTCTGGACAGGCCCGGTCTATGAGCTCGTCGGCGGCATGCCCGACTTCGACTTGCTCACCGATCGGGACTTCGTTCGCAGGCGCGCCGGATCGTCGCTGCCGGGCGAGCGTGAGTACTCGATCAAGCATGCACTCACGCGCGAGGTCGCCTATGGCGGCCTGCCAAAGGCGAAGCGCGCGCAGCTGCACGCGGGTTTCGCCCGCTGGCTAGAAGGGGGCGACGCGAGAAGCGACGAGCATGCCGCGCTCCTCGCGCACCACTACGCCGAAGCAGTGCGGCCGGACGACGTCGACCTCGCCTGGAGTGGAAACGAGCGGGAGCTAGCAGCACTACGCGCCAAGGCCCTCGAATGGTCGAAACGCGCCGCGACGCTTTCGATTGGACGCTACGAGATCGAAGATGGAATCGCACTGCTGCAGCGAGCTGCAGCGTTCGAATCCGACCCTCGAAAGCAGGCCGATCTTTGGGTGGAGATCGGACGCGCGAACGCGCTCAGATTCGACGGCGAGGCGTTCCGTGCGGCGATCGAGCAGGCAATAGACCTCATCGGTCCCTCGGGGGAGCTCTACACGGAGCTTGCGCTGCAGACAGCGCGGAGGTCCGGCATGTGGAAGCGACCACCCGATCGGGAGATCGTCGACGAATGGATCGATCGTGCGGTCGAGCTTGCCGAAGAAGGCTCGCCAACGCACGCGAGGGCGCTCGCCGCTGTTGCGCTCTGGCGCAAAGATGAGGCGGCCGCACGCAGCGTGCACGCGATCGCACAACGGCTCGGCGACGTCGGGCTTCGCTCGAACGCGCTCGCGGCGCTTACCGATGTCGCATGGACTGCCGGCGACCTCGAGCAGGCATCCATGTGGCTACAGGAACGGCTCGAACTACTTCCGAATCTCGTCGATCCCGATGACCGACATTTCGCGCTCATGACCGCCGTCTCACTCCACCTGGCGTCCGGACGACTCTCCGAGGCGAATCGGGCAAGCGAACTGCTCCACGAAATGGTGCAGGGTTTGACACCCCATCACCGTCTCCACGGAATGCATGCGCAGCTCCTGATCGCGATGATCGGTGGGCGTTGGGAGGATCTCCGAGCACTGTCGCAGGAGGCCGAGCGCGCGGTGAAGGCAAACTCAGCGGCACCGTGTCCCTCAAACGCGTCGTGCCTCCTCTATTGCGCTCTGGCTAGCCTCCACTACGGCGACGAAGTCGAAGCCGGTCGTCTCGAGGCCGAAGCCGAGACGCGGATATTGGATCCCTATCGCTCGCTCTATTTGGGACCAAAGCTCCGTCTTGCACTCGTCCGCGAAGACGCATCGGCGGTCGAGCGACTTGTCGATTCGGTCGATTTCACACCACGCGCCACCGTGCGAACGGCCGGGGTAGACCGTGTCCGCCTGGACGACAGCGCTGCAGCGTTCCTTGACGCGCTCGTCGCACTGGGCGCACACGACCGGATCGAGGCGGAGGCCGGGCGCTGGGTGAACTCGCAGACGTACGTACAGCCGTTCGCGCTACGGGCGCTTGCGGTGGCTCGCGCCGACGATCGACTTCTGGACGACGCTACGGCCGGCTTTCGGGCGATCGGCCTTGACTGGCGTGCCGACGAGGTACCCGAGCTGCACAAGCGCACGCGAAAGTAGAGGCAAAAGATCGGCCACCCGCGTACTGGAGGCGCCGGTGGCGAGCAGGGCGCTCGAAGGCAGGAGGCGCGGCTCGGATCGCCCGACTAGAGCGTGCCGGCGAGGTAGCGCTGGAGCGTGGGCGCGATCCGGGGGATCAGCTGCTCGGCTGATGTCGAGGCGATCGGTTCGAAGCGCAGGATGTAGCGAGTCAGCGCAAGGCCGGCGAGCTGGCTGATGACGAGATCGCGACGCAGTTCGGGCTGGTCGGAGCCGAGCTGGGCGAGCAGCGGGCCGAGCAGGCGTGTGCGTAGGAACTCGTCGAGCAGCCTGGCGGC
>Ga0070707_100000554_pt1 | contig 37509 bp, 31 predicted proteins | sample KBSK5502metaG_FD_65468 | JGI IMG/M metagenome (GOLD analysis project Ga0070707, IMG submission 65468) | Corn, switchgrass and miscanthus rhizosphere microbial communities from Kellogg Biological Station, Michigan, USA - KBS K5-50-2 metaG | ecosystem: Host-associated > Plants > Roots >... | reverse complement strand
GGAAATCCATCGGTACATCGTCGAATGGCTCCGCTTTGAAGCGATAATGGAGTTATTGGCGCTGGGAATCATTGATCTCTACTGTCCGAGACTTTGTTGATTTTGACAAAGTAGTATTAGGCACATCCTGTGGCTCAATTCGAGCCTCCAAAACCAATGCCAGAATCTGATCGTACTTCAAATCCCAAAGTTGCCGCGGCTGGTTCCATCTGCCGCCTGCCAGCTTGACTTGACGCAGCCACTCGGTCTCTTTGAGTGCTCTGCGGACGCCCATTGGCCTCTCGCCGAGGGTCTGGGTTGATGGCGGCGGCCAGGGGGCCTCTTCGATGATCAATGCGATGGTTTTGAGTCGCTTCCGTTTTTCCCCATCATGGCGGGAGCGGACGCAGACAAGCTGAGAGCGGTACTGGTCAAGCAATTTCCTGGTGCCCTCTTGACCCGACGCTACATTTCGGGTGATTCGCATGGCCAAGCCTCCTTTGGATGGCCGAATCATCAGATGGATAGTACTGCTGAGCTTATTAAATGAAGGCGGAGCGCAGTATAGAGCTAACTTGGAGAGGATGCAATAGCTTTTCCCTAGGGGCGGCGGCTCCCGCTATTTATAGCGCTGCCCGTGCTTGATAACGATGTCGACCCGTTGGAGGAGGGCGATGTAACGCAGCACGTCGCCGCGCACTGCGATCAGATCCGCGTACTTGCCCTCGCTGACGGTGCCCGTGTCTTTCTCCGCCTTCATCGCCACGGCCGGCCAGTAGGTCGCGGCGCGGATCGTGAGCATCGCGTCCACGCCCAGCAGATTGACCCAGGCATCCAACTCGTGCCAGGTGGATTGGCTATGGAACTTCATCGGGATGCCGCTGTCGGTGCCGATGAGTTGGACGACGCCGGACTCGCGGAGTTGCTGGAACTTCCGGCTCAAAGTCGGGCGGCGGATCGGGTTGAGTTGGAAGTAGGGGAGGCGGTCGGGGTGCGCGATGGAGGCTTTGATGTCGGCGATGATGTGGTCTGGCAGCCCCACCTGCCACGACGGGTCGTCCAACTGCTCCGGGTTGTCGCGGACGTATTCGTAGTTGAAGAGGCCTTCAATCGTTGGGGTCCAGAAGAGTGGCCCGAGGCTCATCTTCGCCGTCCGCTCGCGGACCATGGCGATGATGTCGGGCGGGTATTCGGGCGCCGAGGCGAGGCCCGTGTGCTCGAAGCAGTCCACGCCGGCTTGGAGGCCGCGGCGGATCTCTTCCGGGCGGTGGGCGTGGGCTACGACCGGGAGCCCGTGCCGGTGGGCCTCATCAACTACTGCCTGGACCTCGTCTATGGTCATCTGATCCTGGTCGATCAGCTTGATGCAGTTGACCCCGGCTTCGGCCAGCTTGCGCACTTTGGCGCGGGCGTCATCCGCGCCGCTGACTCCCCAGCGGAAGTATTCGGTGCCGGGGTAAGGTTCGTGTTGGATGAACGGCCCGGAGACGTATAGGGTTGGGCCGGGGAGCTTACCGGCGTTGATGGCGTCGCGCACTGCGAGGCTCTCTTTCAAGGGGCCGCCGAGGTCGCGGGCGCTCGTCACTCCGGCGAGCAGCAGTTGCTTGGCCGAGGCGGGCATGATCACCGATCCGAGCAGGGGCGGGTAGGTCTTGTCCCAGTGCGCGTAGTCGGCGTGCCCGTTGATCATCAGGTGCACGTGCATGTCCCACAAGCCGGGCAGCACGCTCATGCCTTCGGTGGAGATGACCTCGGCGTCTTTAGGAATAGGCAGCGTCCCGACCTGGCCGACGGCTTTGATGCGCTCGCCTTCGATGATGATCACGCTGTTGCGGATGGGCTTGCCGCCGTAGCCGTCGATGAGCGTGCCGCCCACGAGGGCTTTGACTTTGCTGGTTTGTGCGACGGTGACGAGTGGATGAGCAGGGATGCCACCGAGCAAGATCGATCCGGTGACCAACAGCAGCGGGGCGAGCGAATGGGGGAACTTGTTCATCGGGTGTCCCTCGGAGTTGAAGATTCGCAGGATGGATTGAAAGTATGCCTCTATCTTTATTATAACGCAAACCGCGGCCGGTTTCAGGATTTTGGGCTCCGAAATTTTCTGTCACTGGCTTGCTTGCCCTGATAAATCGTGGATGATTGGGCAGGGCGACCATTCTCTGTCTTGGCGCCTTGGCGCCTTGGCGAGAGGTATAATATCTCGCAAAGGCGCCAAGGCGCCAAGGACGCAAGCCAGCGACATCGACTATCAATCTTGTCGCTGCCTTTGGGCTGCGAACTCTTGGTATCTACATGAACATCAGTTTTCTCGGTGGCGGCAATGAGATCGGCGCGAGCAGCGCGATCGTCGAGATCGGGTCGGCACGCCTCCTCGTCGATTGCGGCATACGCATGAGCGGCGAGCATCGCTTGCCGGACCTGGGCGCGATCAAGCAGGCGCACGCCGGTCAGCTCGATGCGGTGTTGCTGACGCACGCGCACATGGATCACAGCGGGGCGCTCCCTGTGTTGCACCAGCACTACCCGGGCGTGCCCGTGTATGCGACGGCGGCGACGCGCGGGCTGGTCGAAGTATTGCTGCGCGATTCGCTCAACATCATGCGGGTCAAGGCGGAGAGCGAGCGCGAGCTGCCGCTCTATGCGCCGGCTGCTGTCAACAGTTTGATCGAACAGATGACGCCGGTGCCCTTCGGCTCGCCAGTGCAAATAGGCAAGACCGGCGTGACGGCGACCTGGTTTCCAGCCGGGCATATTTTGGGCGCGGCCTCGCTCGGCATCGAAGGCGTCGAGCAGGGGCGCACGATCAGAGTGCTCTTTTCGGGCGACATCGCGGTCAGCGATCAGTTGACCGTGCCGGGGATGCTGGCGCCGGCGGGCTTCCGGCCTGACGTGTTGATCATCGAGTCGACTTACGGCGACCGGCTGCATTCGCCGCGCGAGTTGGAGGAGCAGCGGCTGCTGGAGATGGTCGCGGGCATCGTCGGTCAAGGGGGCAAGCTGCTCATCCCGGCCTTCGCCATCGGGCGGGCGCAGGAGGTGATGCTCATGCTGCTCAAGCAGTTTCGCGCCAAGCGACTCCAGAGCTTCCCGGTCTACATCGACGGGATGGTCAAGACGATCTGCGGCGTCTACTCGCAATTCCCCGCGCACCAGACGGCGTACGCGCGACGCCTGATCGAGAAGCACGGCAACCCGTTCTTCAACGTCGTGGATGAGATTCGAGCCGTGGGTACGCCGGCCGAACGCGAGCAAGTGTTGGCCGGACAGCCGTGCGTAATCATCGCCAGCTCCGGCATGCTCACCGGCGGGGCGAGCGCCTACTATGCGCAGAGTATCGTCGGCGGCGAGCGCAACGGGATCGCGATCACCGGTTATCAAGATGAAGAGTCGCCGGGCCGCCAACTGCTCGCGCTCGCCGAAGCAGAGACGAAAGAAGTGACGGTGGCAGGGCGGACCTTGGAAGTCAAATGCGGCGTCGCCAAGTACGCGCTCTCGGCGCACGCGGACTGCAACGAGATCGCGGGCCTGATCGAGGCGATCAACCCGCGTGAGGTGGTGCTCGTTCACGGCGAGGGCGATGCGCGGCCGGCGCTCGCAGACTTGTTGCGGCGCCAAGGTACGCGGCATCGGCCGATTCATTTGCCACGCACGGGCGACACGCTCAGCTTCGGCGCCATCCGCCGCGCCCATCAGACTCATTCCGCATTCCGCATTCCGCATTCCGCAATCGGGAGTGGCGAGCGACTGGACGCTGAAGGCTTGCGGCGGATGGCGCAGTTGCTGCGCGAGGGTGGGGAAGAGGGGCGATTGTTCAGCGAGGTGGACTTGCTCAACCGGTGGTACGGCCCGCAAGGATGGGACGAAGAGCATTACGGCGAACTCGTCCGTCTGCTCGATGAGAGCGATGACTTTCGCCGCCCCAAAGCGCGCCCGCATTTGTGCCGGCTCTTGCGGCCGGAGGCGGAGGAAGAAGCGGGGGCGATGTTCTACGCCGAGCCGAACGAAATCCTCGCCCGCGTCGCCCGCGCCTTCGGGCCGGAGGCAGGGCTCTATCACAAGGGCTATGACCTGGCCACGCACACGCTGCGACTGTCGTTCGAATTCCCGCTCGTCGCCCGCGAGCGTTACCGCGCGCAATGCGAAGAGGTCGTGGCGGGCACGGGGTGGAGCTACGTGCTCAACGAGTCGCCGCATCAGGGGCGGCTCGCCGCGGTGGCGCTCGAGTGTTTGCCGGAAGGCGTGCCAGCGACGCGAGCGCCCGCGATTCACCTCGCGCAGCAGGAGGTCGCGGTGACGGTCGATGTTTTGGTTGACGAGGCTGCCGCCGCCCGTGCGGCGAATGCATTTCAAGAGCGCACGGGCTACCGGCTGCGCTTGCAGTCGCCGGCCGGCACCAGTCCCGCTGCGAGTGAGCCGCCGGATGGTGAAACCAGCGAGACTGAGTTTCGCGGCGATGCGTCTCAGGCCCCCGTCGAGATCAACGCGGCCTACCGGATGATTGAAGACGCGTTCAGCTTGGCGCCGCAGACCTGGCGGCCCTCGCGGATGAGTCTGAAGTCCGACGAGGCCGGGAAATTCATCGAGCTGGCATTTATCACGCCGCAGCTCGGCCAGCGGCAGCACCGAACTTTGAGTGCCGTGGCCGCGCACACCGGCTGGCGTTTGCGCATCAAGCCGGAGCCGAACCTCACGGCCTTGATCGAGGCGACGGTGCGGCTGGTTCCGAAGGAGTGGGGCCTGCGCAAACAACCGGGGATTCACAAAGAGGCCGGCGTCGTGCGCATCAAAACCAGTGCGGCCCCGGCGAGCGGTGACGCGCAACTGATGGAGGTGTGCGAACAGTTTCAGGAACTGACGGGCTACCGTCTCGAAGTTACTCCTTAGTAAACCTGTCCCGCGACCTGTCAGGTTGCGGCTGCTTTCGCCACGAGTTCAATTGAATTCCAATGAGCCTTTCGCGCTAACATCCGCAACCTGACAGGTCGCGGGACGGTAGACATTTTCGGAGGGCCGCGATGACCGCGAATCACCAATCTGATGTCACCTTCGGGCAAGTGCTCAAAAACCGGCAATTCCTCGCGCTCTGGCTGGCCAACTTGGTCAGCAGCTTCGGCGACTGGCTGGCGTTCCTCTCGCTCTTCAGCCTGATCGCGTTCCGCTGGCATGGCACGCCGTCTCAGGTCAGCGGGATTCTGATCGCCTTCGTCACGCCGCTGGCCGTCTTCGGCCCGGTGGCCGGAGTCTTCGTGGACCGTTGGGACCTCAAGCGGACGATGATCGCCAGCGATTTGATCCGGGCCGTCTTGGCAGCGCTGCTGGCCTTCGCTCCGGGAGTGTTTCACATCTACGTGCTCGTCTTCGCTCTGAGTCTGGTCTCTTCCTTCTTCCTGCCTGCGCAAACGGTGGCCATCCCGCGTTTGGTCCGCAAGGAAGAGCTGCTCGTGGCCAATGCGCTCAACGTGCAGACGATGAACATCAACAAGGTCATCAGCCCGGCGGCGGCTGGACTATTGGTCGCCTGGGCCGGGGAAAAGATCTGCTTCTACATCGACAGCGTGAGTTTCATCTTCTCGGCCGCGATGATCTCACTGTTGGCCCTGTCGCGCGAGCCGGCCGCGGTTGGCTCGGCGCAGCGGGCAATCGGCAAAGAATTGCTCGAAGGTTTGCGCTTCATCGTCCGGCATCGGGCGATTCTGTTCTTGATCAGCTCGATGGTCGCCGCGATTTTGGCGCTGGGGGCGTTCGACGCGCTGATTGTGGTCTACGTCCGCGACGTCTTGGCCTCGCAGTCGGGGCTTTTCGGCGCGATCATTTCACTGGTCGGGGTGAGCACGATCCTCGGTTCGCTGCTCATCGGCAAGTTCGGGCAGCGGCAGCCGAGGCTCCGCCTGGTCGTCTTAGGCATCCTCGCCCTCGGCCTCAGCGTCTTCATCCTGTCGGCCTTCGGCCTCGTCTGGGTGACGCTGGTTTGCTGCCTCGGCTTCGGCCTGGGCGCCGCCGGGGTGCTCGTGCCGGCGCAGGCGCTGATGCAAGAAGAGACGCCGCCGGAGATTCTGGGGCGGGTCAGCAGCACCTCGATGTCATTGATCACCGTCGCGCAGTTGATCTCTTTCCTGGCGGCCGGGACGATTGCCGGGTGGGTCGGGATCAGAAACCTTTACTACCTGGTGGCGGTGATGCTGGTCGTCATCGCGTCCTGGGGATTGGTCTACACCAGAGCGGGGCGCGCGTTGGCCGCGAAGGTCGCTCAATGATCGAAGGCAGCGAAGCTGGTGCGGTGCGGGGAGCGTGAGCGACCTGCGCCTCTGCTAACGGCTCGCCGCGGGAGGCGCAGGTCGCTCACGCTCCCCGTACTGCACCGGACGCTACTCGGTCAAAAACTGAACCTCATTCCTGTTTCAATCCGCCGCCCCGGCAGAGCTGACGTCGCGTGTCCGAAGAAAGGCGAGGTCTGGACGCCGCTAAAGTTGAAGAGGTTGGCGTGGTTGAGCAGGTTGTAGGCCTGGAGGTAGAACTCCGTGCGGAAACGTTTGCTGGCCCCCGGCGGCGCCGCCATCATGTTCATCACCATGCCGCCGCCGCCGACACCGGCCCCGCCACCTCCGCCGCCTCTGCCCTCACCCCTTTCTTGCACCACTCTTATCTGCGGCCCGCTCTGGGCGGCTGACTCGGGTGGTTTACCGAACCCGAAGCCCCAGCTCAGGCGAGCACCAATGTCCCAAAACGAAGTGCCGCGGGCGGAGTTGCGGCCGACGCCTTTGGGCCGGTCGTTGCTCACCGTGTCGCCGTTGTCATCGAAGCCGGTCGTGACGTTGTAGGGCAAGGCGGACCGGGCTTGGAAAGTGGTGCCGAGGCGAAAGCCCTTGAAGAGGTTTAGATTCGCCATCGTGAAGAAGCGATGGCGAGAGTCCATGAGTGATGGGCCACGCTCGGCCCGCAGATTGAAGTTGTCGGCCGGCAGGCTCAAGGGGCTGTCGGCGTCGTTGGTCGATTTCGACAGCGTGTAGTTGGCGCTCAGGAAGAAGCGCCGGCTGTAATTCCAGTTCAGGTTCAGGTTGAGCGCGTGATTGGTGGAGTTGGCTGTTGACTCGACTTGGGTGAGGTTGCCGGTCGTCGGGTCGGGGCGGCCCAAGCCCGGAATCGGCGCGTTGATGTTGCGGCCTCGGAATTGATGGACGCCGTGTTGATAAAAGTAGCTGGTACGCAGCATGAGGTTGTGTGGCAGTTGCTGCTCGACGCCGACCGAAGCCTGCTCGATGTAGGGCATCCGCAGCGCCGGGTCGAGGCGGATGCGGCTCGGCGGCAAGGCGAGCTGCGTCCCGCCGGAGAGCGGGTCGGGGAAGCCTGGGTTGCGGACGACGAGGTCGCGCTGCTGCTGGCCGTTGACGCGCAACGCCTGCTCGTAGGTCTGAGCGCCGGACCAATCATAGAAAATCCCGCCGCCCGCCCGAATCGTGGTCCTGCCTTTAGCGAACGGAGACCAGGCGAGGCCGAAGCGCGGGGCGAAGTTGTTGTGGTCGCCGAGATTGTTCTGCGCCTCGTGGCGCAGCCCGTAGCTGAGCGTGAGTTTCTTGGAGACCCGGTAGTCGTCTTGCCAATACCAGCCGAATTGATATTGCGTGAAGGACACCAGCGGGGCGCCGGTGCGCTGAGAGTATGTCGTCGGGCGGCCGGCGCGGAAGGCGTCCAGGCTCGCGAAGGTGAATGTGCCGTTGGCATTGTTCTGCTCGGCGCTGTCGTAGCGCGCCGCTTCGAGCAAGACGCCGGTCCGCATCAGGTGCTTGCCGAAGGCGAGGTCAACATCGTCGGCGATCTCGAAATCGTTAGTGCGGCGGTTGCTGTTGAGCTGCGAGCCGCCGCGGTTGAAGGCGTTGAGCACGAGAATCGTCGGCGAGTTGGAGACCGAGTGCAGGCCGACCTCCTGCCACCGCGCTTGGAAGCGGAATTCGTTGAGCGCTTTCTTCGTCAGCGGCCCCGAGTCCGCGATGCGGAACAGGTGTTCGGCCGAATCGGTCGAGTAGGCGCGCTCAGGCAAATCGAAGTCGCCGACGCCGAGGTTATCGCGCCGATAGGCGTTGCGCTGATATTCGCCTCGCAGGTTGTGCGTCTTGGTCAGTGTATGTTCGAGCCGCGCCGAGAGGTTGAGGTTGCGCGACGGGCGGCGGATGAGGTCGTTGAAGTTGCCGTCGGGCAGCGCGGCGACAATCGTCTTGGAGTCGTATGCGTTCGCCCCGTCGGCCGCCAAAAAGAGCGACGTGTGGTTGCGCCAGATGGGGCCGCCGAGGTCGAAGCTGAAGCGGCGCATCTGCTCCGGCCCGCGGAAGGGCGCGAAGACGTTCCGCGCGTTGAGCGATTCGTCGCGGAAGCCGGCGTTGAAGCTGCCGTGCCACCTGTCGACTCCGGGCTTGGTCGTAATATCAACGCGGATGAAGCTCGAATCGTGGTTATCCGCCGAGTAGGGATTCATCCGGAAGCGAATCTGGCTGATCTGGTTTTTGGGCGGTAGCTTGCCGCCGCGGAAGCCGTTGACGAAAAAAGTGGCGCCCGGGCCGGCCATATTCTTCAGCGTATTCTCGAACTCTTCCGGGTCATCGGGCAGTTGGGCGATCTGCTCGGCGGTCAGGATGTTCGTAAAAGCATTGCCGCGGGGGTCGGTCTGCTGTTCGCGCTTGTCCTGCTCGACGACCACTTCATCTTTGACGCGGGCGACCTCCAACCGGACTTCGAGCTGGTTGCTGCCCGCATGCAGCGTGACGTCGCTGAGGTCGCGGGGCTCGAAGCCGGCGGCCTCGACGTGTAGTTGATACTGGCCCGCGCTGAGTTTCCCGAAGCTGACCTCCCCGCGCGCGTTGGTCTTCTGCGCCGGCGCCGTTCCTTGGTCGGGGATCAATTGCACTTGCGCTCCGGGGATGAAGGCGCCGCTGGGATCGACGACGGTGAGGCGTAAGCTTGCCCCGCCGGCCTTTTGATCCTGCGCCGAGCCTTGGCTAACCACCAGCGCCAAGGTGACGAGCAAGCTGATCGCGAGGACCGTGGTCCCGCAGAATGTCGGGTGAGATAAGCGGTTCATCTTTTTCCCTCCTTCAAGGCCTCACTTCTTCTCAAACTTCTCCGGCTTGAGCGTGGGATTGAGCTTGAACTTGGTCATCTCCCACTCTTCGTTGAGTTTGCCGTTCGTGGCTTTCGAGATGCGGTGCGGCAGGAGGAGACCACCGATGTTGCGGTAGTCGGAGAAGCGCACCTGCATCTCCACCTCCGGCGGCCTCTGGGCAGGAGCCTCGGCATGGCCTTCCTTGGCCTTGGCCTGAGCCTCTTTGATAGCCTTTTCAACTTCCTCAGGGCTGCGCCCGCCTTGCGTCGTCGTCCGGTTCATCACCATGCGCGGGGCGACCCCGCGGTAGCCGAGCATCAGCGGTTGGTGAGTCTTCTGATCGAGGAAGAGTTGCGCGGCGAATCCGTTCGGCCCCTTCACGTCGAGCACGTCGGCCGCCCCGTCCTCGGCTTTGGCTTCACCCGCGTAGCTAAACTCGAGCGGGAAGGCGGGGGATGAAGTGAGCAGCCAGCTTAGTAACAGGCGGGCGAACTCGGCTTGGGTGGCCCGTTGAAGAGCGACTTGAGCATTCGCGCCGTCGCCCGCGGTGCGGATCATGATCCTGCCGGGGCCGCTCGACCGGGCGTCCGCCCAGGCTTTATCCCCGCTGAGGGCTTCGATCCTCGTAATGTCGGCGCCCGGCATCGGGATCATGGTTTCGCTCTTCAGGTATTTGTCGGGCAAGAGCAGGTCGAATTCGAGTTCTCCCGACAGGTCTTGACCGCCGATGACCCGGCGGAAAGTTCCGGCGGCCGAGAGGCTCTGGACGGCTTTGAGCTTCTCTTCACCGCCGATGGCCGCGCGGGCTTGCCGGATCAGTTCCTGAGCGCGGACCGCGTCGCCTGAGCTATTATTGCCGCTTTGGGCGAAGATCGCCGATGATCCGATCAAGATCAGTGTGAGTGTCAGAATGAAGCGCATAATTTAATTCCCTCCTGGTTGAAGATGCCGACAGCAGTCTTCGCTTGAATCTTCAGCAAACTTTCCAGTTTGCTGTTGCTCCCGTCAGCGAGCGGCTCCCGAAGTCTTCAGCAAACTGGAAAGTTTGCTGGACCCAGACCTCGATGAGTCGAGAGCAATCATGGCTGAAGCGGAGATTAAGGTGGTTAAGTGGGCGAAAAGAGATTGTTAAGGATGTAAAATTTGCGGCTCGGGTGGATTCACCGGAAAACAGCCGTGCTATAGTGGCCCCGATGAAACTCTGGAGACGCAAGCCACCTTTGATGCTCCTGCTGGTCGCGGCGCTGATGACGTTGCTGCCGCTGCTGGCCGCGTTGCAATACCGCTGGCTGGGCCAGGTGAGCGAGGGTGAGCGCGAGCGCTTGCAATCGAGCTTGAGCGCCGGGGCCAACCGCTTCAGCCAGGACTTCGACCGCGAGCTGACCCGCGCCTACCAGCGCTTCCAAATGGATGCTGCTACCTTACAGGGCCATGCCTGGGGCGCCTTTGCCGAGCGCTATGATCGGTGGTTTGATGAGGCGCCTTACGCCCGATTAGTGAAGGATGTTTTTTTAGTTGAGGGCGAAGGCGAGCAGCTTCACTTAGCGCATTTCGATCCGGCGCAGAAACGATTCGAGCCGCAGGATTGGCCGGCCGAGTTCGCCAGTCTGCGCCAACGCGTCGAAGCGCGGGCGAAAAGAAGCGATTCCGCCCGCGAGCGCATTGAGCAAGAGATTCAGACCATCCAGTCTCAGATCGGCGTGAGCATCCGCGGGGCTGTCGAGAAGCAAGCCCGGGGCAGCGGTATTTTCACTAAGGCTGTCATTCACATTGCGCCGGAGCCGCTCCTTGAAGACCTGCCGGCGCTCTTGATTCCGATCATCAGCCCCCCGGTGGCAAAGGACGGGTTGCCGCGGCCCTGATCGCCCCTTTGGGCTACACCGTGGTCACGCTCAACCTTGATTACCTCCAGCACGAATTCTTTCCGGTTCTGGCCAAGCGTTACTTGTACAATGGTGACCACCTTGACTACAACCTGGCGGTCGCGAGCCGCGCCGATCCGCGGAAGATCATCTATCAACTTGGCACGCCGCTGCCGGCTGAGGCTTTGGCGACTGGCGATGTGACGGTCAGCCTCGGCAGCCTGCGATTTGATGAGCCCGACAATCTCCTCTTCGACATGCTGCCCCGCCCGAAAGAGCAGTCAGGCTCCGGGAATGTCGCCTACCTCCGGGGGGACCGCCTGGCGGTGAAGAGCTTTCGGAATCTGCCAATCGAATCTCCCTGGCAATTGGTCGTCAAGCATCGGACCGGCTCGCTTGAGGCCGCCGTGGCCAGCACGCGCCGCCGGAGCTTGATGATCAGCTTCGGCATCCTGCTCCTGCTGGCAGTGAGCGTGGCGCTGGTCATCATCTCGACCCGGCGGGCGCAGCGCCTCGCCGAGCAGCAGATGGAATTCGTCTCGGCGGTCTCGCACGAACTGCGCACGCCGCTCGCGGTCATCCGCTCGGCGGGCGAAAACCTGGCCGACGGCGTGATCGATGATCGCCAACAGGTCCGGCGGTACGGCGCCTTGATCCAGAGTGAAGGTCGCCGGCTGACCGAGATGGTCGAACAGGTGCTGGAGTTCGCGGGCGCCCAATCGGGCCGCCAAAACTATGAACTGCGACCCGTCCAAGTCGGCGAGGTGGTCGAGACCGTGCTGGCCGCCTGTCAATCGCTAGTCGCCGAAGGCGGCTTCACCGTCGACACACAGATTCAGCCGTACTTGCCCCCCGTGATGGCCGACGCGGCGGCGCTCAGGAATTCGATTCAAAACTTGCTGAGCAATGCCATGAAGTATGGCGGCGAGCAGCGCTGGGTCGGGCTCAAAGCGCAGTCGGTGGCCGGCGAGCGGGGGAGGGAAGTGCGGATCACGGTCGAGGACCACGGGCTAGGGATCTCGCCGGCCGATTTGCCTCACATCTTTGAGCCATTTTACCGGGGCCGGGAAGTGGCCGCCGCTCAGATCCACGGCAATGGGCTGGGCCTCAGTTTGGTCAAGCGCATCATTGAGGCGCACGGCGGCAGGGTCAGTGTCGAGAGCGTGCCCACCCGCGGCAGCGCCTTTACTCTTCACCTGCCGGTGATGGCCCCAGCGGGTGAGGTGAGCGGAAAGCCCGAATCAATTTTGGATTCGGAACTCAAGATTCAAAACTAGATCGGTTTCAATTGGAGGTCTGGAACACGCCGGGTCAGTACCGCGAGCGGTAGCGAGCGTGACTCCGAGATCTGGCCGGTGACGGGAGCGACGCTCGCTACCGCTCGCGGTACTGATTCGTCCACACAAGTGCACTTATGAGTAAGCGCATCCTGCTCGTTGAAGATGAGCCCGGATTAGTCCTGACTTTGACCGACCGGCTGCGAAGCGAAGGCTACACGATCGAAACCGCGTCGGATGGTGAGGTGGGCCTTCAGCGGGCGACTGGCGAGTCCTTCGACCTGATCATCCTCGACGTCATGCTGCCGCGCAAGAACGGGTTCGATGTCTGCCGCGACCTACGCCAGCGTGGCGTCCAGACGCCGACGATCATGCTCACCGCGCGCGGCCAGGTCGTCGATAAAGTCGTCGGCTTGAAGCTCGGCGCCGATGACTACCTGACCAAACCGTTCGAGATGATCGAACTGCTGGCGCGCGTCGAAGCGCTCCTGCGGCGTGCGCCTATCTCCCCGGCGGCGTCTCCGGACGTCTATCAATTCGGGCCGGTCCGGGTTGATTTTCGCCGCGCCGAAGTCGACTGCGATAGCAAGCCGGTGGAGCTTTCGGCGCGGGAATTCAAGCTGCTGCGCTACTTCATCGAGCACCGAGAAGTAATACTCTCCCGCGATGAGTTATTGAACGAGGTCTGGGGCTATCACGCGATGCCCTCGACCCGGACCGTCGATGTGCACGTCGCCTGGCTGCGGCAGAAGCTCGAACCCCATCCCCACCATCCGCAATTCATCCTCACGGTTCACGGGCTGGGCTATAAGTTCGTCGGTTGAGGCGATGCTCTGCTCGTTGTCCTGCGACCTGTCAGGTTGCGGCTGAGTGCGCCATCAGTGCTTTGGGATTCACCAGCCCTCTCATTAACAGCCGCCGCAACCTGACAGGTCGCGGGACATGATGCCGAAGTCCTGAGCATTGAGTTGTCATCCCGCCCCTCTTTCTCTATCCTACTCAGGACATCAAAATTCAGGATTCAACTTGTATGATGGAAGCATCTTCGCAACAAACTGGCGGATCGGAGACTGCCGTCGATGCGACCGGCGCGGCGTCGCCGGCTGCGCGACTCCCGGTCGTCGCGATCATCGGGCGGCCGAACGTCGGCAAATCGACGCTCTTCAATCGCCTGATCGGTTCGCGGCGCGCGATTGTGGGGGATGTGCCGGGCATTACGCGCGACCGGATTTACGGGGAAGCCGAGTGGAATGGGCAGGCCTTTTCTGTGGTGGATACCGGCGGGATTGTGCCCGATGACGACGCGGTGATCCCCGTGAATATCTTGAAGCAGGCGCGGGCGGCGATTGAAGAAGCGAGCCTCTTGCTCTTCGTCGTCGATGTGAGGGCCGGCATCTCGCCGCTCGATGAAGAGCTGGCGCGAATGCTGCGCACGCTCGGCAAACCCGTCTTCGTCGTCGCTAACAAATCCGACACGGAGCGCGTCGCTGATCACGCCGGGGAGTTCCACCGGTTCGGCTACGACCAGGTCTTTCCGGTCTCGGCTGAGCACGTGGTGGGGGTCGGCGAATTGCTCGACGCCGTCGTCGAACTGCTGCCGATGGCTGCGGCTCAGCAGCGCGCGCTGGCCGAGGTCAGGGTCGCGATCATCGGGCGGCCGAATGTCGGCAAGTCCTCGCTCATTAACAAACTGCTCGGGCAAGAGCGCGTGATCGTCTCTCCCCTCCCGGGTACGACGCGTGATGCGGTCGATAGTGTGTTTGAGACCAAGGATGCGGCGGGGAACAATCTCCGCCTGCGCTTGATCGACACGGCCGGCATTCGGCGCAAAGGCAAGACCGAGGGGATGGCCGAGAAGCTCTCGGTCGTCATGGCGCGCAAGCATATCGAACGCGCTGACGTGGCGCTGCTGATCGTCGATGCGGTCGAGGGCGTGACGGCGCTCGACGCCACGATTGCTGGCTACGCGCACGAGGCGGGCCGCTCGGTGATCCTGGTCGTCAACAAGTGGGACGCGGTGGAGAAGGATACTTACACCGTCAATGAGTTTGAGCAGACGTTGCGCGACAAGATGAAGTTCCTCGATTACGCGCCGGTCGTCTTCATCTCGGCCCTCACTGGTCAGCGCGTGGTCCGGCTGCCGGAGTTGATCGCGCACGCTGACCAGGCGCGCAACCTGCGCATCCCGACGGCGGAGTTGAACCAGTTCTTCCGGCAATTTTTGGAGCAGCCGCGGGCGACGACCTCGAGCCGCAGCCGATTGAAAGTTTTATACCTCACGCAGGCCTCGACGCGCCCGCCCACGTTCGTGCTCTTTACCAGCGGGCGGAAAGCGAAGCTCCATTTTTCTTATGAACGCTATTTGATCAATCGGCTGCGTGAGTCGTTTGATTTCTACGCCACGCCGATTCGCGTGATGCAGCGCAGTCGCAGATGAATGAGCGCGGGCAGGTCAACGCACTGGCAGAACGGGCTGATTGGGGTGTGCGGGGTTGGGAATTACCTGGCGATTGAGGCAATCAACCTGCAAGTCAGTGGTCTCAAGAATCGTTTGGCCGATCAACACTTCATCGCCGAGAATGAGGGCCTGATCGGAGGTGCGACGGTCGAGAATCTCAACGTAAACTGGCTCGGTGAGGTCAACCTCTTCGAGGCGGCCATCGGCGTAGCGCGCGGCCTGCTTATCAATGCGGTCGAGGCCGAGTTTTTCGGCAATGTTTGACGGCAGAACGAGACGCACCGCGCCGGTGTCAACCAGTGCGCGCACTTTGACTCTGCGAATCTGACGTGCGGGCAGTTTTTTGCGCCGATGCAAAATCTCGTCACCGGCGTTGGTCAGCGTCACATCAACGTATACTTCTCCCATTGGGGCTCCTTTCATCGGATCGTCAGTTTGCGGGAGCACGGGAGAGCGTAGTTTTATCATCTCGTCTCCTTTCGTTATCTTCTCGGCTCGCGGAAGTAGAGCATAGCACGGGCATCAAGCAAAGTGGAGCAATTATCATTTCAGGTCGAACACATAGACCGTCAAACGCAAGCGCGCGTCGGGCGATTGGTGACCGCGCACGGCGAGATCGAGACGCCGGTCTTCATGCCGGTCGGCACGCAGGGCACGGTCAAGGCGATAACTCAGGAGATGCTCGAAGCCTTGGATGCGCGCATCATCCTCGGCAACACTTATCACCTGTTCTTGCGTCCCGGACACGAGACCATCGCCGCGATGGGTGGGCTCCACCGATTCATCTCCTGGCCGCGGGCGATGCTGACTGACAGCGGCGGCTTCCAGGTCTTCAGCCTCGGCGAGCTGCGCCGCATTCGCGAAGAGGGCGTCGAGTTCCGCTCGCACCTGGACGGCTCCAAGCAGTTCCTTTCGCCCGAAGTCTCGATGCAGGTGCAGCACGCGCTCGGCTCCGACATCTGGATGGCCTTCGATGAGTGCACGCCCTTCCCCGCCACGCCGGCGCAAGCACGCCACTCGTTGGAATTGACCACCCGATGGGCGCGCCGGTCGCGGGACGAATTTGAGCGCCTGGTAAACGATCGGCGAGATGATCGGGCGGAAAGCCCGGCTCAACGCTTCGCGCTCTTCGGGATCATTCAGGGCAGCGTCTACCACGACTTGCGCCGCGAAAGTTTGGAGCGGCTGCTCGCCGTCGGGTTCGAGGGCTATGCCATCGGGGGGCTGAGCGTCGGCGAGGAGAAGGCGCAGATGTATGAGGTGGTCGAGGCCATCGCCCCGCAAATGCCCGCCGGACGGCCGCGCTACTTGATGGGCGTCGGGACGCCGGAGGATTTGATTGAATGTGTCGCGCGCGGGGTGGACCTGTTCGACTGCGTGATGCCGACGCGCAATGCGCGCAACGGCCAGGTCTTCACTGCCCGCGGGAGGCTGAACATCAAGAACTCGCGCTTTGCGCGCGACCCGCAGCCGCTCGATGAGGCCTGTGGCTGCATGGTTTGTCGCCGGTACTCGCGCGCTTATCTCCGCCATCTTTATTTAAGCGGTGAGATCTTGGCGAGCGTCTTGTGCTCGTACCATAACCTGGCCTTCTACCTTGACACCATGCGCAAAATCAGGCAAGCTATCACGCTTGGCGAGTTCGCCGAATTTCGCGCTGGCTTCACTGAGGGACTGAAGCGCGAGAAGGAGTGATCAGGTGGGCGCGCCGCCGCCTTGGGTGCGTAACGCTTGAGGCGCCATCTTGCTAAAGAAGGTAGACCCGCCCCGGCTATGTCACTACATTTCGCTTTGCTCCTGTTGCAACAGGGAGGCGCCGGCATCATCGGTCTGATGCCAATCGTCCTGATCTTTGTCCTCTTTTACTTTCTGATCATCGTCCCGCAGCGCAAGCGCCAGCGTGAATCTCAAGCCATGCTCGCGGCGCTGAAGGTCGGTGACAAGATTGTGACGACCGGCGGCATCTACGGGACGGTGACGATCGTGCGCGAGGACAAGCGCACCGTGCAGTTGCGCATTGCCGAGAACCCTTCGGTGAAGATCGACGTCTTGCGGAGCGCGATTGCCGGGCTCCAAGACGCGGCGGAGGAGAAGAAGTAGCTTCGAGCGGCCGCGGCGGCGACTTTGAAACCTCGTCAGATTCCCCGCTTTGAATCCGGACTCCAGCCGAACGCCCGACGCGACGGTGCGGGCTAGCGGCGCAGTATTTGACGTATGAACAGAAATCTTCGCACGCGTGGCATTGTGATCGGGACCGTGATCCTGGTCTCCCTCATTCTGATGCTCGGCCCTTGGAACAAGGCCAAGGACCAGACAGTCTCGGCCAGTGACTTCTTCAAGCCTTCCAATCTCAAGCGGAACTTGACGGAGAACATCCGGCTCGGTCTCGACCTCAAAGGCGGCACGCACCTGGTGATGCAGGTGCAGGCCGACGACGCGATCAAGGCGATTACCGAAGGCAATCGAGAGAAGGCCAGAGAGATCCTCACCAAGAACAACATCAAGTTCACCGATGTCAAGACGCCGGCCAACGGGCAAGTCGTGGTGGAGACGCCGGACGCCAGCCAGCAGGGTGAGATCAGGGATAAACTCCTGACCGACTTCGGCCAGTCGGAGTGGACCGTGAGTATGCGCAGCAACCCGCCGGCGGTGATCTTCAACCTCAAGAATTCGGCGGCCGATCGCATCCGGCGTGAGGCCACCGAGCAGGCGAAGACGATCATCGAGCAGCGGATCAATGCGTTCGGCGTCGCCGAGCCGGTGGTCCAATTGCACGGCCGCGAGGAGGACCATCAAATCCTGGTGCAGATGCCGGGCGTCGATAACCCGGATCGCGTCAAGGACCTGATCAAGGGCGAGGCGCGGCTCGAACTCAAAGCCGTCGTGGCGGGGACGCAACTCTTCCCGACGAAGGAGGCAGCCCTCGCTTCACTCAATGGCAATCTGCCGAGCGACCGTGAGATTTTGCATATCCATGAGCCGCGCAGCGGGCAGTCTTCGGCCATCGATGGCTACTACATCGTGGAGAAGACCCCGGTCATCACCGGCGCTGACCTGCGCGATGCGCGCGGCGTCCCGGCGCAGCAGGGGATGGGCTACAACGTCGCTTTCTCGCTCAAGCCCGGCGGCGCGGAAAAGTTCGAGGCCTGGACCTCGAAGAATGTCGGCAACCTGCTCGCCATCGTGCTCAACGATGAGATCAAGAGCGCCCCTTCGATCAAGAATACGATTCGGGACCAGGGCGTGATTGAAGGCAGCTTCACGCAGCAACAGGCCGAGGACCTAGGACTGGTGCTCAGGTCCGGGGCGCTGCCGGCCAAGATCGTCTATCTGGAAGAGCGCACGGTCGGCCCCAGCTTGGGCGCCGACTCGATCCGGCAAGGCGTCACCGCCTCGATTGTCGGGTTGGTGTTCGTGGTGCTCTTCATGCTCTTCTACTATCGCATGTCGGGCGTCAACGCGGTGATCGCCTTGGTCTTGAATCTGATCATTCTGCTCGCGGGTCTGGCGCTCTTCGGAGCCACACTGACGCTGCCCGGGATCGCGGGGATCATCTTGACCATCGGGATGGCGGTGGACTCGAACGTGCTCATCTTTGAGCGCATCAGGGAAGAACTGCGCGCGGGCAAGATCGTGATGTCGGCCGTGGATACCGGATTTGCCAAGGCGTTGGTGACGATCATCGATACGCACGTGACGACGATCGTCTCGGCCGCCTTCCTATACTTCTTCGGCACCGGCCCGATTCGCGGCTTCGCTGTGACGCTGGTCATTGGCTTGTTGGCGAACCTCTTCACGGCCATCTACGTGTCGCGCGCAATGTTCATCTGGGTGCTCACGCGCGGCGGGCGCCGGGCAGAGACCATTAGTATTTGAGGCGGCGTACCGATTGCGGATTGCGGAATTCGGATTGCGGATTGAAGATCGCCAACCAATCCGCAATCCGAATTCCGCAATCCGCAATCGTCAGGATGTAAGACCATGATTGAAATCTTTAAGCACGCGAATTACGACTTCCTCGGCAAGAAGTGGCTCTTCATTGGGCTGTCCTGGGTGTTGATTCTGGTCGGCGCCGCCTCCGTGGCCTGGCGAGCTTTGAACAAGAATCCTGGCGTCCATTCCTTCAACCTGGGCGTGGACTTCGTGGGCGGGACACTGGCCGACGTGAAGTTTAAAGGGAAACCTGACCTCAACCGATTGCGGGCGGCGCTGGAGCAGCAGGGGATTGACGGCCACAAGATCACCCTTCAGCCGGTGAGCGAACAGATCGGCCAGCCCTTGAAGAACGAGGTGCTGATCCGGCTGCCTAACTTGGTCGGCGTCGAGCGCCAGGCCGGCCAGTCGGAGACGGCAGCCAGGGCCACGACCGATGCTGACATCGGCAAGCAGAAGATTCGCGCTGCTCTCGAGACCTTCAATAATCCGGCCGACGTGCAGAACAAGGTGGACCTGAACGCCATCGGCCGCGACAGGTTGAAGGATGAGTTGGTCCGCATCGACCCGCTCAACCTGCGCGCGGGCGGGGCGACGCAGTCGGCCGATGCCCGCTACACCGAGATCGCCAACCGCATCATCGACTATCGTGATAAAGAGCGTAGCGGCTTGATCAACAGCGTCGATGAGATCAAGAATCTCGGCGGGATCGAGCCGCAGCTCAGTCAGGCGCTGGATCAGCACTTCTTCGCCGGGGCGGCCGCGGTGAAGAGCGCCGAGGCGGTGAGCCCGCAGGTCGGCGCGGACCTGCGCAACCGCGCGATCTATGTCACGCTCTTAGCCTGCGCCGGCATGTTGTTGTTTGTCGCCTTCCGCTTTAAGTCGTGGGGCTTCGGCATCGGCGCGATCGTGGCCGTCGTCCATGACGTGTTGATCACGCTCGGCATCTTCTCGATTTTGCAGTGGGAGATCAACCTGACGGTGATCGCGGCGCTGCTCACGCTGGTCGGCTACTCGATGAACGATACGATCGTGATCTTCGACCGCATTCGCGAGACACTGCGCATCAAGCGGCGCGAGAGATTGGAGAAGCTCGCCAACGACGCGATCAATCAGACGCTCTCGCGAACGATCATCACTTCCGGCTTGACCTTCTTGACCGTCGTCGCGCTGGTGCTCTTCGGCGGCGAAGTCTTGAAGAGCTTTTCGTGGGCGCTCTTTATCGGCATCATCGTCGGCACTTACTCCTCGATCTACATCGCGAGCCCGTTTATGCTCTGGTGGGAAGGGCATCGGTCCTCGCCACGTTTAGCCGGACCCGGCGTGCCAGCCACGGCCACCGTCGGCAGCACGACCACGACGGCTCCCAGCGCCGCTCCTTCAACTGCTAGAGCCGGCGCGACCCGCGGTGGGAAGAAGAAAGGTAAGAAGACCCGGACTGTGTCGCCAGTCGGGCGGTAAATGGGTCAGGCTCCAGTTCTGGGTGTTCCAGCCTGAGGGCTTCAGAACTGATCATTCAGAGCCCGGCCGTCGAAGCTACTATCGGGCGAAACTACTATCGGGCAGCGCACCCCTTCCTTGATTTATTGCTTCGTTGATGTGATAGTCTGTTCACGTTCGTGAGGCTGCGCTGCACGGGCGGTGGTGCTTCGAGCGAGCGCCAAAAATGGCTTGACTTGATTAGGGTCAGATAGTAGACTCCAAACGTTGCTGACCCGTCACCCGTTGTATCCAAACAATTAGTTGGGCACAATCTGCGGCTCCATTCCAGTCGGCGTTGTCTGGAAAGAGGAGTAGGTCATCTCCTATGACTTGCTCTTCGTTCTAAAGCGCCAAGCCGCGGTTGTTATCAACGGTGTGGTATAGTGGTAAGCGGTTAGTATTTATACTGATTGAATTAAGTTGTGCTGGGGTGGGTCACTCCCCCAGGAATCGGTCTCATTCCACTCACTGTCGTTGGTAATTGATGGGGTTGGTTACGAGCTGTTGTCTCCCTATTTGACTTGCTCAAGAGTAAGGAGAGCATCAACTGTAAGCTGACTCCTCAATCGCTTTGGCCCATCGGTATTCCGTTAAGGGAGGTCAAGAAGAGTAATGTTTGACACTTTAGTTGAGTCATCGGGGCAAAAGAGTGGGGGGCGCACCGGGCTGTTTTTTCTCGCCACCACGTTGATTTACGCGCTGGTGTTGACGACGCTCGGGATAGTCACCATCTTCTATTTCAATCCCAGCCTGGTTGATGCGCTCGACGTCACAACCATGCTCGCCCCGCCGCCGCCGCCGCCGGCTGCCCCGCCGCCAGCCCCCGCGCAGCCGCAGGTGCAGCAGAAAGTTATTCCGACGCAGACCGCATTCACCCCACCGGAGAAGCCACCAGAAAAGATTCCACCGGCCAGTACAGTGAAATCGGCCCCGGTTGTGACCGCTGTTTCCCAGGGTGTTCCGGGTGGGGTGCCAGGCGGGGTCCCAGGTGGCGTCCCAGGGGGCGTCCCCGGGGGCGCTGGTGCGGGTGAGCCGCCGCCGCCGCCGCCGCCGCCGCCGCCCCCGGCCACACCCACGCCGACGCCGCCACCTAAGAAGATCAATGTGTCGGGTGGCGTGCTCCAAGGGAGTGCGCTCAAGAAGGTCCAGCCGCCTTATCCGCCGATCGCGAAGGCGGCTCACGCTGCCGGCGCCGTCCAGGTGCAAGTGACCATTTCTGAGGAAGGGCGCGTCATTGATGCGCAGGTGGTCAGCGGTCATCCGTTGCTGCGCGAGGCCGCGCTGGCTGCCGCGAGGCAGTGGGTCTTCAAGCCGACCGAGCTTTCAGGCGTGCCGGTCAAGGTCCAGGGCGTCCTGACCTTTAATTTCACGCTCCAATAGCGTGGATGGTCGAGCGCCAAGTGATCGAGCCGCGGCTGCGGGCCGAGGTCCTGGGTTGGCGGCTCGGATACGAACCGATACGGCGGGCGGAATGGAAACTTTTGGTCCGCTGCGGTGTCTATAGTTAGCAAAATTGCAAAGCGGTTGCGCACCGCACTCCCGATGTTTGGTGCGGCGGCGCGATCAGTTGAGACTCAGCAACCACTATTTGGAGGATTTCTAAATCATGATTTTGCTTAGCCAGATCTTATTGCTGCAGGAGAGTGCAGCCCCGACCGTCGACTTCTCAGTCATGAACATGCTGCGCTCGATGGGCGGAGTCGGTTGGGCGGTGGTCATCATTCTGCTGATCATGTCCATCTACTCCATTGCGGTCATGGTCGAGCGGTTCCTGACCTTCAGTGCAGCCAAGAAACAATCCCGCGAGTTCGCGCCGAAGGTGGCGGGCTCGCTCAAACAGGCGCGCATTGACGAGGCCATCAGCATCTCGGAGAAGTATAAGAAGAGCCACCTGGCGATGGTCGTCAATGCCGGTTTGCAGGAGTTCCAGGCTCACAACCTCTCCACCGATATTTCCGGCGAAGTGGTCGATGCCTCGAAGCGTGCGCTGCAGCGCGCCGAGGCGATCAAGATTGCCGAGTTCCGGCGCGGCCTCTCCGGCCTGGCGACGATCGGTTCGACCGCCCCGTTCGTCGGCCTGTTCGGGACCGTGTTCGGCATCATCCACTCGTTCCAGATGATGAAGAGCGCCGAGTCGGCCGGTATCGGAGCCATCGCCGGCGGGATTGCGGAAGCGCTGCTGACGACGGCCTTCGGCCTGCTGGTGGCGGTGCCGGCCGTCTGGATGTTCAACTACTTCTCCAGCAAAGTGGACAACTTTACGGTCGAGATGGAGAACTCCTCGGCCGAATTGATTGACTACTTCCTGAAACAGCGCCGGAAGTAGGAGGCGGGCACGAGAGTCTAACTGCTGGCGAGCGACCGCATCCTCCGAAGTTTGTCCGGCACGGGCAAGGCCGCCAAGGCATCGTCCGCGCCGGATGCGACACTCGGCGGGGTTTAGGCTGTCTCAGCGCCAGCTTGAGGAGGTAGCAGTTATGGCAATGGGGGTTAGTAAGAGTTCAAGCTTAAATTCCGACATCAATGTCACGCCGATGGTCGATATTATGTTGGTGCTGCTGATCATCTTCATGGTGATCACGCCGATGCTGCAGGCCGGCGTCAACGTGACCTTGCCGAAGGCCAACAATCCGGACGAAGACCCGAATATCGTCAAAGACAGCGCCGTCGTGGTGGCCATCCCGGAGCCCGGGATGTACTACGTCAAGAAGGACCTGATCAATGATAAGGAGCGGTTGATTGCGAGGGTCAAGCACGACGTGGGAGAACTGAAGCTGAGCGATCCGCGCGTCGTCTACATCAAGAGCGGGTTGAACGTCCCTTACGGAGAGGTCGTCAAGGTGGTGAACTGGATCCGCGATGCCGGCGTTGATCAACTCGGCCTGGTGGCTGATAAGAACAAACAACCGAGCGGCACCGGGAGCTAACAGGCCAGTTCCGGGCGCTCCGTTTTAGTTCGAGGCTCGAGTTTGTGGCATTACAAGCTGCGAGCCGATTTTTAAGGAGATACTGCATATGGGCATGGGAGGAGGCGGGGGAAGTGGGTCACCTACCCCGTATATCAACGTCACGCCGCTGATCGATGTGCTGCTCGTGCTGCTGATCATCTTTATGGTCATCAGCCCCGTCAAGCCGCATCGCTTTGAGGCCAAAATCCCGGAGAAGCCGCCGGAGCAACAGAAAGACCTGCCGCCAGACCCGCTGAGTCTGGTCGTGTCCATCCCGTCGGGGGCCAATAGCTATAAGCTGAACACGCAGGAGGCCAAGACGCTCGGGGAATTGGGTTCTCAACTGCACCAGGCGCTCGACGGCCGCCCCGGGGATAAAAAGGCGGTCTTCGTCAAGGCCCCGGAAGGGCTGCCCTATGGGGAAGTGGTTAAAGTCATCGACGTGATTAAAGAGGCCGGCGGGTCGCCCATCGGACTCCAGATCGAAGGTCTCGAAAAATAAGACGCGCGCGAGGCAATTTCACTTGAGGGGCGCTCGCGCTGCGGTCTGGGGTTCCTCAACCCGCCGCCCACGCAGGCTGTCGGGCGCAGTTTGACGGTGCTCGTCAAGCTACTACTATCGCAAAGGGAGAATGAGTAGAGATGAAACTCTTCCGATACATAATCACCGGGCTCGGTCTAGCCGCGGTTTTGGCGCTGGCGGTGAGTGGCTCCGCTTGTGGTTTCGTGAAGAAGGTGATCGCCAAGGACAAGCTCAACCAGGGGGCGCTGGCCTATAACGCCGGCCGGACGGCTGAGGCGGCGAGGTACTTTGAGGACACCACCAAGCTAGTCCCTGACGAACCGAGGGCTTGGCTTTACCTCGGCGCCACGCTGCGCAAGCAGTATCAGGCGACCATCGGGCCGGAGCGGGAGGCTAAGATCCGGCAAACGCTTGAGGTTTACAACAAGGCGTTGGGATTGGCCAACAACTGCCAGCTGAAGGACAACGCCATGGGCTACATCTCCGAAATCTACAAGGACCTGGCCGGAGGCGAGCCGGACAGCGCCAAGAAGAAGGAGTACGATGACAAGCATCGCGAGTGGCTCCTCAATCGGGCCAACAGTGAGTGCGCTACTACGAAGGACAAGGCCACGATCTACCACTCGATTGCGATCGGTTATTGGGATTGCGCCTACACCCAATCCACTCGCTACGCCGACAAGGCCAAGGCGCAGGACCCCTTCCATTGCCGCAACTTCTACTACGCTCCTGACAAGCAGAAATTCGATGAGTGCCTGGCCAAGGGGCTGGAGTTCAACAGCAAGGCGTTGTCGATTGACCCGGATTACACTGACGCCTGGTCCTATAAGAGCCTGCTCTACCGCGAGAAGCAGAAGTCTACCTGTAACGATGCTGATCGCAAGGCGGCTGAGGCCGAGGCGAAGAAGGCCGCCGACCGCGCCATCGAACTGACTAAGCAGAAGCAGACGCAGGCGCCGCAAGGCTAGTTGAAGCGCAAAGCGCAAAGAGCACAGAGCACAGAGTGAAGAGCAATCCCCTTCGCCCTGAGCGCCTGGCTCTTTGCCCTTTGCGCTTTGCTCCTTGCGCTTTGCTCTTTGCTCTCCCGCCTGGCCTGCTATAATGCTGATTGATGATACGCTTCGAGGATGTTGTCAGGACGGTGGAGCGCTACCACCCGGATGCCGACCTGGATCTGCTGCGGCGGGCCTATATCTTCTCGGCCAGAGAGCACAAGGAGCAGGTCCGGCAGTCGGGTGAGCCCTACCTCATTCATCCCCTCTCCGTGGCGGCCATCCTCGCCGATTTAAAACTCGATGTCGTGACCGTCAGCACCGGCCTGCTCCACGATGTGGTCGAGGATACGCTCACCACGCTCGATAACATTCATGAGTTTTTTGGCCCGGAGGTGGCCCACCTGGTCGATGGCGTGACCAAGATCAGCAACCTGGGCAAGGTCTCAAGAGAGGAAGCGCAGGCCGAGAACTTACGCAAGATGGTCCTGGCCATGATTGACGACATCCGCGTGGTGCTCATCAAGCTGGCAGACCGGCTCCACAACATGCGCACGCTCCAGTACCTCCACCCGGAGAAGCGCAAGCGGATCGCGCAAGAGACCCTCGACGTCTATGCGCCCATCGCCCACCGCCTCGGGATGGGGAAAATCCGCGCCGAGCTGGAGGACCTCGCCTTCAAGTACCTGGAGCCTGACGCTTACCAAAAATTGCAAGCGGCCGTCGAGCGGCGGCGCACTTCGACGGAGGCCTTCGTCGAGGAGGTCAAGGCGCGGATCACCGAGCGCATGGCGGAAGAGGGCGTGTCACTCTTGAGCATCGAGGGGCGGACCAAGCGGCTCTACAGCATCTACCTCAAGATGCGCCGCCAGAAGATCACGCTCGATCAGGTCTATGACCTGGTCGCTGTGCGGATCCTCACGAAGGAGGTGCGTGATTGCTACGCCGTGCTCGGCGCGATTCACAAGTATTGGCACCCGGTGCCGGGCCGGATCAAGGACTTCATCGCCACGCCGCGCGAGAATATGTATCAGTCGCTGCATACTTCGGTCGTGGGCGAGGAGGGCCAGCCCTTCGAGGTCCAGATCCGGACCGAGGAGATGCACCGCGTGGCCGAGATGGGGATCGCAGCGCACTGGAAATACAAAGAGGGGCGGGGCAAAGATACGAGCGAGGACGATACCTTCAAGTGGCTGCGCCATCTGGTCGAGTGGCAGCAGGAGGTGCCGGACTCGCGCGAGTTCATGGATGCCCTCAAACTCGACCTCTATCCGAAAGAAGTCTACGCCTTCACGCCGAAAGGGAAAGTCATCCAACTGCCGCGCGGCGCGACGCCCATAGACTTCGCCTACGCCATTCACACCGAGGTCGGCAATCAGTGCACAGGCGCCAAGGTCAATGGCCGGATCGTGCCCTTGAAGTACCAACTGCACAACGGCGAGATCGTCGAGGTCTTGACCACGCCCGGCCATCGCCCGAGCCGCGACTGGCTGAACTTCGTGGTCACCTCGAAGGCGCGCAATAAGATCAAGCACTGGCTCACCGAACAGCAGCGCGCCAAGTCGGTCGAGATCGGGCGCAAGCTCTTCGAGAAAGAGGCCGCCCGCTTCCGCCTCAAACCGAAGCAGGTCTTGGAGGACGAGCAATTGCCCCGCATCTTGAGCGACAACGGCTACCCCAAGGTGGAAGACATGTTCGCGGCCATCGGCTACGGCAAACTGGCGCCGCGGACGGTCCTGGCCCGGCTCGTGCCGGCTGAGAAATTGGCCGAAGTCGAGCAAGCCAAGCCTTCGCGCTTCCAGCAGGTGGGCGAGGCCGTGAGGCGGGCGCTCCGCCTGGGTGAGGACCGGATCACGGTCAAAGGGATCGATGAGGTGATGGTCTACCGGGCGCGGTGCTGTAACCCCATCCGCGGGGAGGAGGTGATCGGCTACATCACGCTGGGCAAGGGCGTCGCGGTCCACGCCAAACGCTGCAAGAATGCCGCGAATCTGATGATCAACCGGGAGCGCATTGTCGATGTCGATTGGGTGGGGGCTGACAGCAGCACCCCCTCGGCCTACGCCGTCAAACTCTCGGTGACGACTGAGGACCGCCAAGGCATGCTCGCCGCGTTGACCAATTCGATTGCGAATATCAAGACCAACATCCGTGACGCGCATGCTGACGTCTTCAGCGACGGGAGCGCACGGATCGACCTCACCGTCGACATCTCCGACGTCAAGCACCTGGAGCGCGTGATTAGTGCCATCAAAGGGGTAGACGGCGTCATTGATGTTGAGCGCCTCGGGGCGCAACCGCAGAATAACGGCGTTGAGAAAAGCTAACAACTCACCGTTCGCCTTCAACTCACCACTCTTTTGCAGTACAATCAACGGTCATACTTCAGCAGCTTATTTTTGCCATCGTAGACCGAATATGAAGAGTATTCAGACTGATCACGCGCCGCAGGCGATCGGGCCTTATTCACAGGCCGTTAAAATCAACGGGCTCGTCTTTGCTTCGGGGCAAATTCCTCTTGACCCGGCGACCATGCAAATGGTCGAAGGCGACATTCGCGCTCAGACGGAGCGTGTCTTGAATAACCTGAAGGCGGTCTTTGAGGCGGCCGGCTCGTCGTTGGAGAAGGTCGCGAGGACGACGGTCTACCTCGCCGATATGGCCGATTTCACGGCCATGAATGAGGTCTACGCGAAGTTCTTTGGAGCGACCCGTCCGGCGCGCTCGACGGTGCAGGCCGCACGCCTGCCGCGTGATGCGCGCATCGAAATAGACGCGATCGCGGTGGAGTGAGGGCGGGTTACAGGAAATATGGAGGGCGGCGAATCGAGGATAGGAGACCGGGTGTCTCGCCGTCTGCTATCCTCGGTCCTTGATCCCGGTTCCCTGGGGCATTTATGCTGCCTTGAGCACCTTGCCTGCCTTCAGGCACCGCGTGCAAACCCGCATCCGTTTGGCCGCGCCATTGACGAGCGCGCGCACGGTTTGCAAATTGGGTTCGAAGCGGCGCTTGGTGCGGTTGTTGGCGTGCGAGACGCGGTTACCGAATTGCGGGCCCTTGCCGCAGACTTCACAACTTTTAGCCATGTGTTCCTCCAAAGAATGATCTTGATGCCAGAGCCGTGACAGGCCGCAGGGGCTGCCCTGTTAAGAAAAAGCTCGACACACGAAATTGTTATTTATAGCAGATGCCCGCAGCGCAGTCAACGAAAGCACCTTACCGGCTGCGGCGGGCTCTCATTCCACCAAGGAGCGAAGTGACAGTGCGTAAAATTTTAGTCTCGATGTTTCTACTGTTGATCCCGCTCGCCATCTCCGCTTGCCAGAGCGCGTCCGGCTCGAAGGCCGACGGCAGCAAAAATGACGAGGTGGCCGCTGCGGTCAACGGGAATAAAATCATGAGGACCGATGTCGACCGCGTGACAGCGCAGCAATACCGCGGCCAGGAGAATCAGCTCTCGCCGCTTGAAACCGCCGCCGCGCGGTTGCAAGCGCTCGACGGCCTGATCACTCAGGAAGTCCTCTACCAGCGCGCCCAGAAGGAGAACCTGAACCCGACCGAGGACGAGATCAATCAATTCATCCAGCGGAGCAAGCAGGAGAGCGGGATGACCGAAGAGGCCTTCCAGAATCAGCTCAAGCAGACGAACCAGACCGAAGCGCAGTTGCGCGCTGACGTGCGCAAACAACTCGCCATCGAGAAGCTTCAGGACAAGATGAACGCGCAGCTCAAGGTCCAGGACCGTGAGGTCGAAGACTACTTCCGCGCCAACGCCAAGGACTTCGTCGCCAAGCCCGGCGTCCAAGTCTCCGGGATCATCGTCGACCCGAACGATAACGGCATGAAGTTCGACGCCAAGGGTAGTGTGGAAGCGGAGAATAAGATCAAAACTATTTACACCCAGCTCAGAGGCGGGGCCGACTTCGCCACCGTGGCGCGTCAGCAATCAGAGCACGAGAGCGCGCTCCGCAGCGGCGACTTGGGCTTCATCCCTCAAGATCAGTTCGGCAATCTCAGTCAACAGGGGTTCCCCGCCAACCTCGGGCCGCGGCTAATGTCGATGAAGGAAGGCGACATCACCGAGCCGATCAAGGACCAGTCCGGCCGCTGGCACATCTTCAAGCTGACCGGCAAGCGGACCGAGTCAAGGGAGTTGACACTCAACGACCCTGAGGTCCGCAAGCAGATCTCAGATACGATCCTGAACCAGCGCAAGCAACTCCTCAACGCCGCGCTGCTGACGCGGGCGCGCGACGAGGCGAAGATCGAGAATTACCTGGCCTTGCGCATGCTCGAAAGCCCGAATAACTTCGGCGTCCTGCGGCCCGTCACGCCCGCCACGGCAGCCAGCGCCTCCCCGCAAGTTTCGCCGAGCGCCACGGCTTCACCCGCGGCAAAGAAATAGAACGATGGGGCGACGAAGCGAGGGGACGACGGGGCGAAGAAATCACTAATCGCCCAGTCGCCCCGTCGCTCTGTCGCCCCGTCCCAAGAAGGAATGCTGTTTCGCCTAACTGATGTGTCCAAGTCTTACGGCGCGCAGGAGGTCTTGCGCGCCGTAAGTTTGCAGGTCAATCCCGGGGAGCACGTGGGGCTGGTGGGCCGCAACGGCGCGGGCAAGACTACACTCTTGCGCCTCATCTCGGGGGGCGAGGCCCCGGATGTTGGGACCGTCGAGCGACTCCGGGGGCTGCGCCTCGGCGTGCTGGCGCAGCACGTCGATTTCAGCGGGGCGGAGACGGTGATCGATGCCGCACTGGAAGTCTTCGATTCGTTGCGGGCGCTCGAGGCGCGGATGCGTGAGCTGGAGCACGAGATGACGGAGGCGAGCGGGGCCAAGCTTGAGCGCGTGATGCACGAATACAGCGAGGCGCAGCACACCTATGAGCACGAAGGCGGCTTCAGCTACCACGCCCGCGCCGAGGCCGTCTTGCTCGGACTGGGCTTCACGAAGGAGGACTTCGGCACAGCGGCGGAGAGTCTGTCGGGCGGCGAGAAGAATCGTCTGGGCCTGGCCCGCCTGCTGTTGCTCGAACCTGACATATTGCTGCTCGACGAGCCGACCAATCACCTCGACGTGCAGGCGGTCGAATGGCTCGAGGATTTTCTCGCCGCTTACAAACCGGCCTACATGATCATCTCGCACGACCGCTTCTTCCTCGATCACACGGTCACGCGCGTGCTCGAACTCGAAGGCGGGCGCGTCGAGAGTTACCGCGGCAACTACAGCGCGTATCTGGCCGAGCGCGAGGAGCGTCGCGAGCAGCGGCAACGCGCCTACGAGCAACAGCAAGAGTTGATCGCACGCACCGAAGAGTTCATCCGCCGGAACCTGGCGGGCCAGAAGACCAAACAAGCCAAGTCTCGCCGCAAGATGTTGGAGAAGCTGGAGCGCGTCTCGACTGTGCGCGAAGAGGAGGCGGCGAGTTTCAGGCTCCGGCCGACGGCGCGCACGGGCGAGCGGGTCTTGATCCTCGACCGCCTCGCGATCGGATTCCCCACGCGCACTCTCGCCCGCAACATCTCGCTTGTGCTCAGGCGCGGTGAGCGGCTCGGCATCATCGGCGGGAATGGGACGGGGAAGACGACGTTGCTCCGGACTACCCTCGGCGAGCAGCCGCCGCTCGCAGGCGAGGCCCGCTGGGGCGCGGGCGTCAGCGTCGGTTACTACGACCAGCGACTGTTGATGATTGACGACCGGCACCTCGTGATTGAGGAGATCCGCAGCCTGGCCTCGTCGTCTGTGACCGACGGTGAATTGCGCGGCTTCCTTGGGCGATTTCTCTTCACCGGCGACGATGTCTTCAAGCCGGTGGCGGCGCTTTCAGGCGGTGAGAAAGGCCGGCTCGCCCTCGCGAAGCTGATCTACTCGCGCGCCAACGTGCTGGTTTTGGACGAGCCGACCAACCATCTCGACATCGCTTCGCGCGAGGCGCTGGAGGACGCCCTCAATGATTACGACGGGACGATCATTGCGGTCTCGCACGACCGCTATTTCCTCGACCGCATCGCGACGAAGATTCTCTTCTTCGGCCTCGACGATGTGGAGCATTTCGACGGCGGCTACACTGAATTTTATGAGGCGCGCCACCGCGCGGCCGCCGAGCGCCAAGCTGAGCAGACCGTTGCGCAAAAGGCTGAACGATCCGCGCGCAAGGCTGAGACGTCGAGGGCCGGCGGGGCGGGGAAGTCTAAGCCAAAGCGGCCCGCCGCCGAGGAGATCGAGGCCGAGATTCACGCCGTCGAGGCTGAGATGAAGCAGCTCGCCGCGCTGCTCTCAACAGAGGAGATCGCGCGCGACCGGCAGCGGCTCTTCGAGCTGAGTGAAAAATATCAAGCCCTCGACGAGCGGCTGCCGGAACTCTATCAGAGCTGGGAGGCGGCCACAGAGGCTGAGTCGCAACCGTTGACCAAGAGTTCTTGAAAGCCGTCCGTGGTCAGTGGTCAGTTGTCCGTTGCCAATCACGACGGGCAACTGACCACTGACCACGGACGACGGACAGCTTTGATGAAGACGATTGCCGCGCGCCAGCTCGATCAGTTGAAGGTCAGCTACGAGTTGCGCGCCTATGAGTATTGCGAGGACGAGCTGGACGCCGTCTCGGTGGCGCGGAAGGTCGGGATGGCCCCGGCCGAGGTCTTCAAGACCTTGGTCGCGCGTGGCGATAAGACCGGCGTGATGATGGCCTGCGTCCCGGCCGACGCGGAGTTGGACTTGAAAAAACTGGCGGCGGCGAGCGGTAATAAAAAAGTCGAGTTAGTGGCGGTGAAAGAAATACAATCCCTCACGGGTTACGTCCGTGGTGGGGTCTCGCCGCTCGGCGCGAAGAAGCGATCCCCACTCTTTCTCGATGAAAGTGCACTCAACCACGCGCGCATCAGCGTGAGCGCCGGCACCCGCGGTTTGCAGCTGATCCTTGCGCCACAAGATTTGCAGCGTGCAGCGCAGGCGACGCTGGTTGACTTGGCGAAACCCAGCTCTTAACCGTCAGCCTGCGAACCTTCGGTTAACGAGCCTGCTCATTCAGAAGCTAGACCTTAGATTCAATCTTCCAAGGATGGCCTCATTCATTGCTTGCGGTTTAAGGTGAGAGGAGAGGATATGCCTCGGCGGTGGCTATTTAAGACTGAACCCAGCGAATACTCATTCAGCGATTTAGAGCGCGATCAGAAGACGGTCTGGGAGGGCGTGACGAATAACCTCGCGCTCAAGCATCTGCGCGAAATCCGGCTCGGCGATGAAATCCTGATCTACCATTCGGGCGACGAGAAAGCGATTGTCGGCATGGCCGAGGCCGTCAGTGACGTCTACCCAAACCCGCGCGAAAACGATGAGAAGCTGGTGGTCGTCAACCTCAAACCGAAGCGCCGGCTCTCGCGCCCCTTGACCCTCGGCGAAATCAAAGTCGTGGAAGCCCTCATGGACTTCGACCTCATCCGCTTACCCCGCCTCTCAGTCATGCCAGTCTCGACTGACCAGTGGCAGTTAATGATGGACCTGCTTCAGCAGAAAGTAGGCGGTAGGCAGTAAGCAGTAGGCAGCACAAAAGGCGCAGCATAATGAGAGCCCGTCTCACCAAGCACTGCCTACTGCTTACTGCCTACCGCCTACTGTTTTTTTCAGAGTGACAAGGATTGTCAGCCGGCGCCACGCCGGCGGGCGGGCCGGGCTAAAGTTTCAGCGCTGAACTCCGATAGATAATCATGTCAGGTCGGCGACGTAGAGTCGGCCACAACATCAATCACCGCCGAGGCAAGGAAGCCGAAGGCAGATTCCACGGAGGAAAACCATGTCTAGTTTTAGCGTAGTCAATAACGTCACCTCACTCAACGCGCAGTCACAGCTCAGGCAGACTCAAAGCTCGCTGGCAAAAACCATCGGGCGCTTGACCTCGGGCCTGCGCATCAACTCTTCCGGCGATGACGCGGCCGGTTTGGCCATTGCCAACAAATACCGCAGCGACGTCGCCGTCATCAGTCAAGGTGTGCGCAACGCCAACGATGGTCTGTCGACCTTGCAGATCGTCGACGGCGGGCTCAACACCATCTCGAACCTGCTCGACCGCGCGGCGACCCTCGCCTCGCAGTCGGCTTCCGACACTTTCGGCGGTAATCGCGACACGCTGCAAAACGAATTCAGCAAGGTGCTCACCGAGATCACCCGCCAGGCGCAGAATATCGGCCTGGTGCAAAACGGGACGAATAACAAAGCGCTCACGACGATCATCGGCGGTGGCAGTGACAGCTTTGTGACCTCGGGGGGCAACAATGGCGTGCAGATTGACCTCTCGGGCGCGTCGAATCGAGTGGATGCGACGAGCCTCGGGCTCAATTCGCTGAATATCGGTAACACCACCGGCACGGTCGCCGCTTCGGGCGGCATCAACTTCGGCACGGCCGGGACGACGCTCACGGCCAACGAGACGCTCACCTTCCAATACGTCGGGGCGACGGGCACGTTGACGAGCGCCACGGTTTCGCTGACTGCCGGGCAGACCGCCAACTCGGCGCTCTCCCAGTTGCAAGCTGACACCAACCTGAAGGCCGCGGGCATCACGACGGGGACCGACTCATCAGGGAACCTGCAGTTCTCCAGCGCCAACTTCTTCACCGTCGTCTCATCGACGGCGGCGGCGAACCAGACCGGCATCGGCCAGACCGTCCAGATCAGCAGCGCGGCCAACAGCACCACGCTGACGGGCCTGGCGGCGGGCGCGGCTTCGACCCAGAACCTCGACTTCACCGTCGGCGCGAGCGGGACGATCAATCAGGTCTCCTTCACCACGGCCACGGCGGCCAACACCAGCGCGGCGAATATCGTGACGGCAATCAACGGCAGCTCCACTTTGCGTGATGCGGGGATCTTTGCCGTCAACACCACCGGCGCCACCGTCAAGATCGTTTCGACCAAGAATAACTTCCAACTCACGGCGGAGAACGCTGCGAGCAGCGCCAATAACGGCGTCGCCGCCGGCCAATCCACGATCACGGCCGGGAGCGGCACGGGCGGAGCGGCAGGCGCGAAGTCGGCGCTCGATGCGATCAAGTCGGCGGTCACCACGCTGGGCAACGTGCAGGGCGTCGTCGGCGCGGGCCAGAACCGGCTGCTGCAGGCGATTGACCTGGCGAACTCGCAGATCACCAACTTCCAGGCCGCCGAGTCGCGCATCCGTGATGCGGACGTGGCCGCGGAGGCATCGAACCTCACTCGCTTGCAGGTCTTGCAGCAGGCCGGCGTGGCGGCTCTGGCTCAAGCCAACTCCTCGGTGCAGAGCGTGCTCTCACTGCTCAGGTAATCAACTGGGCAACCTAACCTTCGATAGGGCGTGGGTTCTCCCGCGCCCTATCGGCCTTTGTTAGCGGAGGGAAGTCATGCAAGTAAACGCGATAAAGGTACTGGGAGCGAACCCGGGGGGAGCCGAACTGCACGCCCAGAACTTGAATGCGGCACGCCTGGCCGGTAGTGGAGAGGCCAACGCGGCCGCCATTGAGGGAATATCGAGAAGGTCCGAAGAACTCAACCGCGATGCCGCCGCGCAAGCCCTGAAGGAGCTCAACCAGGCGGCCGAGGCGCTTGATTCCGGGCTGCGCTTTCAGATTGACGACAAGAGCAATCAAGTGGTCATCCAAATCGTCAACCGGACGACGGGCGAAGTGCTCCAGGAGATCCCGTCTGAACTCTCCAGGCGTTTGGCCCAGGCCCTCGGCAAGGCCGCCGGGCTGCTGGTGGATAAAAGGGCCTAGCTGAAAGTAGGCCGAAGTCCAAGCGATCGGATCACGTCTGTCTGCCTGCTAGGAAGTAGTGTATGGCATCACCGATCAGTTTTGCGGGATTAGGGAGCGGCATTGATTTCGGCAAGATCACTGACGCCCTGATCCAGGAGGCCAGCCGGCCGCTCGATCTGTTGAAGGCGCGTGAGGCGACCATCCAGAAGAAGCAGGTGGCCGTCCAATCGCTCAACGCCCTCGTCCTGGGATTGCGTTCTTCTCTCGACGCGCTCGTCACCCCGAGCAATACCTCAGGGCTCACGGCTACTTCCTCGAACAACGCTGTCGCCGCCGCCAGCATCGTTAACAGCAACGTCGCGCCGGGCAGCTTCAATCTCAACGTCACGCGCCTCGCAACCGCCGAGGTGCGCTCAAGCGCGGGCTTTGCCGACCCCGGCGCTGTCCCCGTCGGGACGGGCACGCTGAAGATCGCCGTCGGGTCGGGCGCGACACAGAGCATCACCGTCACTGCCGCCAACAGCTCGCTCACCGGCCTGGCCAAAGCGATCAACGCCGCCGGCATCGGGGTCAAGGCGTTAGTCGTCAACACCGGCGCGGCAAGCGACCCGTCGAAACCTTACAAGCTCGTGCTGACCGCCGTGAATACCGGCGCGGCCAACACCATTGCGATTGATGCGAGCGGCCTTGACCTCGGCGGGGTCTCGGGCAGTCAGGCGCTAGGCTTCGGCGCCGCAGACGTCGCCGCGCAGGACGCCACCTTCACACTCAACGGACTGCCGCTCGCCAGCGCCTCGAACACCGCCACGGCCGTGGACGGCTTGAGCCTCAATCTCCTCGCGACCGGAGCCTCGACCATCACGGTCGGCGCTGACACGGCCGCGGTCAAGAAAAATATCGGCGACTTCGTCGCGGCTTACAACAAGATCAATGACTTTATCAACGAGCAGCGGACGACCAAGGGCTCGCCGCTGGTGGGCGACTCGATCTTGCGGACGGTGCAAGAGCAACTGCGCGGCGCGCTCTCAAGTCTCGCCACGACCGCGGGCAAATACACTTCACTCGCCGACATCGGCATCTCACGCGCCGATAACGGAAGCCTGACGCTTGATAGCGCGAAATTAGATGCCGCGCTCGCCAGCAACTTCGCCGACGTCAAAGCGCTCTTCCAGTCGGGGGGCACGTCGGATACGGCCGGCATCTCTTTTTCGTCCGCGACCACGGCGACGAAAGCCGGAGCCTACGCCGTGAGCGTGACGACGCAGGCCGCCCAAGGGTCTGTGGCCGGGACGCAGACGTTCGCCGATGGCACGGTGACGCTCGCCAACCCCGAGACCCTCACCTTCACCTCCGCCGGGAAGACGGTCAAGGTCACGCTGGCCGCGGGCCGCAACCTGACGCAGATCATCTCGGACGTCAACACGGCTCTCAATCAAGGCGGCATCCGAGTGCTGGCCTCCAATGACGGCACGGGCAAGCTCAAGCTGACGACGAGTGATTACGGCACGGCAGCGAGCTTCACCGCGGTCTCGACGGCCGACGCCACTCAGGCGGGCGTCGTGACCAGCGGCATCGGTAACGCTTCCAAAACCGGCACGGGCACCGACATCGTGGGCACGATCAACGGGGCGGCGGCTACCGGCGTCGGGCAGAGGCTCACGGGAGCGGTGGGAACTGCCGTCGAAGGGCTAGAGGTATTAGCCACTGCGGCGGCTGGCACCACCGGCCAGGTGACGGTTTTCCGCGGCGTCGCCAATGTGCTGCGCGACACAACTGCCTCGTTGACCGACTCCGCATCCGGGACCTTGACGCAGGCTACTGGCGGCTACAAAGACTCGATCAAAACGCTCGATGCGTCGATTGAAAGGCTGCAAGCCAGGCTCGAGGTCCAGCGCAGCGTGCTGGAGCGCCGATTCGCGGCCGTCGAGACGGCCCTCTCACAGCTTAATGCGCAGGGCACGTCGCTCGGCAACATTGTTCAGCAGTTGAGCAAATCATCCAGCAGCGATAATAAATAAATCCAGGGGGTGAGGAGAAACTTCACCCATCAAATCCAGGAGTCATCGTGCAGGCATCCAATTACGCCCTCAACCACTACCAGCGCATGGCGGTGCAGACGGCCAACCCGCTGCGCCAAGTGGTGGCGCTCTACGAAGGCGCGGTCCATTTCCTCAATCAGGCCAAGGCCGCCATCGGCGCGGGAGACATCGCCGGCAAGAGCGAAATGACGAACCGCGCGCTCGACATCATCGCCTACCTCCGCAGCGTGCTCGACTTCGAGCAAGGCGGGCAGATCGCTTTCGAACTCGAGCGCCTCTACGCGTACATGACCGAACGCGTCCTTTACGCGAGTGCGCGGCTTGACCCGGCGCCGATTGATGAGGTGGTCACACTGCTCGGCACGTTGCGCGAGAGCTGGGAGCAGATCAGCCGCCAGTCCGAGCGGGAGCAAGCTGACGGGGCCGAGCCGTACGCTGCGAAGAATGCGCCGGCCAACCTCCTGGTTCGCACCGCCTGAGAGTCCCGGTGGTTGATGGTCGGTTGTGATCGGCGATCGTGGAGCATCGCACGACCGGCGATTGAGGCGATGAAAGCACCATCTTCTACATCCTCTGAGGAGCAAATGCTCGCCGCCTTGCGCGCAGAATGTGCGCGGCTGAGCGAGTTGTTGGACCTGGCCCGGCGCGAGTACGAAGTGACGGCCGAGGATGATTTCTCCGCGCTCTTCAGCATCGTCCAGGCACGCCAATCCGTGCTCGCGCAGATCGAGCAACACCAGCGTGATTTCATGCGGCTACTCGAAGGCTGCGACGCCCCGGCCACTGTCCGTCATCAGGCGGATTGCGCCCAGGCGCTCATCGCCCAAATCAACGAGCAGGACCTCGCCACGCGCATCTGCTTGTCTGAGGTACGTGCGTCGACTTGCGAGGCGCTCCAGCGGATAGGCACCAACGCCCGCGCCCTCGGCGCCTACCATCAGAGGGGGCAAGTAGGGCCGATTGCGTGTGACCTGGAGGGGTAAGCGCAATAATGGCGTTCTGTCAAAGATAACACCACCTTGCAAGGTATAGCTCTCACCCAAGTACTAAGCCGCCGCTCTTAAAATATAACTTTGGCACTGATGCAATGATTGTTGGGAAAAAGGCCATTAAGCTATTGAACAAGTGGGACTAAACCCCAGTGATTAAACTGCACATTTATAGCTTTGCCTTTTTGGGCTCAATTCCTGATGTT
>Ga0070707_100000551_pt1 | contig 37550 bp, 27 predicted proteins | sample KBSK5502metaG_FD_65468 | JGI IMG/M metagenome (GOLD analysis project Ga0070707, IMG submission 65468) | Corn, switchgrass and miscanthus rhizosphere microbial communities from Kellogg Biological Station, Michigan, USA - KBS K5-50-2 metaG | ecosystem: Host-associated > Plants > Roots >... | reverse complement strand
CGCTCGATTCCCCTTGGCGAATTTCACGTCGAACCGCAGCGTGAAGTCGCCGTAATAATTGAATCGGCGCCGCTCATCCACATCCTTCAGCAGCACTGGTGTGTCACCAGTAACTAACATCCCGCTCCTCGGAAACTTCCAGTTGATCAGAGCTGGGGACCACCACATCTTGGGCGCGGTATCGGAACTGACATCCACCGTGACTTCTTTGGACTCGATGATCGGTGTCAGCTTCACCTCTTCGACCGGCTTGCGATTATTGAGTGTCAGCCCCAGCGGTTTTTCTACATCATCATAACCCTCAAGCGAGGCCCGCAACTTATAAGTGTCTGGGGCGAGGCTTGAAATGGTTGCCATCCCATCTGACTGCACCGTCCCCTTGTATTCATCGTTAAGATAGATTTTAGTGTCCGGCTTCGATTTAATGGTTAGGGTCACGGTCGAGAGCGCAAGGTAAGCCGGGACCGCCAATGGTTCACCTGGTTTGACCTCCAGCGTCTGGTCTAAATCGTCATACCCTGTTTTGCTAAGCTTGAGCCTATGCTCACCCAGCAGAACACGTGCGATAATGACCTGTCCTTGCCCATCGTTCTTGAGATTGGCTGGCTCTTTACCATCGAGCAGCACTTGGGCATCTCGGGGGACCACGCTAACAATGATGGTATTATATTTGGAAGTCAGTTTATCGGTGAGGTCAAGGTTTTTTAGCTGGCCTGGGTCGATCGTAATTTCTTTGCTCTCGTATTTAGCCGGAGTATAATCCGGGTGCTCGATCACCACTTTATACTTCCCCCTTGGCAACTCTGCAAAACCAAGGGTCCGATCGTCTTCATTTAGCTTACTTTGTTTCAGAGTCTCTTCTTTGATCGATGATTTGTTGCCTCTCCGGATTTCTACAAAACGGTTCAGTGTCACTTGCGCCCCCGGTACAGCCACGAGAGCCAAGTAACCTTTATCCGGTTTTCTCTCGACCTTGAGGATATCTGTTTTGGTGATGACTTTGATCTCTAGAGACTGGGGCGCGTCAGACACGGTGGATCCACCCTTACCAGCGCCCTTTTTCTTAGTAGTCGACTCGACAGTTGACCCTCCTTTGCCTTTTGGCTTGTCCTGACCAGCTACTTGAAATAACAATCCCACGATCAAGCAGGTGATTAGAACGGCAGCCGGAAGACGGGCTAGACTTAACGTATTTCGCATCTTATCCATTCTCTAACATCTGAATAGGCATCAGGGATCTACGTTACTTAGCATCCTTGGCACACCTAAACCCGATCTTGGCTAGATGCCCTGGATCTGGGGTAGCATCCAAGTACCAGCGGTAAGTACTGGTTATTTTTTCAGCCGGAACAGCCTTTTCAGCAAAATTCCCCCCGCGGAAGATCTTCAGGGAGTCATCCACACTTTTTCCATCATAAGAGTGATATGAGTCTTGCACCCACTCGCTCACATTACCACCCAGATCATAGATCCCGAATTCGTTCTGGTCATTGATAAAACTGCCCACGGGAAACGGCTTGACCCGATCCAGAAAACGCACCGCCGCGAGGTTCTCCTTCCATTTGTTACCCCAGGGATAGAGAGTTTGCTTACTCCCATTGCGGGCCGCATATTCCCACTCTTCCTCTGTCGGTAATCTCTTACCCGCCCACTTCGCATAATCTCCGGCATTTTGCCAAGTCACATGCGTGACCGGGAGCTTAGCCTCACCAACCGGGTAAGCGCCGCTGGTCCAGTTTGATGGTGGAGGATGCGGAGCTGTGTCTACAAACTTCTTATACTGCTCGTTGGTCACCTCATAAATATCCAGGTAGAAATCTTTAACTTGGACCCGGTGAGACGGGCGTTCGTCTTCCTCCCCATCTTCGCGCCCCATGACAAATGTGCCGCCCTGAATGAGCGCCATATCCGCGGCGGGAATGGCTGATGGCTTCTCTTTATTATCAGTAGGAGGTTGGGCGGGCCTGAAGTAAAAGTATGCCCCCAAACCTAGGCCGACTATGAGTACCGCCGCGATTGCCATAACTAGCATTCGCGATTTGATCAGCTTCCCGATAAAGGTGTCTTCCGCCGGGGCCGACTCAGGAATAAAAGGTACTGCCTCATCGGTCGCTTGAATGCTGTCTGACGATTCCAGGTCCCCGTCTGCCTGCTCTTGCAGCTTGCCTTCACTGGAGAGGGCACGTGGCCTTGCCCCGGCCGGCGTGAGCGCCGCTTTCCGGTTGGTAGATGAAGATGGCCGAGGGCGCTGGGCAGATGGTTTGGGGGTTGCCCGGGATGGGCTGCGGGGCAACGGCTCGACCACCGAATCAATCAGCGTCTCGGCTTCAGTCAAACCTTCCTGGTCCGATTCCGTGTCCAGCGCTCCCGGAAATGGCTCGGCTGTCGATCTCGAGGTCAGGGTGCCGGTGATATAGCCGCTCTGGGCGGCCTCCACCGCTGCTTGCAGCTCCTGACTCAAGATCTCAGCCGAAGCCGGGCGCTTGTCCGGGTCTTTCTCCAAGGCGTGCATGACCACCCGCTCGACCGGCCTGGGGACCTCGGCGCACATCTCGCACAAGGGCCGCATCTTGGCACTCAAATGCTTAACCACCACTTCCAGCGGCGACTCGGCCGTGAAAGGCGGGTGCCCACAGATCATCTCGTAAAGAATGACCCCAAGGCTGTAGATGTCGGAGCGGGGGTCGAGCTTTTTCCCTCGGCATTGCTCCGGCGACATGTACTCCGGCGTGCCGATGATCGTCCCCTCCCGGGTGAGGGTTTCGGACGACCCTGAGGAAGGGACCTGCTCTCTGAGTTTCGCGATCCCGAAATCGAGGACCTTGACCTTCTCGACGTCATCCTCCCGCTTGATCATAATGTTGTCGGGCTTGAGGTCGCGGTGAATGATCCCCTTCTGATGGGCGACTTCGACGGCCGCGCAGGTTTGCTGGATGATGGTGATGGCGCGGTAATAATCAAGGCATTTTTCCTCTTCCAGCACTCTGCGCAATGAGTAGCCGTCGACCAATTCCATGACCAGGTAGACGACCCTTTCAGCTGTCACGCCGAAATCGGTGACTTGGATGGCGTTCGGGTGGTGGATGCGGCCGGCGGCTCTCGCCTCTCGGCGGAAACGCTCGATCGCGGATTGGTTGGCGACCAAATCCGGGTGCAGGACTTTAATCGCAAATTCGGTGTCGATGTGGATATGGGTGGCCCGGTAGACGGCGCCCATCCCGCCCCGGCCGAGGAAGCTGTCGATCCGATAGCGTCCATCCAGGAGGCTGCCGATCAGCGGATCGGCCGGAACCAGCGGCGCTCCGTCATTCAAGCAGTAATAGAGGGAGTCATCATAGGTGGTGCCGCAGACGTTACATTTTTTGCTTTCTAGGGCGCTCATCTCTTCCCGAAAAATCAAGCCCTGAGCCGAAGCCGGGCCGCCGCCAGGCGTTCCTCTCGATTCAGCGCTGCTTGCCGTTGTCGCCTATCTTCCCAGGTCACCTGTGGAAGCCGAGGTGCCATACATCTCGCGTTCGCTGCTGGGCGCTTGCGGCTATATTGTACTCGGCCCCTGGAAAAGGATAAAGTCCAAACGAGATATTCTGCCTCACGGGCCCTCCTCCATCCTGGCACTTTGCGACGGCTGACTTTCAATCAGGCGTAAATCTGGTATCTTTCTGAGAGGGGGGCAGCGCGACCGGTGTTCCTTAATAGCTGGGGGCCGCCGTGCGGGTCGTGTCTTCCCGAGGTGATTGAGGTAGAAAGTCGATGATCACACAACTGAGGATTGAATTGCTGAAGCTCGTCCGCGCGAAGAGCTTTTATCTCTCGTTTGCCGTCCTGGTGGGGTTCATTGTGCTCATGCTCTGGGGGTTCTACTCCTATGCCGAGCGCAAGACCGGGGGGCAGGCCGCCGAGCAGTTCCGCTACACTTACGAATCGCAGAGCTATTTTAACGGGCTGACCTTCGCCCTCTATTCGGTGATGTTCTCTTTCAGCCTGCTCATCCCCCTGTTCGTGGCGATGACGGCGGGGGCCACGGTGGCGGGCGAGGCGCGGGCCGGGACGTTGCGCATGATCTGCATTCGACCCGTCTCCCGCGTCTCGATTTTTCTCTCCAAGTTCCTGATCGTCGCGCTGCACACCTATTTGCTCATGGCCTTCTTCATCGGGCTCAACCTCCTGGTCGGGCTCTTCTTCATCGGCTGGGGCAACCTGGAGCTCTTCCCCGGCCCGCTCAATTTGGTGGACGAGCCGGGCAAGATCCTGCGCGACGAGGCGCTCTGGCGCTTCGTCTATGCCAGTTTTTCGGGCACCTGGGCGCTGCTCGTCGTGGCGGCGATCGCCATGCTCTTCTCGGTCATCTTCGAGACCCCGGTCATGGCCGTGGTGACCACCTTGGCGCTCTACATCATGCTCTACATCATCGGGCGGATCGAATTCTTCGAGCATCTGCGGCCTTACTTCTTCACGACCGACATGGACTTCTGGCGCGACGTCTTCAAGCCGGTGATCCCCTGGCGCAGCTTCTCCCATTACGGGAGCGTCTGCGGCGCCTATATCTTCGGGACCCTGCTCGCCGCCGTCTCGATCTTAGACCGAAAGGACATCACGAGCTGATATGTGGGCGAAGATTCTCCTGGGCGGCCTCTTCATCATCATGCTCGGCCTTGCGATTAAGATCGAGCCGGTGCGCGACCGCTCGCTCCTGGGCACGCGCGCTTCGGACGGCCCGCGGCTGCGCCTGATGACCTGGAACATCGGCTATGCGGACCTGGAGGATGACTCGCGGGCGCACACCAAGGACCTGGCCGCCGTGGCCGACACCATCCTGCGCCACAACCCAGACGCCGTCGCGCTGCAGGAGTTGACCGGGGCCGACCAACTCGAAGTTCTGCTCGGCCTGCTGAGGCGGCGCTATCGCGGGGCCGTCTGCCGCTTCGGCAAGACTGACCGCGTGGAGGCGGTGCTCGTCAAGGACCCCGAGGCGCGCTTCGAGGACGTTGCCGGCGGTGACAAGTACGCGCTCGGGGCGACTTTCCATTTTGCGAAAGAGATGCCCGACGTGGTGCTCGTCAGCGCGCACGCCGACGCGTTCAACGCCGCGCGCCGCCGGGTTTATACTGGGGACGTGGTCGATTGGGCGCGCACACGCCCGAACAACGCGGTCGTGTTTGTGGCCGGTGATTTCAATTTCGAGCTGCGGGCCAGGAGCGACTCGAACTTTTTTACCGATAATTTGAAACATGACAGCGAGGCCTATAGTTACATGTTGAGATACTTCCGCGATCTGGGCCGGGACGCGGGGCCGACGGCGATTAACGACCGCCGCATCGATTACATCTTCGGACTGCCCGAAGTGGCGCTGCTGCGGCGGGCCGAAGTGCTGCGGGGGGCGGCCGTCGGGCGCATGGATCATTGGCCGCTGCTGGTGGAGGTCGCGCTCTAGGTGAGATTGATGATCAGTCTATCGCGAGGTGAACGAAGGGATTCATTTTCCATTTTCCATTTTCCATATGCCATTGATCATTGGTCATTAAGTTCGCCACACTTCTTCAATGACAAATGAAAAATGTAATATGGAAAATGGAAAATGATCCGGTTATGAGCGATGTGGTATTAGAAACTGAAGACCTGACGAAGGTCTATCGCCGCCGCGTGGCGGTGGATGATCTCTCGTTGCGAGTCGAGCGCGGCGACATCTTCGGCTTCCTGGGCCAGAACGGGGCAGGGAAATCGACGACCATTCGGATGGTGCTCGGCCTGGTGCGGCCCACCTCGGGGCGCGTGTTGCTGCTCGGCCACGACATGGCCAAAGACCCGCTCCGCGCCCTGGCGCGCGTCGGCGCGATCGTTGAGTCGCCGGCTTTTTATGACCACTTCTCCGGCCGGCAGAACTTGCGCCTCTTGGCCGCCATGTCTGGTGGCGCCGATGAGCGGCGCCTGAACGAGGTGCTGGAGATTGTCGGGCTGCGGTCGCGCGCGCAAGATGCGGTGCGCGTCTACTCGCACGGGATGCGGCAGCGGCTCGGGATCGCCCAGGCCTTGCTGCCCTCGCCGGAATTCATCATCCTGGATGAGCCGACCGACGGCCTCGACCCGCAAGGGATTCATGAGGTCCGGCTGCTGATCCGCCGTTTGCGAGACGAGCTTGGCCTGACGGTGCTGCTCTCCAGCCATCTGCTCTACGAAGTCGAGCAGCTCTGCAACCGTGTGGCGATCATCGACCGGGGCCGCTTGCTCTACCAGGGGACGATCGAGCAACTGGTCGCCAAAGACAAGACGGTCAAGTTGACCGTTGACCGCGTGGAGGAGGCGTACCGGCTGCTGGCCGCCGACCCGACGCTCACGGTGAGTCGCAATGGTGACGCGTCCCTCTATGTGAAGATGGCCGATGAGCAGGTCCCGCTCATCAACGCGCTGCTGGTCGAGCGCGGCTTTCGCGTGAGCGAGCTCTCGCCGCAGCGGGAAACGCTCGAACAGGTCTTCATCCGGCTGACGAAGCCGCAGGCCGGGACTGACCGGTATATTCAATGAGCGGCACTCTCTGATTTACGGAATCAAAACATGCTACATGGGTACAGTACGGGAAACTGAAGCGACCTGCGACTCGCTCAAGCGGCTCTTTGCGGAAGCAACGGGTCATCGAGGCTCCGCCGAAAACTTAGCCGGTCTAGACCGCTCAGTCCCTCATCACCTCTAGCTTCTCAGCAATGGCTTCCCAAAACGATTCGGCAAAGCAGGACCGAAGAGCAAGCATCCGGGAACAAAAACCGGCTCTGCGCGTTCGACTAAATGCAGCCCGCCTGAGCGCGTCAGTCCGGGGCTGCCTCATCACTGGCACTTCTGCAAGACAATAATTCCTTTGGGGGACAAACTGCCGGGGCCGAGACGGCCCTCACTTCAGGGAGGATGATGATGAAGCGAGTTTTATTGATGGCCTCGTGGGCGGCGCTGCTGACCCTCGCGCTGCGGTGCTACACTGCCGCACAGTCGCTCGACCCGGCGGTCCTTTCCAAGGACGCGAATGGCCCGATTACTCGGGTTTCGATCTCCCTTGGGCTGCGGGCGAACGCCGCCTGCGACGAAACGCAGAAGCTGATCCCGGACGGCAGCCGGCTGGTCTCGGATAATTTCTCGATGGTCGTCAACGACAAGGGCATCGGTTGGTTCCGGGGAATGGTCAAGGTCGTCGCCCCGGAAGGGAGCACGATCTTGGAAGGCTTGCTGCACGGGACCGTCGGCCTCACCGCCCACCGCGATCAAGGGCAGGATTGCCGCGCGCCCAGACACCTGGAGGGCATGCTTGAACCATCGCGGCCCGATGCGGCGTCCGTCTGGGAGGTAAACTTCTCGGCCGACGAATTGCAGGAGTCCGCGAGCCCGCTGCCCATCTACCGCGCTCGCCTCGACGGCCTCATCAAGCTCCCGGAGGTCAAGGTCCAGATCGCCCCAGACCGGCCGGAATATAGCCCCACTGAGACGATCACGGCGATCATCACCAACGGCTCCGACCACGCCATCCAAGCCTTCGACCAGCAGTCTTACTGCACCATCGTCCAGTTGCAGCGGCAAGAGAATGCTCAGTGGGTGGACGTCTTCGTCTGCCCGCTGAATCGCGCGCCCATCCCGACGATCATCGGGGCGGGTGAAACGAAGCAAGTGAGCCTGCTGCCGAACCCGATCGCGCCGGGCCCGAATGCCCCGGGCGTCTACCGACTCGCGCTCACCTTCACCAACCTTGGGGAGAATGGCCAGCCAGTGGGAGACTCGGTCACCGTCGTCTCCTCGCCGTTTCGCATCACTGCCCCGCCGATGATCAAAGTCAGCATCGCTCCGGACCGCACAGGGTATGGCACCAGTGACCCGATCACGGCGATCATCACGAACAGTTCGGATCGGGCGATCCGCGTCTTCGATGAGCAGTCTTACTGCACGATCGTTCAGTTGCAGCGCCAAGAGGGTGAGCAGTGGTTACGGGTGGCCGCTTGCCTGCTCCGTCGCGCTCCTCTCCCCGTAACGATCGGCCCGGGCGAGACGAAGAAGGTCAGCCTGCCGCCGGACCCGCAGACGCCGGCTACCAAAGACCCCGGCACCCATCGTCTGGCGCTCACCTTCACCGTCCTCGATGAGAGTGACAAGCCTGCGGGTGATCCGGTCACTGTCGTCTCGCAGACCTTCCGCGTCGAGGCCCCGCTTGTCGAAGGCAGCGTCATGGTCAAGCCGAATCGCAGCTCCTACACCGTTGATGATCGGATCAGCGCGACGATCAACAACGACACCAACCAGAATATCCAGACGGCGGACCATCTCTCTTACTGCACCATTCTGCTCCTGCAGCGCCAGATGGGCGACGCGTGGGTCAATGTCGCGCCCTGCCTCCTCCTCTCGCCCACGCGGCTGGTCACGATCAGCGCGAAGCAGAGCGTCCAGGTGACGCTCTTGTCTGGGCTCTTCGGCCGGCAGCTTGATCCCGGCACGTACCGCGTGGAGTTCACTTTTATGTTTGTGGACGGCGGCGGCCGGCCCTTCGGATCATCGATGGTGGTAGACAGCGCAACGTTTACGGTGGTGAAAGCCAGGTCATAGTGGACGACAGGTTCATTTTCCATTTTCCATTTGTCATTTGTCATTTCATGGCACGATGCCCGAGCAATGACAACTGACCAATGGAAAATGGAAAATGAACGTGCCGTCCCCCTTTGGTGACTACTCTCTTGGCCGAACTGAACCGCTGATTGGCTTCTGCGTGGTTTCACCTGTGTGGAGCACGGGCAGGCCCTCGTCCAAGTCTTCGTGTGGTCGGGCGATGATGTGGGTGGCGACGACCTCGCCGATCCGAGAGGCAGCAGCGGCCCCCGCCTCAACCGCGGCCCGCACCGCCCCGACCTCGCCGCGCACGATGGCCGTCACCAGCCCGGCATCGACTTTTTCATAACCGACGAGGCGGACGTTGGCGGTTTTGACCATCGCATCCGCCGCCTCGATCATCGCCACCAGCCCGCGACATTCCACCATTCCGAGCGCTTCCATAAAAACCTCTCTACCGTTTCGTTTGGAGTACCGCCTTGAGGCGGGCTTTTCGCCGACGTGAAAGCCCGCCTCAAGGCGGTACTCCAAACATCGCTGCTTCTATTTCGGAGAGGATTTAAGAATCAGAACCGAGAAATGTCAAGACCTATCGCCTGGCCCACTCAGTTAACTTGAAGAATGTGCATCAATCGGATCGGCGGAGCCTATGGAGTGCGGTGGCCCGGCACCGCTGTGGTAGTCTGTCTCGGCCACGCACCATCGCCAGCAACTACCAAAGCTGCGCCATCGGAGCAGCACTCCACAGGCTGAACTCACTCAGACTCAACCGCACGCTGGCCAGGCACTGCGTCGATTGTAGTCGCTTGGCCTTGACGTTTGTGGGCGGCCTGGACGCGACTATGATTTCTGCCGTACCCGAAGTAGATGATGAACCCGAGGACGAGCCAGATGATCAACCGCAGCCAGGTGTCCAGCGGCAGGCTGGCCATGAGCACCAGTGAAATCAATATCCCCAGGATCGGGACGGCCGGGACCATCGGCGTTTGGAAAGGGCGGGGCAGGTCGGGGCGCTTGACCCGGAGGAGCCAGACGCCGGCGCAGACGATGATGAACGCCAGCAGCGTGCCGATGCTGACGAGTTGCCCGAGGACTGAAATCGGGATCAGCGCCGAGAAGACGGCGACGAAGCATCCGATGATCAGCGATGAGACGTATGGCGTGCGGAAGCGCGAATGAATCTTGCCCGCCCACGGAGGCAGTAGCCCGTCGCGTGACATCGAGTAGAAGATGCGCGATTGGCCCATCAGGGTGACGAGCATGACCGTGCTCAACCCGGCCAGCGCCCCCGCCTTGACCAGCAGGCTCCCCCAGCGCACGCCGGTCACGTCGATGCCGACGGCGACCGGGGCCGCCACGTTGAGCTGCGAATAGTGCACGACGCCGGTCAGCACCCCGGCCACGACGATATACAGCAGCGTGCAGATCGCGAGCGACCCGAGGATCCCGATCGGCATGTCTCTTTGCGGACGCTTGGCTTCTTGAGCCGCAGTCGAGACGGCGTCAAAGCCGATGTAGGCGAAGAAAATGACGGCGGCCCCGCGCCCTATGCCCGACCATCCGAAGTGGCCAAAACTCCCGGTGTTCTCCGGGATGAAGGGATGCCAGTTGGCGGCAGCCAGCGTCGGGTGTTTGAGCAAGTAAGCGCCCGCGATGGTGATGAAGACGAGCACGGTTCCCACTTTGACGAAGACGATGGCGATATTCAAGTTCGCCGACTCTTTAATGCCCACTACCAAAATGGCCGTGACGACGCAGATCGCGAAGAAGGCGGGGAGGTTGAAGACCGCCGTCGTCTGCGGCAGCGTGTCCGGGTTCACGCCCGCCGCGGCGAGCGTTTGCGTGAGCGTCGCGAGCGGCTCCCACCGCCCGTTGAAGAGGACGAGCACGGCGCCGGGCGTATCGGTCAGCCGCGGCGGTAGATGAATCCCAAAATCCTGGAGCAAGCTGACCATGTTGGCGCTCCAACCCGAGGCCACGGTGGCGGCGCTGAAGGCGTATTCAAGAATCAAGTCCCAGCCGATGATCCAGGCGAAGATTTCGCCCAGTGTGGCGTACCCGTAGGTGTAGGCCGAGCCCGCGACCGGGATCAGCGTCGCGAACTCGGCGTAGCAGAGGCCGGCGAAAGCGCAGCCCAAGCCCGCGAAGACGAACGAGAGGACAATCGCAGGGCCGGCGTACTGGGCCGCCGCCGAGCCGGTGATGACGAAGATCCCCGCGCCGATGACGGCGCCGATGCCCAGCGCAATGAGGTTGAAAGGGCCGAGCACGCGTTTCAAGCTGTGCTCGCCTTCTTCTCTCGCTTCTGCGAGAACCTTGTCGAGTGGTTTGGTTGCCAGCAGGTTCGCCATAGATTTGAGCCTCTCAGGCGTCAGGTACGGGACCGCGACCGTGAGGAAGCGGCCGTCACGCGACACATTGACTAGAGCCACAAGACATAGGGATAGAAAATCTCACCACAGAGGACGCAGAGGATCACAGAGGCAACATCAATATTGATTGCCTCTGTGTGCCTCTGTGCCCTCTGTGGTGAAACAGTGTTCCATTGTTCGGTGCTTCGATTTAGATCAATGCTCCCTCACGGTCGCGGTCCCGTACCAGTTCTATCCTCCGCTGAAAAAGTCCGTGCTCGCGCCAACCTAATCGGAAGTCTTACGGGCCACAAGAGAATTGTGGTGAATGGCGGGAGGCGAGGGGTAAGGCGGCCTGGCAGTGGGGCGAGGCCGGAGACTCAGAAAGATTTCCCTAGCAGCTCGTGCAGCCTTTCGCGGTAGCTGCGGCTCAGAGTGAGCTGCGTGCCGTCGCGCATGATGATCAAGTACTCGCCGTGGAACCACGGCTTCAGTTCCTTGATGCGCTCGAGGTTGACGATGGTGGACCGGTGGACGCGGAGGAACTGGGCGGGGTCGAGATTGGCCTCCAGCCCGCTCATCGTCTCGCGCAGCAGGTGCGCTTCTCCGCCGACGTGCAGCCGCACGTAATTGTCGGCCGCCTCCACCCAGTCGATCTCTTCGGCCTTTAAGAAGAAGACGCGGCCCGCGGACTTGACCACCAGCCGCTCCGGATACTTCGGCCCGGCCTTGAGGCCCTTGAGCAAGTCGAGGAGTCGCTGGTTGAGGTCATGGCTCTGCTTGCCCTGAATTTGAGTTCTGGCCCGCTCAAGCGCCGTCTGAAAGCGGTCACGGTCGAACGGCTTCAGGAGGTAATCGATGGCATGAACTTCGAAGGCCCGCAGCGCATATTGGTCATAAGCCGTGACAAAAATCACCACCGGCATCTGCCCGGCGCCGACCGCCTTCAAGACATCGAACCCATCCAGCCCCGGCATCTGCACGTCCAGGAAGAGCAAGTCCGGCGCCTGCTCCTGAATCAGCGACACCGCCTGCGCTCCGCTCCCACACTCGCCGATGATTTCGACCTCCGGCTCGCGCTCAAGCAAGGTCCGGAGTTTCTTCCGCGCCAGGTGCTCGTCGTCCATGATCAGCGCCCGAATTTTTCCCCTCTCCCCTGGGAGCGCAGGCATCCTTGATACCACTGGCGAACTTTTGGGCATAACTTATCCTGTCGGTGCCTCCTGTCCATCACACTTTAGCCCGGAGGCTCGTGAGGTCATCCTCCCGGCACCCCCCACCGGAAGTCCCCGCCGAGACGAGGCGTATCGCCCGGGCGGCTGGTGAAAAAGCTGACCCTTGGCTCCAACGGCGCGATGAGTTGGGCCGCCGCTATCAGGATGCCAGGTTTGCACCGCGCTATGCGCAAACCGGAGAGCCGGCTGATGACCCGTGGCGGCGGGCGCTCATCTCGCGGCTGCCGGATGCCGCGCACTTGGGTGACGAGCCGGCGGCCGGTGCCGTGCGCAGCCAAATGGATTGGAAATATCTGCTCGCGCTGGAGCTGGCGGACGCGGGCTTTGATGCCTCGGTGCGGTGCGAGTTCCGGGGCCGCCTGTTGGAGCCTGGGACGGAGAGTTTGCGGCTCGACCAGTGGCGGAGACTCTGCCAGCAACGCGGTTGAGTCAAGGAGCGCGGCCGGCAGCGCACCGACTCGACGCCGGTCCTGGCGCGGGTGCGCGAACTCAATCGCCTGGAACCGGTTATTTCTTCCATCTACCCTCGACATCGAAACCGCATAGTAAGATGGCGCCATTCACCGCTTAAGCTACCGGTTGCCCTCCAGGTTCGCCCACTCGCCCGATTGGATGAAGCTCGCCCAATAATACGGGTGGCTGTAATCCCTGGCTCGCCGCTGATCCGGAGCCGGACTGCTGTGTTTTGGAACCAAGATGCGGGCGGATCCGGTTTGATCGCGCTGCTGGCTCCGGAGCATCCGCAACTGCACTTGGCGCAGCGCCTCGCTGCGCCCTCCTCCTTGCTGCAGCGCCGTGTAGTAAGCAATCATCAAATCGCGCGTGGCTTGGTCCGAGACCGGCCACAGGCTCATCACCTGACTCTCGGATCCGGCCAGCACCAGCGCTCGGCGCAACCCGTAGACCCCGTCACCGTTCTTCACCTCGCCCACACCTGTATCGCAGGCCGAGAGCACGACGAGCTTCGTCCCCCCCAGGTCAAGCCCCGAGACTTCCAAGGCCGTCAAAATGCCATCATCATCGCTGCGGTGCTCATTCGCGCCGGCCAGCGCAAGCCCTGACCGGAGCAGCGGATTTTCCACCTGGATGGCCGCTGATCCGCTGGCCCCTTGAGGAGCGAGGCCACGAGCAAGCTCATTGCTGAGAGAGAGCAGACTGCGGGAATCCGCTGGCGCGACTGCTAGGTCGGCTAAGAAGAAACCGTGGGTCGCGATGTGCAGGATCGCAGGACTGGCGACTCGTTTGAGCGCCGTCTTGGTGGCCTGGCGCTGGGTCAAGAGCGTGGCTTGTGGCAGGATGGTCCGCAAGGCCGCGCCCTCGGTGGCCGTGCCCGGCAAGGGTGGAAAATAAAACTGGCTGAAGGTGTGCATCGGGGATGAGGCTGGTTGAGCTGACGGCTTTGATGGATGAATCAGCTTGCGCTCGGCTCCCGTCGCCGCCTCACCACCGAAATCAGGATCAGCTACGACCATTGGCCCTTGCCGATGCGACACGCGCACCTGCAAGCGCAGCAGATCGCGCCCGCTCGTCAGGTAGCTGAACGAATAACGGGTGATGAGGTATTGGCCGTGCTCATCAAGGAGCGCAGCGAAGGGCACGAGATTGAGCGCAGCATCGGGCGAGATGAAGACGCGGCGCGTAGGCCCGAGCAGCGGGCGCAGCGGCTGCATCACCAACCGATCCACCGCTCGCGCCCGTTGTTTGACATCCTGCCGCGTCTGGTCGCGCAACGCCTGACGCAGTTTCCCGATAGCATCGTCAATCGCCTTCGCTTCGCCCAATTCCATCCACTGTACTTCGCCCTCGCGGCGCAGCAGGTAAGCAACATAGCGTGGCTTGCCGTATACTTCATCGAGTTTGGTGGCTTCCAAATTGACTGGGCGGTAAGCAAAGAATTCGACCAACGCCGCATCTGCCGGGATGGCAGACTGCACCGCAGCGATGGTGATGGGTTGTGTCTGAACTCGAAACTCTGCATTGCGGGTGCTGATCTCGGTTTCGAGTTTCTCGATCTGCGCTTCGAGTTGTTTGAGCTGCGCGCGGTAGGCATCCGGTGACACGTTGTCCGGGGCTTTGAACGTCAACGCCGCCAACTGCGAGCGCGCGGCGGCAAGTTGATCGAGCAAGGCTTGATCCTGCGCCGTGGCGCGGCGGCGCAGTTGTGCCATCGTATCTGTTATCACTTCCAGCCCGCGTCCCTTGCTGCGCAACAAGGTGGTGAGCGCCAGGCTGCGTGCTTCCGCATTGTTCGGCGCAAAGAGCGTGTGCAGCGCAATCGTGAGATCGGTTTGAGTTGATAAGCCGGCAAGAAAAGTGAGCTTTTGCTGCTCAGAACCGCTACTGAGGGTTCGTGTGATGAGGCGCTCAGTGATCTCGTTCAGACGGGTCATCAAGGCGATGGCTTGCGGCAGGTCGCCTTGCAAGCGCGACAATTCAGCCAGAAAAGGAAGTGTTCTCGCGACATTGATGTGCTCCGGGCCGTATGTCTTTTCAAGGATCGCCAAAGCACGCTTGCTCAATCGTTCAGCCTGCGCGTAGTCCGCCTTAGCCAGGTACAGGCCAGCGAGGCCGACGAGCATCATGGCCACTTGCGGATGTTCGCGGCCAAGCGCTTTTTCGCTGACGGCGAGAGCGCGTTGATAAAGCGGCTCAGCCCGCGCGAAATCCCCCTGCGAGCGGTAAATGACTGCGAGGTTAAGCAGTGGAAAAGTGACACCGATATATTCCGGGCCAACAGTCTTTTCCACCATTGCCAGAGCGCGCTGAAAGAGCGGCTCAGCCTTGGCGTAGTCTTTCTTGTAGAAATATACCGTGCCGAGATTATTAAGCAGCAGGTAGAGGCCAGGATTCTCGGCGCCAAAAGTTTTTTCACCGATTTTGAGGGCGCGCTGCAGCACTATTTCGGCCCGCTCGAAGTCAAACTTGGATAGGTAGATTATTGCGAGATTGTTGAGCGGTAAGAAGAGTTGCGGATCCTCAGGCCCACTCTCTTTCTCAATGATAGCCAGCGCGCGTAGGAATAATGACTCAGCCTGCGGGTAGTCTGCTTTTGCCTGATAGATGAACGCCAGATTGCTGAGCAGCGTCGCAATGAGGCGCTGGTTGGGTTCGGGTCTCTTCTCCTCAATCGCCAAAGCCCGTTTGATCAACGGCTCGGCCTTCGCCGAGTCAGCTTTCATCTGATAGAGCAGGTTCAACTCATTAAGCACCGTTACGAGTTTGGGATGATCAGGGCCGAGCTTCTTTTCAGCGATCGCCAAGGCGCGCTGGTCAATTGCCTCGGCCTTGGCAAAATCAGGTCTGTTTCGATAGAAGGATCCAAGCCGGTCGAGTTGTGGAAGGAGATGGACATCTTCCGTGCCGAACGCTTTTTCCATAATCGCCAGAGCACGCTGAAGCAGCGATTCACTCTTTGCGAATTCACCCCTGAGCGCGTATGCCCCCGCAAGTCTGTTGAGTATCGAAACCAACTCCGGATGCTCAGGCCCCAGCGCCTTCTCCTCAATCGCCAAAGCCCGCTGAATGAGCGGCTCGGCTTTCGCAACTTCATTCTTGAAGAAGTGGAGACGCGCGAGAAGGACGAGTGCGGTCGCCACTTCCCGATGCTCAGCGCCGAATCTTTTCTCCTGAATCGCCACTACCCGCTCGGCAAAGGGGATGGCTTCGGCAGATTTGTCTCCCCAGAACAGACGCACCGACTCGTTGTAGGCCGTCGCCAAGTCGCGATCTTCGGCAGTGGCGGCGCGTAGTTCGGCAATCTTCACTTCATAGCGTCCGGCATCATCATCTTTACTCGCCGGACGCACCTCTAACCGGTATGTTGCGTCTGCTTCGGCTACCCGCCTCACCACCTCTCGCCCCCGCTCTCCGCTGAAGTCTGCCTTGGAGAGTCGTTGGCCATCCGGCCCGAACAACATCACCTCCACATCAATCCCCCGCTGCTCGACCACCACATTCATATATTGCCCGGCGGTGAGCGTGATCTGGTAGGCGTGGCTCTGGCCACTAGCCAATTCGCGTTCGATTGGCTCGCCAAACTTGAGCGGGCGCGCGTCCCGCTCCGCTTGCAAATCGCGGTCTTTCTGCGTCGCGGCGCGCACTTCGATCAGCTTCGCTTCATAGCGCCCGGGCTTGGCATCGGGCTCGGCCGCATACACCAGCAAGCGGTAGACTCCCGTCGCGTCTGCAATCGCTGAGAGCGATTCCGGCCCATTTATCTCGTTGTTACTGTCTACGGTGATGATCAGTCTGCCATCCGGTCCCAGCAGCGCAACGACCACATCAATCCCGCGCTGCTCGACCACCACATTCAAGTATTGCCCGGCGCTGAGCGGGATTTGATAAGCATGCTGCTGGCCGCCCGCCAACTCGCGTTCGATGGGCTTGCCCGGTTCCAGCACGCGAACCTCTGGCTGGTTTTGCGCGGTGCTGCTTACACCAGTGGCCGGTTGCGCTGACGGCGCGAGCGAGTCCGGAAGCGTAGCCCCCAGCGGCCTCGACCAGAGCAAAGAATTGAGCAGGAGAGCTAGGCTGACCAGCACCGATAGCTTCTTCATTCCAACGCCCATCACGGAGCACCTCCTTGGTCTGGATAAAGCGGTAGTGGTGACTGTCACGCTCGAGGCTGAGCCGTGAACATAAGAAGTAGGAATTAAATTGCGGAGCCAGCCTACGCCTCTGTGGGTAGCTTGTCAATCGCAGTGCCAGGGCGGCAAGTGTTCGCGAAGCGCTGCCTGACGCGGCATCTGACGAACGGGCTGTGAGAGCTACTCTTTGACAGATCCGCGCCTAATGACCAGCCAACCGATCACCAGACTAATGCCGATGCCGAGGGCGAAGCCTTGGACAAAATCATCTGCGGAATGCGGCAGAACTGCCAATGGCGTCGCTTGGATGAGCGCGACAGCGATAATCATCGCCCCCAAAACAGCCAAGATTTTTAGTCTTTGTTTTTTAGACATCGGCTAATTCCTTCCGACCGATCATCCCTGGGCTCACTTCCTCAGCCAGGTTGGAGACCATCTCAACCGTGCTCAACCCAGAGAGCGTAAAAGAGGGTCGAAATAGCTCGCGCCGAAAAAATAATATCGCCGGCCTTGCAGTCCGCGCGCCCTTCACCAGGCTCACGGAACAAAAAGGCGGCCATCTGTGCCCGCGAGACCAGCTCAACGATACACCCCGGCCCGCAGGTTTCGCCGCACCCTCCAGACCTCTCCCAGCACTTCCAGATACGCACCCGCCGTCACTTTCCCTTCCGGGTCATTGACCCAGGTGATGGGCAGTTCTTTGATGCGGTAGCCCCGGTGCCGGGCAATCGCGAGGATTTCGACATCAAACCCCCAGCGTTCGATGGTCAGCTTCGGGAAAGTGTCTTCGGCGCAACGGCCGGTGAACATCTTAAAGCCGGCCTGGGTGTCGGCCACTCCCGGGACGGCGAGCGCCCGGATGATGAGGTTGCCGCCCTCGCCGGCGAGCTTGCGGTACCAGGGTTGGTGAACGGTGATGACCGACTGCTTGACGCTGCGCGAGCCGATCACCACGTCGTAGCCTTCGTCGAAGGCGGGCCAGAAGCGCTCGACGTGATCGATGGTGGTCGAGTTGTCGGCATCCATGAAGAGGCGGAATCGCCCCCGCGCTGCCAACATCCCGAGCCGCACCGCCGCCCCTTTGCCGTGGTTGCGCCCGTCGGGGTGCGTGAGAAGGCGGAGCGGGACGGGGCTTTGATCCCAACTTTGCACGAGGCGGGCGGTGCCGTCCGCAGACCCGTCGTCGGCCACCAGGACTTCTGCACTGTACGGCTGGCGGGCCAGGTACTTGAGCACGTCTTCGAGCGTCCGCGGCAGACGGCGCTCTTCGTTATAAGCCGGGATGACGACTGAGAGATGGGTGTCAGAGTCTTTTTGCATAGGTGCCGGCACTGCTTCTCACCCTGTGTATATCATGGGTCGTCCCATTTTGTCGCAACCCACCCGGTGAGCGACGAAATAAAAGCAGCGGCCGGCGCGAGGTCAACAACTCCCGCCCTCAGTCATAGTACTCCAAGCCCAGATGCGTGATGAGCTCTTCGCCCCGCAGGTGCCGGAGCGTATTTTTGAGCTTCATCAACTGAATGAACAAGTCATGCTCGGGATAGAGCGAGGGCGCGCACATCGGGCTCTTGAAGTAGAAGGAGAGCCATTCCTGGATGCCGCGCATCCGGGCGCGCTGGGCGAGGTCCATCAACAGCGCGAGGTCCAGGACGATGGGGGCGGCCAGGATCGAGTCGCGGCACAGGAAATCGATCTTGATCTGCATCGGGTAGCCGAGCCACCCGAAGATGTCGATGTTGTCCCACCCTTCCTTGTTATCGCCGCGCGGCGGGTAGTAGTTGATCCGGACGAGGTGCGAGAAGTCCTGATATAAGTCCGGGTAGACTTGCGGCTGGAGGATGTATTCGAGGACCGAGAGCTTCGACTCTTCTTTGGTTTTGAACGACCCCGGGTCATCCAGTACCTCGCCGTCACGGTTGCCCAGGATGTTGGTTGAGTACCAGCCGTGGAGCCCGAGCAATCGCGCCTTGAGCCCCGGCGCGACCATCGTCTTCATCAGCGTCTGTCCGGTCTTGAAGTCTTTGCCGCAAATCGGGAGGTTCTGCCGCTCGGCCAACTCGGTTAAGGCCGGGATGTCCACCGTCAGGTTCGGGGCGCCGTTGGCGAAGCCGACGCCGGACTTCAGTGCCGCGTAGGCGTAGAGCATCGAGGGCGCGATCGCTTGATGATTCTCGCGCAGGGCTTGCTCGAAACGTTCAAGCGTGCGGTGGACGGGGTTGAGTTTGAGGAAGGCTTCGGTCGAAGCGCACCAGACCATGACCAGCCGCGAGCAGCGGTGGCGCCGCTTGAACTCCCGGATGTCTTCCATCACTTGCTCGGCCAGCTCCATCTTCGTCTGGCCCTGTTTGACGTGGGTGCCGCTGAGCCGCTTGACATAACGCTGGTCGAAGACCGCGGGCATCGGCTTGACGCGCGAGAGTTGCGGCTTGAGCTGGACGAGCAATTCTTTCTCCAGCACGCCCGCATGCATCGCCGCCTCATAGGCGTTCTCCTCAAAAATATCCCAGGCGCCGAAGATCAGGTCGTTGAGGTCGGCCAGCGGGACAAAGTCCTTGATCAGGGGCGAGCGGCCTTCGGTCCGCTTGCCGAGCCGAATCGTGCCCATTTGGGTGAGGCTGCCGATCGGTTTGGCCAGGCCTTTGCGGATGGCCTCGACGCCCGCGATGAAAGTCGTCGTGACGGCCCCCAGGCCGACGAGCAGGACTCCAAGTTTTCCCTTCGGTTCAGCAATGGGTGCGCCTTTCTCAATCATCCATCGTCTCCTTTCGGTGATAGCTTCGGGTCTGAACAGGGGCTGAGAGCGCCCCGCCGCTAGTTCTTATTTATCTTTCGCTGGCGGAGTCTAGCGCCGAGAGCTTGGCGGCGTCTTGCGTAATCTTGCCGAATGTTAGCGGGAAATTGCTCTCGGCCGGAGTTCAAATGGTGCGGGGATGGGTGACAGGGCGCGCTTAAACGGGGCGCGAGGCGGAGCCGGTGAGGATCAAGCCGAAATGATGATCGATTTGGGAGCGAGGCGCCGTGGTCAGCAAAAACTATTGACGATCCCCCTGAGGTCCGTGTTGCGGTCGCTGTTGGGCAGCCCTTCGGCGAGGCATTGGGCGAAGCATTCGACGACCTGCGGGTCGAACTGTGTGCCGCTCGCGTCATTGAGCCGCCGGAGGGCGACCTCGCTCTCCATCCCGCGCCGGTACGGGCGGTCAGAAGTCATGGCATCGTAGGCATCGACGACCGCGACGATCCGGGCACCGAGCGGGGTTTGTTCGCCGATCAGACGCTCGGGGTAGCCGAGCCCGTCCCAGCGCTCGTGGTGGTGGTAGACCAGCTCACGCACGCGGCTGAGCTTGGGGATGCCGGCCAAGGCGCGGTGGCCGTAGATGACGTGCTTATCCATCTCGGCCTTCTCCTCCGGCGTCAACCGGGCGGGCTTGCGCAGGATCGTCTCCGGCACGCCGATCTTGCCGATGTCGTGGAGCAGGGCGGCAATCTTGACGTCAAAGACCTCTTCCTCTTTGAGGCCGCACTTGCGCGCCAAACGTTCGGCGAGCTGCAGCACCATCCCCGAGTGTTCGCCCGTGTAGGGGTCTTTGACCGAGAGCAGCGAGATCAGTGAACGGACAATCGAGGTGAAGGTGTCGCGCAATTCGCGTTCGAGCAGCCGGTTCTGCTCGTGGACCTCCTTGGCCAGGAGCACGTTGTCGATGACGTTGAGCAGTTCGCGGGGGCCGAAAGGCTTGACGAGATAGGCCGCGAGGCCGAGGTTCAATAATTCCCGCCGCTCGTGGTCGTTCCCACTCCGACCGGTGAGCATGACGACGGGGGTCCCGCGTAAAGAATTGGGAATCTCCTCGCCGACCAACGCCTCGAAGACCTCTTTGCCGCTCATGCCGCTCATGGCGTAATCGAGCAGGATCAAATCCGGACGCTCCTCGGCCGCGAGGCTCAAGCCCTCTTCGCCGTCCTGCGCGGCGAGGAAATTGTAGCCGGCCTGTTCGAGAATGATCCGGCCGAGTTGCAGAGTTGATGGATCATCGTCAACCCAGAGCACCTTTTTCTGTAAGTTGCGACTCATAGCTAGCTCCCCTTGCATCATTGCTGATTGTGAGACGAAAAATTCGCGAGGTCAGTCCACACCAGCTACTGAAAGCCTACCTTCGGAAGCCCCCGAGCCAGGATCCCGGAGACACCATGCCGCTTAATGCTTGTGTGAATGGTCAGCAGTTCGGGGCTTACTCTGCTTGACTCTCAATGAATGATTGCGAGGCACGTTGATCTGCAACCGATTGGTTAACGGTGGGGGAGTATAATCGAAACGCCAGGGGCTGGCAAGCACCGATTGGCCGGGTGCCGCGAATCGCAGTGCTGGTGCGGGTTTTATTTTATCGGCGAAAGTCGGCCGCGGCGGGTGAGGGGGCAAAGCCGGTCTCGGCTCGCCCTCCACCCCCGCTCAGCAATAATTCGCTGATCCGGCTTGCATTCAGAAAGTGATACAGTAAAATACACTCGCAGTTATCAACGCCCGATAGAGCTGTGGAATTATTGGAACTCTAGAACCACAAATCCAGGAAGGAGACAGCGAGAATGGCAACGTATGTAATTTGCGAACCGTGCATCGGCACCAAAGACACGGCTTGCGTGGATGTCTGTCCGGTCGATTGCATCCACCCACGGAAGGACGAGCCTGAGTACGAGACCGCGGAATTGCTCTACATCAACCCCGATGAGTGCATCGACTGCGGCGCGTGCCAGCCGGCCTGCCCGGTGGAGGCGATCTTCCGCGATGAGGATGTGCCCGAGAAGTGGCAGCACTTCACCCAGATCAACGCCGATCACTTCAAATAAACCACACTTGAATGGTGACGAGCCGCGCGCGGGATCGCTGCTGGGGCCTTCTACGCCTTTGCCATCTGACCGCCCGCGGCTCGACGCCTCTGATGCGGGATGGTCGCTTCGGCCTTCGCTGATCGCCGCTTTCGTCCACCTCTACCGCCGCCTCCCGCCAACCCGTCAGGGAGCCGTCCCACTGGTCAGGGTGATCGTCGGAAGAGCGGGCGAACAGGACGATCCGTCGAGCCGCCCGCGGGCCTAGTGAGGAAAATCATGAGCGAGCGCATTGAACTAACTCTCTCCGGCATGACTTGCCACGCTTGCGCCGAGCTAATCCAGGACGAGCTGCGTGACGCGGAGGGCGTGGTGCAAGCAGAAGTCAGCTTCGAAGGAAAGCGCGCGCTGGTGGAATTCGACGCCGAGCGCACCGCCCCGGCCCAGATCATTCAGCGCATCGGCGATCTCGGCTACCAAGCTACTCAATCGTAACCATGGCCCCGCTTGCGTCGTGTGCGAGTCAAGGCTCACAGCCGTTTCATGCTTAACCCCGCCACCCCAGTCGACTCACCCCTCGCCGTTCAACTCGCGCTTCAGGCTACCGGGCTCACGCGCCGGTTCGGGGACTTTTTGGCCGTGGACGGTATCGACCTGGAAGTCAAGCGCGGGTCATTCTTCGGCTTCCTGGGCCCGAACGGCGCCGGGAAATCGACGACCATCAAGATGCTGACGGGGATGCTGGCGCCCACTGCGGGGCGGATCGAAATCCTGGGCCACGATCTGACCTCGGGCCCCGTCGCTGTCAAGCGGCTGATCGGGGTGGTGCCGGAAGACCTCAACCTCTTTGATCGGCTGACGGGCGCCGAATACCTGACCTTCGTCGGGAGGATGCATGAGCTGGACCGGCGCGTAGTGACGGAGCGCACGGCCGAACTGCTGCGGCTGATGGAGCTGGAGGACAAACCCCGCGCGCTGCTGATCGAATACTCGCACGGGATGCGCAAAAAAATCTCCCTGGCCGCGGCGCTGATCCATAACCCGCAGATGCTCTTCCTCGACGAGCCCTTCGAAGGGATCGATGCCGTCGCCGCGCGCACCATCAAGCACTTGCTTGAGCGCATGCGCGGTCACGGGGTGACCATCTTCCTGACCTCGCACATTCTGGAGATCGTCGAGCGCCTCTGCACTGACATCGCGGTCATCGATCAAGGCCGGATCGTGGCCGCCGGCCCGCTCGATCAACTGCGCGCCGCGGTCGGCACCACTCTCGAAGACTACTTCGTCAGCCTCGTCGGCGGCCAACGCGATCTGGACCGGACTCTGTCATGGATCGAATAGTCAGTCGTCCGTGGTCAGTGGTCAGTTGTCCGTGGCTGGCAACGCCCGGCCTAACTACGGACAACTGACCACTGACCACGGACGACTGACATTGATTATTATGTCACAGCTCCTCACTCTCCTCTGGCTGCGGTATGTCACCCTCAAGAACTCGCTGAGGAGTTCGCGGGAGGTGACGATGTCGGTTGTCAACCTGCTCGTCGTCGGGGTCCTTTGGCTGTTCTCGCTCGCCTGTGGCGCCGCGCTTTTCTTGGGCACTGTCCTCAGTGAGAAGGTCCGCGATTTCGTGGTCACGGGGGGCATGCCGATTATGTTGAGCGTCTTCCTATTCATGATGCTCGTGACGCAAACTACCGGCGCGGCCGCTCACTTCGACCCGCGCCGCTTCATCCTGTTCCCGATCTCATTGACCAAGCTCTTCCTGCTTAACCTGCTTTCCGCTTTTGCCGAGTTGGTCCCGCTGATGATCTTGCCGTCCGTGGCCGGGATGATGATCGGGTTGGGGGTGGCGTTGCATGAATCGATGGCCGGGATGCTGGCCTTCGGTTTGGCGGCGCTCTGGATTGTGGCGCTTTTTGTCTTCGTCGCCCTGCTGGCCGCGTGGCTGCTCGCCGGCCGCCGCCGCCGCACGGAGATCATTTTTGGCCTGGTGTTCGGCCTCATCATGCTCGGGGGGCAAATCATCCCGCGGCTGATTGACACCCGTCTGGGACGACTGGCTTGGCGACTCTTGCAGCCTTACTTCGGGACGATCAATGAAGGGTTGGCCTGGACCCCGGTCGGCGTCTGGTCCTTCTTCTTTGGGCAGATGATGAGGGGCGAGGTGGCGGATGGCTACGCGCGGCTCTTGCCGGTGTGCCTGTTCTGGGTCGGGCTGGCGCTGACAGCCGGGTACGCTGTCTTCACGCGGCTGGCTACCAGCGCCCGAGCCGGCAGCAGCGGCGGTGTCGGCGCCGGCACTGTTGCAGCTTCGGCCAACTGGCTCAGGCTCAATCTGCCTTTCGCCTCGGAGCAGGTGTCGGCGGTGTTGGCTAAAGATTTGACCTACTTTTCCCGGAACACGGCTATTTACCTCAACACGGCCTCGATCCTCGTCATCACCCTTCTGGCCTTCGGCTCACCATTCTTCGGCTCGGACACCATCTCTCCGCACAGAGGTGTTGACTGGTGGGACGGGTTTAGGGTGGCCTTTTGGATCGCCTATGCCTTCACGCTCAGCGGCCAGCACTTCTTCAACCTCTTCGGCTACGATGCGGCCGGCTTCCGCCAGTACTTGCTGGCCCCGCTTGATTGGCGGCGCTTACTGCTGGGAAAAAACCTGGCCACTTGGGTGCTCATCGCCATCCAAATCGGCTTGATCCTGGCGGGGGCGCAGCTCTTTTACCGGAACCTGACGTTGGGGAAACTATATCTCGCCCTCTGTGCGGCGGTCATTGCGAACGTGCTCTACACCCTGGTGGGCAACTTCCTCTCGGTCAAGTTCCCCTTCCGCTCCGAATTCGGGGTCCGCACGCGACGCTCAAGTGAGCACTCGGCCGCCCCCAACTTTATCGCCACGGTCGGGATGATGGTGAGCACTTTAGCTCTGTTCGCCTTGCCATTCGGGCTCGGCTACTTGTTTCATCGCTTGTGGCTCAGATACCTCGCCTTCACCCTGCTCGCAGCGCTGGCCTGCGGCGTCTATGCCCTTCGGCTCAACAGCCAAAGCCGCCATCTAGGGGCACGCCGCTTCGAGATCGCCGAAGCGCTGACGCGGAAAACAGAAAAGATTTAAGAGAGGCGAAAGACGAAAGGGGAAAGGCGAAAGCAGGTCGCTTTCACTTTCGTCTTTCGCCTCTCTTAATGCATCCAGAGGTGGGTCGCGACTCCCACGGCGAGCATCTGGCGGGCGCCGTTGATGACGGCGCGCAGCGGGTCGGCGGGAAGGTGAACGTCGAGTCCGGTTTCGGCCGCAATCCGGCTGGCGAGGCCGTGCATTTGGGCGCCGCCGCCGGTGAGGCAGATGCCGTTTTCGATGACCTCGACGGAAGTTTTCGGCGGGAGGTCGCGCACGGCATTGCGCACTGCCGCAATGATCATATCGATGATCGGGGCGATCGCCGCGGAGACATCTTGACTGCTGATGCACAGCCTCGCCTCGCGGCCCGTGTGGCGATGGGTGCCGGCGGCGAGGAGATAAACACCGGCGTGTGGCTCACGCGCCGCGCCGATCTTTTGGGTGATGCCTTCGGCTTCCTGCGGGTAGAGCGAAACCCCGTAGCGTTGCTCCACCATCTGGCGGACGGCGGCGTGGATGTCGCTGCAGGCTGTGCGGATGGCCGCCGTCCCCACCAAGCGGGCCGAGCGGATGACGGCGATGTCAGTCACCCCGTCGCCTACATCCACGACCATTTGGGCGTACGGCGAGGAGATGTCGAGGCCGCTCCCGATGGCGGCGGCGAGCGGTTCCGGCGCAATCACGACTGAAGAGGCCCCCGCGAGGCAGGTGGCTTCAGCCAGTGCCGCGCGCTCCTCCTCCCGGGCATCCGTCGGCGCGCAGGCCAACGCCCTCGGCCGCGTCAAGCCGAAGCGGCGGGCTCGCCGCAGGAAGGGGCGGAGCAATGAGGCCGCCGCCTCGACATCCGCCACCACCCCGGCCCGGAGCGGTGAGACGGCGCGCGAAATCTGATCCGGGCTGGCGATCTGGGCAGCCCGGGCTCCCACCGCCTCAATCAATCCCGTGTCAGGGCGCACCCTCACCAGAGATGGCTCATCGGCAATGAGCCCAAAACCGTGCGCATAAAGACGCGTGTTGGCGGTCCCAAGATCTATCGCCACATCTGGGGCCCCTACGACTCGGCGAAGCCCCATCAAGATTGATAACGACATTCTCACTTCCCCCTACTACAAGCGCCAAATCTCAATCCGGGGGAAATTATTTGGCGACCAAAAACGGAGCATAAATCTTCAGCCCTTCCCTGACACCCTCACCCTGCGTGAGCCACAGATTGCTGAGCGCCTCCTCGCGCGCAAAGCCTGCCTCCCTAAGTTGACGCCAGGCGCCAACGACAGAGGATTCAAATTGTACCTTGGGGCAGTAGCCTACATTATAAGGTATAAAAGTAGGAATTACAGCCTAAATGTTGGGGATAAGAGCAAGTTATTGTTATGGAATCTGCCCCCTATTCCAACTATAGACTCCTGATACGGCTCTGTCATTTTCAATCGTTGCTGAAAAAAGGCTTGACCCTGGAATCAGTTCCACACCTTATAATGTTCGCATGAGGGCGAAGGCGACGAAAACAGATGCGCTGCGCTCCGGTGAACTGGCCCGATTGGCGGGCGTGAGCACCGACACGTTGCGGCACTATGAGCGTAAGGGATTGCTGCCATCGCCGCGCCGGTCGCCGAATGGCTACCGGGAGTACCCGGCCCAGGCCCTCGACCGTGTGCGCCTGGTGCGGCGTGCGCTGGCGGTCGGTTTCACTCTCGATGAACTGGCCCGCCTCCTCAAGGTGCGCGAGGGCGGAGGCTCGCCCTGCCGTCAAGTGCGGGCGCTCGCCGCGGCGAAACTGGAAGAGCTCGAAAACCGGCTGCGCGAAATCATGGCCCTGCGCGATGAATTACGCGCCACCTTGCGTGGTTGGGACGCGCGGATCGAAGAGGCTGCGCCCGGAGAGCGGGCCGGGCTGCTCGAAGCCCTGACTACGAACGGTGCCGCCACCCAACCGCAGCTTTCACCGCAAACCACAGTCTGGCTCAGACGAAAGAAGAGGAAAAAGGAGAACCATCAATGAAAAGACTTGCCCATCCGATCATGCTTCTCTCTATCATCTACGCGTTGGCGGCGTCGGCGAGTGCCCAAAATCCGGATGCTTCCTGCCCCCTGCACGCGCAACATCAGGAGCAGCAGGCGAAGGCGGCGGACAAAACTAACGAGGGTAAAACCGGTGACCACTCGGCCGAGCATCTCGCCGGAGTCAACCAGCGAGGTGATCAGGTCATGGGATTCGATCACGCCAAGACGACGCACCACTTCCGCCTGCTCAAGGACGGCGGCGCCATCGAGGTCACGGCGAACGACCCGGAAGATGCCGTCAGTCGTGAGCAGATCAGACGACACCTGACGCACATCGCACGCGCATTCGCCAACAGTGATTTTGGCAAGCCTGAGCTGATTCACGATCAGACCCCGCCGGGGGTGCCGACCATGACCAGGTTGAAGGAAGCCATCGAATACCATTATGAAGAGATTGGGCGAGGCGGCCGGGTCCGCATCTCGACCGATCATGCCGAGGCCCTCTCGGCCATTCACGAGTTCCTCCGCTTCCAGATCCAGGACCACCGGACGGGTGACCCTCTGGAGGTCGAGCAACAGCGATAACTTCCAAACACTAAATCAATCCAACCCCGAATCAGACCAGGGCGGGCGCTGAAGAACTCACGCCACTGTCCACTGTCCATTGTCAATTGTCCACTATCTTCCAGGGGCAGTAATCTTGTCTCTCTGCCTGACAGTGGACAGTGGACAGTGGCGCTTGCCTTAGGTACTGTGTGTTTCGATTGAGTAGCAAAAAACAGCCGGCCGCTCGGGGACATGCACGGCCATCCGCCCGGCTTCATTGCTGATTCCCTCTTTGGCGTGGGGTGAGAAATATGGTAGCGTGTCTGACTACAACCAACTTTACAATTCGGAGAAGACGAGTCCGACGGCTGCCATTGTCGGCACCAGGGAGAAATCGCTATGGCCAAGCTCTCGATCCGCGACCTCGACTTGAAAGGTCGGCGGGTCTTCATTCGGGTTGATTTCAATGTCCCGCTCGAAGCGGGCCGCGTGGCTGATGACACGCGGATGACCGCCGCCATCCCGACCATTCAATTCGCCGTCGATAAAGGGGCGCGCATCATCCTGGCCTCGCACCTCGGCCGCCCGAAGGGGAAGCGGGACCCGAAGTATTCGCTCGCGCCGGTCGCCGAGCACCTCTCGACCTTGCTCGGCCGCAGGGTGCCGCTGGCGCCCGATTGCGTTGGCGAGGAGGCGCAGCGCGCGGTCGCAGCATTGGGTGAGGGGGACATGCTGCTGCTCGAAAACCTCCGCTTCCATCCCGAGGAGGAGGCCAACGACCCCAACTTCGCCCGCCAACTTGCCTCGCTCTGTGACCTCTACGTCAACGACGCCTTCGGGGCGGCCCACCGCGCTCATGCCTCGACCGAAGGGATCACCCATCACGTCAAAAAGTCTGCCGCCGGTTTCCTGATGGAGAAAGAACTGCGCTACCTGGGCGAGGCGCTCGGCAATCCGCGCCGGCCTTTCGTGGTGATCCTCGGCGGAGCAAAGGTCTCCGATAAGATTCAAGTCATCGAGAACCTGCTCAAATCGGCCAACGCGGTGTTGATCGGGGGCGCGATGGCCTACACTTTCCTGCGGGCCCGCGGGCTGGCGGTCGGCCGTTCATTGGTCGAGGAAGATAAGACGGACCTGGCCAAACAGCTTGAGGCGCAGGCTCGCGAGCGCGGGGTCGATCTCAGACTGCCCGTCGATCACGTCGTCGCCGCAAATCCGGAGGACGGGGCGAACGCACAGAACGTGAGTGTGGAGGCGACGCCTCCCGACAAAATGGGGCTCGACATCGGGCCCGAGACGCAGCAAGAGTACGGCCGCGTGATCGCCGGGGCGAAGACGATCATCTGGAACGGGCCGATGGGAGTGTTCGAACATCGGCCCTTCGATCAGGGCACGCGGGCCGTCGCGCAGGCGGTCGCCGATGCTTCGGAGGACAACGGCGCGACCTCGATCATCGGCGGCGGCGATAGCGTGGCGGCGGTTACTGAGTTGGGCCTGGCCGACAAGATCACGCATATCTCGACCGGTGGGGGCGCGACTCTGGAGTTGCTGGCTGGGGACACGCTGCCCGGAGTGGCTGCACTCAGCGAGAAGTAAGCGAGACTTGGGAAGTTGGTAACAGACGTCAGGCAAATGGCAATCGCCGCCGGCTACAACTGGCGATTGACTGATCACGAGGTCATCAATGCGCAAACCCATCATCGCAGGGAACTGGAAGATGTATAAATTGGTCGGCGACGCCGTGGTGACGGTCATGGCGCTCAAGCCGCTGGTCGCCAACGCCAACCACTGTGAGGTGATCGTGGCGCCGCCCTTCACCGCCATCAAAGCAGTGGCCGACCGCCTGGAAGGCTCCAACATCAAGACCTCCGCCCAGGACCTTGCCCCGGAGACGAAGCAGGGGGCGCATACCGGGGAAGTCAGCGGCGATATGCTCAAAGACGCCGGCTGCACTCATGCCATCGTCGGCCATTCCGAGCGGCGTGCGATCTACGGCGAGAGCGACGCGTTGGTCAACCGGAAAATCCGCGCCGCCCTTTTTTTCAAACTGACCCCGATCGTCTGCGTCGGCGAGGCTCTGGCGGAGCGGGACGCGGGCAACGCTGAGCAGGTGGTCGGGACCCAACTCAGCCGCAGTCTCAGCGAATTGACCAGCGATGACCTGTCGCGGCTGGTCATCGCTTACGAACCAGTCTGGGCGATCGGCACCGGGCGCACGGCGACCCCGACTCAGGCCCAGGAGATGCACGCCTTCATCCGCAAGTGGCTCGCTGACAAATTCGGTTCAGCCGCCGCCGACGATTTGCGCATCCTCTACGGCGGCAGCGTCAAGCCGGAGAACATCTCCGACTTGATGCGCGAAGCCGACATCGACGGCGCGCTGGTCGGCGGCGCCAGCCTGGAGGCCGAGAGCTTCGCACGCCTCGTCAACTACGAGCGGTGAGGCGCGGAATCAGTACCGCGGGCGGTAGCGAGCGTGGCTCCCGCCAGCGGCCGATGCTGGGAGCCACGCTCGCTACCGCTCGCGATACTGACTCACAACTACACTCTCGTATCTCAGCCCCACGTTTTCGTGGTTTTGTTTGTAAATCCCTGTGAGGTGAGCGACAATACCACCGCTTTTGATCAGCGGCTCTCAAAGACGAAAGGATCTCGCTATGGCCCCAAGTTCCAAGCTTCTCGTTACCCTCGACCACGGCATCAAACGCATCACCATCAATCGCCCGGAGCGGCGCAACGCAGTGGACCATGAGACGATGGAGTTGCTCAGTGCGGCCATTCGGGAGTCGGCCGGGGACGACTCCCGCGTCCTTATCCTGACCGGCGCCGGTGACTCTTTCTGCGCGGGCGCGGACTTGGCCGCTCTCGGCGCGGGCGACATCGCGAGCTATGATGTGACCCAGGGACTGCGCGAGCACACCAACCCGATGATCCTCGCGATGCGGGCGCTCGCGAAGCCGATCATCGCGCGGGTCCACGGCCACGCCGTCGGCATCGGCTGCAACTACGCCCTCGCCTGCGACATGATCATTGCCTCCACCGACGCGCTCTTCGGCCAGGCCTTCGTCAAGATCGGGTTGATGCCTGACGGGGGCGGCACCTACTTCCTGCCGCGCCTGGTCGGTTACGCCAAGGCGTTCGAGTTGATGGCGACGGGCGAGATCCTTGGCGCCGATAACGCTTTCCAACTCGGGATGGTCAATCGCGTGGTGCCGGGGGAAGAACTGGACCGGACGGTCGATCAGTTGGCCGAACGGCTCGCCCAGGCCCCGGCGATTGCGCTCGCGAAGATCAAAGCCGGGCTCAACCAGAGCTTGCAATCCGACCTGGCCGGGGCGCTCGAGTTCGAGGCGGTCAATCAAGCTGCCTGTTTCCACTCCGCGGACTTTGCGGAGGGCGTGACCGCATTCCTGGAGAAACGCAAGGCCGTCTTCACTGGCAAATGAGACACGCGCGACGCCATAGCGTGAGCAACCAACGGGAAGTGATGGACGGGGCCTCTACTCGCCGCCCATCATTCATCATCCGGCGCTCGGCATTGCTCTTATGTCTGACCTGGGTAGCCTTCGCCCGAGCGCCTTTCCTCGGCTGGGCCACGCCTCAAGCGTCGAATGATGGGCAGGCGATCAAGGCCGGAGAGGCCAAGGCTGGCGGGGACAGTTGCATCGCTTGCCATAGCAGGGAATCAGGCAAGACGGGGCAACCCGTCAAGCTTCATGTAGCGAGCACGCACGGCAAGGCCGGCATCGGTTGTCACGGCTGTCACGGTGGCGATCCGTCTCAAGCGGAGAAGGGCAGAGCGCATGCCCCTGGCTTCGTAGCCAAGCCGGATGCTAACGGGACGCTGCTGATGTGCGGCGCCTGTCACCAGCAGCCGCTCGCGCTTTTTAAAGGCAGCCGCCACTTTCCCGCCCAGCGCGGGAGGCCGCGCCTGGATTGCGCTGAATGCCACGGGGTGCATACTGTCGGCTCGGCCCCGGCGTCATTCAGTTTCGCCACATTTTGCGCGGGCTGCCACGGGCTGGAGTACCTCCCCGCATTGCCGCCGCCGTTTCAAGACCTGCTCAACCTGTCTGATGACCTGCGCGAAGGGCTGCGCAATTTAGAGGAGTCGGGCCGCTCAGCATCGGGCGACCTCATCCAGCGCCGGAAAGAGATTCGCCGCTTGACGTCTGAGATCGTCCATCCGACGGACTTGAAAGGCGGCTTGGAACAGATTCCGCACCTCTTGCAATTGGGCGAAGCACTCAAACGGCAAATCCAGTCAGAGCAGAATAGGAAGCCATAAAATTTGTCAGTGGTCAGTGGTCAGTGGTCCGTGGCCAGAAGCAACCTTTGATGGTCTGGAGAGAGCTGCGTCACTTGAAACACAGACCACGGACCACGGACCACTGACCAGCAAGGGAGACTTATGAACGACGACCAAAAGAGGCAAGCGTGGTTCGCGTTATTCGTGCTCTTCGGCATCAACCTGATGAACTTCTACGACCGGCAGATCCTCGCGGCGGTGACCGAGCCGATCCGCAAGGCTTGGTCATTGAGCGACAGCCAGGTGGGTTTACTCACCCCCGTCTTCACGATCATCTACGCCATCGCCGGGGTGCCGCTGGGGCGCTGGGCCGACCGGGGCCAGCGCCGGAAGATCCTCGGCCTCGGCGTGACGCTGTGGAGCCTGTTCACGGCGGCCTCGGGCTTCGCCTGGAACTACTGGTCGATGCTGGTGGCGCGGCTGGGCGTCGGCGTCGGCGAAGCGAGTTGCGCCCCGGCCGGCAATTCGCTCATCGGCGACCTCTACCCTCCGGGCCGGCGCGCCCGCGCCATCTCGATCTTCATGCTCGGTCTCCCCTTGGGCATCTTCTTCAGCAACTTCTTGAGCGGGATGATCGCCAAGCGGTACGGCTGGCAGATGACGTTCTTCGTCGCTTGCGTGCCGGGGCTGCTGCTGGCTCTGCTCGCGCTCAAGATCCGCGAGCCGCAGCGCGGCGGGGCCGAAGAGTTCCGGGTGGAGGAAGCCGAGCACCCCGACTCGCCCTACCGGCGCGTGCTCAGCATCCCGACGATGTGGTGGATCATCCTCTCCGGCGCCCTGCACAACTTCAACGCCTATGCGGTCAACGCCTGGACGCCGGCTTACCTGCAGCGCTTCCACAGCATGGACATCGGGCAGGCCAACCGGGTCGCCGCCTACGTGCTCGGGGCGGTGGGCGTGGTCGGGCTGCTCGGAGGTGGCCTCGTCGCCGACTGGGTGCGGAGGGTGAGGCCGAACGGGCGGATGCTGGTGGCGGCGCTCTCGCTGCTGATCTCGACGCCCTGTGTCTACCTCGCCTACGCGCAGCCGAAGGGCAAGGTGGCGAGCCTGATGGCCTTGATGGCCGTGGGCTGGATGCTGATCTACGTCTATTACGTGACCGTCTACCCGGCGATCCAGGACGTAGTCGCGCCGAGTTTGCGGGCGACGGCGATGGCGTTATACTTCTTTGCGATGTACCTGCTCGGCGGCGCCTTCGGCCCGCTGATCGTGGGGGCGCTGAGCGACCATTTCGCGCATGGGGCGATGATCGAGGCCGGGGCAGGCGCGATGGCCGAAGGGTTCAAGGCGGAAGGGCTGCACCGCGCGCTCCTCTACGCCGTGCCGCTCGTCTCGCTCGTGCTCTCCTTCGTGCTTTTCGCCGGGGCGCGCACCGTGAGGGCAGATATGGAGAAGTTACAGCGGTGGATGCGTGAGTCGGCGGGAGAACGAACCCCACTGACGACGGCCAAGGCCGCGGTGATCGAGAAGGCATAGACTGTTCCCGCTTCGCGCGGGAAGCTTTGAAGGTGAGTGATGAGTAGCACTAAGCAGTTGAGAGTTTCTTCGATCGTTGCCTTTCTTGTTTTAGCGCTTTTCATCTGGCTCCTGCCCGTCGCGCCTGCGCAGGAGCCCGCCACACCGGCGCCCACCGCTCAGCCGCAACAGCCCATCGTCTACGTCTGCCCGATGCACCCGGACGTGCAATCCAAGATTGCCGGCAAGTGCCCGAAGTGCGGGATGACGCTGGTGGCGACGGCGGCGACCGGCGAAGACGAGGCGTTCTATGCCTGCCCGATGCACCCGGACGTCATGGCCTCCAAGCCCGGCAAATGCTCGAAGTGCGGCATGTCGCTCGTCCGCATGGCCCCGCCTGAGGTGGACGAATATCAAGTCAGACTCGAAACCACTCCGGTAGCCATCAAACCGGGCGAGAAGGTGAAGCTGCGTTTTTTGATCTTTCACCCGAAGACGGATGCGCAAATCAAGGAGTTCAATATCCTCCACGACATGCCGTTTCACCTCTTCGTCGTCAGCCAGGACCTAACTCACTTCGAGCACATCCATCCGGCCAAACAAGCGGACGGCAGCTTCACCATCGAAACAGTCTTGCCCGCGGCCGGTCCTTACAAAATCTACTGCGATTTCTTCCCGGCCGGCGGCACTCCACAAGTCATCCAGCGGAACTTGATCACGGCCGGTTTCACCGGCGACCTCGTCTCTTCGCAGGCCAAGCTCGTGCCCGATAAAGCGCTCACCAAGACTGTAGACGGGATTCGTTTTGAGTTGAAGCTCGACCCGGCCGAGCCCGTGGCCGGCAAGCCCGCCAATCTGAAATACCACCTGGTGGATGAGCAGACCGGGCAGCCGGTGAAAGATTTGCAGCCCTACCTCGGCGCCTGGGGGCACACGCTGATTCTCAGTGAGGACGGGACCGATTACCTGCACTCGCACCCGACCGAGATGATTCCTGACGGCGTAGACCGGAGCAAGCTCGCCGGAGGCCCTGATGTCGTCTTCGATACTTTCTTCCCGCGGCCCGGCAACTACCGCATCTGGTCGCAGTTTCAGCGCGGGGGCAAAGTGACCACGGTCTCTTTCACCATCTACGTGCCGCGGCTTAAATGAGCGCGATAACTACTCAGCCTCACCTGGGAGCGCAGGCGTCTCGCCTGCCCGAGGTGAGACACTCGCTTTCGACAGCCGGCAGGCGAGACGCCTGCGCTCCCAGGTGATGGAGATGACCTCATGCCAAATGACTCAGCCAGACCCGGACAGAAAGTGGCCATGATCAGCAGCACATCACTCGACTTGCCGGAGCATCGCCAGCAAGCGATTGATGCCTGCCTGCGCCAAAGCATCTTCCCAAAGGCGATGGAATATCTCCCGGCGCGCGACGCCGACGCCATCCGCGTCTCGACGGAGATGGTGGACAAGGCCGACATCTACATCGGCATCTACGCCTGGCGCTACGGACACGTGCCGGAAGGGCATGACATCTCTATCACCGAGATGGAGTTCAACCGCGCCGTCGAGCGCGGCATTCCCATCCTCGTCTTCATCATCCACAAAGATCACCCGCTGACCATCGAGATGGTCGAAGCGGACAAAGCCGCGCAGGAGAAGCTCAAGAAGCTGAAAGAGCGGGCGAGCCAAGGCCGTGGGCGATTGGAGTTCAAGTCGTCCGTCGAACTGCGCAGCCACATCATCCAGTCGTTGGCCGCGCTGCTCGCAGAAGAAGCAGCGGGCAGCGGCGAGAAGAGGGCGCCCAGCTTCCATCCGCCCAACATCATCCCCGCCGCCCCTGCGCCCTACATCGCGCATCCCTACTCGCTGCTCCAGACGCGCGAGGTGGTCGGGCGGCGGGCGGAGTTGAACCTGCTCACCGATTGGGTTACGGCCAACAAACAAGTGCCGAGCGACGTGCGCCTCTTCAACGTCGTTGCCATCGGCGGGATGGGCAAGAGCGCACTCACGTGGAAGTGGTTCAATGACATCGCACCCAACGAACTGCCACACCTGACCGGGCGGATGTGGTGGAGCTTTTACGAGAGTGATGCGTACTTCGAGAACTTCATCATCCGCGCGCTGGCCTACACCGCCGGGATGCCGGAGGCCGAGGTGCGCCAGCTCCCGGCGCCGGAGCGCGAGGAGCAGCTTTGGCGCTTGCTCGACCAACAGCCATTCCTGCTCGTGCTCGACGGCCTGGAACGCATCCTCCTCGCCTACTCGCGCATGGACGCCGCGCATCTGCCCGACGACGACCTCGACGAGCAGACCGCCAACGACATCGCCCGGTTCTACGGTCTGCCGGATGACATCAAGGAGACCTACCTGGAAAAACACCGCCTGCGCCAGTGCGCCGACCCGCGAACCGGGCGCTTCCTGCGGCGGCTTGCTCAATTGCACAGCTCGCATGTGCTCATCTCCACCCGGCTCTACCCGGCGGAACTCCAGACGAACACGGCGCTGCCTCTGCCCGGCTGTTATGCGTATTTCATCAAAGGGCTGACCGACGATGATGCGCTTACGCTGTGGCGGGAGTTCATCAGCGGCGAGCGGAGCGGCACGAGCGAGCAACTGCTCCCGCTCTTCCGTGCCTTTGGCAACTACCCTCTGCTGCTGCGCGCCCTAGCCGGCGAGGTGGCCGGATATAGGCCCGCGCCGGGGGACTTCGACCGCTGGCGGCGGGATCATCCAGACTTCAACCCGGCTGCGCTGCCGCTGAAGAACGCCAAGACCCACGTGCTGGAGTTTGCCCTGCGCGGGCTAGGAGAGGCGCAACGTCAAGTGCTCCACACCATCGCCGCTTTCCGCATGCCGGCCGCGTGGGATACGTTACGCGCCGTGTTGGCGGGCGAGAGCAAGGCGTGTCGGGACAACCGCGTGCTGGACGCCACGCTGACGGGGTTGGAAGACCGCGGGTTGGTCGGTTGGGACAAGGCGGCGAACCGCTACGACCTGCATCCTATTGTGCGCTGTGTGGTGTGGCAGACACTAGATGCGCGCGCGCGGCGGGATATCTACGGCGACCTGCATACATACTTCGACGCCGTGCCGAAGCCTTCGGAATCGGAAGTTGAAAGCCTCGAAGACCTGACGCCCGCTATTGAGCTGTTCAACGCGCTCATCGGCTTGGAGCGCTGCGAAGAAGCCTCTATCGTTTTTCGGGAGCACATCGAAAAAGCCACACACTACCGCCTAAGTGCTAGCCGACAACAGGCTGCCCTGCTAGAGCGGCTCTTGGAGGCTTTGCCCCGGTCAATTAGTATGCGGAGCCAGGGCTACATACTTAATGCGCTGGCGCGGGCTTACATAATCAGCGGCGAACCAGCCCGTGCTGCTCCGCTTATTCAGAGTTCCAAGCAAATTTTTGACCTGGAGGAAGATGTAGCAAACGCAGCCGTCGGTCTATGTAACCTGTCAGACTCCCTCCGGCTTACTGGTCATCTGCGAGAAGCCGAGGCGGCTGTTAGCAGCGCCCTAATAATATGCCGCAATATCAAGCAGCGTCACCAAGAACGAAAGGCTGAATGCTACAGAGGGATTACGCTGGCTGCGTGTGGGCTTGCTGTAGGGGCAGAAACTGCTCTCCGTCGTTCATTGGCGATAGCCGTTACGGAGGAGCACCACCACAGTGAAAGTATCAGCAACGCTTTTCTCGCGCAATGCTATCTTTGGCTCGGCCAGCCCGGAGAGTCTCTGCCGTTCGCCAGTCACGCGTGGGAACTGGCGTGCATCGACCGCTTCGAACGTGACTGCATCCGCGCTGCACGGCTTCACGGCGAGGCTGCGTTGGGCGTGGGCGACCTGGACACCGCCTCCGAACGCCTCCACCACGCCCTCACCCGCACTCGTACGATTAACCACATCGCGGCAGAAAGTCCTGCCCTGACGGCCCTGGCCGAACTGCACCGGCGGCAACAGCAATACGACACCGCGCGCGAACTCCTCGACCAAGTCTGGGCGCCCGCCGAGCGCGGGCCGTATCCGCTCCTGCACGCCGATGCGCTCAACGTCCTGGCCCAACTCGAACGCGACCAGGGCCGCCACGATGCTGCCGTCGCCGCCGCCACCGAGGCTTACCAGAAAGCCTGGTGCGACGGGCCGCCATACGCCTACCACTTCGGCCTGACCAACGCCCGCCGACACCTCCGGGAACTCGGCGCGCCGGAGCCGCCGATGCCGCCCTTCGATCCATCCAAGTTCGAGCCGATGCCCGAGGTGGAGTTGAACCCGAAGGACGAGTTCTATGTGGAGGTGGACACAGAGGAGCGCTGACGTTAGATCGCTTGCCGGCCCATTACCAGGCGACTACGACGCGATTTCTACGGAAGAAAAAGAGTAGCTCCAAAATTGCGGCTGTGCCGCCCGATGTGCGGAAGTGGCTGTGCCCTTCCGCAAGCATTCGCCGTTTGATTCTTGATAGAAACCACTACCTCCGGTAGTGGTGCAAGAAAAAGGTTCTACCGTGAGAGGGGTTAAGATGTATCTCCCTGGAAGGTGCCAATCCACCAAGGAGATACATCATGA
>Ga0070707_100000550_pt1 | contig 37566 bp, 36 predicted proteins | sample KBSK5502metaG_FD_65468 | JGI IMG/M metagenome (GOLD analysis project Ga0070707, IMG submission 65468) | Corn, switchgrass and miscanthus rhizosphere microbial communities from Kellogg Biological Station, Michigan, USA - KBS K5-50-2 metaG | ecosystem: Host-associated > Plants > Roots >... | reverse complement strand
ATCACGCCACCACGCCATCCTTGATCTCAACTCAGGACGGCAGGAGGTGGAGCAGCTGGTCACAATCGCGTGCGCGAAGCGCGGCCCATTGACCGCGTGCGCCGCGTGCCTGCCTTCCCAGCGGTGATGGGGCACGATGATGACTTGAATACGCGCCGCTCGGATCGCGGGAATCAGCTTGCGCATGTGGTCGTAGAAGCCGACCGCTTCGGCGGTCTCCCTGGTCGCCTCGTAAAGTTTGCCGCCTTCGCTCATGAAATCGTTGTAGGGGTCGACGATCAGGAGGGCGGTGCGGTCTGCGGGGTAGTTAGTCATGGTCATCGTGGTCTCCAAACTTGAAGCTTCTTGAGCTTCGTCGTTGTTTCTAGTGACTTCGAAGTTCCTGATACCGTGTGCCTCCGCAATTCGCGGCCTACACTCGCGCAAAACCGCCATCCACGAACAATTCTGTTCCCGTGATGTAGCTGCTATCGTCGGAGGCGAGAAACACTACGGCCTTCGCGATCTCATCGGGTGTGCCGAGCCGGCCGAGCGGCACACTGTTGGAAATCATCTGCAAGCGTTGCTCGCCCGCTCGTGAGGAAGCTAGCAGGTCATTCAGTCCAGGCGTCTCGATGGAGCCAGGGCTGACGGCGTTGACGCGAATGCGGCGCTCCTTTAAGTCCGTGGTCCAGGTCCGCGCGAACGAACGCACGGCGGCTTTGGTGGCGCTACGCGACTTACTTCAATCTCCCCAGCGGGTCGGCGCGCTCCCGCTACATCACGCCCGAAGAAGTGGCGCGCGACATCAGGCAACGAGAGCGCTACGTACTGGCCAAGCAAAAATCGAATGGCGCGCCGAAAGGAAGCTATGCCAACCGATAAAGTGACACCGCCCCCGCTTGATGATGACGCCTCCTGGGAATTGATCGGCGTCTACACGCGGGCTCAAGCGCTTGGTGACGGGCAACTCATCGATGTGAGCGATTGGGCCTCGGCTGAGACCGGCTTCATGGGCGGCTTTCGCGTTCCTGTCGCGGTGACCTCTAGCGTCTGGGTGGCGATCAACGACATCCTCGAACGCGACATCGGCATTCAAGACGTGCGCGGCCGGGCGCACGACGTGCTTTTTCTCGCCGCCCACGCCTTACGCGGCGCCATCGCTCGGGGCGAGCGTCGCGCATCTTTCCGCGTGATCCTACCGCACACCGGCGCGCGCAACATAGACTTGATCGTTGATTGCGGACCGGGAGATGAAGGCGAGCCCGTGGTGACCATCGGCGAGCCATCAGACTTTCAGCCTTTTGGGAGCAGGAGCGCAGCCGCCGCTTCAAAGCCTGACAGGAAGAGGCCGATCAGAACCTGTGGCTCTCTGGAGCACCCGTAAGGCCGCGGCAAAGAGCAGCGCGAGCGTCAGGTTCGTGCCGAAGCCCAGCCACCACACCACGCGGTCTTGCCTCGCTCCTCTCAGCAGAACGACGTTCATCAGCCCGGCAAAGATGATGGCCACTCCCGCACTCACAAACCACAGGGCATCGAGCGTAAACCCATCGTAGACCCGAAGGGTAAAAACCAAGTGGACGACGCCAAGTGTGATGAGAAGGCCGGTGCTGATTTGATCAAGCGTCTTTAGCACGAAGTGCTCACTCCGTTTGTCTCTTCCACGAGAGAAGATAAAGCTGCGCTCCCCCTATGTGAGCGGGAGGTATGGGATGAGATAGGGAAAAACGATGAGAGCGAGCGTCAGCGCCGTCATCACCCATAGGCTCACCCGTTGCAGCTTCCGGCTCTGTGGTGTGACGCAGGCCGTGCCCGGCGCACACGGCACTGGCTGGGGCCGGTAGGCGAAATAAAATCCGGCGCCCAGGAACACTATCGTGAGGGTGATAAAGTAAGGCCGGTATGGCATCAGCGCCGCGGCGAAGGCCAGCCCACCGGCCCCGAGAAAGGAGAATGCCACCGGGAAGACGCAACAGCTTAACGGCAGAAAAGAGAGCGCGGCCGTAATCAGTGACCCGCCCGCGGCTACCCTTGATGGTTTCATCGCCCTTACTTCTTTCCTTGACTCAGCAATTCTTTGGCTTTGGCCTCGAAGGTCGCGGCGTCCAATCGCGGAGCGGTGGTCACGCCGCCGAGTTGGTGCATCCAGAAGTCTGGCGCGGCCGGTTCTTTGTCCCACTGGCTCGCCGCGCCGTATAAGAGATAGACATCCCAAGCCTCCCTCTTTGTGCCGAGCACCTTTTGCCACGCTTTGCCGGTGAGCTTGTCACCGTCCCAATAATAGCTCAGCCGCTTATCACTGAATTCATCAGCACGGGTTTGTGCCCACTCCCTGGAGTCACCGGGAAACATTGGCAGCCAGACGATGCAGGCCCGCAGCCGGTCGTCCGGAACGCTTTTGAGCACCTGCTGCATGTCGGAGAACCCCCGACGGCAATGCGGTCAGACCGGGGAGAGCAAGGCGACGAGACGCACCGTGCCGCGGTCACGCTGGAAGGCCTGCTTGAGCGCTTCCAGGTGATGCAGGTCGGTCATCGCCGACGCGGACGCGGTCCCTCGTGCCGGCCGTGTGCAACCCCCGCCCTGAATGAGCCAGAGGGCGATTGAGAGCATGATCGCCGCGTGGCCAATGATCAGCCGCTTCCTTTTCATCTCGTCTCCTTGATCAGACGCTTGACCGCCTTCGTCACTTCACCCAGACAGCAACCGCCCGATGGGTTTCTCTCCTCACACGCGCACAGCCTCTCCTTGATGAGGGCGGAAATGCGTTGCGGGATAGTAGTGTGGCCTTGGGCCTCGATCTCCTCCCGCACGTCTTGCTCGTGAAAGCCGAAGCAGTAGCAGAGCGGAACGGGGCCGTCTTTTTCTTTCAGGCCAACGCGGGTCCGCAGATCGCCGGTCGTAAAGCCGCGCGCTCGAGAAAAGTAAACCACCCGGCAATCAGGAGAAGCGCAGAAGCGATACTGACTCTCGCCCACTTGGTCAAAGAGTTCCGGCTTGAGCATCAAGAGCATGGTTCTGAGCGTCACCGGGTGGCTCAGCCCTTGACAGGACAAGCAGGCGCGCGGCGAGTCCGCTGGCTGCAATCCCACTGGGGGAATATTTGTTTCCGCGCAACAGTTCATCTCTTCTTTTTCTTCCGCGCATCAGCCGGAGAGATTTTGACGAGCACCGGACAGACGGCATGTTCACTGTGGCGGCTAAGTTCACGCTCACAGGCCGCCAAGTGCCGAGCCAGAGTCTTGCGGAAGTCCTCCATCAACCGGATTCGCTCATCCAGTTCAGTGAGCTTGACCTTGAGGTGGTCGCGCACGCGCCGGCACTCGTTCGCGCCGCCAGTCGTTAACAGCTCCCTGATTTCATCCAGCGAGAAGCCAAGCTCCTGAGCCTGTTTGATGAATTGCATCCGCTCCACCGCCTCCGGCGTGAAGAGACGAAATCCCCCTTCAGTGCGTGGGGCGGGAGGTAGCAGCCGCCGGCGTTCGTAGTAGCGCACGGTATCGATGCTCACCCCCGAACGCAGCGCCACCTCTCCGATGCGAAGCGCTCGTGAATTCACAGTGAGAGTTTACACCCTGGAGCTAGGTCCAGAGTCAAGGGGGAAGAGATCGTTTTTCCGATTTCCCCGGACGGCAAGCTAAGGTGGATCCAAAAATCAGGATCTGGCGCACTTTTGGTGAAGACATCCGCAAGCTGCTCAGCGTCGTTCCTTTATGGGGAGGGATGATTCTGGTTCGCGAAATCGCTCAGCCATTACTGGTTCAGAGGCTTGGCCGAAAAATCATCACCAAAAGTGCGTCAGATCCCTCAATGCAGCCACGAGGATAAATATCGTGTTGGGTTTCAATCCACGCCGCACCTCATCAGCGCGGCGAACATTTTCCCGAATAGGAGGCACGACGATGGACGCGAGTTTCAATCCACGCCGCACCTCATCAGCGCGGCGAACTTGTTTGCCCTGCGCAGGCTGCGCCGGCCGGGCCGGGTTTCAATCCACGCCGCACCTCATCAGCGCGGCGAACTAATCTTCCAAAAGGTTCTATCGGTCGTCAGCCTGTTTCAATCCACGCCGCACCTCATCAGCGCGGCGAACGTGAATACGTAACCTTGCAAATCAAAGCCAGAAGTTTCAATCCACGCCGCACCTCATCAGCGCGGCGAACTAATCTCCCTAGTAATTATCAAAATCGCCATATAGTTTCAATCCACGCCGCACCTCATCAGCGCGGCGAACTTTTCGCGGCGGACTTGTTTGCCGGCGCCGGCGGGTTTCAATCCACGCCGCACCTCATCAGCGCGGCGAACCCGAAACCCTGATCGCTCTGGGCGTCCTTCGGGTGGTTTCAATCCACGCCGCACCTCATCAGCGCGGCGAACTGCCTTGACCATTTACACCGGATGCTGAGAGATAGTTTCAATCCACGCCGCACCTCATCAGCGCGGCGAACCCGCTCAGTCCGCCAACAATGACCTGGCTGAGATGTTTCAATCCACGCCGCACCTCATCAGCGCGGCGAACTCAGCCGGGATGAATTCAAACAGTTCATCGACAGGTTTCAATCCACGCCGCACCTCATCAGCGCGGCGAACTTACCGCACGCGGCGCACCTGGTTTCGAGCAGTTGTTTCAATCCACGCCGCACCTCATCAGCGCGGCGAACCGACGCTGCCGGCAAGCAGTGGATGTTTCAGGAAGTTTCAATCCACGCCGCACCTCATCAGCGCGGCGAACGCCGCCCTCCGGATCTACGAGGGCAATGAAACCCAGTTTCAATCCACGCCGCACCTCATCAGCGCGGCGAACGCCTGGCTTGAGTGTTTAGCTAGGATTCGATCTATGTTTCAATCCACGCCGCACCTCATCAGCGCGGCGAACTTCTGCCCTGGTGAAGGTAGGGCGTCCGCAAGTAAGTTTCAATCCACGCCGCACCTCATCAGCGCGGCGAACCAGTTCTTCATCAGCTTATTCAGGTCTGACTGTGTAGTTTCAATCCACGCCGCACCTCATCAGCGCGGCGAACGACACGCGATCGTGCTCACCGAAGGCGGGCAGGGTTTCAATCCACGCCGCACCTCATCAGCGCGGCGAACTCGCGATTCTCCGTTCACCAAATCGTCATCGCCTGTTTCAATCCACGCCGCACCTCATCAGCGCGGCGAACGCGTGTAGTAGATGTGCAGGTCAATCCCGTTCAGGTGTTTCAATCCACGCCGCACCTCATCAGCGCGGCGAACCCGCTGAAGACCTCCAAAGCAAAATCAATCTGCGCGTTTCAATCCACGCCGCACCTCATCAGCGCGGCGAACCCCGTTGTTGCGCGGCGCGTGGGCATTTCTGCGCAGTTTCAATCCACGCCGCACCTCATCAGCGCGGCGAACTTCGCGCCCGGATCAAGACGATTACTGACCTCGTTTCAATCCACGCCGCACCTCATCAGCGCGGCGAACTTTGCCGGCACTACCGCGGTGAGCTGCGTCGGTGAGTTTCAATCCACGCCGCACCTCATCAGCGCGGCGAACGCGAACACGCGGCCGATGAATTCAGTCGCCGGCGGGTTTCAATCCACGCCGCACCTCATCAGCGCGGCGAACCCGGCGGCCCAATTCCACGGCGGCAACGGAGGTTTCAATCCACGCCGCACCTCATCAGCGCGGCGAACCCGCACCGTCGGCCTCGTCGCTTGCTGCTCGAAGAGTTTCAATCCACGCCGCACCTCATCAGCGCGGCGAACCTTCTTCGTCCCTTGCTCGCACCATGCCAGCCATTTGTTTCAATCCACGCCGCACCTCATCAGCGCGGCGAACGAGGAGTGAAGGCTTGGCACGCGCAACCATTAACGTTTCAATCCACGCCGCACCTCATCAGCGCGGCGAACGCACCCGGTCGGAGAACCTCAAGCACGCCTACGCGTTTCAATCCACGCCGCACCTCATCAGCGCGGCGAACAGGAGGCGATGAAGTCGATGGCGCAGTTCATCGGGTTTCAATCCACGCCGCACCTCATCAGCGCGGCGAACGATTCATATCAAACCTCATAGTTCTCCAGGCTACCGTTTCAATCCACGCCGCACCTCATCAGCGCGGCGAACTCCTTGGTCACGCCTGCGATGGTCAGTTGGCAAAAGTTTCAATCCACGCCGCACCTCATCAGCGCGGCGAACTGGCGGGCCAGGCCCTTCTACGTTTATGACAATGAGTTTCAATCCACGCCGCACCTCATCAGCGCGGCGAACCGAGCTAATTGGCCTGCGATCAGGGAATAAATCATGTTTCAATCCACGCCGCACCTCATCAGCGCGGCGAACGGCACCGCGAGTGGAGTGCCTGTTTGGATAAACGAGTTTCAATCCACGCCGCACCTCATCAGCGCGGCGAACATCGAGCTATTAGCAGTGTCCCCCTAAGCAGATAGGTTTCAATCCACGCCGCACCTCATCAGCGCGGCGAACCAGTAGGAGTCCACTTCGAGTATGCCGTCAATATGTTTCAATCCACGCCGCACCTCATCAGCGCGGCGAACAAATACCGCGGTAACGCTTCTGTAACGGCCTCTGTGTTTCAATCCACGCCGCACCTCATCAGCGCGGCGAACGATTGAGCAAATCCGCTCCCAGCAGCAGCACATTGTTTCAATCCACGCCGCACCTCATCAGCGCGGCGAACCCCGCCAAGCTCGCCGAGCGTGAGCAGCGGATCTGGGTTTCAATCCACGCCGCACCTCATCAGCGCGGCGAACGCGTGGTCAGGGCGAGGAGGGCAAGGAGGCAGAGGGTTTCAATCCACGCCGCACCTCATCAGCGCGGCGAACTTGAGACTTCGCACGCGATGGCTAACCACAATCTGTTTCAATCCACGCCGCACCTCATCAGCGCGGCGAACTACTTCCGCCTCGTCAGGCACGGCGTGGGAGGCGGAGTTTCAATCCACGCCGCACCTCATCAGCGCGGCGAACACGCCGCGGCCCCCAAGCCCAACCCGCGCTCAACCGGTTTCAATCCACGCCGCACCTCATCAGCGCGGCGAACATGCAAAGGGCGGATGCCCACATAAGGAAAAGAATGTTTCAATCCACGCCGCACCTCATCAGCGCGGCGAACACTGGCTGAAGTTCAGGGACGCACGCGGCAGCGTGTTTCAATCCACGCCGCACCTCATCAGCGCGGCGAACATTACGATGCGATGCTTGATGTTGCGACATAGGTGGTTTCAATCCACGCCGCACCTCATCAGCGCGGCGAACTCACTGCGCCGTATCCTGCGCCGATGGCCAGAATGTTTCAATCCACGCCGCACCTCATCAGCGCGGCGAACGCAGAAAAGCGGTCTTTGAGTATGGCCTTTGAAGTTTCAATCCACGCCGCACCTCATCAGCGCGGCGAACGCTTGAATAATGGAATGTTACGTATTTCTTCTAATGTTTCAATCCACGCCGCACCTCATCAGCGCGGCGAACGCGGCGTCCGGCCCTTCACCTGGCCCCTGGTGATGTTTCAATCCACGCCGCACCTCATCAGCGCGGCGAACGAAGTATTGAGTGTTCTGAAACACGCTGCTTCAAAGTTTCAATCCACGCCGCACCTCATCAGCGCGGCGAACCAAGCTAACGCTGCATGTAACTACATCTCTGAAGTGTTTCAATCCACGCCGCACCTCATCAGCGCGGCGAACTGCATGGTCGGTGACGTATTGATTCCACAATTGATAGTTTCAATCCACGCCGCACCTCATCAGCGCGGCGAACAGGTTCAAGGTCGCTGTTCATCATGGCATCATGGTGTTTCAATCCACGCCGCACCTCATCAGCGCGGCGAACCTCACCCGCCGCTTGAGCAACGCCTGTTCCTTCGTGTTTCAATCCACGCCGCACCTCATCAGCGCGGCGAACGCGTGGACTGCGCCCGCTACGGCAACGACAAGGGGTTTCAATCCACGCCGCACCTCATCAGCGCGGCGAACCTCGGTCAGGGTGGACGGCGGCGGTGGTTACGGCTCGTTTCAATCCACGCCGCACCTCATCAGCGCGGCGAACCCCACTTAACGGGAGCAGGCTCGCTCATCGCCATGTTTCAATCCACGCCGCACCTCATCAGCGCGGCGAACACTGCGCTCACGTCGTCTACTTCCCGACTTTCAGCGTTTCAATCCACGCCGCACCTCATCAGCGCGGCGAACCCGATGGTGCGGAAGACGGTCGAGGGCGAAGCGTTTCAATCCACGCCGCACCTCATCAGCGCGGCGAACCTCTTGGCGTTGCCCCCGCATCTGCTCTTGCTCAGGTTTCAATCCACGCCGCACCTCATCAGCGCGGCGAACACGTTGGGGTGAGGGTAGCTACCCTCACCCCAACAAGTTTCAATCCACGCCGCACCTCATCAGCGCGGCGAACCCGGCCGCCATCCTCCATCTCACGGCCGGCACTAAGTTTCAATCCACGCCGCACCTCATCAGCGCGGCGAACTCAATCTATGCTTGCCGTCAAGAGTTACTAAATGCTGTTTCAATCCACGCCGCACCTCATCAGCGCGGCGAACACCGCCTCAACTGATTATCCAATTGCTTTATGAGGTTTCAATCCACGCCGCACCTCATCAGCGCGGCGAACACCCCTCAACAGAAACCTCAACCGCTCACGCCAAGTTTCAATCCACGCCGCACCTCATCAGCGCGGCGAACAGATGACGATCTCGCGGCCTAAGTCCGGGTCAGCGGTTTCAATCCACGCCGCACCTCATCAGCGCGGCGAACCGCCGGTAAATTTTCCTCGTGGAATATCAGCCAGGTTTCAATCCACGCCGCACCTCATCAGCGCGGCGAACGTAATAGCGATATACAGAATCAGTAAGCCAACTATGTTTCAATCCACGCCGCACCTCATCAGCGCGGCGAACATAGCGGCTAGTGAAATCGTGATGACGTTGTAAAACGTTTCAATCCACGCCGCACCTCATCAGCGCGGCGAACCAGCCTGGCATACCGCCGTCGCCTCGTCCACGTAGTTTCAATCCACGCCGCACCTCATCAGCGCGGCGAACCTGGAGAGCAAGTATATCTTTTTTCTCAATCAAGGTTTCAATCCACGCCGCACCTCATCAGCGCGGCGAACCATTGTACCGGTATCGCCTATGTTATTTGAATTGATGTTTCAATCCACGCCGCACCTCATCAGCGCGGCGAACTATATCTTTTTCTTCGGTGGAAGGATAGATTGTAAGTTTCAATCCACGCCGCACCTCATCAGCGCGGCGAACCTCCCGACGCGTTACGTCCGCGTCGAGGCGATCGGCGTTTCAATCCACGCCGCACCTCATCAGCGCGGCGAACCCCCAGAGGCGGCCACGCCTATCAAGCAAGACGACCTCGTTTCAATCCACGCCGCACCTCATCAGCGCGGCGAACTGAAAACTGTCGTAAAACATATGTACAAACCAAAGCGTTTCAATCCACGCCGCACCTCATCAGCGCGGCGAACGACACTAACATAACTAACTATAACTTGAACGCGCAGTTTCAATCCACGCCGCACCTCATCAGCGCGGCGAACACGTAAACCGTGTCCCGCTCCCTCGGCTGGACGAAGGTTTCAATCCACGCCGCACCTCATCAGCGCGGCGAACGGCGGCCGGATAACCCCAGAAGTAACCCTGGTTTAGTCCGGCAGATCTGCGAACCCTAGCTTGGCTCACTTTCAAGTAACCTAACTTGACTAATAGATCAAACATAAGCTGAATGCCTATCGTCATTTTGCGGCTATCGCGAAGCTCACGGTTCGCAATCGGCACTTCAGGTTCGCGCAGTCGGCCTGGCCACACTCTGTCCCGTTCGTGGCCCAGCGGCCCAGTTAAAGCATTACCCCCCTTCATCGAACGATGCAGGAATTCCATTGCGTCCTTATAGGATGAGCGGCTCTTCCAGATCTGCTGGCTTCTTTGCCCCGTGATGCTCGACTACCACGTCTGTGTCAAGGAAGTAAAACCGCAGCGAATCCTCCTCGTGGTTAATCTCTGTCAGCAGCCGGTTGCGGAGCAGCACCCAGTGTTTTGCTTCGAGCCGGCACTCGAAGACCGAATTCTGCACCCGCTGCCCGTAATCCTTGCAGGCTTGCGCTACGCGGCGCAACCGGCGCTGCCCGGCCTTGTCCGTAGTGGCGACGTCGTAGGCGATCAGCACAAACATATGCCGCCCATAGTATGCCAAATCGCCTTGATCTCATACCCATTTCCGGCCTCATCGGAGCACGCACGGCAGGTACTCCGGCAGGTCACCGCGCAGGTGCCGGGCCAGGATCCGCGCCTGCACCAGCATCAGTTGCCCGATCCGAAACTCTTGCTCAATTAACGGATGGCGCACCGTCTCCTGCTTGCGCGTCTGATAGGCGGTGATCACCGCTTTGCGCCCGACCGGAGTGAACTCCACCACCCCGCCTTCACGCGTCACGAAGTCGTCGAGGCTGATCTGCCGGCGGTTGACGAGCGTAATCGCCAGGCGGTCGGCCAACAGCGGGCGGAACTCTTCCATCAAGTCCAGCGCCAATCCCGGACGGTTCGGCCGCTCCGCATGCAAATAGCCGACGAAGGGATCCAGCCCCGTCGCTGTCAACGCGGCAATGCAATCGTGTCGCACGAGCGCATACAGAAACGAGAGCAGACAATTGATCGCATCGCGCGCCGGCCGCCGCGACCGCGTGGTGAAGGTGAAGTCTTCCCGCTGCTGGCGCAGATGCAGCGAGAAGATCTCGAAGTAGAGGCTCGAAGCCTGGCCTTCGTAACCGCGAATCTGATCCACCGTGTGCGCCTCGCCGCGATTGATGGCGTGCTGCATCGCCCCGAGCAGGTGCGCGATCTCTGCCGCGCATTCCTGCAACCGCCCGCCCTCCTCCGGCACGTCGCTTTCGCGGGCCGAGCGCAGCAAGCTCTGCCGCGAGTTTTGCAGCTTGCCCGCGACGCACTGCCGCGCAATGGCCGCGATCCTCTGCGGGTCGTCAGCAGCGCGATACTGCATGCGGCGCAGCACGACGCTCGTATTCGGCACGCCCTCCCAGCGCCCGATCAGGTAGCCGTTCTCGCTGAAGTAGTTCACCGGCACGCCCTGCTCCCAGCACAGTTGCAGCGCGGGCGCACTGAAGGTGATCTGGCCGAAAGCGCAGACCGATTCCAGGTGATGAATCGGCACCGAGAGCTTGACCTCCCTCTCGACCTCGACTTTCAGATTGAGGTGGTCGCGAGAGATATAAGTCTTCGGCGTCGTCAGATAGAGTGTATTCTGCTTGATCTCCATAATTCATCTACTCCTTCCATAAAGCGCGCTCGTACCGCTCCTGCCCCGGCGCCAGGCGCCCGCCGGTCAACTCGGGCAGGCAACTCCCGCGCAGTGAACAGCCGTCGCAACGCGGCTTCAACTCCGCGGCCGGCGTGTGCCCCGCGGCGAGCATTTCCCGCACCGCCCGGATCGTCTTCTCCGTCTCCGCGCGCAACCGCCAATCAAAGATCACCTCGCGCCGCCGCCGGCTCCCCGCGTGATAGATGAAGCCCGCGGGCACTTCCGCCGCGAACATCTCCTCCAAACAGAACGCCTGCGCGCAGAGCTGAATCTCGTCGTTCTCAAACGCCCGCTTGCGCCCCTTCTTGTACTCGACCGGCACCGGCTGGCCCTCGCGCAACTCGACGATGTCGGCCTTGCCCGTCAATCCGTAGCGCACCGAGTAGAGCGGCAGCGCCCGCAGGATCGTCACCTCGCCGTCTGTCTCGTAGCCGGGCGCATCCGTGTGATCGTGCAGGAGCGAACCGAGCGCCGTATGCTCGTTGTCATGCCAAATGCCCTCGATGTGCATCAAGGCACAGCGGCGGGGGCAGAAGACGTACTGGTTGAGCGCGGAGATGGCAACGATCCCCGCATCATCCTCACTGTTTTTCATGGCTCATCCTTCTACTCAGGGCGTTCAGCCTGCTGCCCGTTGGCAGCGCGAGCCGCCGCCCTGCGTTTGCGTTGGCGTGCCGCGTTGCTCTCACCGCGCACAATGGTCGTTACCACGAAATGCCCGCGCTCTGCGTCGAAGACACAAAAGGCGCGAAACTCAAAGGGGAATGGGCGACGCGTGCGGATACGCAGTGTCTCGCCATCAGGCAGCAGCTTCACATCCGTCGCCTGGTGAATCCCTTTCAGGATGAAATGCCGCGCCCTGGAGCAGTTCATCGGCGCGATGCGCTCCTGAAACTGCTCCACGGCGTGCGGCGTGACGAACAGGTTAGGGATTTCAGGCATGATGCTCAACCCTCGTGGCGTTTGTGAAGCCGAACGCCTTTCGGCAAATTCCCCTCTGCCCACTCACAAATTACTTCGTAATCGTCGAATGACTCTGGGAACTGGCGGCCTTCTTTCAATTTCACTTTGACCCCCTCGAAGAGCTTATGTGCGTGCGCGCAACCTAAGCGCGATTCCCGCCGGTTCTGCTCCCCATTGGTCGCCGGCTGAGTCCCAACGTGCTCGAAGTCGTACAGCCCGCGCACGACCATTTCCCCGCGCGCCGCCGAACGGTCATGCTCAAACATGTGCAGCAGCGCTTCAAACAGCAGATCAAGGTCTTGTTGTGTGAACCCGGTGCGCTCGGCGAAGGCGGGCGACACGTAGCCCTTGGCAACATAGAGCGCATAAGGCACGATGTGTTTGCTGCCCATCGTGCGCTCTTTCTCCTTGTCGGCTTCTTTGGTGACGGCGCAACGTGTGATCGTAATTTCTAACGGCGTGATCGAATGGAACGATTGCCCAAAGGTGAATTGTACCGGGCCGCGCACCTGCCCGAAGGCCGAGCCTTTCATCACATCGTCTCCAGTCGAGAGTACGCCGCCGAAAGTACGCACGTCGTAAAACTCGCGGCAGAGCCATTTCATCGCGGCTTCGGCCTGCTTGTCCTTATCTTTGTGTTGTTCTTTAGCGGCTTCGATGCTGCGCTTCTGTTCGGTTTCAATGACTGCACCCTGCCGGATGAGGATGTTGGCGCCGTTGCCGTCACCATTGCGGGGCGGCGCAAATTCCGCGACATAGTTCCGCACTTTGCGCTTCAAGCAGACATCAGAAACGATGCCGCGATTGGTATTCGGATCAAGGCGCGGCATGTTGCCCGCGTCGGGGTCGCCGTTGGGATTGCCGTTGGTGACTTCAAACAGCAGCAGAAAGTCGTGGCGGTTGGTCAGAATGTTGCTCATTGTCATTTCTCCTTTTTGTCAATTATTGGCTGATGGTTACTGATTGCCCTGGTTGTGCTGGTTGTCTTTGTTCTCACGGTATGCGCGGCGCGCAGCATCATCGGCGGCTTTTTGCTGATAGAAGCCAAGCGCAAAACGGCCCTGCTCCTGCAAGCTGAAAGTGCGCGGAAATTGCGGAGGTTGGTGCGGCGCAGGCGGCGGGAAGAGCGCCGCGATTTCGGCAATCCTGCGCTTAATGGCTTCAGACGCCGCCTTGCCCTTATCGCCCTGCCGCGAAATCTTTTTCAGGTGATGCTGGTGCAATCGCCAGAGAATCCCGAATGCGCTGTTCGGCGCGGATGAAGCCGAGCCATAGTAACGCTCGACGACGCCTGCGCCTTCAAGTTGGAATTCGTGAGCGCGCATCTGCAAATCATCGAACAGCGCCAGCAGCCGCCCGCAGTTGTATGCCGGATCGTTCGTTTCAAAGACCTGTGGTTCAATCATCGGATCACCTTCCTTTCGGGTTCGATTCAGAATCAACCGCAGCAGGGCAAAGCGCGACAGATTGCGGAGCGCCGTGTGCGGGCCGTTTTTGATCAGCTCAATTTCCAGACGTTTGAGCATCGGGTTGAGCAGGCTGAGCGGCGGCGCTGTGCCATCGAGCGCAGCGCGGTAAAGTTGCGCGGGGACATCAGCCTGCAAGTCCTTCGCCTCGCGCACCGTCGTACACGCGAGGCGAAACAAAGCGAGAGGCGGAATCTTTTCGGTGGTTGAGGGAGTGCCGTAAGAAGTGATGTGCAAATCAGCAAACCAACGGCGCAGATTGTTGAGCGCCGCGTCAATCGACATCTGCATCCAGTAGCGCACGACGATACGTCCGGCATTGCCTGACAGCGTGACACTGTAAAATTCATCTGGCTGCGACAGTGAAGATTCAACGCCTGCGCGCGGCGCATTCAGAAAGTCGCGCACGACATCCGGTTTCGGCTGGTCAAAGAGGTCTGCGATGACATCGGTCACAGCTTCGGAGTTACGTGCCCAAAAGCAAACAGTCATTCCGCCCACGCGCAACGAATGTTTACGGCTACTGAGCAGGTGATTCAGCGCCACACCGTAAGCTGTCGCGGCTTCGGTCGAAGCCGGAGCGTTGCGGCTCTGGTCAAAACCATACGAAGCGAAGGCCGGTTTATCGAAGGAAACAATTGCCGCGCCAAAGGCCTGTGTGTTCGGCACGCCTTTGATCTTCGGCGTGTGCGTCGCGGCAATCGGCACATCATCGTTTCCGGTAATCAGGCAGATTCCGCGTTTCGACTCAGTCTCTCTCTCGCCGACTTCCTGCCGGTGCGTTTTGCGCCACCAGTCGCGCAACGTTTCGTCCTCAATCAGCAACCTGTTCTCAATTTGAAAAGTGAAGTTGTCCGGCTTGAGTTTGACTTCTTCACCTTTTGCGGTCGTCAGCCACCAGGCGGGCCTTTCATTCGCAGCGGCTTCTTTGCTGACGCCCCAGCGCAAAAACGCAGGGGCTGAACTGGCGCAGTCAAAATTCAGTAGAGCCTGAAGCGATGGGTGCTGAGTATCGGCTAGCGCCTGCTCAATCTGACGTTTGAAATCAGCAAGCTTGGCAACGTTATTGGCATCGCGCTCTTTGCGCTTTCGTTCATTTTCCCGGTCTTTTTCCGGTTCCATATCGAGACCGAAAAGCGCCGTGATGCCATCAGCTAGAAACTCGGCAACGCCGCCAGCCACTTTCGGACGACTGGTCAGCGGTGCGGAAAACTCCTTGCCGCGTTTGCCATCCTCGCTGGTATCAATTGGCCCTGGGCCGATCAGATTACCTTCGCCATCAAGCTGAATTACCCAGCGAATGGCTTTGGGTGCGAAGGCTAGATCGTTAAGCAGCTTGCGCGAGTGCGCGAAATCGTAAAGACTTTTCAAAAGCATCGTATGACCTCCTCTCAAATATTATCGCGGCGCGCAAAGCGCACGCGGTCAGGATGGCAATCCAGCCACGATTGCTTGACGGCAGCGTGAAAGAAAAGTGCCTGCGGTTTGGCCTGCACTCCAGCATAACGCGACGCGGCCTGTTTACCCTTGCTTTTGGCCGGACGCACCCCAGTCAACGCATATTGCTCAGGCAACCACTGAAAGCCTGCGGCGCGGTCTGTGGTTGAGAACACGTCATAGAGCATCAGACCGAGGTCTTCGCTATAAGCGAGGCAGTCAGAATCGAGTTCACGCTGACGGCGTTCGAGGGTAGATTGAGCGTCCTCTTCGTACTCAAAATCCGCCGCGAATTCGCGGACGCCGAAGGCCGGACGGTGAAAGCATTTGCCGCTGCGAGCGCGGCGCTTGATCTCATCCAGGTATTTCGGCAAGCCGTGCGGCGCATCTTTGCCGATGTCGGTCAATCGCACTTGGGCAGAGATGAGGTATTCGACATCTTGGAGTGCAAGCATATTGCGCTGGGTGCCGTCGGGCGCGCCGCCACCGGCCTGAATGGGCAAGACTTTTTCCGGCGCTTTCATCCAGGTTTTGGCGCTGTCCAGGCTGATGACGCTGATGACTTCATTGCGACGAAACGAAAACCAACGCCCGCGTCTGATGATGTGGATGGCGTCAATCAGGTAATAAATCTGCGGCTCCCAGAAGATGGCTTCGAGGATGCCGCGCGCGGCGGAAGGCGTCATGACCGGATAGCTCACGCGTTCGACTTTCATTTCCGGGCGCGTGAAGCAGGCATAATCACCCCAGACGCGAATCGTGACTGTGTTGTTGCTCATAAAATCAAATCCTCCGGTGGGCGTTGTTCGATGACGACGCCGAGATGTTCGTGATACATCCCTGCTGACAAAACGTGCAAATCAAGGTTCGGCAGCAGCGGTTGAAGTTGACCGAGGGCTTCGAGCTTTTGAAACTGATGCAAATAGAGACTGACGATGTAGCGTTGCAGGCGACGCAGGTCAGCGCGGGTGAAACGCGGTTGACCTTTGACAACCCGCCGGGCGCGAAGGTCATCAATGATCTTCCTGCCTTCGCCGTAAAGCACGATGACGGGTTTTGTATCTTCGGCAATGACGCGGGCTTTGGTGGCGACGTCGCGGTATTTCAATTCAGCGCGGTCCGCTTGAATTTGTTCTTTGTCCGTTTCGGTCAACTGGCAAAGCTGATCGAAATATTCTGCGAAGAGTTCGTGAGTCTGCGCCAGTTCATCCGCCTTCGTGCGCGTCAGCAGGATGGCCGTGATGTCGGTGGCCTTGCTGTAAACGCCGCGCGGCAGGTTGTGTTCCGCGGGCTGGAAGACGACGACCTGGCCGAGTATTGGCTGTCCGTCCGCATCAGCCAGACGGCCTTCGCGGTTACAGCGTCCGGCGGCCTGTACAATCGAATCGAGCGGGCCGAGCGCGCGATACACAATCGGAAAATCAACGTCAACACCGGCCTCGATCAGTTGCGTCGAAATCAGGCGGCAGGGCAGTTGATGACGCAAGCGAAAGCGAATCGTGCCCGGCTGCGGAGCGTCGGCGTTGCCGAGCAAGTCGAAGCGATGTTGCGCGCACATCGCTGATGACAGGTGGAAGAGTCCATCAATTTCATCGGCGGGAAGAGTGCGGCGCAATTGTTCCCATAGTTCGTAAGCATGACGCCGCACGTTGACAACGCATAATGCTTGCGGTTGCGCGGAGAGCTGTTGCGCCAGGTCAGGCCACGAAGTCGTCGCGCCCGGTCCTGGCAACGAATAACGGACGCGCCGAAGTTGGCGAAACGTCTCCGCCGTGTCGCCGGTGATCTCGCGGATCTCACCCGGCCTGAAGCCTTCTGCAAGATGGCGCGGACGATGCCGAAACGCGGGCTGTGTCGCCGTCGAAAAGACGAAGCTCACGCCGTAATGGTCGCGCAGTTCGCGCAGAACATTGAGCAGCGGATTGAGCAAGTGCGGCGGGAGCGTCTGCACTTCATCGAAGATCACCACCGAGCGGGCAACGTTGTGCAGCTTGCGACAACGCGAAGTGCGGTTCGCAAATAGCGATTCGATGAACTGCACGGAAGTAGTTACGATCACCGGCGCGTCCCAGTTTTCAGCGGCGTACTCAGTCGCGTGCTTCTCAAACGGCTTTAGTGGGCGCGCTTCGTCGATGTCTTCACGCGGAGCAACGGCGGAATGATTTTCGATGACGATGCCTTTCTTTTTGGGATCGAGAATGCGGCGGTACTGCGCGGCGTTCTGCTCAATGATCGAAAGGAAAGGAATGACGACGATCACGCGGCGCAGATTGTGTTGCTCGGCGTGGGCGAGCGCGAAGGCCATCCCGGCAAGCGTCTTGCCACCGCCCGTCGGCACGGTCAGCGAAAAAAAGCCTGGCTTGTGCTGTGCTGCGTCAAGACATTGCTGGAAAATCCTGTTGCGCAGCGCGTTGAGTTCTCCGTCGCGCGGTTTCGTCTCCTTTTCCGCAATGAGCCGTTGCAGCATTTCGTCTGGTCGGAGTTGATAAGTGACACGCGGCACCAGATCGTAGTGAGCTTCGGTGTCGAGGAAGTCCGCATCAACCAGGGCTGAAAAGAGCATCCGCACGTAAAATTCGGCACTGAGACTGTTGCTTCTGATGAACTCAGGCTCGTCGATCTTTTCGGCGAGCCCGCCCAACTCAGCTTTAAACCTTTCGACAATCAGCGGCAGTTGAGCTTGTGCCTGATACTTCGTATCGGCTCTCAGTTCTTCAGCCAGTTGATGCCAGTCGTGTAGACCGGCGTGATGTCCGGCGATGGCGAGCGTCAGGCCGATACATCTACGCTGGAATGACAAAGCTGCACCGTAGATTGCGTGATGTGTCTCGACGCTGCTTTCGCGTTCTTCGCGCAGATACTCCTGAAACTCGTCACGGTATTTGCCGAGGTCGTGCAGCAACCCGGCCCATTTAGCGGCTTGCGCCATCTCTTGACAGGCTGTCGCCGCGAATTCGCTTGCCAAGTGACCGACGGATTCAAGGTGCTCCTTGAGGTAATGCGGCCGGCCTGTGGGGTTGTAAGTGTGTGCCCAGAAATCATTCATCGCGGTTTTCCTCTTTTCGTAACGTCCGCCATGCATTCTACTGCGGACACTAGACAAGTAAGGTCGGTCTTCCCGGACTTCGACCTAATATTATTGGCCGCCGCCACGCACCAGACTTTGCTGTAACGCTTCGGTGATCTTCTCTTGCACCTCCGGCGGGCCGAGCACTTCCACATCCGGCATCCAGCTCAGAATGAAGCGCTCAAGCCCGCGCCCGCGCGCGACCCGCATCTCGATAGTGATTGTCTCGTCGCCGTCATCACCTTTGGCGAGCGGCTTAACCTCATGCTGCGAGGGGTGGAAGCGGCGCTCGGCGAAGATGCGTGCTGTGACCCCGTGCGCACGCAGTCGCACTGTGATCGGCTCGCCGTGGATACCGTTGAAGCAGTATTCTGTAAGGTGAGCTGGCAGGCTGAAGCCGGGCGGCCGGGTGAAGTTTTGGCCCGTTTCACTCAGCGACTTAATGCGGTCAATCGAGAGCGGGATGATTCCTTTCGTCTGATGATCATAGCCGATCACTTTGAGGGTGGCGCCGTCTGGATCGAAGTAAACCGCATAAGGATCAAACTCTCGATCACTGATCTTGTCGCGATGAAGCGTGTGGTAGCGGAGCCGGACGCGGCGGCAGGCAATGGCGGCGTTCGTCAAATGATCAATCGTCTCTGCGTGCGGGCCGTAATCCTTGGCCGGGACGGCGGCTGAACCGAAGATGGTCGCGAGAGCGTCGAGCTTGGAGCGCAACGCTGCCGGTAACGCGGCCCGGACTTTCGCCAGCAGGGTGCGGCCGTATCCGGCGAAGGGCGTGCCGAAGGCGGTCAGCCCGGTCGCCGCGATGGATTCTTGCGCGAGCAGCAGCGTCGCGAGTTCGGCCGGAGTGAACGCTGGTGGTCGATACTCATAACCGTCGCCGAATTTATAGACCACTTCGCGCCCGTGACGTTCGTCGAGGATGAAGTAGTAGCGCGAGAGATGATCAAGGTTGCGCCGGATGGTGACGCCATCAACGCTGAATTCGCGCGCCAGCTCGCGCTGTGAGCGGGGTCGCTCGGCGAGCAATAGAGGGATCGTGATCAATCGTTCGGTCGTATCGCCACGATGAGACATGGGAAGCTCCTTAGGGAACACCGCTGGAAGGCGGGGAAATTAGGTATCGCAGGTTGTGGCTTCGATGATGCCTGTTAGAAGTCAGTTCAAAGAATCAGTTCTGGGTCCGGCCTATAATGCGCTCATCCGATGCTGAGATAATTTAAAACGCGTGGAACGGGGCTGGTTGTAGGCCTGAGGAAGACTACGATTTTGCTTCGTCTTTGTAAAGGGGGACTGATCCCAACTGAAGAGTGATGAACCGGAAGTCCTCGGTCAAGTTTCAACGTGATCGTGCTTGGTCAATCGGCAATCGGCGCACAATCACGCGAGGGTCTTGTGCAATCACATAGGTGACGCCTTGGTGACGAAACTAGCCAGGCGACGATAAGAGAAACCGCTCCCTCCCCTAGAGGGCCGAGATTGTGGGGGATTTTGTGGTATCACCTGCTATTCAGCGACAACTCAGCACAACTGGAAGCAATTTAGAAAATCTCTCAACGTGCAGGATATCTCTTTGGTATGTTTGTAAATAGTTGGTATGGCGGAGACAGAAGGATTCGAACCTTCGGTAGAGGTTTTAGCCCCTACAACGGTTTAGCAAACCGCCGCCTTCAGCCACTCGGCCATGTCTCCGCGGCTGAGGGTAGTATCAATAATTGGACGGTGGCTGTCAAGACTTCATCTCAGGCGCATCAACTGGGGATGGAATCATTAAAAGCGCTCACCCATCAGCCTGAATTCTGAACTTCAAATCCCCAGACCTCTCCCAGTTGACCAGTTGACTCTTGATATGACATCTGCCTTCAGTGAGTGTATACTGCGCGCTGAGAGCACGACTCCCGACGCGTCACCCAGGTGCGTGCTGAGGCGCCGCCAAGCTTCCCCCGTCGGCGTGAATTGGAACGCGTGAAGCAACTGAGCTTTTAGAGACATCACCAATTCGTGGGGCCGCCGTTCGCGCGTGGGCCCCGCCGGAGCCCCTATGCAGCCACAATGGATTGACTATCTGATTATCGTCATCTACTTCGTCTTCGTCCTGGGCATCGGCATCTTGCTCAAGAAGTACATGAAGACGAGCACGGACTTCTTCCTCTCGGGCCGCTCGATCCCCGCCTGGATCACGGGCCTGGCCTTCATCTCGGCCAACCTCGGCGCGCAAGAGGTGATCGGAATGGGCGCGAGCGGGGCCAAGTATGGGATCGCCACCTCGCACTTCTACTGGGTGGGTGCGATCCCGGCGATGGTCTTTGTCGGCCTGTTTATGATGCCATTCTATTACGGCTCACGCGCCCGGTCAGTGCCGGAATATTTGAAGCTGCGCTTCGATGAGAAGACGCGAGGTCTGAACGCAATCTCGTTCGCGACGATGACCGTCTTCTCTTCGGGCGTCTCGATGTACGCGATGGGCAAGCTCTTGCAGTTGCTGCTCGGCTGGGACTTCACTTTTTCGATCGCCATCTCGGCTCTGATCGTGCTCGCCTACACCTTTCTCGGCGGGCTCACCTCGGCGATCTACAACGAGGTGCTCCAATTCTTCCTGATCGTGCTCGGCTTCATCCCGCTCGTCGTCCTCGGGCTGATGGACGTCGGCGGCTGGAGCGGCTTGCAGGCGCGGCTCGCCAGCGAAGCGGTCTCGCGCGGTTACGCGGCGGGCGCCTTGAGCGATTCGTGGCAGTTTATGAGCAGCCCCGACGCGAACCCGATGGGCGTGGAGTGGTTCGGCATGGTCATGGGCTTGGGTTTCGTCCTCTCGTTCGGTTACTGGTGCACCGACTTTCTGGTCGTGCAGCGGGCGATGGCGGCCGACTCGATGACTTCGGCCCGCCGCACGCCGCTGATCGCCGCGTTCCCGAAGATGTTCTTTCCCTTCCTGGTCATCCTGCCGGGCATGCTCGCGGTCACGGTGGCCTCACCGGCCGGGCGGATGAGCAGCGCGCCTACGGCGGTGGAAGCGGCCAAGATGGCGCAGGCGCCGACCGTCGCGGAGCTTTCAAAACAAGGGGGCCGCGGCCTCATCCCGCCGAAGCTCGACGAGCGGACCAAAGAGCCCGTGCGCGGCAAGGACGGCCAGGTCGAACTCGATTACGACCTGGCCACACCGATGATGCTCGTGCGCTACTTCCCGGCGGGGCTGCTCGGCCTGGGGCTCTGTGCGTTGATGGCCTCGTTTATGTCGGGGATGGCGGGCAACACGACGGCCTTCAATACGGTCTGGACTTACGACATCTATCAGAGCTACATCAATCGCGGCGCCTCGGATCAGCACTACCTGTGGATGGGGCGGATGGCGACCATCTTCGGGATTGCGATCTCGGTGGCGGCGGCGTACGTGGCGAGGCAGTTCAATAACATTATGGACCTGCTCCAACTCGTCTTCGCCTTCGTCAACGCGCCGCTCTTCGCCACCTTCATGCTCGGCATGTTCTGGAAGCGGGCGACCGGACATGGCGCCTTCCTGGGGCTGCTCAGTGGCACGCTGGCTGCCGCCGCGCATCACGGCCTGACGCTGCCGCGCGGCGCCGGGATGGGGGTGAAAGGCGGCTTCCTCGGCTCGGTCCTGCACACTTACCCGAGCGAGATGGCGCAGAATTTCTGGACGGCGATCTTCGCCTGGACGACCTGTTTCGTGGTGACGATCTTCATCTCGCTCGCCACGCGCCCGCGGCCGGACGAAGAGTTGAAAGGGCTCGTCTACGCCCTCACGCCGAAGCCGAGGGATGCGGGGTTGCCCTGGTATAAACACCCCGGCGTGCTCGCCATCATCGTGCTGCTGCTGACGCTGGCACTGAACGTCATCTTCTGGTAGCGTAAAGGAGAAGCTATGGGCTTAGATGTCAGATTGCCGATCGGACTGATGTTTGCGATCTTCGGGGTGCTGCTCGCGCTTTATGGCGTGATCACCGGCGGGAGTGAAATGTATGCGCGCCACTCACTGGGGATCAATGTCAACCTATGGTGGGGCGTCGTGATGCTGGCGTTCGGAGTGCTGATGCTCTGGCTCGGGCGGCGGGGCACGTCGGCGATGCATCCGGCTGAGACGAGTCCCGAAGGGCGGCTCATCGAAGAGATCGAGCACCGTACGGGAGCAGAGCGTGAGCCGGTGCGCCGGGAGCATTGAGGAAGTATGAAGAAGGAAGAACTGCGGCGTGAGGACGGGCGCTACTTGATCTATTACTGGTTCGATGCCGAGCCGCGGTCGTCGCAACCTGCTGGTGGCGAGAGTGACCGTTCCAAAAGCCGCAATGAAGTAACCATAGCCGATGAGGCAAAGAAGACGCCGCCGACGCAGAAGGGGTAGGCGAATCACTCAAGGGATTTGCTCTTCGGCGCCTGCGGAGTCTCCGCGGCCGATCTTGACGAGCCGTATGTCAGAACTCCGCTGGAACCCATTGATGCAGGAGTGGGTGGTGACGGCGACGCACCGGCAGGAGCGCACCTACAAACCGCCCCCCGATTATTGCCCGCTCTGCCCGACCAAGCCCGGCGGGTTCCCGACCGAGGTTCCCGCCGAAGATTACGAGATCGTCGTCTTCGAGAACAAATTCCCCTCCTTTAAAATCCCTCCCCCCGAACCAGCAGTCGCAGGTAACGATCTCCACCCGGTCGAGCCGTCCGCGGGCGTCTGTGAAGTCGTGCTCTACTCGCCCGAACACAACAGCACGCTCGCCGACGAGAGCGTCGAGCAGATCCACAACCTGGTCCGGGTCTGGCGTGACCGCTACGAATCTTTGGGCGCCCGCCCGGAGGTCAAGTACGTCTTCATCTTCGAGAACAAAGGCGATGTGATCGGGGTGACGCTCTCGCACCCGCACGGCCAGATCTACGCCTTCCCCTACACCCCGCCGCGGGTTGAGCGGGAGCTAGATGCCTCTCGCGCTTATTTCGAGGGGCATCGGCGCTGCTTGATCTGCGACATCATTCGGGACGAGCGGGCGGACGGCCGGCGCGTTGTTTACGAGAACGGCTCGTTCCTCGCCGTGGTCCCGTTCTACGCGCGCTACCCTTACGAGGTCCACATCTTCTCGACGCGCCACCTTCAGGCGCTGAGCGATTTCACTCTGGAGGAGGAACGTGACCTGGCGGAGATGCTCAAGACGGTGCTCGTGAAGTACGACCACCTCTTCGGGTTTTCATTCCCCTACATGATGGTCATGCATCAGCGCCCGACCGACGGCGCCGATTACGGCTACTACCACTTTCACATCGAATTCTACCCGCCGCACCGCACGGCGACGAAGATCAAATACCTGGCCGGCTGCGAATCGGGCGCGGGCACCTTCATCAACGACACGCTGGCCGAGGAGAAAGCGGCCGAGTTGCGGGCGGCGACAAAACAGTCTGGAGTCTAGAGTCTGGAGTCTGGGGTCTCAAGTCCGGCTCCAGACTCCAGACTCCAGACTCCAGACTCCAGACTTATGTTATCTACAACAGAGTTACGGACGAGATTTCGCGAGCAGTTCGGGCGCGAGCCGCGGCTGTTCTCGGCGCCGGGCCGCGTCAATCTGATCGGCGAACACACGGACTACAACCAAGGCTTCGTCTTGCCGATGGCGATTGACCGGCGGACGATGGTGGCCGCGGCGGCGCGTGATGACCGCCACGTGCGCTATGGTTCGACCGGCTTCCCGGAGCAGCTCGAATTCGAGCTCGGCCCGGGACTGCGGCCAGCCGCTGACTGGGGCAATCACGTGCGGGGCGTCGCGGCTTGTTTAGAGCGCCAACAATATAAGCTGCGTGGCGCCGACTTGCTGGTGGCCAGCGACGTCCCGATTGGCGCCGGTCTTAGTTCATCGGCGGCGCTGGAGGTTTCGGTCGGCTATGCGCTTCTCATCATATCCGAGCAGCCGGTTGACCCGATCACGTTAGCGCTCGCCGCGCAGCAGGCCGAGCACGAATTCGTCGGCACCCTCTGCGGGATCATGGACCAGTACATCGCCTGCCTCGGCGAGGCGGGGCACGCGCTCTTGATCGATTGCCGCAGCCTCGCCTACGAGGCGGTGCCGCTCGACCTGCAGGCCGCCCGCGTCGTGGTCTGCAATAGCATGGTCAAACACGACCTGGCGGCCGGCGAGTACAACCGGCGGCGGGCGGAGTGCGAGGAGGGCGTGCGGCTGCTGGCGGCGCGGCTGCCGGGCGTCGGCGCCTTGCGTGACGTGTCGCTCGCCGACTTCGAGCGGCACGCCGGCCTCCTGCCGGAAGTCGTCCGCCGCCGCTGCCGCCACGTGATCACCGAGGACCGGCGCACGCTGGATGCGGTCGCGGCCCTCAAGCGGAACGACCTCGCGGAATTCGGCCGCCTGATGTATGCCTCGCACGCGAGCCTGCGGGATGACTATGAAGTGAGTTGCCGCGAGCTGGACTTGCTGGTGGAGATTGCCTCCGAGTGCCCGGGCGTTTTCGGCGCTCGCATGACGGGCGGCGGCTTTGGCGGCTGCACGGTCAACCTCGTCGCGGCTGATCAGGTGGATGGGTTCGCTTCTACGATCGCCCGCAGGTACGAGGGGGCGACGGGGATGCGCCCGGATATTTACGTGTGCCAAGCAGTCGGGGGAGTGAGGGAGGAGCAAGCCGGATCATAGTCAGTAGATCGCGACATGGAGAGGTTTCATTTTCCATTTTCCATTTTAGATTTATCATTGGCCATTGAGGAAGTGCAGCGGTCGTCAGCTGAGATGGTCTCAGGATAGTTGAAGCAGTTCCTCTGCCATGACAAATGAAAAATGTCATAATGGAAAATGGTAAATGCCTTGCCTTCCTGATTTCGTGCTCTCCGGACGGTGAAGTGAGAGCGCCCGGCTAGCTTGAGAGATTATGCGGGCGTCGACTTTGAGGCTTCCCTGGCTTGTCGCTCTCGCTGTAATCTGCGGAGCAGCTCGCGCTCCCCGACACGATATTTAAAGGCTTTTCGGCCGGCCACGAAGATCACCGGGACCTCCTCTTTGAAAGCGGCAAAGGCTTCCGGGTGCTCCTCGATGTTGACCTCTTGCAGGGCGAATGGCTCCTGGCGCCGCACTTTCAAGAGCACTGCTTTCGCCTCATCGCAGAGATGGCAACCAGGCTTCGAATAGATGGTCACCTCGGTCATTGGCCCCGGCAACTCTTGTGTCCGGGGCGGCGGTTGACGCCTGAGCCGCGACCACCAATCACTTATGCTCATAGCCCTCTCCCCCAGCAGGTCGGCTGCGGAGATTATTACCGGCGGAGAGGTCCAGTCAAGGCCGCGATCAGAATTTTTCGTCGGGGGAGGTGGGAATTGGACAGCAGTGCAGTTTTAGAGGCCGTGCTTCAAGTTTCTGAGGCCCATTTTCTCTAACTCTCCAAGCGAGGCCAAGGCGCGTTTCATCGTCAGGCCGAAGTCATATTCGATGAGGTCGAGGACCCAGCCATTATGCGGCGTCCGCGAGAAGACGAAAGCGCAGCGCCAATCGCCACTCACCAGCGATTGACAATCGATCCGTAAGCGGCTGGGTGCGAGGTCAAGATGGTAAGGGGGGAGTCGGTGTGCCGCCTTGACGAGGTTGACGATCTCATCGCCCTTGTAGGCGAGGCAGACGGCTTTTCGAATGACGGGAAGATTTTCGCTCATCGCGCTGATGGCCTCCTTGAGATGGCTTCTGGCAGGAGGGCGAAAACCACAGCCCCACCTGTGAGATTAGTCTGTCAGTTGGCCGAGCGCCCCGTTGATCGGCTCCGTATGTAATATAGTCTCAATTCGCCATTGTTACCATTAGTTAGGTGGCGCCACCGGGCGTTATCTCTGCCGCTCTCAGGCGGGATAGACCGCGGATGACGCGGACAGAGCGGATCGGCGCGGATCAGAAGCGGACATCCGCGGTCTGTTGTCCAGTCTCTGACTATTTGGTTTGCGATTGTGCGACCGACGAGCCGGAGAGGAACTTGACCAGTGCCGCGTTGAAAGGAACGGCGCACTCAATTTGCGGGACGTGGCCGCACCGGTCGAGGATCGCGGTCTCGGAGCCCGCGATGTCTTGGGCGAAGGCCTTGCCCAGCGCCAGCGGCGTCAGCTCATCCTCGCGGCCCCAGACGACGAGCGTCGGCGCCTTAACGGCGCCGAGCTTGCCATCCAGGTAGTCCTCGCCGCGCATGATAGACTCGATGAATTGGTTGATCGTGTAGCCGTTGTTCGACCGCAGCTTGGCGGCGAAAGCCTGCTCCGCTATCTGATCGCTGACCATCTGCTTGTTGAAGAAGATGAGCCGCATGACCTGTTTTTGCGCGGCGAGGGTGGCCGGGTTGAGCTGCAACAGCAGCTCACGCGTGAGCTTCGCCAGACCCGTGCGTTCGGGCGAATAGCCCGCGCTATCGACGAGCACCAGGCGGTCTACTTTCTCGGGGTGCGCGAGCGTGAAGGCCAGCGCCGTCCAGCCGCCGAGCGAGTTGCCGACCAGCGAAGCCTTAGTGATGCCGGCCTGCTTGTAGAACCCGTCGAGGAAATCCACGAGCGTCGCGACCCGGTAGTTGATCTGCGGCTTGTCCGACTGGCCGAAGCCGATTTGGTCCAGCACGTAGACGTGGAAGCGGGAGCTGAGCGCCGGGACGGTCAGCGCCCAGTTGGTCATATCGCCGCCGAGGCCGTGCAGCAGAATGACCGCAGGGCCGGAACCCGCTTCGCGGTAGTAGATTTTTTGGCCGAAGACTTCGACTTGTTTGGGCGCCTCCTGCGCGCTTACCGTCCCTAACAAGGCCACCAGCAGGAGCGCCGCCCACCCGAGAATTCGCTGAACTCTTGCCATCGGTTGATCCTCCTTCCGAGATGATGCTCAGAGATGATTGAACGACACCGGCGAGAATGTACCACAGGCCGGCGCTGGAAAACAGCCGATTGCGGATTGCAGAATTCGGATTGCGGATTTGAGGGGGGTGGATTGACGCTTCTTCAATCCCCAATCCCCAATCCGCAATCCGCAATCGAAAAGCCATCGCCAAGTAATCAAATCAGCATAGGTAGAACCGAGTATGGCCAGGCTGAAATCAGCGCAGGTGTAGCTGTCCCCGGCTGCGCGTGCCTGTGGAAGAGGGGACTGAATATGTTGTCTAGGTCATCTCTGGCGGTCTTCCTGTGCGCGGCGCTGGCCGTGGGCGTGGGGGCTGAGCCGATCGCTTACAACCAGATTGAAGGCGGCCGGCCGTCACGGACGCGCCTTGACTCACCCGACCCTGTGCCGGCCTTCGATCAAGGGCCGCAGGACCCACAAGCGCGTGCCGAAGAAAGCCCGACTCACCCGGAGTTCGTCCGCCTCCCCGACGGGCGGCTGGTGCCTTATGGCCGGGGAGTGGTTTGCGCCGAGAACTGTGTCGATGACTTCTCCGCCCCTTCACACCGCCCGCGTCTGTGGCTCTTCGTCCCGCCAATCATCGTTGGGGGCATCCTGTGTGCTGTGCTCTGCGGCGGTTCGGGAAGGGATTCCTCTCCTCCAGGCGGCCCCGGCTTATTCGGTAATCCGGGCAATCCCCCGCCGCCCAATTCCTCGGTGCCAGAGCCGGCCACGCTCCTGCTGCTCGGCGCGGGCCTCGCCCTGTTGGCGCGTAAGGGAATCAAGCGCAAGTAGTCTGGAGCACCTGCCAAAGCTTCTGATCCCTACCTGCGGCCTTCGGTATTCCTTGCCTTCGAGCCGTGAGAAAATCGCTCGCATTCCAGCTCAAATTCTAGTCTAATGCTGCGCGCAGTGGCAGAATCGGAAAACAGAGTGAGGGAGTGAGAGAACGGAGCATGGCACTTAGCCTCATCCCCTTTCTTCCATCTCCCATGGCTTCTTTCCCTCTCACTACCCCGGAGGTGGATTGTGGAGCAGAGAAGTGAGCGCAGCATCATCGATGACCTAGCCTTTCGGGCCGAGCAAGACCCAGGTAAGACGGCCATCCTGTATGAAGATCAGGCGATCAGCTACCGCGAGCTTGAGCAGCGCAGCGCCAAATGTCGAGGCGCACTGAATGCGTTGGGGCTCAAGCCCGGTGAGCGCGTGGCCCTCGTGATGTGCGATGGCCCGGATTGGGTCGTCGCCTTCCTCGGGGTTATCGGCCTCGGCGCGATTGCCGTCCCGTGCAGCACCATGCTCAAGCCGGGCGAGCTTGTCTACATCCTCAACGACTGCGGGGCGAGGGCCGCCATCATCACGGCCGACCAGTGCGAGACGATGCAGGCCGCTTGGGCTGAAGCGCCGTCGCTCGAAATCGTGCTGATGGCCGGCGGCGAGCATGAGCGGATGAAGAGCTTCAACCAAGCAGTGGACGGTGCGTCCCCCACACCGGCGGCCGATATCGATGCGGATTCCCTCGCTTTGATCCTCTACACCTCAGGGAGCACGGGGGCGCCGAAGGGCGCGGCCCACCGGCACCGCGACATTCCTTACACCGTGGAGAAAGTCGGCCGCGGCGTGTTCGGCGTCACGCCCGAGGATCGGTTGTCTTCCTCCTCTCGCTTGTTCTTCGCTTACGGCCTGGGCAACAGCTTCTCGTTTCCGCTCGGCCTGGGCGCGACGAGCATCCTCTGCCGCGAGCGGCCGACGCCACCTGTGATCGCCGCGGTCCTTGCCCGCTTCCGCCCGACGATTTTCTTCAGCGTCCCGGCTGTCTTCCGCGCACTGCTCGAATACCGCCGGCAGGGCCAACTGCTCGAGACCGGCTCGCTCAGCTTCTGCGTCTCGGCCGGCGAGAGCCTGCCCGCGCAGATCTATCACGAGTGGAAGGAGGCGACGGGGCTCGACATCCTCGACGGCATCGGCTCGACCGAGCTGCTGCACATGTTCATCTCCAACCGGAGAGACCTCATCCGCGTCGGCAGCTCCGGCGTGCCGGTCGAAGGCTACGAGGTCAGGCTGCTCGATGAGCGCGGACAAGTGATCGACGGGGCGGGCCGCGGTGACCTCTACATCAAAGGCCCGAGCGCCATCCCGTACTATTGGAATCAGCCGGAGAAGACGGCCGAGACGATCCGCGACGGCTGGGTCAAGACGGGCGACGTCTACCGCCGGGACGCCGAAGGTTTCTACTGGTTCGAGGGGCGCAGCGACGACCTGTTCAAGTCTTCAGGGATGTGGGTCTCGCCGGTCGAGGTCGAGGAGGCGCTCTGCACGCACTCATCCGTTTTGGAGGCGGCCGTCATCGCCGAGCCGGACGCGGACGGGACCAACTTGGTGGCAGCCTACGTGGTGCCGCGGCCCGATGTCTCACCTGATGCCGACCTCATCAAGGCCCACGCGGCTGCCGCGCTGCCGCGCTACAAATGCCCCAGGCGGATCTATTTCATCGAGCAACTGCCGCGCACGGCGACCGGCAAGGTCCAGCGCTTTAAGCTGCGGACCCCAAAACGGCCGTGATCGAAGCAAGTCACCGTTGAGGCACTGACGCAAGGCGGCGCCCAAAAGCGCAAAGGATCAAATCCATCAGGGCCGGGCGCCGTGACGCGATCTGATCCTTTGAGTCTTTGGCGCCTTTCGGCGGCAGCAAGTTGAGGTCGCCTTCAGATGAAGACGACGGTTTGGTAATTCGGGATCTCGAAGCGGCCCCGGCAGCGCGGGTTCGGGCAGCTCAGCATATCATCCACCCGCACCATATAGTCACGCGCTTTGGCGAACTTCGCGCGGTCGTAGTCGCTCGCCCCCGGCGGGATCGATTTCTTCTTCGTCCGCCGCAGCCAGCGGATCTGGAACTCGGATGACTGGCGGCACTTCGGGCAACTGTAGGTGGCCCGCTTCGTCTCAGGCTTCTCAGTGTAAAAGTCTCTCTCGTCCATGCCGGTAGTGTAATCCCAAACGGCGTGATTATGCCAACGAATATTTCCGACGAAGGCGCCAGGAAAAGCCCGGCCGTTTCCTCGGCACACCCAACTATGGTAGGCTTGCGCGCGTCCGAAGATCCATCGTCAGGATAGGTGAGCTATGAAGGCTACAACGTACACGCCAGCAATCGAGGTCGAAACCGCCGCCGACACCTCCGGCCTCGGCGGACACCCCAGGGGATTGACCACGCTCTTTTTCACCGAGATGTGGGAGCGCTTCAGCTACTATGGCATGCGCGCTATTTTGATCCTTTACATGACCACGGCTGTAGCGGAGGGCGGGCTCGGCTTCGCGACACCGAAGGCGGCAGGCATCTATGGGCTGTATGTCGGCTCCGTCTATCTCATGTCTTTGCCCGGCGGATGGATCGCCGACCAGGTGTTAGGCACTCGCCTGGCAGTGTTGGTGGGCGGGATCATCATTGCGATGGGCCATTTCTCGATGGCGGTGCCGACGCTGGCGACCTTTTATGGCGGGTTGACTTTGATCGTGATCGGCACGGGGTTGCTCAAGCCAAATATCAGCGCGATGGTGGGCGGGTTATATAGTCGAGATGATCCGCGGCGAGACAGCGGCTTCTCGCTGTTCTATATGGGGATCAATCTCGGCGCTTTCATTGCCCCCTTCGTCTGCGGTTTCCTGGCCCAGCATCCGAAGTTCAAGGAGTGGTTGCGCAGCTTCGGAGTGGATCCTCAGAGCAGTTGGCACTGGGGCTTTGCCGCGGCGGGCGTCGGCATGACGCTGGGCTTGGTGCAATATCTGCTCAGTCGTGACCGCTTAGCGAGCGTCGGTCACCGGCCAGCGCAATCACCGCAGCAAGCGCTGAAAAACGGCGCCAGCGGATTGCTGATCGTCGCGGTGACCATCGCCGTGCTCTTCGGTCTCTACTTCGGCAGCGATCTCATCAGGAATGCGCTGATCGCAGGGATCGTCGTGGTGGCCGCCAGCGGGCTGACTTATCTCTTCGGCTGGTACCTGAAAAAAGAAGAGCAGAAGCCGGTCGCGGTCATTTGCATTCTATTTCTCTTCTCGGTCTTGTTCTGGATGGCGTTCGAGCAAGCCGGGTCTAGCCTCAACCTCTTCGCCAGATTGCTGACCCGAAACACCGTCTTCGGTGTCGAGTATCCTTCGAGCTGGTTGCAGTCGGCTGGCCCGATTATGATCATCCTTCTGGCCCCGGTCTTCTCCTGGCTGTGGCTGAAGCTCAAAGACCGCCAGCCTTCGAGCCCGGCCAAATTCGCCTATGGCCTGTTGTTCGCGGGCTTCGGATTTCTAGTCATGACCTATGCCTCTTCGCTCACCGGCGGTGGCAAGGTCAGCCCGTTGTGGCTGATCACCGTCTATCTCCTCCTCACGATCGGGGAACTCTGCCTGAGCCCGGTGGGGCTCAGTACGGTGACCAAGCTGGCGCCGGCGCGGCTGGTGGGTCAGATGATGGGCGTGTGGTTTTTGTCCATCTCGCTCGGCAACTACACGGCGGGCTGGGTCGCCGGGTTCTTCAAAGCGGGCGATGAAAGCGCGTTGATTCAGCTCTTCGGCAAAGTCGCGCTGACGACCATCGTCGGAGCCGGGATCCTGGCTTTACTGACCCCCTCCATTCGTAAGCTGATGGGGCGTGTCCGCTGATTATCTTTCGTCAGAGGAGGCGGTTGATGAATTCCTTTCAGACTCACATGGCGCACTACCGCGCTGAGCATCGGACACTGGGCTGTAAGATCACCCATATGATCGGCGTGCCGATGATCACGGCGGCGTTCCCGGTGCTGTTCTTCAACTGGCGCTGGGCGGTCGCGCTCTTCGTCATTGGTTGGGTCTTTCAATTCGCCGGCCACCGCTTCTTCGAGCATAATCGCCCGGTCTTGATGGCGGACCTGAGTAATCCCCTCACCTACTTTTCAGCCCTGGTCTTCGTCGCCCAGGAGTGGGCGCAGGTCTTGCGCGGCCGTCGCTTGACCGAACCCCCGGGTCTTGATCGGACCAGGGAGTAACCGGGAATAGATTGTCCGCTTTCATTCCCGGATTGCCTCAGAACTGCTATGGTCAAAGAGACACTTCCTGTGAAAGCCCGGCTGCTCCCATTGCTGGTTTTGTTGCTTGCCCTCGGCCTCTGGGTGGCGCTCTCCTGGCTACGCGTCTTCCCCGAAGCTGCCTTTCCTTCGCCCCTGGCTGTGGCGAAGGGGTTCGGCGAAGAGATCAGGACCGGGCGCTTGCTGGATGATTTGGTGGCCTCGCTCTTTCGCGTCACCACCGGGTTCGCGCTCGCGGCGGCGCTTGGGATTCCGCTCGGCCTCTGGCTAGGAGATCGCAGCCGCGCCCGCCTGGCGTTGCTGCCCGCGATCAATTTCTTTCGCAACCTTTCGCCGCTGGCCTGGATTCCGTTCGCCATTCTCTGGTTCGGGATCGGGGATGTGCCGGCGATCTTCCTGATCTTCATGGCCTCGTTTTTTCCGATCGTCCTGGCGACAATTGCGGCAGTCGCGAGCATTCCGTCGGTCTACTTTCGGGTAGCCCGGGATTACGGCTTCAGCCAGACAGAGCTGCTGACCCAGGTCACGCTGCCGGCGATTGCGCCGCAGGTGATCACGGCATTGCGCGTCACGGCCGGGTTGGCGTGGGTGGTCGTGGTGGCGGCAGAGATGATCGCAGGACGCGACGGGCTCGGGTTCGCGATCTGGGACGCGCGCAACGGCCTGCGCATGGACCTGCTCGTCACGGGCATGATTATGATCGGGGTGATCGGCGTGGTCATTGATCGGCTCCTCGTCCAACTGATGAGGGTCCCGAGCGTCCGGTGGGGTTATGAGCGATAAGCTGCTGCGCCTCGAGGGCGTCTCCCACTCCTTCGGCGCGGTGGAGGTGCTCCGTCACCTTTCGCTGGAGGTCTCGCGCGGCGAGTTTGTGGCGGTGGTCGGCCCTTCGGGCTGCGGCAAGACGACGCTGCTGAATCTCCTGTCGGGCTTCGTCGAGCCTTCGTCCGGGACGGTCCTGCGGGCGGGCCGGATGCGCATGGTCTATCAGCAAGACGGCCTCTTCCCGTGGATGACCGTGGCGGAGAATATTCTACTCGGCCTGCGCCAAGTCAAAGATGAAGCGGAGCGCGGGCGACAGCTCAAAGAGATGATCGGGCTGATCGGGCTCACGGGCTTCGAGGGGCATTATCCGCATCAACTTTCAGGAGGCATGCGCCAGCGGGTAGAATTGGCGCGGGCGCTCGCCGGGGAGACGGACATCCTGCTGATGGATGAGCCATTCTCCTCGCTCGATTACCTGACGCGGTTGCGGATGCGGCAGGAGCTGGCGCGGATGTTGCGCGAGCGACCGCGAACCGTCGTGTTGGTGACGCACGATATTGAGGAGGCGGCGCAACTGGCTGACCGAGTCATCGTCTTCTCCGAGCGGCCCGCCCGGATTCGCTGTGAGCTGCAAGTCGGCCTCCCGCGCCCACGCGACTTGACTCATCCGGAGGTGGTAGAGGCCGTTCACCGCATCCTGACGGAACTCGGATTGGAAGGCGATACCAAAAACGCCTTCGCCCTCAAATGAACCGGCGGCGGGAGCGCCGGAGGCAAGCAACTTTCGCGAGGAATCAATATGCTCCGTTCTTCAGCAACACGCTGGGTGCTTGGCGTGGTGGCCGTGATCGCAGTGCTTGGGCTGCTCAGGTTCAAGCCTTGGCAGCATGGCGGCCTTGGTCGAACCGGCACAGGAAACTCAGATCAAGCGCGGCAGGAATTATCCGTCGGCTTCCTGCCGGTGACCTGACATCTGACGTGCCCGGTCACGGACTACGCGTCCCGGACCAGCACGGCGACTCGGTTCGAGTCGCAGCGTTTCACCGACTTCCCGACGATCGTCGAGTCGATCAAGGGCGGGCGCCTGGAGGCGACTTTTATGATCGCCCCGCTGGCGATGAAGCTGCGCGAGCAGGGCGTGCCCGTCAAGATCGCCTACCTCGGCCACCGCGACGGCTCGACGGTCATGGTGCGCCGGGACCTCCCGGCCAAAGACCTGCGCGATTTGAAGGGGCGGACCTTCGCCATCCCGAGCAAGTACAGCAACCAGTACCTGGTGATTCGCAAACTCATGGACGATCAGGGAGTGAAGCCGGAGGAGATGCGCTTTGTCGAGATGCCGCCTCCGGACATGCCCGGCGCGCTCGCCGTCAAAGCGATTGACGCTTACTTCGTCGGCGAGCCCCATGCGGCCAAGGCGGAGTTGGACGGCAGCGGGCGCGTGCTCTATCACGCGAAAGATATCTGGCCGCACTTCATCTCTTGCGTCTTAGTAGTGCGCGAGCGGCTGATCAAGGAGCGGCCCGAGGTCGTGCGCGACTTGGTGCGCGGCATTGCCGAGAGCGGCGAGTGGGCGGAGAATCATCGCCTGGATGCGGCCAAACTCGTCGCGCCTTACTTCCGGCAAGACGAGAAGCTCGTGCGCTACGTGCTCACCCAGCCGCCGGACCGCGTCAGCTATCGGATGCTGACGCCGACGGATGACGAGCTGCAAAAGATTCACGACATGGCCTTGAAGGCGGGGATTCTGGAAAGGCCGATTGACATGAAGGATCTGATCGACCGGCAATTCATTCCGCCGGAGATCAAGCCCGCGAGCATCGTTTTGAAAAACTCGGAAGGGACTGCCCAATGAGTTCGGCCATCTTCTTTGCGCCTTGGCGAGAACCTTGCCTCTCGCCAAGGCGCAAAGAAGGGGCTTCATTCAACCGGACACAGTCACCGGCTTCAACCAAGTAGTACCGCATGAAAACCTTGATCTTCCGCTTTACTTCGCTCATCGCTGCCGGACTATTACTATTCAATGCTGCCTGCCAGAAACAGCAGCCCGCCGCCGGAACTACAACCGCCACGCCTACCCAGTCAGCTATCGCGACACCGGAAGCTTCGCCTTCCCCCTCGCCGCAAGAGCCGGCGAAGCTGGTGCCGGTCGAGTTCACCGACGTCACGCAGCCGGCCGGCATCCACTTCCGCCACAACAACGGCGCCTACGGCAAGAAGTACATGCCGGAGACCAACGGCTCCGGCTGCGCCTTCATCGACTACGACAATGACGGCTGGCAGGACATCCTGCTCATCAACTCGATGGACTTCGAGGACAGCCCCCAAAAGGGTCGGAAGCCGCGCCGCTCGACGATGGCGCTCTACCACAACAACCAGAACGGGACGTTCACGGACGTGACGGCGCAGGCCGGCCTCGCCAAACAGATCTACGGGCTGGGCGTGGCAGTCGGCGATTACGACAACGACGGCTGGGACGACATCTTCGTGACTTGCCTCGGCCAGAACCACCTCTTCCGCAATCTGGGCAACGGCAAGTTCGCCGACGTGACCGCCAAAGTCGGACTCAACTCTCCGCCATCTTTCTCGACCAGCGCGGCCTGGGTCGATTACGACAAGGACGGCAAGCTCGATCTGTTCGTCTGCAATTACGTCGAGTGGTCGATCGACAAAGACATCCATTGCTCGCTCGACGGCACCAACAAGAGCTACTGCACGCCCGAGACCTACAAGGGCCAGAGCCCGCGGCTCTACCACAACCTCGGCGGCCGCTTCGAGGACGTGACCGAGCGGGCGGGCGTCCACGACCCGACCTCGAAATCACTTGGCGTCGTCATCCTCGATTACGACCGTGACGGGTGGCCCGACATCTTCGTCGCCAACGACACGCAGCCGAACAAGCTCTACCACAACAGCGGCCAGGGCACCTTTACCGAAGTGGCCGTGAGCGCGGGCGTCGCCTTCAGCGAAGAAGGGAAAGCGCGGGCCGGGATGGGCGTCGATGCAGCCGATTATGACGGCTCCGGGTATCCGAGCCTGATCGTCGGCAACTTCTCGAACGAGGGGCTCGGCGTCTTCCACAATCAAGGCAAGGCCGAGGGGCTATTCATCGACGAGGCGCCGGCCTCCCCGCTCGGGCAAGGGACATTGCTGTCACTGACCTTCGGCCTCTTCTTCTTCGACTATGACCTCGACGGCCGGCCCGACATCTTCCTCGCCAACGGCCACGTGGCCGACGACATCAACAAAGTGCAGCCGAAGATCACCTACGCCATGCGGCCCCAGCTCTTCCACAACGAAGGCCGGAAGAAGTTCGCCGAGGTCTCGCGCAAGGCGGGCAAGCCATTTCAGCGTGCGATCGTGGCGCGCGGCGCGGCCTATGGCGACTTCGACAATGACGGCGACCTCGATGTGCTCGTCACGACTAACGGCGGACCGGCCTACCTGCTGCGCAACGAGGGCGGGAACCAGAATCGCTTCGTTCGATTCAAGGCCGTCGGCACTGTGTCGAACCGCGACGGCATCGGCGCCAAGATCACCGTTCACCTGGCCGACGGCTCGCGCCAGTGGCAGGTGGTCCATAGCGGGTCGAGTTATTGTTCGCAGAGCGAGTTGCCGTTGACCTTCGGGCTCGGCCGCGCTGACAAGCTTGAGCGTGTCGAAGTCGAGTGGCCGAGCGGCAAGGTGGATAAACTGCCGGGTCTGGCTGTCAATCAGCTTTATGTCATCAAGGAAGGAAGCGGCGTCGTTGAGAGCAAGGCGCTGCCGATAGCGACGCCGACGCCTGCGCCGACAATCCCGGCGCAGGCAGGGCAATGAGGACCGGCGGTGCGTCACCTTAGCTTCAGCGCTCAATAAAAGGGGCCGGTCGCTGACCGGCCCTGAGGCGAGCTTGAACCTCTCTCCCGGTCTACCACCCGAAGGCACGGACCAGGAAGACCGCCATCGTCCCGCGGTTGACGACCTGATCCGGACAGTAGTTCCCTCCCCCGCACCCTTTGGTAATCCCTCGCACCCACATCTCCTCAATGAACCCGTAGAACGGATGCGTGGCGGGCACGTCATAGAACCGCTGTGGGACCGCCGTGTTCGGGTTGAAGACTCCCAGCGCCCGGATCAGGAAGACGGCCATCGGCCCCCGCGTCACCTCCTGGTCGGGGCAGAAGTTGCCCCCGCCGCACCCGGCCGTGATCCCGCGCGCCGCGAAGTCCTCGATGAAGGGATAGCCGCCGCGGCTCGGTGGCACATCCAGGAAGCGTTGCCGGGCCGGTTGAGGCGGGTTGAAGACCCCGAGTGAGCGTTCGATGAAGATCGCCATCTGTTCGCGGGTCACCGAGGCGTCAGGGCAGAAGTTGCCCCCGCCGCAGCCGACGCTGATGCCGCGGGCCGAGAGCTTGCCGATCTCCAGATACTGCGGATGCGAGAGCGGCACGTCGAGGAAGACGGCCCCCTGCAAGACGCTGAAGCTTTGGCCGGCGATGGTGATGGAGCCCACCCTCCGCCCGAGGCTCGTGTTGGGCAGCACCGCGTAGGTGACTTGTCCGTTGCCGCTGCTGAGGACGGTGATGAAGCCATCAGTGGTCGTCGCACTCCAGCTACAGCCCTGGCCCCCGCTCACCGTGACGCTGCCAGTGCCGCCATTGGCGGCGAAGCTCTGGCTGGTCGCGGAGAGCGTGAAGGG